>Ga0222680_1000376_pt1 | contig 16672 bp, 6 predicted proteins | sample AntAcemetage1004_FD_181146 | JGI IMG/M metagenome (GOLD analysis project Ga0222680, IMG submission 181146) | Saline water microbial communities from Ace Lake, Antarctica - #1004 | ecosystem: Environmental > Aquatic > Non-marine Saline and Alkaline > Saline | place: Antarctica: Ace Lake... | reverse complement strand
AAAGGCATCATTCATACCCCAATGGGTTCCACAGGCCCAGTTTGCAGGTTACTATATGGCGCTTGAAAAGGGTATTTATAAGAAACACGGTATAGATCTTACAATAATTACCGGCGGGCCGGACTATTCACCATCTGATCTCCTTACAGATAGGAGGGCTGATTTTGCTTCGCTCTGGCTGTCTACGGGAATTCAGATGCGGGCCGGAGGAGAGAATATCCTCAACATTGCACAAATAATGCAGCGATCGGCGCTGATGCTTGTGGCTAAAAAGGCGAATGGCATTGAAAAGCCCCAGGACATGAATGGCAGAAAGGTGGGGTTATGGGGCCCGGTTTTTCAGCTTCAACCCCGGGCATTTTTCAGAAAATATGATCTTACGATGCAGGTTATTCCCCAGTCCTTTTCCGTCAATCTCTTCCTGAGAGGCGGTGTCGATGTGGCCTCGGCAATGTGGTACAACGAGTACCATACGATTCTGAACTGCGGCATCGATCCCGGTGAACTGACCACATTTTTCTTTCATGAACATGGCCTCAATTTTCCTGAAGACGGTATTTATGTTCTCGAAGAGACATACAGGAAAGATCCGGCGCTGTGTAATGCCTTTGTCCTGGCTTCTATCGAGGGGTGGCGGTATGCCTTTGATCATCCCGATGAGGCATTGGCTGTTACCATGAGGAACCTCAAAAAGGAGCACATTCCCACGACTCTAGTTCATCAGAAGTGGATGCTGGAAAGAATGAAAGATTTAATTTTACCAGAAAAAGGTGAGGATGCAGGCATGGGAGGACTTCTGATTGAGGATTACAGCCGCGTTGCGCGAGGCCTGAAGAGCATGGGGCTCATAGACTCGGTCCCCGGTTTTACCTCTTTTTATAAGGTGATCAGTGATAAAGATGAAAAATAGGGGATTGGCCTTCAAACTTGTACTGCTCATATTGAGCAGCGTTACACTGATTTTTCTGCTGATTTTCGGCTACAACTACATGTATTCCAGGAAAATCATAGTCGAGAATGTTGAAAAAAACGCGATGAACCTCGCCAGAGCAACGGTAAATCAGATCGACATTGTCCTCAGTTCTATCGAAAAGGTCCCTGAAAATCTGGCCTATGTCCTCGAACGGTCACTCTGCAGCGGAGAGGAACTCAACAATCTGTTAAAATACGTTGTACAAAATAACAAGGAAATTTACGGGTCCGCGGTTGCTTTTGAGCCCCGGGCATATGACGGCGAAAAAGAGCGATATTCCCCCTATTTTTATAAAAGCGGCGGTGAAATAAAGTATTCCGATCTGGGTACAGCGTCATACCAGTACTTCTTCCAGGACTGGTATCAGATTCCGAAAGAGCTGAACAAGCCTGTGTGGACGGAACCCTATTTCGATGAAGGGGGCGGCAATATCATCATGTCCACCTATTCCGTACCCTTCTACAGAACGATGGCAGGGAAGAAGGGTATTGCAGGAATCATTACATCCGATATTTCACTCTCGTGGCTTCAGGAAATAGTTGCTTCAATCAAGATAGCTAAAACGGGATATGCCTTCCTCATATCCCAGAACGGTACCTTTGTAACCCATCCCAAGAAAGAACTCGTCATGAACGAGACCATTTTCAGCCAGGCAGAAGCACGAGAAGATGAGAACCTGAGGAAAATAGGTAGGAAAATGATTCATGGGAAATCGGGCTTTGTTCCTTTCCGCAGTATCCTGACGGAGAAACTGTGCTGGATGGTCTATGCGCCGCTTTCCTCCACCAAATGGTCGCTCGGTGTCCTCTTCCCGCAGGATGAACTGATGGCCGATGTGATACGTCTCAATAAAACAGTGATAATTCTCGGCTTACTCGGTTTTATCTTTCTCCTTGTCGTCATCGTCTTCATTGCACGCTCGATAACAAGACCTTTAAGCGTCCTTGCCGGCGCAGCCGAAGATATTGCTAAGGGAAACCTCGACGTATCGATTCCCGAGATCAGAACAAGAGATGAGGTGGGACAACTCGCTCAGTCTTTTAACTACATGAAACAGTCTCTGAAGCAATATATTGCCGACTTGACGGAGACGACGGCCCTGAAGGAGAGGATGGAAAGCGAGTTGCAGATAGCCCACGACATTCAGATGGGGATTCTGCCCAAGATCTTTCCTCCCTTCCCCGAAATGCCGGAGTTCGATCTCTATGCCACCATTGAACCGGCACGGGAAGTGGGAGGGGATCTCTTCGACTTCTTTTTCTTAGACGACGACCATCTCTGTTTTAACGTGGGCGATGTTTCGGGGAAGGGGGTGCCCGCGTCTCTCTTCATGGCCATTACCAAAACACTGATAAAGACGAGGGCCACCAAAGACATGCCGCCCGAGGTTGTCTTGAACCAGGTCAATCAGGACCTTTCCGAGGACAATCCGTCGCTCCTTTTTGTCACACTCTTTCTTGGAACCCTCAACATCAAGGACGGAACAATAGAATACTGTAACGGAGGACACAATCCACCCTATATTATTCGCGAAAGCGGCGAGATCGAAGCGGTGGAAATGACCGGCGGGTTAGCTCTGGGTGTGATGGAAGATTTTTCATTCCAGTCGAAGCGTATCGTTTTAAACAGGGGGGATGCCATATTTATCTATTCCGATGGTGTTACCGAGGCCATGAACAGCAGGCATGAACTCTTTTCTGAAGCGAGGCTGGAGGGTGTACTGAAAAAACTCAAGGGTCTCCCGGTAGGTGATATTCTGGCTGGAGTCACGGAAAAAATCCGTGAATTCGCGCAGGATGAACCTCAGGCGGATGACATTACCATGATGATTATCCAATATAACGGGAGCGATGGCGTTTCCATTGTTGTCGATGGGGCTCAAACTTGATGAACTTGTAAAAAGTAAGATTTGTTCGCTCTGTGAGCAGTTTTTGAAATAGTGGAAGTTACTTTTTGTCTTTCTTGAAGAGCCCCTTGATCGTATCTTCGCTGAACTTGAAGCGGAGTTTCACGTAGGGGCCCTTTCCCTGATAGTCTTCGCCGATGAGGTCTGCATCGAAATCGTCGAAGGAATAGCCCAGGGACACCCATAGATTCTTGACCACACGGTAGCCAACCTCCAGATTACCTCCCTGAAGAGTACTTTTTAATTTGTGACTTGTGAGAATCCGGTACTCGGCCCCAAGATCGATACGATCGGTGAGGTCATAGAGGAACCGTGCCGATATGAGGTCCGTATAGGATGAGTATTCGTCGTCTTTCGAAAGCTTTCCTGCATACTTGCCGAACAGTTGCAAACGGCTGCTTACCTGATAGACACCCTCGGTGGAGAGGATCATCGCTGTGGTCTTATAGTCCGGATCAATAGTGCCGTCGTCGTCGACCTTGTATTCCATTTTCGCAAGCCCGTTAAAACGATCGTCACAGAGGGGACGCCAGGCAAGACCGACCATGGTGCGAGAGGTGGTATGTGTGCCCATAATGCCGCTGTTTTCATAAAAATAGCGTTCCTTGGCCAAGAGCGAATAGGCAGGATTGAGCTTGAAAAGGAGTCCTGCTTCACCAAGATAACTGTCAATTCCGGTGCCGGAGAGTTCGTTTCTGTGTTCGAAGCGTCCCGTTATCTTGAAATCGTCCTGGGGGAGATATTCCAGACCCGTGGCTATGGCGAAGGCGTCCGGTTCGCTCTCTTTTGATTTTCCCGAAAGGGTGCTCAGATATTCAGCGGAAAGATTCCCCGTGAGCTTCTCCGCCAGGTGAAACTTATTACGAACCCCTATGGCCTGCTGGTTTCGGGAACTATCCGATCCGTCCACCAGTCGGTATTCGCTGAAGGCGACGGTGTTTTTGATCACTTTCGATTCCACGCCGAAGAGAGTTCTCGTTTCGGTCCGTTCGCTGTACTTTTGATACTCCTCGCGCATGTAGAGACGGTTGATTTCGCTTATTTGATAATTGAGTCCTGCCTGGGACGTGTGCAGGTTTTCGTCCTTTATGTTGCGTTTATGCCCCAGCGTAAGGGACAGATTGGGGCGGAGCTCCGTTTCAAGGGTAATGCCAGCGGCGGTGAGTTCCCGCGGCGTCTCCTCGCTCATGTCGAAGGGGCTTCTTGTCGAATCGCTCGTGACTGGAATATACTGATCGTCTGAGGTTTCTCTCGAAAGCTCCGCGGCAATTTTTGTTTTTTGTATCCGTGCCTGTGCGCCCAGTGACGCGTAACTGTGGTTTGAATGGTTCAGTTTGTCTTTTTCATCGAAAAAAGTCCCCTTTAGTCCGATCTGGTCGGTCAGTGCATAACTACCGTCGAATCCGTATTTTTCGGTGCCCCGTGGCGCATCGGTGGCGGAGATATTTTTGAAATAGTCGTCCAGATTTCTGTAATAACCGGTCAAGGATAGCCGGTCGACCGGCGAAGATTCAAGATCAAGAGACCAGCCGCCCCCCGATTTTCTGACCATTGCATTTGAAATGTCGAATAGCGCCCGTGTTTCGGCATATTCGGCCTTGAACGTCGTTTTGCCCGGAAGATGCAGCGTGAGGTCGCCGCCTAAGAGGCTGTAATCACCGGCGGCCTGTTCTTCCACGATTCCTGTGGTGCCAACTTCGAGCCAGGTCAAGACCCTGAAGGCGGCTCGCCCTCCGTAGAAGTAATAATTTTTCCCTCCCGTTTCGGCTTCATAACTGATTATAACGAAGACAGGATTATAGTCGCTGTCTCGGATGGGAATCGGTTCCTTGAAGAGAATCGTGCCGACGTCATAGTCGATATCGTAGTCGGAACCCCGTGACCGGGTTTCCCTGGAGATAATTCTGTCGGGGCGGGCACGGTCCCGAACCTCGATGACAACCCGTTCCGATCCTGAAAGCACCGGTGTATGGGTCAGATAATAATAGCCCGATATTCCCCGTCCCGGTAAAGCATCAACAACCTGGGTCTGATCTGCTTTACTTCCGAAGGCGCTCAGCTTGAACCGCTCAGTATTGAGATTGTATTTCAACCCGTTGAAGGATCTCTGATAAGCGGCGAGTTTGGTATCGTTAAGCTTCGTATGGTAATCTCCGTAGAGGAGGAAGGACCTGTTCTTTTCCACCTTGATGTAGAGTTTATCCTTTGACAGTGCCTCATATCCCAGAGTGCTCTCGTCACCATAGATCGGATACTTTTCCTCTGCCTCAATGTCGTTGTCTGACTCACGGAAAAGCTCATCAGCTTCTTCCTTTTCCGAATCGAAGGAAGCTGTGAGCAGGTAGTCCTTATAGACGTTTCCCTTAAGGAAAAAGGCTCCTCTTGAACCTCCGTAAAGGCCATCATCAAACCAGTGGCCATCCTTGAGATATCCGAAATCGCCCCGTGTGCTTCCGTGACCAATGGTAACTTCGCCGATACCAACGGCAAAAAGATCGCGTAAATTGGGTGAAAAAAAGACTTCAATATGCTCTTCAAGGTTATCTGCGTAGGCATATACCTCCGCCTCTCCCGACTCGAGCGGTGCCTGGATTGTAAATTGGGCAATGCCATTCTTACAGGGAATCTGAATTTCCTCTTTTGAGGGATCGATGTCCTCGGCTGTGATTTTGCCATGTCCGGTGGTAACGGTTATGGGTGTTGAATAAGGAACAATATTCCCTCTGTTGTCTAGGATGGTTGCAGTAACCTGGATTTTTGAGTTTCCGTCGGCAGGGGCACTTTTACGGTCTGCGTCGATCAAAATCCGGTGTGCGCTTCCCACTGTCTCTAACGTGATAGATGCGTTACCCCGCTCGTTTCCAAAGGGGTCGGTAATGACAACCTTCAGCATATTTGTGGTTCCGGAATCAAAAGGAACGCCGATGAATTCGAAGAGGACGACCCTGCCTTTTTCTTCGGTGATAGTTTTCCCGATCTTTGAACTGTCAACGATTCGTCCGTTTACGGTAAGTGCGGGTGTCGATCCCAGCGGCGCCTTGATTAATACTCGGGTAGAATCACCGGAAATGGTGTCTCCGTCAGCGGGACTCACAAAGGCGAGCTCCTTCGACATGGTGAGAATCTGTTCTTCCAGGGGAGGTTGTTTCGGTGATACATAATTCTCACCCTGTCGTAATTCTTCATGACCGGAGACTGACCGTGTATGATTCTGCACGGGGCTTTCTCCCGCTGTCACAGTCTGGGCCGTTTTCGCCGTGACACCGGAAAGAACGTGGGTAGGGGATGCTACTCCTTCCTGTGATGCGGACGGTTCTTCAGTCCTGATCGCGGAAGAGCCTTTCCCGTTCAAAGGCCGTGCCGTAAAGTTAGCCTTAAACAGACTTCCATAACCGACATCGATAAACTGCGACGCGCCGTCTCCCATGGATCTTCCCGATGATGCCTTAAGCTTAATTCCTTCGGGCAGTGACATTGTGTCGATCCGAAGAACGTGCGTTCCCGGCGATACACCGGGTATGGAAAATTTCCCATGACTGTCGGTTATGACCCGTGTCCCGTCTTCCAGATAAAGCACCACACCGGGAATACCCGGTTCTTTGTGGCACAATTCACTCTTGCCGCCGCCGGGGGTTGTGACAGTGCTGATTTCCTCATTTGTCTGTATACCGTTGTTGTCGGTATCGATAAAGACCTTGCCGATGATGGTCGCCTTTGAGGTGAAGACTCCCTCGGTGATCTTCAGATCGTGGTAGGCTACATTTGAAGCCACCGGTTTTCCCACGGTGGTTCCTGCCGCCCAGGCCGTATTCCTTCCCGTGCCCCGGTGGCTGTCGGGGCCGACAAGTGCCCGGAAAGTGACCGTTGCCAAACCTCCCGGTGCAAGCGCGGGAATGGTCCAAATCACAGTCCTGCCGGCAGTAAGGAGTGGGTCTGCGATTTTTGCTCCGTCGAGGTGCGAAGAACCGGCCAGATACTGGATACCATGAGGCATAGCATCATGGACAGTAATCGATCCGATGGGAGATACGCCGTTATTGGAGACCGTAACCGTGTACTGGACCAGATCGCCTATGGAAGCGGCATTTTTGTTTGCCGTCTTTTCGATGCTGAAAGAACCACCCGGAGGATCAACGGGGATATCGAGATTCAGTGGCGGCGACGCGGCGGTAAGGGTGAAGGATTCGCCTTTGGATCCGTTGTCATCGATTACATAGCCGGGCCAGGAAACTCTTAGCTCTGCATTGGGCAAAGCCGAAGGCCAGCCATAGCCGGAAGGGGGAACGACACTGAGATGATAGGTTCCCGGATTACAGTATTCGAACTTAAAGACTCCGTCCGCTGCAGTAACCACCGGGTTGGGCTGAACCGCGAAGGTTTTCGGATTTAGCGGCAAAACGGCAGCAAGGCCCGTGGCATCGTCTATAAGAGTGACTACAACCCCTGCAACGGGGAGGCCTGTAACAGAATCGAAAATAATCCCGAATGGATCTATTAATATATCTGCCGTCGATTCGCTGCTGTAGCCACAGAGGGAATCGAGTGGATCTTCATAGACCACGGTGACTTTAATATCGGGAGCTATCGTAAGGCTGCCGTCGTTCTGTACGGTAGGCCCACTGTTCGAGGAAATGCAGGACCGGAAGATTCCCGTATCGACACCTGTCTCGGTAAGTGTGAGCGTTTCAGCATCTTCCGTGTTTGAAGTTTTAATGCTGATCGTTACCGTCTCTGCAACCGAGGAATTACGATTCTGATCAAGATCGGTAACCTCAACGCAGATTGGGTCACCTACGGAGTAACGGTTTGTCGGCGCCCACGATGCATCGAGAAAACGTATCGATCCCTGTGTTCGGCATATTACGGAAGTAACCGCAGAGGCGGTCTGTGAAGGCGCTTCGTTGGCGATTGCCGAGAACCTGTTGACGATGACAGGATTGAGATCGCTAAAGGGAAGTACCTGCAGTGCCAGCGTAACAGTTGCCGATGCCCCTCCTGCCAGGGTTCCCAGCGACCAGACGATGTCATTGCCCTTCAGGATTCCTCCCAAATCTGCACTGACAAAGGCGGTATGATCCGGCAGAGGATCGGTTATTACCAGTCCCGTAAGGTTTGTCGAGGCTTCGTTGGTAATTTGTATTGTGTAGGTAATGATATCACCCATTCTTACAGGATCGGGAAGGCCGGTTTTGACCGTGAGAATAGACGGCGACGAGAGCACCTGCGTATTTACTGCGTTAGAGTTAATTGTTCCCTGAGCAGCGCTGGTCAGGGCGGCAGTATTTCGAATAATATCGCCATCAGATGCCGTTGATGACACCAGTAACTGAAAACTGACAGATCCCTGTGCTCCCGCGGCTACCGATCCGATAGTCCACGAAAGAAGATTTCCGGTGAGTGTACCCCCTGCAGTGGAAGAACCGTTGACGTAGGTTGTGCCGGCTGGAATGGTGTCTCCTATGGATACAGACGATGCCGCCCGGTTTCCGCTGTTTTTATACGTGATTGAATAGGTAATAATACCATTCGGTTTGATAGTGCGGGGTGTGACCGATTTGCTGACGGTGAGGTCGGGCGCAGATCCCACAAGTGCAGAGTGGTTTGTCACGGCTGATTTACCCTCAGCCGATGTGATATTAGCCCTGTTGAGAATCGTTGTTCCGGCGGCGAGACTTGCTTTTGTCCTGGCAGTTACCCAAAAGGACACACTGGTGCCTGGCAAAATGGTGCCATGGTTCCAGGTGACGATTCCTCCTCCGGGTGGATCCGTTGTGTAGACGCTGCCTGTTGAGGCATTGAGAAATACGACTTCAGCGGGCAGATTGTCAATGACGACCGTAGTGGTAGCGTCGGTATTACCTTTGTTTTCACAGGTGATAGTGTAGGTCAGTATGTCGCCGGCGACAACTACGGTGGAGCTGGCGGTCTTGGTGATCGCGAGCTCAGGTCCCCCGGAAATGGTGGTTGACACTGTGGCGCTTGCCTCGGGCAGCAGGTTGCCGTTGGCGTCTTGACAGGTGACCGTTGCACGGTTTGTGATAACGGTGCCGATGGGAGGCGATGCGGCGGACGCACTCGTCCCTATGGTGCAGGCGTACCAGAGGCACAAAACCAGCATGCACCAGTAGGGAACAAGGTGTGTTTTTCTATCCCACCGCATCTTTGTTGTCACAGCGTCTCTTTCGCCGACCGCAATGGCACCTTTCTAAATGGCACCTTTCTAGTCGATGGTTACCTTGAACTCCAAGACCCAGGTCCCATTCTTGCCGAGTGAAAGCGACCCTCCATCGGGTATGATGATGGCATTTGTGCCACTGTTATAGTCGGCGCCGTCGCCGTCAGTGGCATCGCTTCTTACCGCCAGCGTCCCCGCCGTAGCGCCCGTCCTGATGGAGCCTAGCACATAGGTGGTATACGTGGGCACCATATCGGTGATGAAGACGCCCGTTGCGTTGCCGTTACCGGAGTTCGTCACCGTTACCGTGTAGGTGAGGACAGTTCCGGGAGGCTGGGCCCCCGAGGCGGGGTCGGGGAAGACGGTCTTGACCACCGAGAGCACCGGGGCTTCCACCGTGGTCGTCAGGGTGACAGGATCACTAACCGCCGTGTCGATCCGCGAGGTGCCGGTGACGACAGTGGTGTCCACGGAGGCATTGGAGGTTCCGGCCGGTATTGTAGCCACGGCCAAAAGGCTTTCCGTTGCCAGAGCATTAAGCAGCCCCGAATCGGTTACGATGCTATCGCCGTCAGTGCCGGGGATGCCGTTTCCATCCACATCTTTCCAGATGACCCAGGTCCACCCCGCAGATGAATTGTAGGTAAGGTCGAAAGTATCAGAGGCGTTGCCCGTGTTCTGCACGGTAAAGACATAGACCATCTGATCGCCGGGATCGCCTGCACTGGACTGGTCGGGATCGAGAACCACACCAGGCAGCGTGGCCACAGTTACTGTTGAACTGTTGGTCGATTCGGTATAGGGGTGCAATAAGTTGTCAGCAACCAGGCCGTAGGTGGCCGTTGCGACATTGCTGATACCCGTGCCCGATGCTACGTCGCTATCGACCGTCACCTGGAAGTACAACACTCCTGACGGGGGGCACTGGGGCCAGTAGAACTCAAGTTGGGTGGTGCCGGAGTTATAATAGGCTGTGGCGGTAGTAAACGTTTCTACATCGTCTGCGTCGGTCATAGAAGTAGCCCCGGCGTAAGTGCCTCCCACCGGACCGGTCTTTATACTTGTCGCCACGTAGGTGGTGTTGGCAGGAATGGCGTCGATAACGTTGATTCTGTAGGCGGGGCTTCCGCTGTTGCTGCCCGTGATCGCGTAGGTGATGGTGTCACCGGGTTGCGGATTGGCGGGCGTAGCTGTCTTTATTAGCGTGAGCACTGCCGCCTCAACGTCGGTAGTAAAGACGGACGTATCCACCACGGTCCCGTCAAAGGTGGACGTGACGGTGAGCGTGGTCAAGCCGAGTGTGCCGTTGAGTACCCCGTCCGGTACGGAAACCACTACGATCACTGGATAGCATTGGTCGGCAGCAAGTGACCCAGTATCCGCTACTGGGGTGCCTTCGGTGCCCGAATCCCAGACGCCGTTGTTGTTCAGATCGGGATAGATCGTAACGGTCCATCCAAGATCGTTCACCGCCGCCGGGGTGATCGTGTCGGACCCGTTGCCGTTATTGCAGATAGATGCCGGATATTCCACTTCGGTTCCGGCGATTCCATTGTGCGTGGCTGTTTCCGGCGTGCTCGAGACGGCGGCCACCTGGCTTACCACGGTAGTCACTGTATTAGAGTAAACCCGTGGAAGCGAATTGCCGTTGGCGTCGTCGTAATCGGCGTAGGCCTGGTTAGTGATGGCCGTGGTGGCCAGCGTTCCAACGGCATGAGCCGTTGGCGCCAGCATGAGAGCCACCGCTGCAAAAAGAACCATTGTGAGTAAAAATTTACGCATGACTTTGTACCTCCCCTTGCAATTGTTGTTAAAGGTTGTTGAAAAAGTATCTTCTATAATCCAATATATCCAAAAGAGATAGATCACGTCTCTCTTCCTATTTGACACGGACCTTGAAGCCGAGTTCACCCGAGTGACCGGGGGGAACCGGCATCCCTGTCATCCACCTGATATGGGTGTACATTTCCGGCGGCGCCTCTTTTTCCTCTTTTGAGCCGTCCGGTTTTACCACGACGTAGAGAACTGGCGGTCTTTGATAGGTGTTCCCGCCGTCGATACTGAAGCTGATCGCCGTATTGCTCCCGATAGCGCTGTCTGGAAGATAGACCGTTCCTTCCGGGACAGGGTCGGCGATGACTGCGCCCACGGCGGGCGCCGTTCCCTCGTTGAAGTAGGTGATCCGGTAAAAGAGCACATCGCCCGGCTTCGTGACTTCCACCGGTACATACTTCATTATCCAGGCATTTCCTTCTTTCACCCTGATCTCCTTCGCCACTTCCGTTTTAAGGACGAGCCTGGCCTCATCCTGGGCCGCTGCACCGCTACACATAAGAATAGTGATAACGAGCGCGAAGAGAACGTGGGCACAATATCCTGCTTTTTCTACTTTCATGTCTTTCATCCTCGTTTCCTAGTTGATAAGTACTTTGAAAAAGACCTTCCCCTCGTCGTCGGGGTTGATGCTGTTGATAATGAATATAATAGTTTCGCCGCTTATGGATCCACCGTCGCTGTCGCCGTTTGAATCGGTGAATGTTGTGTTCGCCGGATCGCCGTAATTCGAATCTGCCGTGCCCCGCTGTAGACTTCCCGCCACATAATTTGTGTTGGGTGGAATAGTGTCCATGATAATAAGGTTGTGCGCTGCGCTCCCTCCTATGTTTCGATAATTGACGGCATAGGTCAGGGTTTCGCCCGGTGCGGCGCTTGCCTTATCAACGGATTTTGCAAGGGACATGCGGGGGCTTGTCGTATCCGTATCGACAGCCGTGTTGTTCCCGGGAACGGTATCGGTGACCTCATCCGGCGGCGAGATGACGACGGTGTTTACCAAATCACCGACAAGCGAGACATCCACCGTTCCCGTCAGGGTAAGAATGATGCTGTTTCCCGGCATTAGCGCAAGTCCCGTCCAAAGTCCTGTTTCCTCGTTGTAGACGCCCTCCGAAGGGCTGAAAAGAGGGCCCTGGAAAAGGGCAGGGAGCGTATCGATAAGTGTGAAGGATTCGACGCGGCTTGGTCCGTTGTTAGTGGCGGTGATCGTGTAAGTAACTGTTTCTCCCGGCAGGACGCTGACTTTGCCATCCGTTTTGGTGACAGCCAGGTCGGCCCGGAGAAGGATCGTGTCGGTGTCGGTGGCCGAGTTGTTGCCGCTTGTTAAATCTTCCACACCCGGCGACGGTGAGACCGTGGCGGTTACCGCAATAGACGATGTGGCCGAGGGAGCGACGGTGCCGTCGATGGTGAGGATGACGCTATCCCCCGCGTTCAGTGTAAGTCCCGTCCATGCGACCGTCTGGCTGTTGTAGGTTCCTGCGCTTGCCGAATAGACGGGGTTGAGGATGGTGACGGGAAGAGGAACCGAAAGATTGCAACTGATCACGTTATCGGGGCCGTTGTTGGTTACCGTGACCTGGTATGAGATAGCCTCGCCTGCGACGGTTTCCGTCCGGTTATCGGTGATCGCCACGGCCAGGTCGGCTTTGACTGGCGGGTTGGTAATGGATACTTCGATGGCGGGCGCAGGGCCCGCGCCGTCGGGGTCGATAGTGGCGATATTGGTGATGATGAGAGGTGGCTCGGGGTTGATGGTGACCTCAAAGGAAATCACGGCGGCCTCTCCTACGTTGACCTGCCCCGCCGGTTCTCCTGGGCTGTTGACAAAACGCGCCGCGGCAAAGGGCATCTGCCCCCCTGTGTCGGCAATGGCGGTGCCGTTCATGGTTGTTGTTCCCGCCACATAAGTGGTTCCCGCGGGAATCGGATCGGCGAGGGTCGTCCCGCTGGTGGCAGCAGTTCCCGTATTGGGGATGGAAATGGTATAGGTGACGGTTCCGCCGGGAAGGACGGCGCCGGGGGGAGTTGCCGATTTTGTCGGTTCGAGTCTCGGGACGACGCTTATCACATTTGGTGCAGTGGAAAGACTTCCATTGTTCAGGGGAAAGCTGGGGCAGCTTTCATACTGGTAGGTCCAGGTCGAGTTGTTGTTGTATTCTGCCGTCGCCGGTGGAAGCGGTATGGCGGCTACGTAATTCTTATAGGCCACGGTGACCAGGCTTCCCGCGGCGATGGTGCCCAGGGATACACCGGTGACGGGGCTTGCCGCCGGTTGAGATATTCCGTTGACAGTCACGCTGCCGGCGACAAAGGACATGCCGGGCGGCGGGCTGTTGGTAAAGACCACGTTCAGGGCATCGGCCGAACCTGCCGTATTGTCGAGCCTGGTCGTATAGGTGACAATATCTCCCAGATAGGTGACAGGCTTATCCACGGTCATGGCGGCGGTGGGAAAGACGGGTTGTCCCACATCGACCTGAAGACCGATAGAAGAAATGACATAGCGGTCGCCGCTGGTGGTGCCCCGAGCGAAGGCAATGCTTTGGCTGTTTTGCATGCGCGATGAAACATCCACATTGGTGATGTCCCAGCCCTGGCGGCGACCGCTTCCGTTGGAACCCGGCGTGTGGTTACTGGTGCCGAAGGTGCCCGCCGTATCCAGCGTTCCGTCGTCCTTGTTGATCTGGGAGGAGAAGAAGTTGTTGAGGGGATTATTGGGTCCCGAAACGGCCGAGAGGGTTCCCGTGGAAGGTCCGAACTGCATCTGGTCCCCCGTCAGGTTCGAATCCCCCTCGATGGCCGAGACCATTATGCGGGCATTGATGGTGCCTTTCTGGGGTGTGCAGAATCCGCTCACCGAGGAGGTGGTGGTTTGTTGGGAGCTGGTCAATTCCCCCCCGACGAAGATGGTCATGTTCCTGGCAGGAAGCGCCGGATTTCCATAGATGACGGCAAGCGTCCAGCCGGCTGCGTTGGCGTTGTTTTCTCTGCGTTCCTGGGTGCCAGGCACCCCCCCCACTGTGTAGGTTCCGGCGCCTGCCCCCTTTACGCGGCTGGTGACGTCGGCGGAGCGCACGTAGTAGGACTCCCCCGTAAGTGTCGTTGACGTCGATGCCGAGGGACTGACACTGGAAGTGCCTGCAGGCGTGTCAAAGGTGACGGCGTTGTTCAGGGAACCGCTCACGTCGCTGCCGCCGTAGTTGTAGCTTCCCCCCCAGATCAGCTCGGCATAGAGGATCGTGCTTCCGGCGGGAAGGCGGAGCACCGCGGAGGATGAATTATCATACCAGTTGTCCGTTGTGCCGGAGGGCCAGTTACGATCGCGCTGCGAGGTATCCGTCGTGATAAAGGTGCCGATGGAACCTCTGGTGCCCGGCGAATCCGAATAGCTTGCTTTGCTCAACCCCAGAGTGTTCCCCGTGTAGGTTATGGCGCCGTTTGCAATCGTGGTGTATCGTTTGGAATAGGCAGCATGAAGGGTTGCCGGACCGATGAGGACCAGCAAAACCGTCCATATGGTGAAAGCGATGCACGCTTTAAATAATACATGCGATACGTTGGAACACCTTGCATCCGATGCACTATTGATGGAACGGGAGTACCTGATGGCAACATTCCGCGATGCTTCAAATATAGAAGACGGTTCTCCCCGCTTCGCGCAGAATCGATTAAAAACATGCATGGCAGATCCTGTCAGACACTTTAAAAAAATTGCGGTTTAAACTGTGAAAGACACTGAATCGTTATTAATTACGGTAATATTCAAATGTTGTTTTTACCTCTCGAATTTGCAAACTGAACCAGATTCCATCAGCGCAACATCAGGACTCAGAGTAAGATTAGAGTAAACATGGAATATAACTCACATTAGACTCTCATATATATTTTATTTCAACAATAATTTTTGTAAAATATCAAATAATTTGTGGAATTTCGCGCAGGGCGAACCCCAGGCGGATGACATTACCATGATGATTATCCAATATAACGGAAATGAAAGCGTTACCTTAAATGACTTGGGAATGGAAGATGACATAGTGTAATGTCTACTTGATTTTCAGCATCCCAGCAATCACTGGGTTGTGTTTTTAACTTTGTTCAGGGGTGGCCTATAGACTCCATTTGATGGATGTGACAATTCGGTCGTTATTGCACCATCTGCCAAAATAAGTATCTAACGGCCCGTTAAAAAATTCAAAATCAAGGGCGAATACCAGCCCGGGCATAATCCGCAGGGAAGCCCCGATTCGCTGGAAACGCGCATCGTCGGAAAGGGTGAAATCCGAGAGATAATGCAGTGAAAGATCATCAGTGGCGGTGACAAGAATACTGGCTATGAGATCATTTCTACCGATGCGCGCACATCTGGAGCTCAGGATATAGTCGGTGGCAGCCTGGTCAGCCGTAATAACTTCGCCTGCATATTCGAGTAAAAAATCAATTTTATCCAGGCTCAGACTTGATGCCAGCTTTTCACTGGTATGACAGAATCCTCCTACATAGTTAATATAACTGTCATCATGATTGTGGATGCTGTAACTGTAGAGTGCCTCACCGTGGAATTCGGTGTTTTTCCAGGTTGTGGAAAACCCTCCGGCCAGCTGGTACACATTGGGCGTGTCCTTGATGAGTGTCGCGACAGTGGCGCTGTCTTCCAGCTTGACAACCGGGTAAAAGGCCGGACCGCGATAGGCCGATACAAAGGAGTCCCATAGTCCCACGGATTTTTTTACGCGGCCAAACCATCCCCAGTCTTCGGGACGGTCTCCTGGCAGGTCTTCCCTGACTGCAACGGTCTTGCCGCTTTTGATAAGACTGGCAAACCGGCCATTTTCCAGAAGGTTATCCATGTAGTAATAAAGGAGTTCCAGCATCTCTTCGAACGATCCCGGCGCAAGGTTATATGCGGACGAAATGCTGTATCCGGACGGAAGGCCGGAAATGATCCAGCGGGACCCGGCTGCCGGGATTTTCTTCTCCTGGTAAAATGGAAGAATTGCTCCAGTATAGACGGCGTCTTTGTGTGAATAATCGCAGGCCAGCTGCCAGGAGCCTGTCTGAACCGGATTTACCGGATCGTTCAGGTCGGCGGACGTATAGCGATTGGCAGGCGAATAAAGCGTCGATATCCCGTTGTTAAAAATCTTTTTCCCGATGGTAAATTCGGCAGCGCCGTCAGAAAGATCCAGAAAGCTCTCATTAAGTTCCGCGTACCTTTTCTGGTTATCGCGATCGGTCATGAAATGAGTTACACCCTCATAGGCACCCTCCCGGGTTCCGGCCTCAAACCAGCCCGCGGCATGAAAGCTCCACCAGTCTTTGCCCACCCATGAAGACCAGTTCGCACGCATTTTCCCGACAAAGTGATCATCATCAACTTTTACATAAGTTTTAGGAAATTCGGGGGGCAGGTCGAAAAAATATGACCCCCTAAGTTCCAAATCCGCGCTGAAATGATCCACCATCTGCCCGGCAATATCCGGTGATGAATCAATCGGTATTTTGTCCGTTTCCAGATAGGCATCGAGTTCGTTAAGGATATCCGGCTCCCCGGCAAAAGCACATGCAGCCCATACACCGGTAATTAGAATCAGAACTGCGGCAACAATCAGTTTTCTCATTATTCTTCCCTATTTGATCTGTTCACGTAATACCCAGTTGCTGATGACCAGCTGATCATTCAGAATCCTGGCAATATTCCTGAAGATGCGGCTGGCAATATGCGGGTAAAGACTGTGCAGTCGATCCATGCTCTGCCGGCTGAATTCTACAAATTTGA
>Ga0222680_1000363_pt1 | contig 17026 bp, 23 predicted proteins | sample AntAcemetage1004_FD_181146 | JGI IMG/M metagenome (GOLD analysis project Ga0222680, IMG submission 181146) | Saline water microbial communities from Ace Lake, Antarctica - #1004 | ecosystem: Environmental > Aquatic > Non-marine Saline and Alkaline > Saline | place: Antarctica: Ace Lake... | reverse complement strand
ACAAGCAAGCGGCAAACTACCTGAAAGGCCACCAGCTGGTTCCCATTTCTGCAGCGGGTGACCCCAATGTGGAGTACATCGACCTAAGCTATATGATGCCGTATGATTTTGCTCTGGCACCAGCTCGTGCGGCCATGCAGATCTACAGCGAGAAGGGTGAGGTCGGCGCAGGTGAAGCAGATCTGATCCGAGCAGCCACGTTTGCCGGTGTCGGCAAGCTCTTAGAGCCCTTTGCAAGCGAGAGCTTGGTGGGTGAGCGCCTTGCGGACGTAACCGTCCGTGGCGGCAAGACGCCTACTGGGGCTCCTATCTTCACAGAAAACACACCGTTTGGTGAGAAGGCTTCGAAAGCCTTTACGCACGTTGCAGGGGCGTTTATCCCTGGAGCAGCTGAACTCTTTGTTCAGGAGCGTCGTGGTCAGCTTGTTCCCGGGCGAGTCACACGTGCCGCCACGGGTATGTCAAGCGCCACTGGTCAGCCTTACGATTTGTTCGAGGAAGGCGCTGCTCTGGTAACAGGGCTACGACCAATGCAAGGACGCTTGAACGAGACCTTCAGCTTCAAAGGGTTTGAGTACAACCAAGCACGCCGAGACGCCACATCGGTGTTCAGTCAAGTGGCGAACGCCAACGATACAGACGAGCAAGACGTCATCCAAGCATACGAGAGGGCGAACAACCAGCTCAAACGAGGGCAGGCGCAGCTCTATGATCTTGTAAAGTCAGCCCGACGTCTCGGTATGAAGGACCCTCAAATCCGAAAGCAGCTCATCGACGTTGCACGTCTCGGCCGGAACGAGGTCAACATGATCATGCGCGGTAAGTTCGATCCTCTTGGTATTTCAGACGATCGAGTGAAGACTGTTCTACGGGAAGGCCGCGAACAAGCACGTACGTTAAAACGTCTGCCTGTCCGTGAGCTGAAGGCGATCGAGCGGAGTTTCCTCCGTCAGGATCTTGTTCCGCAAGACTACAACGACGAGATTGGTGCGGCGCCTGCGTTCAATCCGAACCAGCCGTTCAGTACTGTACAGGAACCTGTACAACAAAGGGCGGCTCCCGCCGCCCCTGCTATCGCTCCAACGCCAGTGCCCGCGGTCCCACAGACTCCGCAAGCACCAGCAAGAAACGCACCTCCATCACCCGCGTTGCTGGGCGGTAATATTGTTGATCAAGCGAAGAACGCTGAAATTGCACAGAGACTCTCCGGTCAGTAATCTGCCTTGAACTTTATGTCGATCCCGACGCCGCCAAACAGGATGACGGCGTCCTCTGCAACCTGGTGCATCTGTTCAAAAACTTCCTCGTCGTCCACTGCGGAGGCGAGGTTGAGAGCTGCATCGATGAGGGTCAGGAACGCCTCCACCTGATCCTCGTGCATCTGCTCAAATCCCAGTGTCTTGATGTCCGCATTAAAGCTCATTCGACTTCTCCCCAGTTATTAGGTAGCCCACGCAGGGCAGGAATATCATCGTCAACCTTGGACGGGATTTTCAAAGGAAGCCCTGTCTCCATGATCTCCTTTATCTTAGCAGATTGAGCCTCATTTTCCACGGAAAAACAAAGTTCATCGTGAACAGTTAGCATCGGAACCAGACCCTCGGCAAAGCAATCAGCCATCGCCTTCTTGGTCTGGTCGGCCGCCGAACCTTGGATCAACTTATTTAAGGCCTTGTAAGTAAAGGCTCTTTTCAGAGAACCGCCGTACTCCTTCTTGGCTTCTTCCAACGGCAGAGGCTTGTTGTAACCAAACGAGGTCGGCTCCCAAAGATGGAACCGGCACTTGCGGCCGAGGATCGTGCGGATCTGTCCGTGCTTCTCGCCTTGCGCACTGGCTACCGCGGCCAGCTGTTTAACGAACGGAACTTTGTCGCGATGCTCTTCGATGATTGACTTCGCCTCTTGGTCGGTGACGCCCAGCTGTGCAGCAAGCTTGCCTACGCCCATGCCGTACATGATGCCGAGGTTCACCATCTTTGCTTGCTTGCGAGTGATACCCGCAATGTCCGCAACCATCTGGTGCAGGTCGACGTCACCCTTGTGATACTCCTCAACGATGGTGTCCACCACAGGGCTGCGCATATGGTCTGGCATGGATGCTGCGAAGTGAACCAGCAACCGTGGCTCTTGGCTCGAGTAGTCAAACGAACCCCACATCTGCCCATCTTCTGGTATGAAGAGACCACGGATCAGCTTCTTGATCCCCGGATCACGGGCCGGGATTTGTTGAAGATTGGGGTTTGAACTACTATTATGGTGAACGAGACCGTGGGCTATGTAGCTGTGGTCGGTCTCGACTTCGATGTCCCAGACCTGTGCAACTCCCAGAGGCTCAATTTCCTCAACGGTGACCGAGAATGAAGAGAACGATGTCCCTCCGGTGTCACGAGTGCCAGATTGTCTGGGGAGTTGTCCGCTCGATCCTCGTTGATGTGGTGAACATGCATTCCCTCTGGCACTTCCGTCAGGCCAAGCGTCTGCGCCATAACCACTTGATGCTCGTAGACGTGTTTCGACATAGGTCTCCCCGTGTACCAGCTCGGTTTCAGTACAAGAATGTACCCGTGTGGGTCGCAGAACAGTCGCCCCTTGTGGTTGTGGTGCTTGCTGCCAGTCTTCCCCTTCATAGGGTTCATTGAACCGATCTTCGATCGAGATTACCGTAGAGCCTGCTCCTCTTTGAGCTTCTCCGGCGGAAGCACGCGACGAACCATCTCCTGCGCTGTGTGAAAGGTAATGGACAGTGCTTTGGCCACTTCCTTGAGAGTTGGTTTCTCCTGCGCCTGATACAAGGCCACGGCTTTTTGGCATAACTCCTCGTCCGCCAAATGTTTCTTTGAAATCGACACCTGTTACCTCCTGTCCAACTGTAAGGTCTCCAACGCTCTTCCACCCAGATGCTGTGAAGACACGATGGTTTCGGGTACATTTTATAACACTGCCAGAAGATACCCGAAGTGCAACCATTTCTTCTTCACCCTTGTATATAAGGTGACGAATAGGCTGAAGGCGACCGAGGTGTGTGATTGCATAATCACTTCGAGGTTTGATCTCTACGATAGGCACAGGCCCACGCTGGGTTTCGATCAAGGTGTCTGCTGACACACAGAACCGACCAGTCACTGTGCCACCGTCATCGGAGCGCAGCTGGTGAAATTCTGTATGAATACGGCCGTTGTGTGCGTGGCGCAGGATACTGTCGATGAACGTGCTGTCAGCTTTGTCAAACTCGCGCAATCGTACGATCTGCTGGCACACCTCATGTGGGTGGGCATTCAGATACTGCTTTGTAAACGAGGCGGCGCCAGCTTCTGTCTTGGGATACTGCAGGTTCAGGGACTCGAACACCTTCCGCACGCTGTCCGCGGCCCACGGTTCAATGGCCACGCCTGTCTTGTGCTTGATGTCGTCCTTCAGTTCTTGGACCTTGAGCTTGAGACCCTGCTTGGCGATGTCCGCTTTGTCGACATCCACACGCACGCCATTGGCCCGCATCTTCACCATCAGCGGAATGAGAGATGTCTCCAGATCAAAGATGTGTGTCAGCTCCTGAGATGTGATCTCTGTCTTCAAGCGGTCCCAAAGCTTCAGTGTCATGAGCGCATCCTGCTCGGCGTACGCTCCGACATACGACGGCGGCAGCCGCCACATATCTGCCTTGGGGTCAATGCCCCAGTCCTTTGCCGCAGCGCGCAGCATCTTCTCGTCCTTGCGCATATCGATGTAGTCGCGGCCTAGGTTGTTCAGGCTGTATGACCAGCGGTTCTCGTCGATCACAGGGGCGGCCACCATGGTGTCGATGATCCGACCTTGGACCTCGACCCCTTCAGCAAGCAGCCAGCCAGTATCGTAGGTCGCGTTGTGCATCAGCTTGTCAATGTGCGGCGTAGCCATCTGTTTGCGCAGCCACTTCAGGGTCATCTTGGGATCCATGTTGTGTCCGTTCTCGTGACGGATCGGGAAATACCAAGCGTTGTCGCCCGCAGCTACAGCAATGCCAACGACAAACCCGTCCTTGCGTGCCCAGCCTGGGCCCATGGTCGTGAGGTTCGGGTCGCAGGTCTCGAGGTCGATCGCGATCTGAGGATACTTTGTCAGGTCAGGGAACTCTGGTGGGATGTTCCAATCAGGCTCGAGCTTCTCACCCAAGTCCATGCGGTCCAGAAAGGAGATAGTGCTCTTGTCTTTACGGTCTCTTGCCATGTTCCTCAGTCCTTTGTTGGGCGGTCATCTGTGCCTGTGCCGCGCTCTTCGTATGCAATCAAGAAGGCTATGCAGCAGCCCGCATGCCAGAGGTGCGAGCGCCCCGTTTCTTGATCCTTGTTCTCGCCTGACCACCATGCCCACATATGACGCATCAAAGCGCCAAAGACACGAGACCACTTCATCCCCTTCTCCCAGTTGCGGTCATCATATTTCTCCGCCCCAAAGGTCAGGATGTCGCCCACGGCTACAATGAGTTCTGGTGGGATCAGTTCCATCCGCACCTTGTCGGTGTCGTCCTTGTGGGCTCCAGTCTTCAAGAGTTCTTCTCGGTTATCTGACATCGACCATCACTCCCGCTTCCCTGAACATCTCCATCGACAACGCGATGTCATCCTCCCAGCGCTCAACGAACTCCTCGTCAGGCGTGGGCCAGCACACGTTCGCTACGCCCATCTGGATAATCTGTGCCGCGCACTGGGTGCAGCAAGGATGTGTGCAGAAGAGTGTCGATCCGTGGACCGAGGTCGTAGCAAAGCTCAACGCGTTCCGCTCAGCGTGCAGCACCATCTTGTATTTAATGGACCGATCATTCAACCGCTTCTGGCTGTCGATCACACCACGAGGCAGACCATTGTAGCCCCCGGCTACAATGCGCCGCTTGTCGTCGAAGATTACCGCGCCGACCTTGGTGCTCGGATCTTTGCTCAGCTTGGACATATGCTTGGCCATGTCGACAGCCCAATCCCAAAGTCGCCCTTCTTTAAATGCGTAGCTCATTGTATCGTCTCCTTCTTAGGCCAAATGTGTTTGTCGCATTTCTCGCACATATCCTGGGAGTATTTGTCCCACCAACAAACCCACTCGTGACCGCAAGAACACTTATAGTCCCAAGGGACAAGGGAAGATCGAGTCATAGCTGATACCTATATTTCTTTTTGCTTTCGATGATGTGCAGGTTCTCCCGTGTACGGGTGATACCCACGTAGAACGCGCGGTGCTCGTCGTCTGGATACGAAGTCTCCTCGCAGGCTCTGGTGCTGCCGAGATACACTGCGCAGTTTTCGTCCTCCCCACCCTTCATGGCGTGGAAGGTGGACAGCTTGATGCGCGGCGGCTTGGACAAATCCTCACCGGACTTCTCAACGTGCCGTAGGTAGGCTTGTCTGGACTGTCCGAAACCCAAGACGTCAAAGACATCCCTGTATTCCCCCAGCAGGTTGGGTTGCTCCAGCAGACCGAACTCGTCAGCCAGCTCACGCATCGTCAACCGTGCTTCTGGGTCCGCGGCCTCGAGCAGCTTCTTTGACCCACGCTTTACGACAGCCTTGTCACCCTGCTTGGGCACAGCCTCATACATCGTATAAACGCGGCTCAGGTCCACTGCCTTACCGGCTGCAAGCTCACGCCACGTGTTGATCGTCTCAGCCTGCTCTCTGGTGATCGGGGCGCTGCCCTTCAGAGAATAGTAGTAGCCCATCTCCTCGATCTCTTTGGCCATGCTGTTGACGTAGGAGTTGATGCGGCACATCAATGTCCAAGACCCCGTCTGCAACGGCAGGCTGCTCAGGTCATAGTGCCATGTGACAGATCCCTCACGGTCGGTTGGGTGGTAGGTCTTCGGCACACGGTCCTTGATCCTACGAACCACGCGCTGCGCCAGGTCAAACACCTTCCTGGGCAGGCGGTACGATTGTTCCAAAACAATGCGGTTCGGGGACATATTGATAAACTGCTTGACGTTCACCCCTGTCCACCGGTGAATAGCTTGGTCATCGTCCCCCGCAATCCATACTTCCGTAGCATTGGCAGCCATGTGCTGGACCATTGCCCACTGCAGCGGCGTCAGATCCTGTGCCTCGTCAACAATCAGAACCTGCAGGTGCGGTGACTCGACGGTCTGAGTGTACACATCGATCATGTCCACGAAGTCCAGCTTACCGAGCTTCGACTTGTACTCGATCAGCGTGTCTCGAACCTGCTTGCACTTGAAGAACGACAGGTCCGAAGTGTCGTGGTCCTTCCACTCCTCGCGGATGTCAATCATGCGGTAGCGTGCACGATCGATGACCTTCATGTACTTGCTACCACGGCGCAGGTCTGACGGTATGAGCATACCGTCCTCCGGCTGTGTGTTGATAATGAACTCCTCGCCCAGCATTTTGCCCAGCTTCTGGTAATCAGGCGGGCTCATGACGTCATCCCGTTTGATCTGCAGCCCAGAGAACCCAGTCGAGTGCAGCGTGCGGAAGTTGATCAGCTGCTTGTCGTCGAGGTTGAAGCGGTTCTTGGCGCGCTCCTTTGCCTCTTGGATGGACTTGCGAGAGAACGAAACAAACGCAATGTGCTGTGGGTTCATGCCGGCCTCGAGATGCTTCTCAATGATCTGCATCAGGCGCTCAGTCTTGCCGCAGCCCGGAGGTCCGAAGATCTGTGTGCTGTTCTCAATCATAGCTCATCTCCTCCAACCATGCGTTGATCACGTCTGGTGACCAGCGCAGCGTGGACCTTGAACCTTGGCCCAAGCGCATCGGCGCCGGCATACTGTCTTCTTTGATCCACTTGTATACGGCCGCGGGTGTGACCTGCAGATACCCTGCAAGTTCTCTGACTGAGATCATCCGATCAGAAGGGTATGTCATTGTTGATCTCCTCTACTGGAAGCTCGATCTCTTCCTCCTTCATTTCTGGAACCCACCAAACTCTGAGGCTGCCCCATGAACCATCGGCTTTCTTGTAGCGCTGGGTGCCGTTGAAGCTCTGCTGCCCGTTCAGGCGTTTGATCTCCTCCTGCAGTTTTGCTCGGTTCTCGGACCACGGATGCTTCCGGTTCTGCAGGAAGTTGACCAGTCCCTCGATACGGAACTTAACCAAGCCGTTGTCATGATAAGGCTTGCCCGTGTGCAGCTCCTCTGGATCATAGGCTTGCGCACTGCCGTTGCAGTATGATTGCAGAAGGTCTTCGAAACGCCCTGTCATTGTCAGCTCTCGATCGACCTCGATGTAGGTTGCCTGCTTCAGCATCCCGTTCACCATGGCTGTCCAGTCTTGCTCCTTCATCCTCGAGGGCATGAAGTTGATCTGCGTAAGACAGGCCTTCTGCCACTGCGCCTGGTTGTGCAGCTCGTCCACGTTCAGCTCTACACGCTTCCCGTTCACATCCATGAAGTAATACGGAGGCTGGGACAGAATGACAGTCAAGCCGCCAACCTGTGCCTTGCTCTCGCTATCTCCGCCAACGCCATACTTCTTGGTGCGGCAAACCTCTTTGTCACAGTGCGAGCAGAACGGCTCGATGTTGCAGGTGTAGAAGTAGTCTTTCTTCTTCAGCTGCTTGACGATGCCAATCACCTCTTGGGCGTCGAGCATAGGCTCCATGAACACGCGGTTGTATTCCTCAACCATCCGCTCCCATGTGTCGCTGTATTTCAGTTTGGCGTACACGCCCATCTGCAGAAGTGTGTTGTTTCTCATTTCACCCACTGTCCCTGTTGCCACCAGCAGGCGCAGACAAGGAGGCCCGTCAGTGAAGTGCTCCTGTGATCCCGCAAGGTCGAGAGAGTCCAGAGAGCTCATCGCTGTGCGGTTCTTCTCCACGCTGTCCAAGAACTCCTCGAGCTCCATGGCTTCTGCCTTCTTGTCGAAGGCGTAGCGTGTGGTCTGCTCCGCGTTGAAGTATGGCATATTGATAAAGTTGCCGAGGTCGCCGCGCTCCACCAGGATCTCGTCCTGTTTTGGGAAGACCTCGCACCCTGAGAAACCCAGAGCGATCGACATCTCCGTCAGGTGCTCACGGATCAGTGACGCTGGCTGCCAGTCTTGCAGAAACAAATACAGGTGTGCGCCACCAGACTTGGTGCGGCAGTGGAACAACGGGAGCTTCAGATCTTGGATCTTGCGCTGCAACGCAGCGTGGTCCAGATCATACACGTCGATATCCAAGGCACCGAAGCGGCACTGGTTGGCAGGGCTGGTCGTGATTGGGATCGCACCGATGCCTTGCTTGCCATCAATGTGTGCCTGTGCTTGTGCCTCGGTCAGCTGACCGCGACGCACAAAGCTCTTTGCTTCTGCTTTGCCCTTGCGGCCAACACGTCCTACGGTTGTCTCCCCGTATGCTGCATCGGAGCCCTCAAAGGCGACAAGCAGTCTTTTTGCTAAGGTCATAACTTGCTCCTGATTAATTGATGAGGGGGCGAGATCGTTTGGTGCCCCGCCCCCGAGACTTAGCTAAGTTAGCTAAACCCGACTCTAAAAAGGAATTTCCGAGTCATCATCAACACGGGATGAACCAGCTTGCTCCTGACCGTCGTTGGCTGCGGCCTTGAGTTCCCCGGCTGCGACCGACTCACGGAAGGTCTTGGCCTCGAGGAGCAGGTCACGGCTCTCGACAAGCCCGATCTTCTCGACTGCCCAGTTGGACCACGAACCTTGGTCATTGCTCTCCTCAACAGAGGTCAACTTCCACATCGTGGCGAACACCGGAGGCGTGATCATCTGACCAGTCTTCGGGTGCTTGAGTTTGTTCATCGCGATCTGCGTCTTCCAGCGGCGCGACACCTTGAGCTGTGTCGACTTCATGTCGATCACAACAGGCTGGGTCATGCCTCCCTCGTCAACGACAAGGCAGAAGTGCTGCTCAGATTTCACAAGCTCGTTCCCTGTGGGCAGGATCTCCTTAGACCCTGAGCGTGTAGTGCGCTGCAGGACAGGGTCGTTTGCTGGGATCTCACCACGGAACCCGCCGCCTTGATCACGAGGTACGAACTCGAGATACTTGGTGGTCTGGAAGCAGGGGATCACAGTGAGACCTGTCTCGCCGTCCCAATACTGGCCGGTCACATTGTTGAAGGCGTCACCTGCATCGGCGCCCTCGATGAACTCAGACTTCTTCTTGCTGAGCTGTGGTGACAGAGGCTGGAGCAGACGCACGAATGGGATCTGCATTTCGCTGCTGTCAAAGGATGCACCCTCGCCAGCGCTGTCAAAGATGTCGTCCATCACGTCGGTAGAGATAGAAGTCTCTTGTGCTTTTGTTACTGCGGTCATTTCATATTCTCCTGTTCAATCTGAGCATTCCAGATCATAAATAATTCAGTGGCGTCGAGCGCATTTTCATCAAGCTCTTCGTCTTTGCTTGAGTCCTGAGCCTTGATGAAATCCTCGTATTGCATCCACTCCACATTCGTGTAGTGTTCCGTAATCATTGGATTTCCTCCTCCATTAAACCAGCTTCATAGTTTTGTCGGGCACAGAACACTCTGTCCGCTTCCTTTTGGTCGTAATCTTCTGTAAAGCCATTAAGCCCGTGCCACGCATTCGTACTAATTTGGTGTAAGGGCCTTCCAGCTTCCGCCTCAATACCGGCGATGCTGTCCTGAGTGCGTACGTGCCCCGGCTCCTTATCCGCAGCGTCCAGCAAGAACTTTTTGCTGAACGATGTAGTCTCATCAAGCATGATAATCTGCTTTGCGGTCAAGTTGCCTATCCGCGCTCCCAAAGTGTAGAGCAGGTCTAACAGATCGTCTGTGTCAGTAGATAGTTTCATGTTACTTCCTCCGGATTTCTGCTGCGTTTGCAACGAATGCCCCGAACATATCGAGGTCGATTGGTTTACCACTCTCCATGCGCTCTTTAACAAACGCTTTCAGGGTCATGGGGTGAACATAGGTTTTGGCCGAGGCATTGTAGCCGCGGTCCTGCAACATCCCGAGCACATCGCCCGCGACATTGTCTTCTCCTTTGCCGAAGGAGCAGGTGACATCGTTCTTGATGATGTCATCGAGGCCCTCGGTCCTTAGCCACCCCAGAGCTTCGTCCTTGCGGTCTGCTGGGATAGAAGCATGCACCATCATCTTACGAGTGACAGTCACCCCGTCTACGTCAATACGCTCCACGCCCATCTCATCCATGAGCGCAGGTATCTTGTCGATAGAAAGGTTTTGCTTATCAGCCTTGAGTGACTTGAGGTGCAGCTCAGTATCCTTGATCTGGTCTTCGACTGAGCGAAGCGTCTTTACAAGGTCACTGAGAGTCTTGCTGGTGCCTACATCTACATCGCCGAGGGCACCAGCTTCGTCGAAGATGTCGTCAAATATATCAGTCATAAGTTTTTTCCTCTTCAGGGTTGATTGTGGGCAACTTGTTTGCTACCCATAACCAGAACATAGAGACAGGGAAGAGGGTTGTCAATGGAGTTCTTTAAAACAAAACCATACCAACAGCAGCTTGAGGGTTTTCCCTTTAAGCTGCCACCGTATGCACATCAGCTGGAGGCTGTTTCGAAAAGTTGGGATCGCGAAGGTTACGCTTTTCTAGCTGACATGGGCACCGGGAAAAGTAAGATGCTTATCGACACCATAGGCATGCTATACTTAAACGAGGAGATCAACTTCGCTCTGATCATCGCACCCAAGGGTGTGTTTCGCAACTGGCCGGAAAAAGAATTGCCAGAGCACATGTCGGATGCAGTAAAGCACCGGGTGATTCGTTGGTCCTCTAGCTCCACCAAAAAAGCCAAGGAAGAGATGGCTTCTGTTAAGGACGACTTTGACGGACTTACTGTATTCGTAATGAACGTAGAGGCCTTCTCTTCTCTGAAAGGGCGGAACGCAGGGGAGTGGATGGCTAAACGATTTGGCGTGAACGGGTTGATCGCAATCGATGAAAGCACAACCATCAAAAACCCTAAGGCTAAACGAACCAAAGCACTGACCAAGATCGCATCTGGTTTCCAGTATCGACGAATCCTCACAGGATCACCTGTGTCGAACAGCCCAATGGATGTCTACTCTCAGTTCGAGTTCATCGGTTCAGGGTCACTGGGATTTGAATCTTACTACGCATTTCAAAACAGGTATGCCGTCACACAACGGCGCAGCATGGGTGCACATAGCTTCGATCAGATCGTAGGCTACCGAAACATTGAAGAGCTGACCGATCGTATCGACAGGCACGCTTACCGCGTTCGCAAAGAGGATTGTCTTGACCTGCCTGACCGCACTTTCACCACGCGCCTCGTACCTTTGTCACCGGAGCAGTTCAGGATGTATGAGCAGCTCAGAACCATGGCCTTAACCATGTTGGAAACAGGTGAACTGGTGACAGCGCCTGCGGTAATCACCCAGCTCTTGCGGATGCAACAGGTGCTGTGTGGGCACATCCAAACCGATGACGGGGAACTTAAAACCTTTCCCTGCCCCCGCCTAGATGCCGCCCTCGACATCGCTCAAGAAACCAGCGGGAAGGTTATCTACTTTGCACGGTTCCGCTATGACATCCAGCAGCTGGTGGAAAGGCTGCAGAAAGAGTTCGGGGAGCATTCGGCGGCTGCATACTACGGTGACACCACTGTCGAAGAACGAAGCCAAATCATGAAGGACTTTCAGAACCCAGACCACCCTCTCCGCTTTTTTGTAGGTAACCCTTCAACAGCAGGGTACGGCTTGACGCTAACACAGGCAAAAACAACTGTGTTTTACAGCAACTCCTTTTCACTGGAGCAAAGAATACAGGCACAAGACAGGAACTATCGCATCGGCCAGGATCAAAAAGTGCTTTACATAGACCTGATAAGTGATGGTACAATAGACCAGCACATCGTGCAGTCTTTGAAGAACAAGATTGATCTGAGTGCGAAAGTTCTAGGCGAAGAGGCAATGAAATGGCTAAATGTAAAACCATCGAAATAGGGCTGTTTAAAAAACTGCTCCAGTACAGCCCCCAAACAGGGAAGCTATACTGGAGACCTCGAGACGAAAGCACCTCACCAAGACCAGCGTCTTTCAACACCAGACACGCACACACTGAGGCGGGGTGCCAGAATGATAAAGGGTATATGCTGCTTTCGGTGTGCAACCAGAGGCTTCGTGCGCATCGAATTATATATGCCATGATGACAGGTGAGTGGCCCGAAGAGATCGATCATATTAACGGTGATCGATCGGATAACCGTTGGTCAAATCTTCGGAACGTGACCCATAGAGAGAACCGGGCAAACAGCTACGGGTGGTCTAAGAAAACCAGCTCAAAGTTTATAGGTGTGTGCAAGCAGACAGGCTCTGACAGCTGGAAGGCGCAGGCCAGCGTGAACGGTGAAACCAAGCACCTTGGTTTGTTCGACTCAGAGATTGAGGCTGCTAAAGCACGAGACGATTTTGTGGCCAGCATTAACCCATACGCTAGACTGAATTTTCCAAAGGATCTGATATGACTGACAAGCTAGAAGACCATGACGACATCATAGAAGTATTCGTCGACTACAAGAAGGGTCTTCGAACCATGAAGACGGCCACCGCAGAGATGGTCCGCCTGGGGTTCGAGGAGAACGTAGCCTATGCCATGCTCAAGAGCATGAAGAAGCATAATGTCGTCGACATCCGAAACAAATCCTACGAGCCTCCGCAGCTGGTCGGCACCGACAAGAGTCGGAAACGAAGGGCTTGCACTGACGATGCAAGTGGGGTAGAAACAGACAACAAATGACGAGGATGCTATGCCCAAGAAGAACACCGCAGCCGACCTGAAGTTTCGCAACGTGGGTCTACTACTTGAAGATCACGAGATGCTCCGCCAGCTCGCCGACCGCGAGCAACGCTCGATGGCCCGCCAGCTTTCCGTCCTGATTCGGAAAGCGCTGGAGGATGCAGAGGAAGTATGATACCTTACCCCTGTCATACTTCCTCCCAAACTCGGACGGCCCTTGTGGCCGTCCTTTTTCATTGAGGTGAACACATGAGAAAACTGAACACGATCTACATTCATTGCACCGCGACCCGAAAAGAGTGGTGGGCGGACCGTCGACCCACTGAAAAGGTTGACGAGGTACGACGCTGGCATACACAAGGTCGAGGGTGGAGTGACGTAGGCTACCACTACCTCATCGATTTGGATGGAACAGTGGTTGAGGGTCGCCCCATTGAGAAGGCCGGTGCCCATGTCAAGGGACACAATGCCAACAGCGTCGGTATCTCCCTGTTCGGTGGCCATGGCTCGGACCAGTACGACAAGTTCGAGGACAACTTCACACCCGAGCAGGATCGTGCGTTGCGCAAGCTCATCGCGCAGCTCCGCATGGAGTATCCGTCGATCACAAAAGTCCGAGGGCACAATGAGGTGTCCCCCAAAATGTGCCCAGGCTTCCAGGCGGACAAATGGTTGAACAGCGCAGAGACCGAGAAGAAACCCGAGCGCAAGAAGATTGCGCAGACCAAGACAATCCAAGCTTCGTCTGTTGCAAAGCTGGCGACGCTCGCGTCACCTGCGACGATTGCCACTGTCGGTGGGCTGGAGTGGCAGAAGCTCCTGATCATGGGCGTGTTCGCCTTGGTGGCTCTGGTCGCGTTGGGGGTAGTTGACCTCGAGCGTCTCAAGAAATGGAACCTCGGAGACCGTTAATGTTCTTGCTCGGCAAACTGAAGATGTATGCGGCGCTGATTGGTGCGGCCTTGGTGGCAGTCGTGACTGTCTACTACCGAGGGCGTGCCGATGGCAGGGATGAGCTCGAATATGAGATCAAGGATGACCGCCTAGAAAAGATACTCAAAGCAAAGGATGTACAGGATGACGTACAAGCTCTTGATGACGATGTCCTGCTGCGGCGCTCTTCTAAGTGGGTGCGCAACGATAACGGGTGACACATACTGCGACATAGCCTCGCCTCTATACTTCGATTCCGACAAGACTGTCTCATGGTTGTTGCAGAATGATCGTAACCTCATGGTCGATATCATTGTCCACAACGAGACGAACGAACGGATATGCAGAAACTAAATGCCCTCAGCAGCCTGCTGCACGGTGTATCATTCCGTGATACACACGAGAGCCTGTGCTCCCGTGCGTGGCGCTTACAAAGTGAGAACAGGTTCTGGAAAATCTGGACCCATGTGTTCGGAAGGAGGCATTGCTACACCTCCTTCGAACACTACTGGCTTATTCCTCTGTCGGATCCTCATCAAAGTCCCGAGTGCGAATCGCCCACACCCGGTGCGAAGAACGGCTCTGATCAGGTGAGCTGAACACGTCAGCCTTGACGATGTCGCCTGATGCAAACAGTCCGTTGCACAGAGCACCCACGGCGCCAGCATCCATGTCCATCATCCGTGCCATCGTCGCCGTGCGCATCGGTCCGTGATCCTCGAGCAGATCCTTGATGTGCTCGTGAGGTTTGTAGTTGATCACCACATCTGGCGTTTCCTCCTCGTCGTCAAGATCATCGAAGATCGAACCTCGGACCACGGCCCGCATAGCACGCCACGGGACGTGGTCACGCTTGTCCTCGTAGTTCGGCATCAGGTGGGCTTCCAGCACGTCACCGTGCTTGATCTTCACGGCGCTGACGATACGCGCGTTGATGAACACCGCCTCGCCTTCTTCCGTTGCAGCAAAGGCGCTGCCCACTGTTGTGACCTGGTCTACGATGATGTTCTTTTTCTCAATCATATTAAGCATTGGTTGTCTCCGTTTGTGTTTCTTCTGTGTGGGCGTCCCGAAGGACTTCTACGATATACTCCGCAAGTGTCGCGCACCCTGTTCCCAAGGTCTGATCGCTGAGCCAGTCTACCTGCTCTCGGGTCAACGCTGCAAGGATGTCGCTGATCGATCCGTACTTCACGTTCTGTTGCGCCAGCTGGTAGCGGATGTCCCCTCGCCCCTTGGACGCAAGTCTTCCATGCTGTCGACCACGGTACAAGGCACTGTTGACCATGCTGTAAGACACATCCAGTGCCGCGGCGATCTCCTTCGGTTTCATTCCCTGCCGCTTCATCTCCCAGATCTGAAACGTCCGCTCTTTGGTTTGTTGTCCGTGCATCGTGCTCTCCTTAATGTATGCTGTGGTCCATGTGGTGGACGGTAAATGACTCAGGTGTGTTGGCCACCTCAGACAGGTAGCGGAGGTACTCGTTTGGCGCCATTTTTATAGTTATCGAAAAATACTTTTGAAATTATTTCGTTATACTTACTCATTGACTAACCTCTTACGAACTGGAATCACACCTCTATCGACTCCCCAAAATTCTGATGCAGCGGTCATCGACATTTTGAGTAAGAGATCATCTTGTTGATCTAAGTTGTACGTTTTCAGTTCATCAGTATTGATAGCCAAACCCTTCATTAATTCATCCCCGATAGCTTTACCTAATAATGGCGCAACTGCATTCCCAATCTCACGAAATCCATGCCAAATAGTGCGATGAAACTGAAACCAGTCTGGAAACGAATGTAGGCGAGCCCCTTCTCTAACGCTTATGCAGCGAGGATGCGCATAATGAATTGGACGCGGTGCAGTATGTGCACCGTGATCGCTATTAGTACCAGCTCTGAGTGTGTTACAGGGTTTGTCTGGATGTAGTTTGAAAAATCTGCTTATTGCTTCATTTTTTCCACATTCAGCATCATGAAATCGTTTAATGCTAATTTCAGAATGTTTCGAACCAACATGGTTATAAATTCGCCCATTATTTTGTCGATTATGGCATTTTACGAATTTACCATTTGGAGCTAACGAAAAATTGAGGGAGTAACTATTTCTATTGATATCTAATTCAATACCGTCATCGCCTCCAATGAAAACAGGTACATTCTCAAAGTCAGAAATAGCATCAAACGAACCGACAATATTGTCTTTCATATCGCCAAAAAGATCATTTGTTGAATTGCTTACTTCATGTGTTGCTTTGGGATAATTGACCTTTTTCAAATCTTTACGCGACCCAATAAGAATTAGTCTTTTTCGTGCCTGTGCTACTCCATAATGTGATGCATCAAGAACCTTATAAGGGCTCGTAATCGAGTATCCAAGCTCATCGAATTTTTCAAGTAGCTCGGCAAGGAATTTCTTGTGTTTACCACTTGCTATACCTGGCACATTTTCGAATACAAAGTATTTAGGGTTTATCTCTTGTACTAGTCTCACATACTCAAACACAAGTTTGTTTCTATCATCATCTAACTGCCTCTTACCAATCTGAGAAAATCCTTGGCATGGAGGCCCTCCAACGATTACATCAATTTCGCCGTAACCTTTGGATGCTAGTTCATCACTGATATTTTTTGCAGTTACTAGCGATACATCACGACATATCGTCGCGCCATAAGGAAAGTTAAAGTGGTGCACTATTGAATGTACTGGATCAAACTCTACTGAACAGGCAATATCAAAGCCAGCAGCCTCCATACCTAAACTCATGCCTCCACAACCGGCAAACAAATCTAGTACCGTTGGGCGTTTAGTCATTAGTTTTTGGCACCTTACGCCCTACAGCAATTGAGCCCTTAAGCATCCCAGCAGTAAAGCCAAACTCTTTGCATAGCCGCTTCACTTCTTTGAGTGCGTTAGCACGTTCGTTCTTCTTAGCTTCCGCCATTTGCTGCTGAATTGCTTCCATTTCAGCTTTCAACTCGTCATAAGATTTCATCTCACACCTCCATCGGTTATGTCTCAGTCTTATATTATAGATTTGTTAGAGGGATGAACAGCACGCCCCCGCCGCTCAAACGCCGACGACATGTTATCCAATGCCGCACGCTTCCACGTGCTGATCTGGTTGGCATGCACGCCGTACTTCTTCGCCAACTCCGACAGGGTCAGCTCCTCACGGATCGCTTCAAGCGCTACACGCGCCTTGAAATCCGCCGAATGGTTCTTTCGCTTCTTCATTTGGGATCGTCTTTCTCTTCAGTCGATCCACCTTAGCAACTGGTCCGAAATCCCGCGACCACCTCTAGCCATGCCCACAACCGTCAGGATAAAGGCGCACAGCATCTCCTCGTCGAAGTCATCAGGTAGGCTCTTCTGAAACGCTGTAACGACGTCGTATACAGC
>Ga0222680_1000358_pt1 | contig 17218 bp, 10 predicted proteins | sample AntAcemetage1004_FD_181146 | JGI IMG/M metagenome (GOLD analysis project Ga0222680, IMG submission 181146) | Saline water microbial communities from Ace Lake, Antarctica - #1004 | ecosystem: Environmental > Aquatic > Non-marine Saline and Alkaline > Saline | place: Antarctica: Ace Lake... | reverse complement strand
CAAGAATTTCATCGTGGGTAGGTATCCTCATTGAAGTTTCCATCTGGTCTATTGCTCGCAACCACTGCGACGGAATAATATATCGTTAAACATAATAAATTTTGTGGTTGGGGGCTGAGTAGTTACTATATATCTTACTATAATGGACCCATATTCAGCTCAGTTCCCCGTCGTATGGCCTATGGGATTGTTTGATCACCTCACCGGCTGCATCCTATGGGCATAAAGTAGTACAACATCATTATATATAACATATTGGTTTCCAAGATAACGTCGTGGTCAAAAGGCTTCATTGCAAAGTTGTGGGGATGGGGATCTTGAGATATGATGTTTGCATGTCTTCCGATCCGATCATCTTTCTTTCAGAGAGCGAGGTCAACTACCACGGCCTAAAAGCCGTGGCTTGCGAACGGCTAAGCGAGACTAAACAGTTGGACTAGGGGGCAACAAAATGCAGCAGCTTTGTGGGCTGTTAAGAACGGCAGAGTACTTCCCTAGCTTTGCCCGCTTCTGGACACGCCGAATCCGATGGGATTTCACCCTAAGCCTGCTTCGCCACCCCGAAGGGACATTTCATCCAGACTCGATCTGGAGAGCATAATATGCGCATTCCTGTCATGGACGCCAAGACGCGTCAGTTGATGCCAACCACTCCAACAAGGGCCAGGTTACTTCTGAAAAATGGCCAAGCCAGTCCTTACTGGAACAAATTAGGAGTATTTTGCATCATTTTGAAAAAAGAAGTTGAACCAGATAACCAACCCATCGCATCAGGTATCGATCCTGGCAGTAAGTTCGAAGGATGGTCTGTAGTTGGCACATAAGAAATTGTGTTGAATGGAATGTCAGAAGCACCACATCACATCAAGAAATCATTGGAAGTTAGGCGTGATATGCGACGATCCGGGCGATTTCGTAACTGTTGGAGACGACCCGCCAGATTCCACAACCGACTTCGAAACAAAAAATCGTTACCACCTTCTACCCACGCCAGGTGGCACGCTAAACTGAGAATAGTAGATCAGCTCAGGCAGATCATACCGATAACAGATGTAGTCGTTGAAGATGTCAAAGCTATGACTAAAAAAGGTAAAAAAAGGTGGAACAAAAACTTTTTACCATTAGAACAATGCAAAACGTGGTTTTATGCAGAGATCATGGATCGAGATCTAAAATTGCACTTAAAACAAGGATTTGAAACGAAAGGTCTTAGAGACGAACTGCGTTTGAAAAATACTTCACAAAAATCCAAAAAAACGTTTAGTTCACATTGTGTAGATGCGTTTGTTCTGGTCAGATCGGTGGTTGGTGGTGCTTTGACAGAACGTGGTTTGTATTATTGGACTCCTATTAGGTTACATAGGAGACAGTTACACAGATTCCAACCGAAAAAAGGCGGTATTAGGGCGCAATGTGGGAGAACTAGATCGATGGGATTGACAAGAGGGACATTAGTAAGACATGCCAAACGTGGTTTGAGCTATGTAGGTGGATCCTCGAAAGGGAATGTCAGTTTGCATAACATCGTATCTGGGAAACGGATTACACAGACTGCAAGATTGTTGGATTTGACCATATTGACCATTATAAGATGGAGGGCGCAATTCCTCCCCGCCCCTCAGGGCGGGGTCTCCTTGCGCATGCGCATTTATAGTCGTGAACCTTAGACTTGATACCTAATGGTGCATCCCAAAGACATCATCTGCTACAAGGCCCGCGGGTTCTTGGGTAGGCATTAGTCTTTGCGCATTGAATAAGTGTCAAACTTAGCGTTCATGACTATAAGATGAACTTAGTTCTGTATTGTGTGTACTGAGGCGGGCAGTGACATTGTGGCCACATGGCGACAATCTTGATATGATGTCAACTACCATGGCTCAAAGGCAGTGGCTCTGTGAACTGCCAAGTGAGGCTAAACAGTTAAACTTGGGGCAACAAAATGCAGCAGCGTTGTGGGATGTGAACTTACAGCAATATTTAGCTAATGACTATTATCCTCTAAGACGAAATTGTGTTGTGATAGTGCCAACTACCATGGCCTAAAGGCCAATGGCTTGTAAATATAGTGTTTAACGATACATTTTGGACAAATTTCAAACTTGCAAGAGTTTGAAATTTTGGCTTTATTCGTATCGTTAAGCACTAATCTTTCGAGAATCAATTAATTCCATCCAATTGGTTCTCGACTATAACATGTTTCCACGTTGCTACATTCGATTGGTTGACTTCGTGCCTGCTAGCACTCGCGATGGTGAGAACCACCAGCATCCTAACTCCAAGAAATGTCATCATAAGCAACATCTGGTCGGGGATCTTTCCCTCCATGCTTCTCGGGGCAGTGTCATACTGTGGTAGGATTCAGAACGCCAGTCACTTAACGCTGTATTTATCTCACAATATTCGTAAGAGTTTCCAGGCTTCATTAACTGAGGCGTGCTGGCGGAGCATAGCTCTTGAGCAAGGCGGTGTCGACGTTGAAAAGATATATAAGTTTCGGCATGTATGTGGCTCTTCCCCACACTTCAGCTTACGCTGAAGAGCTCCAGATCTTTCGATCTGGATCCTTTAAAGGATGGAGCCTTTGCCGCTGAGGTGAAAAGATGGATCCTCAACAAGCTGGATATGGTTTTGAAGAAGACCTAGCCGATCTCATGGAGCTGAACGGCTACAAGGTGAACAAAACGGCAAGGTCTAACGATGGTGGTGTGGATATAATCGCCACCAAAGCCGATGAAGTAGGTCATGAAATCTCTTATATAATACAATGCAAAAAGCTGAACAATCCGATTGACCGGGCTGAAATAGACAAGATATTAGGCGTCCAAAAAAAATTTCCTGGTAGCATCGCGGTTGTGGCCTCGGACTCATCTGGATTCACGAGAGGGGCTTGCGAAATGGCCGAAACTTTTGGGGTTAGATTCTGGGGTGAAGTCGAGATCGAGAACCTTCGGAGGAATATTCGCCAAAAAAGGGGTCGGGTTCAGAAAGAGGCCGTTGAGTCTGAAAAAGGACAGTATCCCATAAGGGGTGGGCCCAGTCCCAAGAAAAAGAGATCTAAGATAAAATTCGTCGTGTTTCTCGTAATCTTGGCCATATTATTTGCTTATATAATTCTCATTGGGCCAGACTCCACTCGTGACCTTCCCGATCTTTTGGAAAAACAGATTCGATTTCATCGATCTTGGGGCTCAGTCCAATCAGACCTTTTCGATATTTACAAAGCAGGGCACAACCAACTGGAAGGGCAGCTGAAGGGTATAATGGGCGGTGGGATGGAAATATCTAAGGCATATGTGTCTCAAATATGGGGACGGTTGGTGGAGATATGTTAGACCTAGATATTTATCACAGGAATTGTCTTGGCCGCTATAATTCAGGTAGGTTTGAGTCAGCGATAGAATGTCTCGATAAGGTCATAGACGAAGATCACCTCCATCCCGACGCTTGGTACCTGAAAGGGGTCGCTTTGCGTAAATTACACCGGCACGAAGAAGCGCTAAGCTCGTTTGATGTGGTCTTGGAGTTAACTCCTGAAAATGCCAGCGCCTGGCGGAACAAGGCAATTGCTCTTAACGAGTTGGGCAGGCACGAAGATGCATTGGAATGCTGTGATAGATCTTTGGAGGTGGAACCGACCAACCCTAGAACCTGGGTTGTCAAAGGTTATGCGCTCCATTCCATGGGGCGATTTGAAGATGCGTTGGAAGCCTATGATCGGGCTATTGAGATTGAACCATTGGGAACAAAAGCTGGAAGTGCTTGGAATAACAAGGGTGTCGCTTTAGACAACTTGGGGCGACATGAAGAGTCTATCGAGTGCTATGATGAGTCTATAATGGTTGATCCGTTTGATTTTTACACATGGAACAATAAAGGGGTAGCTTTAAGTGCTCTGAAACGACCTAAAAAAGCTTTTAAATGTTTTCGAAAGGCGGTGGAGATTTGGCCCGAATATGCCACTTCCTGGCGTAATTTGGGGCTCGCGCTAAAAACCCTTCATCGAGATGATGAGGCAAAAGAGGCCCTTGAAAGGGCAAAAGATTTGGGGCTTGATTGAGTGAATATTCTATTAAGTTAGCCTACAATCAAGCGTAAATCACCCATCACTAAAGTGACGGGCATTTGACGTGCCCTGGTTTACCAGATCATCAATTGGGAGATAATATAATTGATAACCGATAGGAACGAATTTATAGTCAAGAACCGATTAGATAACACTAATCGGTTCTTACCAGAATAGTGCTTAACGATACCTTTGAGCCAAATCTCTAACTCGCAAGAGTTTGAGATTTGGCTCAAAGGTATCGTTAAGCACTATAGTCTCATCCAATCGGTTCTTGGATATATTTTTCTTTTCGGCGGAGAACCCCTCACCCGCCGGGATCACTTCCTCCAGCCGACCTTGGCGTTGGGGATGTTGTCGACCTCGGCGAAGTATGGCTTGATGTCGAGAAGCGGCGAGCCCTCGATCGCGTCTAGGCCCCTCACCTTCAGCCTTCCGCCCTCGACCCCCAGAAGCTCGACGATGCCAACGCCGATCGGGTTTGGGCGGTTCGGAGACCGAGTGGCAAAGACCCCGTGCTCCTTTCCGTCGTGTGGCGGAAAGGCCTTGAGCATGGATCTATCAGCCCTGTCGAGCCAGTAGAGGAGGATGAGGTGGGTACACCCCTCAACGTCAACGAGGCCCGGGAGGAATTCATCGAAAACCTCGACCTCGCAGACTTCATCGGAATGCCGTCCCTGGAAGGGAGCCTCGGCCCTTGTCTTGAAGGGCGAGTGGATTACGCCGATCTGTTTCAGGTTCATGGCGGGGGTTTTGTATTCAAGAGGAAAAAAGGGCTTCGGAGGAAATGCTGGCGGTGGGCGCACTCTGTAGCAGAGCTGCAGGACATGATTCACGCCGCCGCCTCCCACCTGCCAGAATCGCCACCTTCAGCCAACTGTGGCGCTCGGGACCCTGTCGACCTCAGGGAAGCCGGGCTTGATGTAGAGACGCGGCGGGCCCTTGATGGCATTATAGCCCCTCGCCTTCGGATTTTCACCATCGCATTCCAGAAGCTCGATGATCCCGACGCTGATCGGGTTTGGGCGGTTCGGTGACCGAGTGGCAAAGACTCCATGCTCCTTTCCGTCGTGTGGCGGAAAGGCCTTGAGCATCATTCTTTCGGCCCGGTAGAGCCAGCGGAGGAGGATGAGGCGGGTACAACCCACCAACGTCTAGCGAGGCCCGAAAGCTAAAGAGCTAGGAGGAAACCGGTGCCGTCTGTCTCGCTTTGAAAATCTGATCGCAAGCTCAGGAGACTTCGAAGCCATTTCACTCAGGTCAACCAATGAACATGAAACTGCCTGTGTTTCAGAGCCCCTCGAAATACGTCCTTATCTTCTGGGCCATGAGCTTCCGCCGTTCAGCGAGGAAAGCAGGATAGTCATCGACTGTCATCTGATCCATACCGTCAGGAATGCAGTTCATTTGGAAGTTTTCCCGCAGTTCGTCCATGTCGGTGATGTTCCCGTAGCGTTTCGGCCCGCCCTGACATTGTTCCAGAAGCTGGCCAAAATAGATTCCCGGTTCTTTGCTGCCTATGGCTATATTGATCTCACTCTGGGCCACAACGTAGTTGGCTATCTGGTTGTACTGTCCACGAGTTAGCCCGCTTTTTTTGAGATAGGCCCGAGGAAAGATGTGATGAATATCGGACTTCACCTCGATCAGCTCTCGCACGGTAATGTCATGGGACAGGAACCCTCGATCGTTCATCTTGACTTGTGCGGCCTGATAAAGGCGGAAATAGGGGCTCGATGCCACAGAGGTATTCAGTGACTGGGGCAGTGAAGATTCCCAAAAGGCGTCGGACAGTTCGCCCCTGATGATGTCCTTGAAGTATACTTCGATACCCTGTTCATGAATTCGTCGGATATCGGTGTCGAAGGCCGATTCTGGAGAAGACGAGTACCTGCCTGTGAGGACGGACATGACGAACCAACGCCTGACGTGTCGCTCTATTTCGGCACTGGGAACTCCCCTGTCACGAAGCGTCAAGTAAAGGATGTAGGCGAAGTTTAGGGTGTTCTGCGAGCGGATCATAGAGGGGTCGACGAAGCCCGCCGAACGAATGATCATGATGAGGTTCTTGAAGTAGGTCTCGTTCATGAACCGGATGATGCTTTTTTTCAGCCGGTTAAAAGAATCCTCGACGATGGGCTCCTCGTACTGCTTGGTCTCGAAGTTGCGGCCTGATAGTAACGCAACGAGGTCTCCAAGACGACCACGTCGGAACTCTGAGGTGAAAGCCACACGCAACATGTCGGTGTATGATGGGTCGTAAATATCGTCGTTCTCTTTCTGAAGCCAGGACATTTGCTGGAAGAACTCGCTTCCTGCGAATTTCTTATCGTTCTGCATATACCTGAAGAATTCGGGAGCGACTGCGAGATGACAGAAGTAGTCGATGGCCTTGCGTAGCATATTGCCACCGTAAGTCTCATTGACGGCGATCTTCGACATGGCGAAATCAGCCTGGCTCAAGGGCACGCCCTCAGAATTGACGCGAATGAAGATCTCAGTAACGGTTTCTATGTCCAGATCAGAATCTAGCTCGATCAGGCCGATCTGGTTGCTAGTGATGCCCTTCATAAACTCGATGCTGCGGAAAACTTCGTCTCTATTTACGTTGTGATTCTTCTCGCAGTATGTCTCTGCAAGATTGAACAAGCTGGTTCGAGGATCGAAAACAGCCGAAATATCGGGAATCCATGAAGCGTCTTTGGCGATGGCGGTGTTCCATACTTCAAACTGCTGTTTAATCGGGTGAAATGCTATACGGATTCGGATGAGCTTATAGTTTTTATCTACCACCTCACGACCGAGCAAGGCCGCCATGAGGGCTATAACTCGCTGCTGGCCGTCGATGAGGATGCGTTTACCTGAGGAGGAGGTTCCGTCTTTCAACTTCACATGGGGGTTACACCAGGTTATCAAGTAGCCGACAGGGTACCCTTGGTACAAAGAGTCCAACAAGTTGCGCACTTTGACAGCACTCCAGACGAAGGGTCTCTGGATTTCTGGTATGGCGACTTCATCGATCTTTATCAACGTAATAAACGTCTCGATGGGCGGTTGAGTGACGGAATAATGTTGGGTCGGCATGGTCAATTTCCTTCTGTTTTACAAAGACGAATTGAAGCAGTATCTCCATGTAGTTACAGATCTCTTCGAATGTAACCAATAGCGGAACAGCGTCAACAGCTCTAACATCCAAATCCTACATCCAGTTTTGGACAATATCCCCATCCACGAAAAAGATTTCGTTTCTCCAAATGTTTCGGGGACTTAGGGCCCACAGGGAAATAACCTGTACATAAACGTGTACTGCCATTATACAAAACCGACATGATCCGGATTCAATATAATAATTACGCAGTACACATATAGCCAGTTTATTTATCGGCAAGCCCTTAATTTGTATAAGAGATTTGCAACGCTTGATGTTTTTCTACCGCTCTACCTCTACCCCACCGCCGACGAAAAACCCACCTGGAGCGCTACGCCGAAATCCTGAATATCGACTTTCCGCGCGTCCCGCTCACTTCCGACCCGGATCTATTCCGGAGGCTCTGCACCTTGGGCAAGGAGTTGGCGGCGCTCCACCTGCTGGAGTCGCCGATTCTATCAGAGCGGATAAACCGCTACCCGATATCAGGCGAGAGCGTGGTGGAGCGACCCAGGTATTTTGCGCCGGGGGTGCACCAGCCGAAGGAGAAAGAGGCGCCGGAAAATGGCAAGGTCTACGTCAACACGGGCCCGTGCTTCGAGGGGGTCCGTCCCGAGGTCTGGGAGTTTCAGGTGGGCGGGCGCCAGATCTAGCGCCAAATGGCTCAAGGACAGGAAAGGGCGAAGGCTATTCCACGACGAGCTGATGACCTACCAGAGAACAATGGCAGCGCTCAAAGAGACAATCCAGATGATGGCAAAGATTTTTGAAATGAATACCCTGCAGCTTGCTGCAGGGTGCGCTGTTTGACTCTGAAGAGGGCTGCCAATGTCTTCCCACATCATCCACCCCAGCACCCCCCGCCAACTTTGAGACGGTTTGTCTCAGGGGCGCAGGATCGTTGGCCAGATTCTCGCTTTTCTTCACCCAGGAGAGAATCTCAAGCACCACCACCGTCCCCCAAGACCACCCGCCAGATTTCAGGGTGAGATGAGGGGTTTTCGTCCCTCACTTTCGCCTGAATCCTGCGCCGATCACGATCAGGATGAAGAGCACGAGAATGATCCCCATCAGTGGCGCCCCGGATATCGAAGGCATCTTGCTGGGGAGATCCAAGCGTTCCATCACGAACCCAGAGACCTCTCCTTCGGCCGACTCGGCATCTTTAGCAGGCTTTTCTGGGCTGGTTTTGCCAACTCCCGACGATTGTGTCTGGTTGGTGATGCCAGATCCAGTCTCTTTGACATATGGATGACGGCTGGCACCGCCGCCCTTTCCAGAGCTGCTCGACTTTTCAGGCTCTGAGCCAGTGAGCACGCCTTCCATGTACTCTCTGAGAAAAATGTTTCCGCAGGTGTGGTGACAACAGGTGACCCCGTACTCCATCTCGGACTCTTCAAACCTCTCTGCTAACTCTTGCTTCATCTCTTCAGTCGGGTGCCACCTCTCTTTTCGAGACGTTTCAAGCATCCTTGCGGACATGACCTGGAAGGCGTAAGGATTGTTCTGATCGAAGAACTCATCCAAGCCCATATCGTACTTATCGTTCACGTAAACGTCGTAGACCTCGTTCCATGTGGCCTCTGTCACGAGATCTGGCGTTGTGACCTCCCAGCCCCAGAGAAACTCCACGAACCTGTCCATCTCTCTTGCACCAGAATAACCCTCTGCCTTCATGCCTTCGATCCATTTGGGGTTGTAATACCGGGTTCTAAGCTCTTTTGAGAAGAAGTCGTGGAGCGATTCCACCTTTGGCATATTGGGATTTCTAACGTCGGTCACGTACATGGGCGGAGTTTCGCCGGTCACGGTTCTGACCGCCATTCCCAGCCCGCCAACATACTGGAATACGTCATCGTTGTCTATGAAACCGTAAAGGTTGGAGTTTGTGTGATGAGAAACTGCATCCACTTCGGCCAGGTTCAGCTTGTAGACCTCCATTTGGACCTCGTCGTTGTAGACTTTTCCAGAAGTGGTTTTGCTCCCCCAGACATCGTCACCGTAGATGTAAGACATCCTGTCGATGAAAAGGTTGCCAAGTTTCGAGTCATTCTCCCAGGTATCGCTTGCAGCAACTGCGCTGTCGAGATTTGGGCCGTAAGTTCCTGCAGCTTCTAGAAATATCCTGGACGTGGACAGATATTCTGCATCCTCTTCAGAATAGTTTCCTGTTGCTATCAAGGTGTCCTCGATCTCTATTGAGTTCTCCCTCACGTAGTTTGAGTAGAGGTCATCGGTGTCGTTTCTGGCAAGCCTTATGGCCTTGTCTATGAGCTTCAACTTCTCTGGAAATAGGTCCCGATCGAGTCCCGAAGGCACCACAAGAACGTCGATCTTGGGCCGGCCCAATTCAGAAAGTGGCACCAGTTCCACATCACAGACCCCCCCGTAAGAGTCCCAGACAGGCTTTGCGCCTACCAGATGGAGAATCTCTGACTCGACAACTCCGTGATCAGTCATGGCCCAGGCCCAAAGTATCACGCCCATCTTCTCAGGATAAGTACCATTGTTATCGGCTCGGTATTGTTCTATCAAGTCATCTGCCAAGGATTGGCCCGCCTCCCAGGCCGCAGGCGTGGGAACTTTCCTTGGGCTTATCGAATGAAAGTTCCTTCCAGTCGGCAGAACTTCTGGATCCCTTATGGGGTCGTCAGCTGGCGAAGGCGGCGTATATTTTGAGGCAGAAGCGTTGATGAACCTCTCGGCCTCCTGGGTGCAAGCCCCAAGACCAGATGCGTATACCAAAGCGAGGTCGAGATAAGCGGTCAGGTTCTTGGATACAAGAGACTCGTTCTCGAGTCCGTCTTCATCGAAACTCTCTTCCACCAAAGTTTCGATCCCGAAACTTTCTTCTTCAAAGGTTTCGTTCTCGTAAGTCTCGTTCACAGAGGTATTCCCGTCATGTACAAGAGTTAAAGATCCAAATATCAGAGCTTGAGCATTTTCGGGCGTGGTTTCGTTGAACAAAACCGCTCTCAAAAGCTCCTTTGAGACGTTCTCCAGCTCTATTTCTTTATCCAAACGGGACGGGTTGGGATAATCTTCGTAAGAGATCATCAAAGCGACCTCTCTTTGGTAGCCCTGACCTACCATCGACTCGGTCATCTCTACGAGGCAATCGCCCTTCATGGGGGTCGCAAAGGTGTGAAGCCCATAAGGCATGAACTCGTTTTTCAGGTCGTAGAGATAATGCTCTAGCACGTCCACGAACTCATCGAACTTCACGGGATCCAAGACGAGCTCTGTCAGGTTCACTTCCAGGTCTTCATCAAGATGCATCTCCAGACAACCGGCTATGATCTCTTCTTTGTAAAGTTCTTTCACCGTGGCGTTTTCAACCTCGTTGTAGTTGAAGGCGGTATCTGCCAGGTTTGTGAAGTTGCCGTAAAGACCAGAGGCCACAATTGGCGGCGTGAGGTGAGTTATCATCACGGCATCGCCTCTTCTCTTGGCCTGGCTTCCTTCGGCTATGTTGTCTACGATGTAGGGGTAAACCACTGGCAGGTCCTGGATCAAAACGCCAGGCCAACACCTATCAGAAGATATGCCGCTTTCTTTGCCGGGGGTCCACTCCTGAGTTCCGTGCTTTCCCAGATGAACTATGAAATCCGCATCGAACCCTTCTTTGAGCCAGAAATAGAACGCGATGTACTGATGATGAGGCGGAATATCTTTTCTGTGGTAGAGTACCGTGTTGTTCTGAAGCCAGCCTCTTGTGGGCTGAGGTGCTAAAATCACGTTCCCAAAGGAAAGCTTCGGGATCACGAAATACTTGCCGCTCTCGTTTTCATAGACCATGATCTCGCCAGGCACAGGTCCCCATCGATCTGTCACCTCCTTTTGCATGATCGGATCTATCTTCTCGAACCATTCGACATAATCTTCTGTCGGGAGCAAAGTTGCGTTCCCTGCCGCAACCATTCTTTCAAGCTCGCCCGGTGCCCAGGTTCCTACGTTCGTACCTTCATGGGCCATCAGGTCGACCAAATCTCGCTCGGCAGGGATGGTTCCTTCTACGTGGTAGCCAGACTCGTTCAGCTCGTCTAGGATAACCTGGAGACTTCTTGGAACGTTGATGTAAGTGGCGCCCAAATTGTCTTTTCCGCCGCCGTGGTTGTAGTAGATTATGGCAGCCTTCTTCTCCACGTTTGGCTTTCGTCCAAGATTTGCCCAGGCGATGGCCCTTTCAGAGAGCCAGTCGATCTGAGTGGAAATTGGCTCAAAGATCCCTTCATTGGTCCTTCCTGCAACTACGATCGGTTCGATCACACCATCCATCTCGGGCATGGCGAGTTTGAAGTAGATCTCGGTAGGATAGATCCCAGTCGCGTCTCTCCACTCTTCGGGGTTTTGGTACCAAAGCTTCATCCCGCTGAGCACGGGAACGTTCAGCTCTTCTAGGTCACGTATTCCCTCATCGGGATCACCATAATTCAGCCTGAAAGGCTTGGTCAATATCACGACCTCAATGATCGATTCCCCTTCTGGCATGAAGAGATTCTTCATCGAGGTTGTGTTGGAAAAACCGATGTCGATGACGTTGGCACCTTTATCTTCCAGGGCTCGGACCAAACTAACTCTCAGCGGTGACGCTACCGGATCGCTTGCCAGGTTCATTATCCCGATGGTGGGCACAGCCTCATCGTATCTGTGCCCAGAGTTGTTTTTGTACCATTCAAGATAAGACGTGGTGTTGAGAAAAAGGTTTGGAGAGTCGGGATGGCAGATGTACTCGTCTGGCGTTGGGATGGGATCTTTCGTCGATATGTCAAGGTCACAGAAGTTTGCTCCAAGGTATGAAAAGAGCAGTTCCATGTTCTCTTGTCCGCCGTAGTTCCAGTAGTCCTCGATCACGGAGTGGTTTTCCATATCAACGTTCCCAAGGAGGGCATCGTACCCCGACGAATGAATCGCAATTATAGGAACGCTTCTTCGCTTTGGCTCTTCGAGGAGCGGTATCAGCAACTGGGCGGTCTCGGCTCCGATCATCTCCAAGAATATCAGGTCGTATCCAGTGAAGTTTACTGGAAAGTTGTCCTGGAAAGTCAATGTAACGTTCAGGACGCCGTCTTTAGCAGCTTCGTTGATTACGGCGTGGTTTTCTGCAGATATGATGAGAACGTCGGGTCGCCTCATCACGACTTTCGCCGTAAAGTTCACTCGGGGCGACCTGTTGGGCAGAGCATGACGATCGCCCAGGTAGAAAGTGACCTTGTCGCCATCTTCTAGCTCGAAAAGGTCAGGGCTGACGAGGGGCACGGGATCGTCTGGATAGTTAACCCAGTAACTCCAGGACTTGTTGCCTTCGGCACCTATGCCTCCGATCGACCCCACGACAGGGCCGCGAATGTCCCAAAAAGACGTGTCCAAGCCAAGTTCAAACCCGCCAGTTTCTGAGGCATTGATGAGGGCACCAAGTGCCGACTTTCCATCGACGGCGTGAACTTCGCCATCTGTCCCGGTGACGTTAACTTCTCCCCCTGTGAGAAGAACTTCGCCGTCCCAGATCTGCTCAGTTCCAAGTGCAGGACTGATCGTCACGAAAACGAGAATGAGAAAGGCCAAAAGCCTCGATCCGCTCATTCTAGACGCGATGATGCTTCTTGATCTTGTGCTTTTGCATTGATGAACGTGCAAAGTTTCGTCACACCCATACCGTCTTTATCTCGATTCGAAGCGAGTCTTCTGGCTTTTTGCTCCGATTTCCAAGATAGAAGGTCACGACGTCTTCATCCTCTAGACTGAAACGGTCCGGACTTAGCGAGGGCATGGATTCCTCTGGATAGTTCACCCAGTAACTCCAGACCTCGCCGACCCCAGGTTCGATATCATTGATCGATTCTACCAGAAGGCCGTAATCGTCCCAAAGAGAATCGTCTACGCCAAAGTTGAAGCCACCAGTTTCTGAAGCCTTTTTGAGCGCGCCAAAGGCGCTCCTCTCATCGACTGAATAGACCCTGCCGCTCGTTGCAGATACGTTGAAACTGCCACTTCCTAAGAGGACTTCGCCCTCGAAGATCACCTTGGAAGGTTCTTTTCCAAAGGCGTAAAGGTGGCCGTCGTCTGAGCCGATGTAGAGAACGCCATCCGAAAACGAAGGCGAAGACATCATGTAAGCTCCTGTTTCGTAGGTCCAGACTTCAGAGCCGTCCGATGCATCAAGAGCATAGATGATTCCTTTGTTTGTCCCGAAGTAGACCATATCTCCTACGACCAGTGGTGAAGACATAACTGAGCTGTCGACCTTTTTGCTCCAGATGAGCGATCCGTTCTCGGAGTTGAAACAATAAAAAGATGCGTCGTCCGACCCGATGTAGACCCGGCCGAAAGATATGGCTGGCGACGATATGGTGCCGTTCAAGGGATTATTCCAAATTTCGGTCCCAGAGGTTGCATCCAACGCGTAGATATTCTCTCTCGTTGCGAAGTAGACTATATCGTTTTCGACTGCAGGCGTCGAGGTTATGGGATCGTCTGTGGAGAACTTCCAGAGAATGTCGAAGGACGATTGATCCTCTGAAGATCGCTCTTCTGATGATCTTTCCACGCAATAGAGCGCAGGATCGCCCCCGACAAAATAGATCCTGTCATCGCCTCCTGCAGGCGAGGTGTAAGGATCGATCTTGCCAGTTGAAGTGTTCCAAAGCTCGTTTCCATCGAAGTCCAAGACGTGCAAGGTTCCTTCTGAAAAGGAGGTCACGAATACTTCGCCATCCATCGCCAAAGGCGACGATGCAACGCCCCACCATTTTGGATCGTTTTCGAGGGTTCGGTTCCAAAGAGAGTCACCTGTGGCGGCATCGAGGCAGTAGAGGCCGCCGTTCCAGGAGCCTGTGAAGACTAGGCCATCCTGAACCGCAGGGGTAGATGCGCCGCCCTTTCCACCTACGGTGTTCAGCCAGAGAAGCGATCCGTCCTCGGCGTTCAGGCAGCCCGTTCCCTGCTCGCCTTTGTAGGACATGTCAGGCCAAGAGGAGGCGTAGACACTATCCTCACAAATCACGGCGCCGCCGCCTATGTAGCCTTTGGTGGTCAACTTCTCGCTCCAGAGAACGTTGGAATCTTCAGGGCCGGTCCCGCTCACGTTACCGGTTCTCTCGCCGTCTGCATGAAACGTTAGGTAGTCTGCGCAGGCTGGTTGTAAGACTACAACAATAAAGACAAGTATGGCGAATATATGTCGCTTGATCACGATACGACCTCCTCAGGGCTCGAGTCTCCGAAGGCCCAGACATTTCCTCCGGCGACAGTAAAGACCATTCCGCAGGCGACTGAAGGCGAAGATCCGCCTTCAGGACGGCTCCAAACGACATCGCCTGTGGCGGCATCGAGGGCGACAGTTCCGCCGAAACCTTCGAAGTTTGGCTTTCCCACAAAGATGATTCCATCGGCATAAGCCATGGAACATCTCCAGTCGCCGATCTTGTCGGCTTCATTTGTCTCCCAGAGAAGGTCGCCAGTATCAGAATCGAAGCAGTAGGTCTTGGAGTGGCTGAAGCCTTCAACGCCTCCACATACGTAGACCTTGCCTTCGGCAAGGGTGGGCACAGAATCGGTCGGCGAGATCTCTTTTCTCCATAGGATCGATCCGTCCAGGAGCGAGAGCGCTAGAAGGTCGCCGTTCCCGTTGAAGTTGTAGGTGGGCATGTAGACTGTGCCGTCCAGAATCGATGCAGATCCTGTGGGCGAATTATCTGTCGGAATGGACCAAATCTCAGATCCGTCATCGAGATCTGCGCAGTAGATGTTTCCGCCAAGGCCCCACTCCCAGGCCCCGAAGACAACTTTGCCGTCAGAAACGGCAGGCGTCGACTGGGCAGATCCTTCGACAGAAAAGTTCCAGATCTCTTCTCCGGAAGTTTCGTTCAGGCAATAGTAGTGATGACCGTCCCAGTCGCTCGATATCACCTTCCCATCTGCAACGACCGGGCTTCCGTCAACCGCACCTCTCTTCGTGGGCGGAGCAAAGCTCCAGACGACGTCGCCAGTTTCTGAGTCCAGACAAACCGCTTCCATCCCTATGGAGAATACGTTTCCATCGTGAAAGATCGGCGTGTGCCAGGAGCAGCAGACGTCTTCGTTCTGCTCAAAGGGCGCGCTCCAGAGGGTTTCACCGGTGAACTGATCCAAAGAGACAATTTCGTCCATGCAGTTTACGAAGACTTTTCCCTCAGCAACTGTGACCGAAGATCCGGCCTGGGCGTTTACGTCTCTCGTCCAAACAGTCTCATTGGTCTTCGGCGCAGGTGAAGAAGATGCGCCCGTGTGTTGGGGGTTGAGATGGAACTGGTGCCAGTCCAAATCCGTTTCTTTTTGGAGATCGAGATCCGAGGTTTCAGTGCAGGAAACAGGCACGATCAAGATCATCGAGATCAGAAATATCGTGACCAATCCAAGCGAGCTTTTGAGTTTCATAGAAGAGATCCTCCCGTCGTTTCTGTCTGCATCATCGGTGATTTGGAGAGTTGCGGTTCGGACAACTCGGATAAGGCTTCGGCGAAAAGGCAGTAAAAGATGCCTTTCTCGGTTCCGAAGTAGACGCGCCCATCCGAGACTGCGGCACCGGCAAGGATGTAGCCATCATCCGGCGGATCAAACCGCCAGACGAGCCTAGGCTCAGATCCTGCATCCTCGACGCAGTAGGCCGAGTCGTTGACCTTGGCGGCGGTGAAAATGATATGTGGGTTAGCTCCTGCAACAAAGACCACTGGCGAGGACTTGACCCCGGCGTCCACAGGATAGGTCCAGATAACCTCGCCTGTTGCATCGTCCAGGCAGGCCAAAGCTCCAGGATAGCCGTGCTCGCCAACGCCCAAGTAAACCCTCTCGCCGTAAACTGCGGGAGTTGAGGTGCTGAACCCAACTGGAGAACTCCATCCCCTGTTTTCAAAGGTCCCGGTCATCTCGTTGAAACCGATCTTCCAGGCGTAGCCTTTCTCGGCCGAGAATTCGGATGAAGTGTAGACGTATCCGTCTTTGTAAGAGGTTGAGGTTCTGATGCGGCCAGAGTCAGCCTTCGCAAAATCGATCCTCGATTCGTTAGAGAGGTTCAAGACGTCTGCAAGTTCGCCGGTATTTCGATCGACGCTCAAAATCGAGCCGTCGTTCTCGCCGAAGATCAGGAAATCTCCGGCTATGGATGCGCCGCACCACATGTAGCCGCGCACATCCCTTGTTATGTTCCAGCGCTCGGTCCCGTCCTCGTCGAAACAGAAGTACCGCTTCGAGCCTCTGCCGTAGGCGCTGCCCTCGCCGATGTAGACTTTTCCATCGAAGCAGGTGATGGGACACTCGAACCTCCTGTCGGTGAGGCGATGTGCCCAGATTTCTTCGCCGGTTGTGGCGTCAAACGCGGCCAGATATCCCGAATCCGTGGCAGCAAAGATCTGATCTCCACATAAGGCCGGGGTCGAGGTCTGAAATACCCAGCCGTCCATCTGGGATCTCCAGGACACTTCTCCAGTCGTCTTGTCGAGGGAAAGAAGAGTGCCGTTTCCGGCAAGGACGTAAACTCTGTCCGAGGAGATGACTGGTGTAACGTCGATTCGATGAAGATCGAGCGACCAGAGGACCTGTGGATCTTTCGGCGGGCTATCCCAGGTCAGGCCCGAGTTGGTCTCGTCCCTTTGGAACTGAGGCCAATCCGATGCCCATGCCAAGCCGATAATCAGCGAGATTGAAACTAGCGAGCAGATAACGTGTTTAATGTGTCGTGTATCCATAGCGACCGCAACCTGAACAAATTTTGTTGATCACATACAACTAAAGTGACTTGACAATGGGCAATCTCATTTGATTTTAACTTTTGGGAGTATGAAAGGCGGAAGAGATGGGGCAGAACTCTTGCAGGCGTTCTGACACCGGGTTCAGAAAACTTTCTGAAGATCTCGCCCCCCCCCCGGCGCCACCTTCGATGGGCTGAAGCCGGAGGCAACTCAAAGGCGAGCGCCTCGGGTTCGGCATTTTTTCCGGACAGATTTAGCGGGCTTGATAATCTAGCGGCGGAG
>Ga0222680_1000346_pt1 | contig 17671 bp, 15 predicted proteins | sample AntAcemetage1004_FD_181146 | JGI IMG/M metagenome (GOLD analysis project Ga0222680, IMG submission 181146) | Saline water microbial communities from Ace Lake, Antarctica - #1004 | ecosystem: Environmental > Aquatic > Non-marine Saline and Alkaline > Saline | place: Antarctica: Ace Lake... | reverse complement strand
TGCACGATCCGACCACCCTGAACCGTCAGGGCAATGATCTGGGCAGCAGCTATCGAAGCACGATTTTTTATTTTGATGAGCGTCAGCAGCAGGAGGCTCAAGAAGCAATCAAAGAGGTTCAGGCAGTACAGCGCTGGCCGGCCTCGATTGTTACAACAATTGAGCCTGTTCGCAATTGGTCACTGGCCGAAGATTATCATCAGGACTATCTGGAGAAAAAGCCGGATGGTTACACCTGCCACTTTTTGCGTAAGTGGGATTGAGCAACTGCTTCTGTTTAAGGCCCATTACACGCTGATTGTCTTAATGGTAAGCTCTATTGCAGTGATGCAACGCATTTGATTGGGTGGGGTGCGTAGCACCATCTCCCTTTTTTCCTACTTCCGCCCTGGAATTATTTTTTTGAGAAGTTTTCGGTACAACCGGTTTAGAATTCTGCGGGTTTTATGCTTCAAAGAAATTGGTGCCCGTTCTATCTCACAATCAATCCATTGTGATGCAATGACGCTAAAATCAATTTCCGAAAACTGATAACACGGTAATCCGTTGGATGTGTACGAGGGGTGGCCGGCGCGGGCAGTAAATATGAGCTGACCGGTTAGCTCATCGTATAAGCGAAACTGTCTGCATTCAAAGCAACTGGAAGCGCCGGCCAGTGAAAGGTGCAGTGTAGCCGGGCTATTCGGATTGGTGAATGATAAGCAGACGGTGCCGTTGGGAGTGTTATCTGTCCAATAGGATAACAATGATGTTCTTTGCTCCGGGTGGTTTGACACGGAAAAAGCTATGCTCCACTCGGTCTGGGGATAATCATCGCACAGACCCGCCGTTCCTTCTGAGAAAAATAGTGTGCGGAGCAGCCGGGGATTTTTTTGCTGTAGGCACTGCCTGGTCGTTTGATCGCTTAATAGCGTATGCAGTTTTTTATACCCTAGTAACTTCATTGTTTTGCGCGGCATACCAATCGCTGCACGGCAAAGAAGATATTGCCGCCAGGGTAAGCTGTCTTCAGGTAGGGCTGTCATGAATTCCGGGAATATTTCAGGGAACTGTTCAATCGCTGATAAGGAGAAATATCGGGCGTAGACTTCCTGCTCTTCAAGAATGAGCCGTGATTTTGAGGCAGGGCTTAAATTACTGAGATTAGTATCCAGCATACGCATGGCTGTTAATGGCTCGGGAATAATAGAGATGTCATTATGTGACAGGCATAGTTTGATCCATAAATCCAGATCACCGATTTGTATTAACAGAGGATTGAAGGTTCCTGCCTGCATAAAGTGATCACGGCGAATCATGGCGCTCGAAATACACAGCCTGTTTCCAGAAAAAAAGAAATGATTCAACCATTGATGAGAGGATTGATTGTCTGGTGACAGAATTGTTTCAAGTGGATGATTGTTTAGCCGCTCACCCTTTTCGTTAATGCAGTGCACATGAGTAAAAACAGCCGCTGCTGCGGGAGACTGTTCGAGCCGTTCAACCTGTTTGCGAAGTTTTCCGGGATAGTAAAGATCATCTGAATTCAAAAATGCAATGTACTTGCCGCGGGCCTGTTTTGCTGCGGCATTCCGCATGTGGTATTCACGATTATTGGCAAAGGGAAGGATTCTGATGCGCTGATCCCCGGTGTATGCCCGCAGCACGTCGAGCGTGTGATCGCTCGAAGCATCATCGGCTATCAGCAGTTCCCACGCGTCATAATCTTGTTTTTGTATGCTCTCAATCGCCTGGCCGATAAAATCGGCATGGTTATATGAGGCCATTATAATCGAAACGGTTGGTTGTGGGGTCATAGTTTGCGTCCACACAATAAAGAAGACAGGGCGCTCCGCAGTTCGTTGGTTATTATGTTCTCTTTGCGAAGGAAATCGGAAACCTGTGATAAAGAAATCCAGCGATGGAAGGAATCTTCCTGTTCCGGCGTGACAGTATCCATCCAGACGATTTGATAGTGGCTGATACATTGATCAAAACGCCCGCCTTCTTCGGAATTGTTAAAGCTGAGCAGTTGTTTGCCGGTTTGAGCCATTTCGATAAATCTTTGGTCACAGTCGGCACTATTCATAGAATCCGTCTGGACTGTTGTGGTCAGTTCAAAACCATTTCGATTGCCCGCTTCTTTTTTAGCTTTAAGCAACAGGTGGAGGGACTTTTTAAAAGAACCAATAAACAATATGATGCGGGATTGTGTTTGAGTGCCGGCAATTGGCTGGTCCCATTGTGCCACCTCTCTTTTCTTGCAGGAGACGGCAATCTGGTAGATCATTAACGACGGATCCTCCGGCGAGAAAACCCGGTTTTCCGTACAGGCCCAGGGCGTATCGAGGGTTTTTAACGAGATGATTTTTGTTTTTTTGCAATAGGTTTGATTCAATATTGTAAGCCACGCATCAAGCGTTTTCGTTGGATGGAGTACCTGCTGTGATTCCATCGATTCAAGGAGCAATCCGGAAAATGCGTTGTGGGGCAGGCACTGCCGCAAGGCATTCACGTCGGTAAACAGCCAACAGGTTAAAACGGAACGGGCATCGGTATTTATGGTATGGCTTTCTCCCAGTTGCGGAAGAAATTGGTTGAGATGTACCCATTTAAAATGAGATCCTTTTTCTTCGATTTTTTCGTTTAACTGGATCACATTGTTTCGATTTCGTTTGGCAAGGAAACGGCTGTTCTGTTCGGATTGTAATTGGTTGTAGAGTGTTTGATGCGCGGATTGAGCCCTGCTTAGATAAGGCGTTGCATCTCCGCCATGCGCAGCTTCATAATTACTTTTGGTCGCCTGTACCGTAGGTGCCAGTTGGGCCCCGTTTACATTGCCGGGTTCGACCTTGGCGTGCGCCAGGATCCACCACCCATCGGACCCCCTAAAGACAAAAAAAGAAAGCAGGCCGATTTCAGATTGATCAATAATCGGTTGTGACAGTAACTTTGCGTGGTCAATGGAAAAATACTTGACGCCGATTATGTTGAAAAAGCGTTTTGTGCGATGTGTCAAAAACCCTTGATCATTCCATTGCCATTCTTTTGATCTGTGGAACGGGATCCGCTCCACACGAAGATTCGATAGTAAATGTTCTTCCTTTAGCCAGTTTTGCATAGCAATGCATGTTTCCATTGTATTACGTGGCATCCCTGATCTGTACGACGAAGGGTAGTCAGTGTATGCGTGGAGTTATTTTTGTCTTCAGTGTCAACGGTACTATTATAAACAATGATTTGATAGAAAAAAGTACCGCGTTAAAAAAGTAACTTTTTTTAAAGTCGCCTGTCAATTGGTTTATAAAGTGATTTTACGAATATAGATGTAGTTTAATCTGGACAAGGGCATGAAAAAACGGCACAATGCCTGAGCATTTGGATCCCAATCAAGATGAACCTTGCAGGATTAAGTGATCAATGCCCAAACGAAATATCTTCACCATAATTTGGCGATTTTTAATTTCCCTGCGGCTGAATCTCTTTTTGCTGTTTGTGCTCGCCGGAGCCTGTATTATTGGCACTGTTGTTCCGCAGAACGCACCTCAGGCCGAGTATGTCGGGATTTTTGGTGAGAAGGGTTTTCATTTGATTGAAGCCTGCCTGCTTTACGATCTGTTCGGTTCCTGGTGGTTTCAGCTGACAATGTCATTTTTTGCCCTGAACCTGATCTGCTGCACGCTGCATCGCGCCCCGCGTATCAGGCGCGCTCTGCGCAGCAGCCGCGCGTTGCCAGATGCCGCGAGTTTTGCAGCCATGAGCAGCTGCCGCACGGTCCGGCTTAAGAATTTTGACAGCGAGTGCGAAGCGCGTTTTACGAGCGAGTTGAGCGCTGCTTTTGGTCGTCCTGCGCTTCAGCGCAGCGTTGATATGGTTACCCTGTTTGTTGAGAAGGGGCGCTGGTCGCGGTTGGGGTTTTTGCTGACACATACGGCTCTGCTGCTGATCATGGGCGGATCGGTATTGGGCAATCTTGGTTTTAAGGGATTCATGCAGCTCTATGAAGGCGAGCAGTCCGATACTGTTATGCTGAGTGATCGCTCTGGTACACAACCGCTTGATTTTACACTGCGCTGCAACTCATTTGCGGTCACGTTTTATGAAAACAGCGGGCGGCCGCAGTCCTATCTCAGCAGCCTGACGGTTATTGAAAACGGCAGCGAGGTTGTGACCAAGCAGATCAGGGTCAATGATCCGCTGATCTACAAGGGTATCTATTTTTACCAGTCAACCTACGGCACTGATCCTAGCGGTGGGGGCACGTTGCATTTTTCGATCTTGTCACCTGATGCCACCGAGCCCCAAACGGTCCATGTGGATGTGGGCTCTTCGGTTATGTTGCCTGGCACACAGGATGAACTATTTGTCGACAGCTTTCTGGCTGATTTCGCTCTGGATGAACACAATCATCCCTTTTCGCGCTCAAAGAATTTGAACAATCCTGCCGCGCTGCTTCGCGCTGAGCGCGATGGCGAGCTGCTGTTTACCTCCTGGTTGTTTGTTATGCATTCTGATTTTCATGCAAGTCAGATCAATCCTTACAAGATCAGGATTACCAACTTTGAACCGAGATATTTCACCGGTTTGCAGGTGGCAAAGGATCCCGGGGTCGGGCTTGTCTGGGCAGGGTGTGTCTTTTTGCTGGTTGGTATGTACACCGCATTTTTTTGTTCGCATCGCCGTGTCTGGGTGCACTGTGAGCGAAATCAGAATGGTTGCTCAATAACTGTAGCTGGCGATGCTAATAAGCATAAAGATATATTTAAAAAAGATTTTTCGGCACTGTGCGAGCGCTTGCTGAGCTAACGGACTGCTAAAAAAGTGTTTTACAGGCTGTTCAAAAATGTCAGGATGCAAGGCGCGCGAAATCAGGAGGAATAAGGCGTACTCTTCCGGACTTCACAGTATAGAGATGAGCGCAACGTAGCAGACGGGCCCGTCCTCCGCAGTAGACTTGCTATGGAGGATGGACGTTTTTCAACAGCCTGCATAAGGAGACCGCATGAGTTCAACATTGCTGGGCATCACCACAATCGGGTACCTGCTGTGCATGACCCTATATTTTTGTTTTCTGTTTTTTAAGAGTGAAAAATTCGGACGGATCATTACAATGCTTGTCATGGTCGTTGCCCTGATTCACACCGCCGGTATGGGGCTGCGCTGGTGGGAATCCTATCAAATGGGTCACGGCCGCATCCCGCTCACGAATCTGTATGAAGCCCTTATCGGGCTGAGCTGGACAACCGTGCTGCTGTACCTGTATATCGAGCGGCGTTATAAAACCAGGGCCCTGGGTATTTTGATGCTGCCGGTTGTTTCGATTTCCATGGCTTACGCTTCGCTTTCACCTACTATCAGCTCTACAATTGACCCGCTTATACCGGCCCTGCAGAGCAACTGGCTGACCTATCATGTGATTACCTGCTTTTTGGGTTATTCTGCTTTTGTTGTTTCCTGCTGCACGGCTATTGTGCATCTGTTTAAAGATAGGAGCACAGCTGACTCGAGTGTCGACGGCGTGTTTCCATCTTTGGAACGGCTGGATGAAATTACCTACCGGATGACGGCCATAGGTTTTTTGATGCTGACCCTGGGAATCATCACCGGCGCGGTTTGGGCCAATTATGCCTGGGGCAGTTACTGGAGCTGGGATCCCAAGGAAACCTGGTCCCTGATTACCTGGTTTGTGTATGCTGCGGTGCTGCATGCACGTATTACGCGCGGCTGGCGTGGTAGACGCATGGCGATCCTGTCGATCATAGGTTTTGCCTGCGTGCTGTTTACATTTTTAGGAGTTAATTACCTGCTTTCGGGCCTGCATAGCTACGCCTAACAGGCTGCCCAAAAACAGTCGTTTGCTGTGTTGCTCTCGCCATTCCTCATTGCGGCGTACGGAAAAGTACGCCTCATTCCTCACGACTTCGCGCGCCTTGCATCCAACTATTTTTGAACAGTCAGCATAAAAATTCTTTTAATCAATATTTGTAATTGTTATAGCCTGCTAAAATTAAAAATAGTGTCGCTATTCCACAATGTCACTCCGGTGAAAACCGGAGTCCAGCCTGCATGTAAAGACGTAAAGGACTGGATTCCGGCGTGCGCCGGAATGACAGATAATAATAAAGACAGGAGGTAATGCTCAGACGGGGGAGTTTTTTGAAAGGTTCTCATTTTCAGGCGGGTCGGGCTGAAGAATTTCCATGCGCACTGCGTCAATTGTGGTTTCGGTTGCGGTAAGGATAGTAAAGGAAAGTTGTGGGGTGATCTGCTCATCATCATTGCCGGGTTCAATCGTTTGTTTGGGCCAGAAGAATACCTCGCCCGGCTGCGGGACTCTGCCGGCAAGATCCATCAGCAATCCACCGACCGTATCATAGCCGCGGTCAAACGGCAGTTTTATGTCATTGTGCAGGTGATCTTCCAGTTCGGTAAGCAGGTACTGGGCCTCAACGCGGAAGCAGCCTGGCTTCTCCTCAACAAATACGTGAGCCGGTTCATCATATTCATCATATATCTCGCCGACCATTTCCTCCAGTATGTCTTCAAGCGCCACCATGCCGGCTACACCGCCGAATTCATCAACTACGATTCCCATACCGATCTGCTTGGTTTTTAGCTCGGTAAGGATTTCGCGTATATTTTTTGACTCCGGTACAAAGTACAGGTCGGAGCGCATCAGCTCGCGCAGGCTAAAGGTCTTACCGGCTGGATCAATCAGGAAATACAGCAGATCTTTGATATAGAATATACCGATAACCTTGTCGGGTACTTCATCATACACGGGATAGCGTGAATGGTTGTGTTTGCTGTGCTCTTCCCAGATTTCTTCAAGAGTTTCGCCTGCCTCGAACATAACCATTTTTGTCCGCGGCATCATAATTTCACGGGCAACTGTGTCTTCAAGATCAAGCGCACCGGTAAGCATGCTGCTGATCTCTTTGTGCAGCACATTTTCCTTGTGCCCACGCAGAATCATCCACTCAAGGTCTTCCTCGGTTACCAGCGGACCCTGATGTTCAAATTTGCCGCCGCCGAGCCAGACAACCCCGCCGCTGATAAATACCAGCACACGGGTCAGGGGTAGAAAGAGATAATACAGAGCAAGGGTAAGGGTGAAAGCTGGTATAAGCTTTTCAGCGTTATGTTTGGCAAAGGTTTTTGGTACGACTTCGCCGAACACCAGAATAACAAGTGTCATGATCCCGACTGTGATGGCCACGGCCAGACTTTCGCGGTCGCCAATCCCCATGCGCAGAAGCTGCTGCTGGCTGAAGGCGGTTGCCAGCGAAGCCGCAAGGATATTAACAATATTATTGGCGATTAAAACGGTGGTCAGAATATCATTGGGCTTTTTCAGCCACAGTCGCAGCAGGGCGGATTTTTTGCCGCTGTCAAGCAACTGTTGGATGCGGCCGTATGACAGGCTCGTGAGTGCGGTTTCTGTAGATGAAAAAAAAGCCGATCCGATCAGGCACAGCCCAATAACCCCTAATTGGTACAAACTAGCTGCTTCCAAGTGTGATTCCTTTTTGTTAGGTCACTACAATCCGGCTGCTTACACACCGTCAGGCTTGCACGGTATTATGCAACCCAGTTGATGTTTTGCAGTCTACAGAAAAAAGAAGCGCTTTGCAAGAGCGTTGAAACCGTGGGCTCGGGCACGGGAGCTCAGCCGATTTGTCATGTCGGAGCGATATTTTTTACCAAGCGAACAAGGTAGTAGCGGTCTCGCTCCATGGCTTGCAGCAGGGCCGCGCCGGTGCAGGGGCGCACTAGCAAGGCCGCTTCATTTGAGTTCAGCAGGTTGAACAGCTCCACGCAGCAGCTGCTGATTGAAAATATGTCGCCGATGGAATAGGGCGCTGCCTGCTCATCGTTGGTCCGGAAACGCGGCGCGACAAAGTTTGCGTGTACGGCGGTCCAGTTTTTAAACAGCTCTTCCCATGTTCCTGACGGTTTGCCGCTCATCCGGGCCAGGCCCTTAACAATCTGTTCGCCCATTTCCTGCGGGAACTGGTCCCAAGCCACGGGTTTGTGCTTCAGAAAAAGGGGATCATTGATCAGGGCTTCAATCTCGGCTTTGTTGGGCATGTTTTTCGGTTTAAATTTAAACGGCGTTATGGTTGTTTCCAGGCAGTCATCATAGGCCTGATCCAGAGACGTAGATGTTACAACCAGTGTCTTGCCTGTAAAAGATGAGGCTTCAAACCAGGGCAGCGCGTCAAAGCGGCAAATGGCTGACCAGCAATCCGGGGCAGCATACCCGATATCGTCCAGCAGAGCCTCGCAGGGGTTTTTTTCAGCCCGCCGCATTTCCAGCCCTTGTGCCTTCATCTCCTCCTGAAAGGTGTTAAAACGCTTTTCTTCAAGCCAGTAACAGTATTTCCAGACATCTTTCTGCCGCATACTCGTTTTGCTCCTCTCGATTACGAAACGTGAATTCTTTATTATATATTATTATTCCGCGCTCAGACCAATCGCGGTTGCTGCCGCTTTCAGACCGTCAATATTCTTTTTCATCTGGCCCATCATGGGGTTGTCAGAGGCTTGCGCCCCCTTGATGAGTGCGTCTACGCTTGTATATTTCGCAAGGAGCTCTTCCTTGTTCGGGGCCATCGAACCGTTATGACAGCCGCCGCATACACCCCAGCCGTCCGCCTGCGCGCCGGATCCGACACAACCAACACCAAATACCAGTACAGCAATCCATAGTAGCCGTTTCATAGTATGTCTCCTGTTGTTATAAAGAGTGTGCGTCCGTCTGGGCGCACTTTTGTGGTACATCTGTATTTTATGTGAAAAAAGCCTTTTTTTTCAAGCATAAAAAGCCGTATTACCTGTGGTAGTTTTAACTATATAGGCTTTTCAAAAATATTCAGGTGCAAGGTGCGCGCAATCATAGGGCCTGAGGCGTGCTTTTGCGTACGTCGCAAGGACAAGTGATACGCGCAACGAAGCAGATGAGTGTTTTTCAACAGCCTATGCTAATGACGGGTTTCTTCGCTTGCGCTCGATAGTTGTTCCTCCAGTTCCCACTGACGCATTTTTTTTCGGGCTTTTCGTTTTTTATGAACATATCCCCAGATGAAAACCAGGCTTGCCAGAAACCACAGGACTCCGGTGCTGAAGAGAATCGGTATCCAGCTAAAGCGAACCTTTAGATAGTCAAGCCACAGCTCATTTATTTCATCCCAGCGCAGGAAGTAGGCTTTCCACAGGGCCAGCTTAAAATCTTTACAGGAACTGTACACGCTGAGAAAGGTGCGAAATTCATCATCGCCGAATTTTGATTTTAGAAATGAAATGAAATAAAAACTCTGGCAATAGGCCAGTTCAGCCCGGTGCACGTCGCGTGGAAAGGTATGCGTAATGTCTTCCATGCTCAGCAGGCTTCCGGTCAGCACGGCCATGGTCATTGTAGAAAGGCGCTGCATGTTCCATTGTCCGGCAACGATAATAGCCATGCCTTCATGCAGCCAGCGCGGAACCCGGTGGCCTGATCCGAAAGCCCGGCCAAGCAGTATATGGCACACCTCATGTTCAAAGGTTTTAAGAATATTTCCGCGCGGGTCTTTGAGCAGTACAATCAGGCTGCGATGCGGGTAGGCTACGCCTACGGCCCAGTCAGGCAGCTGTGCGCCTTTAGGTTGGGCGGCGTGAAAACGAGCACGATCGGGAGCAACAATAACATGCATACGTTCGCGCAGGGCAAAGCCTATTTGTTTGGAAACGCTCTCAGCGATTGAGTCGGCGTGTTTGGCCAGAAAAAGCACAGTGCGGTCGCCCGCATTGCCCTCAATCGTAAAATAGTTGCTTGAGAGCTGCGTGCGCTCTGCAGCGGCCGGGGGGCTACTGCAAAGCACGGTGAAAAACACGGTGATGATGATTGTTCGAAGCATGCGCGCTGCCCTGTGAACGGGAGTCAGGTAGTGTGAGTAATTGTATTCACAGCTGTGCTAAAAATACAAGGGTGAATGCTGCTCCCGAAGTTGATTTTGCTTTCCTGGAAGTTTGAATATGCTAATATGCACTCAGAAGACTGTTGAAAAAACCCCATCTGCTGCGTTGCGCTTATCCTTGGTTACTGCGACGTACAAAAGTACACCTCGTTCCTCATGATTGCGCGCGCCTTGTAGCTGAGCATTTTTGAACAGTCTCTAAAGTAGTATTTCAAAATGTTTTATGAAACAGCGGAAATAAGTATTGTCATTTCGAGCATTGCGAGTCCTCAGCTTGCGCACGCAATGCGCTTCAATCTTTTTTTAATGAATGAGTGAAAAGCCGTTATGAACACACGAATATTCTTAATTGATACAAGCGCGTATTTTTATCGGGCCTATTTTGCCCTGCCTCCGCTGACAAATGCGGCTGGGCTGCCGACCAATGCGATTTATGGATTTACGACTATGATCTTGAAGCTGCTCAATCAGCATCAGCCGAGCCATATCGTGGCCGCGCTTGACCGGCCGGAACCCACCTTTCGGCATAAGGCCTATGATCAGTACAAGGCCAACCGGGCTGTTATGCCGGATGACCTGCAGGCCCAGATTCCCCACATCAAGGAGGTGATCCAGGCTTTTAATATCCGTGCGGTTGAAAAGGCCGGTTTTGAGGCTGATGACATTATCGGCACGCTGGCCCGCAGGGCCGCTGCCGATGGTTGTGAGGTGGTTATTATTTCGGGTGACAAGGATTTGTGCCAGTTGATAAGTCCACAGATAACCATGCTTGACACTATGAAGGACAAGGTTATGGATCCGGCTGCGGTTCAAGCCAAATATGGCCTGGGTCCCGAGAATATCATTGATATGCTGGCCCTGACAGGGGACACCAGCGACAATGTTCCCGGTGTTCCCGGAATCGGCCCTAAAACCGCTCAGAGCCTGCTCGCGCAGTACGGCAGCCTTGACGCGATTTATGAACACCTTGATGAGATTACGAAAAAGAAGGCCCGCTCGGCACTTGAGGAGAATCGCGAACAGGCTTATTTAAGTAAACAACTGGTAACGATTGACACGGACGTGGAGATTGACTGCACGTGGAGTGACTGCACGCTCTCCCCGCCTGATACCCCGGCCCTGCAGGAGCTCTACAAAAAATTCGAATTTACCCGGCTCCTGAAAGCAAGCGCAGTGGCTGAGCCTTCCCCGGAGAAAAACTATCGCGCGCTTCTTGAGCCTCAGGATTTGGAGCAGCTGTATGAAAAGCTGAGTTCGCTTGAGTGCTTCACGCTTGATCTTGAGACAACCTCGAAGTTTCCCATGTTGGCCGACATTGTCGGAATATCATTTGCCTGGAGCGACCACGAAGCCGTATATGTGCCCCTGGCCCATCAGGGTCTGGAGCACCAGCCTGACCGCGCCGAGGTGCTTGCACGGCTTAAACCCATTCTTGAAAATCCGGCGATCGGCAAGGTTGGGCACAATATTAAATATGAGTATATTGTTTTAAAGCGCAATGGCATTGATCTGCAGGGCATCAGCTGCGACTCAATGGTGGCTTCTTATGTGATCAATCCTTCGCGCTATCGTCATAATCTTGACGATGTGGCTTTGGATTGGCTCAATCATAAAATGATCTCGTTCAAGGATGTTGCCGGCAGCGGTAAAAAGCAGATTACCTTTGATTTTGTTGAACTGGAGCCCGCCACCGAATACGCCTGTGAGGACTCCGATATTACCCGTATGCTCTCCGAGCTGCTGCTGCCCGAAGTGAAATCCGGCGGCTTTGATGAGCTGTTTCGCGACATGGAGATGCCGCTTGTCAAGGTTCTGGCTGAAATCGAAATGGCCGGGGTTAAAATAGATTCACAGCGGCTGGGGGTTCTCTCAAAGGAGTTTCATGCCCGGCTGGATGAGATTAGGCAGCGAATTTACTCCCTGGCAGAGGTAGAGTTTAATATAAATTCACCCAAACAACTTGGCGAGGTCCTGTTTGAAAAACTGGGCTTGCCGGTTCTCAAGAAAACCAAAACCGGCTATGCGACCGATGTCGGCACGTTGACTGAATTGGCGCATATGCATCCCATGCCTGAAGCGGTTCTGGAATACCGCAGCCTTGCCAAGCTGGTTTCAACCTATGTTGACAGCCTGCCGGAACTGATCAACCCCGCGACCGGGCGCGTGCACACCTCCTACAATCAGACCGTGACCGCAACCGGGCGCCTGAGTTCAAGCGATCCTAATTTGCAGAACATCCCGATCCGCACAGAGGAAGGCATCCGCATCCGCGAGGCCTTTGTGGGTGAACCGGGCTGCAAAATCCTTGCGGCCGATTACTCGCAAATTGAGCTACGCATCCTGGCGCATATGTCCGGGGATGCCATGTTCACTGAGGCATTCCTCAAAGATGAAGATATCCATGCGCGCACAGCTGCTGAAATCTGGGGTAGCGAGGGGACTGCGGTTGATGCCCAGCAGCGGCGAGACGCCAAGGTAATTAATTTTGGCATTATTTACGGTATGAGCGCTTTTGGGTTGAGCCAGCAACTGGGAATTGCGCCCAAAAAAGCGCAGGAATACATTGATCAGTATTTTCTACGCTACAGCGGGCTGCAAGCCTTTTTTGGCAATTTGCTGGATAATGCTCGCGCGAATGAATATGTCGAGACGCTCATGGGCCGCAAACGTTTTGTGCCTGATATTAATGCCAAAAACCAGCAGGTACGCAAATTCGCCGAGCGCACCGCCATTAACGCGCCCATCCAGGGTACAGCCGCTGACCTGATTAAAATCGCTATGCTCAACATTTACCCCCGCCTTCAGGCAGAAGGCCTTCAAAGTCGTATGATCATGCAGGTGCACGATGAACTGGTGTTTGAGGTGCCGGAAAAAGAGCTGGAGATTATGGCTACGCTTGTCCGGGAGGAAATGGAAGGCGTCTATAAAATGAGCGTGCCGCTTAAGGTTGATTTGAAGTGGGGCGATACCTGGCGTGACGCACATTAGTAGCAGGCTGTTGAAAAACGTCCATCCTCCGTAGCAAGTCTACTGCGGAGGACGGGCCCGTCTGCGGCGTTGCGCTCATTATGCTTCATTGCGACGTATAAAAAATACGCCTTATTTCGCAGAATATCGCGCGCCTTGCATCCGTACATTTTTGAACAGCTTGTAAAATTCAATGTACAAATAAACGGCAAGAGGGTGAAGATATTATGAGATTTAAAAAGTTACTCATTATTCTAGCGACTATTTTTTTCTACAATTCATTTGTGACAGTAGCTCTATCCTCTCGTGTAGTAACGCCAGACAGAGGAGATGAAGCGATTATTGAAACAATTGAAGAATTGATAGAAACAAATCAAGAATCATCCCAAAGGATGGAAGAGCTTACCGGAGAAATAAAACTCCTAAATGAAAAGTTGGTAAGGTATACAGTTTGGCTTATTGTACTTACGGTTATACTTAGTATGCTCGCTATTATTGACTTTATCCGCTTAATTCGATCAAAGGATAAACAAGATTTTATTGTGAAACAGAGTCAAAGAGTTTACGTTGGTCGCAGATTCAGAAAAAAAAGATTTCTCAGTTGCAGTACGCTTTCGAAATGACAGTGCGATTTTGGCTGTAAGGTTTCAAAACCCTTTGCAGCGCAGCCGAGCGAAGCGCTTGGGCTCGGATAAAGGGCGGCAAATTGTTTGAGCGAAGCGAGTGTTTGACGTTCTCGCGAATAAACACTTCGCGAGGACAGGTGCAGGCCCCGCTGCGGGGGTGTCCTTTCTTGGGGATACCCAGAGCCAAGCCAAAGGCTTGACAGCTACAGCCCTTTGGACACGCAAAGAAAGGGTATGGGAAAAATAAAAAACGATTTAATATCGTGGTTGCATGAAACAAAAACAAAAAAATGGTAGTTTCCATTATGGAATTATTGTACTTGCGCTAATCGTGTTTGCCGTGTTCAGCGCGCTGGGGCTTGCACGTTTCGGCTACACCAGTATCCTGCCTGCAATGCAGCAGGGCCTTGGTCTGACAAACACCCAGACCGGTCAGCTGCAGACGCTCAACCTTCTCGGTTACTTGCTTGCCGTTGTGCCTGCCGGAATGCTTGCCTCCCGGTTCGGACCCCGCATTGTAATTGCGGTGTCCCTTTTGGTGGTGGCCATCGCGATGGCCATCACCGGCCTTGTGCCCGCGTTTGAAGCAGCGTGCGTCGGCCGGATCCTTGCGGGTGTTGGCGGAGCGGGTGCTAATATTCCGGCCATGGGTCTGGTGTCCGCATGGTTCGGGGCGCGGAGGCGCGGTCTTGCCTCCGGTATCGGTGTGACCGGATCGAGTCTGGCGCTTATAATAACCGGGCCGCTTGTTCCGGCGATTATCGCGGCCGGCGGACCTGCTGGGTGGCGTCTGAGCTGGTACGTGCTTGGCGCGATGGGGCTCGTAGTATGCGCCTTGTGTGCTGTGTTTTTGCGCAACCGACCGGAAGAAAAGGGTCTGACACCGCTTGGCGAAAGTACGGGCGAACAGGAGCGCAGAAACGCTGAACAGACTTCAGCTCCCCTTAACTGGGGCACGGTATACAAATCGGGCATGCTGTGGCAGTGTGCCCTGATCTACTTCGCCTTCGGGTTTTCCTACATAATCTACGCTACTTTTTTTATTGGCCACCTGGTGCGGGACGCTTCCTTTACGCCTGCAGCTGCGGGTATGCTTTGGATGCAGGTCGGCATTGTGTCATTGCCCAGCGGGTTTGTCTGGGGCAGCATTTCTGACAGGTTTGGCAGGAAGTTCGTGCTTGTGTGCGTGTTCGTGTTGCAGGCCTTGGCCTTCGGTCTTTTCGGACTCAGTCACGCGCTGATACCTATCTATATTTCAGCAGTCCTATTTGCCCTTACTGCCTGGAGCATCCCCGCTCTCATGGCCGCGCTTGCCGGCGACAGGTTCGGCCCCCGGCTCGCTCCGGCCGCGCTCGGTTTGATGACAACAATATTTGGTATCGGACAGGCCCTGGGGCCCTGGTGTGCCGGAGCGCTTGCCGACGCAACGAGTTCTTTCTCCATCGCGTTTGTGATAGCGGGTGCGGTTGCTTTGATTATCGGGGCTGGTGGTTCGTTAACGATCCGCTCTGCCAAAGGGTCGGGATCAGGCTGTTAAAAAATTTATTATGATACCCCTCATCCCAACCCTCTCCCGCAAGGGGAGAGGGAGCTGAACACCTCTACCTTAATATTCTGTAAATAAAGATACGCCTCATTCTTCATGATTTCGCGCGCCTTGCATTCGGGTATTTTCAAACAGCTCGGGAAACAACCTTCCAAAATCCCGTAAGAGCATTTCGTAAAAATCGTCGTTTTTGATGGGTTTGTTATCTTGACTGACGGAGGAGGTTTTTTACTTCGAGACTGGTTCGGCGCCTTGTATCCGGCGGCGCAATTTATTTAACATGCGATATACTCCCTGGTTATAGAATCGTGTCATTTTATATCGGATGGGGTAGCCTGAAAGTCGTTCCGGCTTTTGTTGTTCCTCATTTGTTGCAATACCCGCCTTTTCGCGAAACGCGGGATAGAGCTCATCTCGAACAAAGGCGTACAGCGCCAGGTCGAGCTGGTTCCCTTTACGCAATAGGCTACGGGACGCGTCGTTGTCGAGTACTTCTTTTTTTGCTTTGTTGTCTTTGGCAACATGGAGTGGCTGGTACTGCAGTTGAAGAGGGTACGGGAAAAGTTTTTGCAAAATGTGCATGGATTCATCGAAGCTCTCCAGCAATCCCACGAAAAAAAACCGGTTCCTCAATATTGCTTTTGCTTTTTCAACGTCCGGAACACCGGCGATATGGCGAACCTGCCGGTCGTTAAAGTTTTCATTTTGCATGAACTCCTCAAACGTGATGTCCTGGCCATTTCTTTGGTGGGCGCGTTTTTCATGCTGGTAGTGTGAAAGACAGCGTTGCAGGGGTTCACGAAGGATTGTGAAATAATTAATCGACGGGGGAAGTTCTTCCACCCAGGGTCGCAATGAATGTCCGACAATGGATTTAAGTCCGAAAAAGAAAATTTTTTGAGCGAATGCCAGATCCCGGGCGTTAGCAATGCCATAGCGGTGCAGCGGCTGTAGGTCGCAATGACGAAACCAGGTTGAATTGCGCAAAATAAATTTAACGGTGGTGCCGCCTGTTTTGTTGATATGAACGAATCCGACCATGAGTTCAGACTTTCCTTCTGTGTTTACAGCTAGTGATAGCGTTCCAAGGTGCCACTGATTGTGTCCGAAATTTCATGGCGAGTCATTCACCACGGACACATCATAACATCTTAAAAAACCGCAGTCTTCACGGTTTTGCCTTGTTAACCGCGCACAGCTGTTTGTAGTATTATTTCAAGTTTGTTTAGGGCTTTTTGGAAATCAAACAATTCCATTGCCCTGTTTCTGCCCTTTTGACCCATCTCACGTGCTTGTGCAGGGTTTACCCGCAGACGCTCAACAGCTTCGGTCAGTTTATCGATATCATAAGGGGGAATCAGGTAGCCGGTTTCCCCGTCTTTGACTATTTCAGGGTTACTGCTGGTATTAAAAGCTATGACCGGCAAACCGCATAGCATAGCCTCGATAAGGACGTATCCGAAACCTTCCCAGTGCGACGTCAAAACGAACACATCTATCTTTCGCAGGAAACTTTTTATATCGCTGACAAACCCTTCCCATTGAATATGACCCTGGAGGTTCTTTTCCTGTGTTTTAGTTGTAAGTTCTTCATGCAGCTCTCCGTCACCGGCCACGAGTATTTTAAATGACACTCCTTTATTCGTTAATTGTTCAGCGAGTTCAATAAGATGGTGTTGGGCTTTTTGTTTTGACAGACGCCCGGCATTTCCAATAACAAGGGGCCCGTCCGGTTTGCGTTTTTTCTCTGCCGGTGAAAATTTGCTCGTGTCAATTCCGTTGTAGAGTACGGTTATTTTTTTTTCTGAAACCACCGGATTAAGGCAGGTAAGCGTTTTTGTGGTTTCTTCTGAGTTGGAAATAATTTCCGTAACAATGTGTTTAAAAATATACCGGTTCAAGAAAGTATTTTTTACCGGAATTGCACTGCCCCTGCGGTAGATTCGGTGTTTGATACCTGCTTGTTTTGCGGCACGTCCACCGGCCTTGAGATCGCGGGCAAGGTTAAATATAACGAACCCTGTCGCGGTTTGTGTTAGGATTTTTCTTATTTTCCTGAGATGGGAATTATTAATAAATGAGAAATTATTCAGCTTTAATCCGAAAACCTGAATCTCGGCTTCCAGGGCTTTTTTATACAGGGGGCTTTCTTTATAGGCAATGATGTACACGCTGTATCCGCGATCTCTCAGGCCGCAGGCATATTCCAAATGCCATTTCTCTCCTCCGCCCCACGCTTTATTCGTGTTGAAAAAGCAGATTGTTTTATTATGTATTTTGTGCGGCTCTGTTTTTTTCATATAATTTTGCGTAACGTAAAAATGTTGCGTGTGCTGAGTTTACACTTATTATCATTCCATACCAGCCGTCAAGGAACCCTGCTTGTAAGACATAGCTTTTAAAAAATTTAAACAGTGGTTCCAGCCCCATTCTCAGCAGGCTTACTCTTTTCCCTCTTCTGAACAGGCCCTCAGCTTTTATCTCCGAGAATTTATTTATCTGCAGGATGTGTTCTGCAACGGAATTAAAGGTATAGTGCAGAAGGTCTCCCGGTATATGCCGAGTAGTCGAACCGGAGGCCATAATAATTTTGT
>Ga0222680_1000337_pt1 | contig 17864 bp, 17 predicted proteins | sample AntAcemetage1004_FD_181146 | JGI IMG/M metagenome (GOLD analysis project Ga0222680, IMG submission 181146) | Saline water microbial communities from Ace Lake, Antarctica - #1004 | ecosystem: Environmental > Aquatic > Non-marine Saline and Alkaline > Saline | place: Antarctica: Ace Lake... | reverse complement strand
CTAATGTAACTACTACAAAGCATGTTATTACACAGTCTATATATAAGCAATCATAAGAGGATAACTTGTATTGTACATAAAGGATAAAAAATATCGCAAATCATCGCAAATTTGCCCAAATGTCCTTAACCGATGACCAATGAATAGTCTCCTGGAACGTCTGGGTTCACGAAGTCGTAGGCAACGCTCGGCATCAGAAATGTCGTCTCTGTCGGCGTTGCGTATCCATCAAAAACGATGTCGCAGATCTTCCCCCGATCGACGGCATGGGCCATCGCCTTCCTGAATTCCAGATCGTCAGTAGGATAGTTGTTGAGGTTGAAGCCCAGCTCATAACCTCTGGTTTCTGGAGCGGCGAGTATCTCTATGCCATCCGATCCTTCCAGGCTGCGAGCCACAGCCGGGCTGACCTCGCTCACGACATCGACGTCTCCAGACTTCAGGGCCAACACTTGAGCATCTTTGTTGGGGATTATCTTGAAGATCACTTCCCCAACCGTGGGCTTTCCGCCATGATAGTCGTCGTTTGCCACCAATCTTACGTACTGATCCTGGATCTTGGACACGAACCTGAAGGGACCAGTGCCGATGAACTCCTCGTCCACGTAATGATCGGGATCATCGACGTCTTCCCAGATGTGTTTTGGCATGATGCCGATCCCTGGGCAATGAGATAGATCCTCCAGAAATGCAGGAGATGGTGACTTCATATGGAATACCACAGTTCTGTCGTCAGGGCATTCCACATAGTCCACCATCGAGAGGACGGAGGCGAGCCACAACTTATTCTCCGTTATGTAATTGTATGTAAACTCCACGTCCTCTGACGTGAAAGGTTGGCCGTCGTGCCACTGAGCCTCCACCAAATTAAAAGTCCACTCGGTTGCATCGTCGTTTCTCTCCCAGCTCTCGGCAAGCCAGCCATCGTATCCGCCTTCCCTGTTCTTGGTCAGCAGGCCCTCATAAGCGAAAGAGCCGGTGGGGACGCCCCCCTTGCTCAATACGTTCCCCTGCATGAAAAAGGAGCTGTCAGTGGCCACCACCAACGCCAAGAATGCCAAAATAAATATGAAAGATGCGTCTCGTCTCCCCTGGTTCATCCGTTTGTCACCTCACTGTAACTCTTGATTGAACTGATTTTCCAATATTTGTGTGATTTATGCGTAAGAATAGGAAAATAATTAATAAATCTATCGCTTGAATTACATATATTTATCATTAAATTTGAACATAGTTCATAGAAGTTTTACTGATAATTTAATTTGGACGGTCATTTGTGGTCATTATTACACCTTCCTAATGCTTTCACTCACATTAGTCATGCCAACAATAATAAATAGGACTAATTCTCTTCGACTTCGTAAAACTAAATCGTAAACCTGGCGGTATAAGAATGACTAAAACACACACAAAAACGAGAAAAATCATAAGATTGCCCCTTCTCGTGCTTCTGGTGATCTCAATTTCGATCTCGCTCGTGGCCGTACAGGCGGTCGCCTATGAGGTGGTGGTTCCAGGTGACCTCGACGGTGATATGATCATATCGGACGAGGAGCTTGAGGCTGCCAAGAGCTCTTACGACGAGGGGAAGATCACATCCGACGAGCTGAATAGGATCGAGTATATTAACGAAAACTATCCAAGAACCATAATCGACACCGAGGGCCGAGAAGTGACGTTCTACAAGCCTGTGGAACGGATCATCACCCGGGCCCCTGACAACTGTCGGCTCGTCATCGCCCTCGGGGAAGGTGAAAAGATCGTGGCCTCCGAGCAGGCGGTCAAGTCGTGTCTCTGTCCGACCAACTTTGGCGTCTTCGACGAAGGGTGTCTGGAATGTTATCAGACAATCCTCGACGGAATGATGCCGGATCTTCCGGAGACCAGTACCAGGCATGAGATCAACTACGAGCTGATGGCCTCCTTGTATCCTGATGTGATCATCACTTCTGGCCCCACCAACGTGGAGGAATTCGAAAGCAAAGTGGGCTGCCCCTGCGTCGTTGCTGGTGGAGACGGCTGGCTATGCAGCTATGACAACGGCCTCTACGGGCGGATCGAGGTCATAGGCGATCTTTTGGAGAAAGAAGAGGCGGCAGACGAACTCATCGGTTTTGTCGAGTCCAAGATCGATATGATAAGATCTGTCACCGACGATTTGGACGAGGACGAAAAGCCGAAGGTCTACTTCGCTCCGCGGGGCGCTTATAAGGGATTCTACGATCCGAAGGAAGGACGTGACTTTACCCGCACCCAGACCGATTATCAACCCATCGAAGTCGCTGGCGGGATCAACGTGGCAAAGGGGTGCGAAGGAACGACCATAAACGTCGGAATCGAACAGATAATCGCCTGGGACCCTGATTACATATTCGTTTCTTGTAGCAGTGCCGATAACAAGGGCGCCGTCGATTTCGTATTGACCTCTCCTGACCTGCAATCGATAGCCTCTGTACAGAATGGGAATGTCTACAACTGTTTCTATCCTCACTGCAGGGGCAGACCTCCAGACCGAAGTCTCTTCAACATGATCTACATGGCAAAACTCCTCCACCCCGATGAGTTCGAGGATCTGGACCTGGAAGAAGAAGGCAACGAGATCTTCGAGGCATTTCTTGGAGTTGACGGAGTCTTCACAGAGTACGCAGACTACCTGGTCTGGCCAAGGGAGTACCTGAACGCTCAGTAAATTTTAAGATTTTTTTGATGGTGGAATGATGCTGAAAGGATGGAAAAAAGAGGGCCTTTCGCCCTCTTCTTCGAGATGGGAGATACTAAAATGAGATGGACTTTGTCCTTGACTATGGTGCTTTTTGCATCAACGATGCTGATGGCGACATCGCCTGCTTTCGTCGACGAGGGTTACCCAAAAACGATTATGGATATGGCCGGAAGAGTTGTGACGATAGATGGGCCAATCGAGCGGATCATCACCACAAACCCGGACAACTCCAGAACGATCATCGCATTGGGAGATGGCGACAAGATCGTTGGAACCGACGAAGCCACGATCGGGGGCTGCGTCTGCCCCAAAAATGGGAGCGAAGAGATCTGTCCGAGCTGCTGGGAGAACGTCTGCGACGGCGAGCTTGCAGATATCCCTGAAACGAGCACTCGGTATACTGTAAATTACGAGCTGATGGCATCCCTAGAGCCCGACGTCATATTCGAAACGATGTTCTGGTCTGATCGGGCCGATGAGATGCAGGAAAAGGTGGGAACTTCTGTAGTATGCGTCGGAACCGACTTTGATTTTGAGACTGTCTCAGGTCAGATCGAGCTCATAGGCGAAGTTCTGGATAGAGAAGACGAAGCAAACGAGCTGGTCGACTTCATCGACTCCGAAGTCGAGATGGTGAGATCTGTTACGGAAAATTTAGACGAAAGCGAGAAGCCGATGGTCTATTTTGCACCACGTGGAAGCTCAAAGGGATTTTATGATCCAAAAGAAGGACGCGACTTTACGCGTACAGTGACTTTCTATGAACCGCTGGCGGTTGCAGGCGGAAGAAACGTGGCCCGAGAATGCGGACTGACCGACTTTGAAAGCAACGCCATCAACGTCGGAATCGAGCAGGTAATTGCCTGGGACCCTGAGTACATCTTTTCGGCAGACGACGTGGAGACGATTGAGATTTTGAGTTCTGCGCCCGATCTCGAATCGATAAGGGCGGTCCAGAACGACAATGTCTACAACTGTTTCTATCCGTACTGCAGGGGCAGGCCAGTTGACAGAAGCCTGCTGAACATGGTCTACATGGCAAAAGTGCTCCACCCAGAAGAGTTCGAAGATCTGGATTTAGAGGAAGAAGGCAACAAGATCATGAAAGCGTTTCTTGGGGTAGATGGCGTCTTTTCAGAGTACGCAGACTACTTGGTATGGCCGTTGGAGTCATTTGACTCGCAATAGATCCAAATTTTGTGTGAGGGACGTCTAACGGCAGTCCCTTAATTTTATTAATTATTATGGAGATTTAGAATTGGCTGGCTTGATAAACTGGAACGAGCTTCGAAAGGCGGTGATGGCTGAGGGGCGCGGAAGACGAGGGCGCGAAAACCCAGTGAACCACTGGGATAAGAGAGCAGAAGAGTTCAACAGATCGACGAAGGGGAAAAGCGATCGGACAGAACGGCAGGTAGCAAGCTTGCAGCTCGATCCCGATTATACCGTCCTCGACGTGGGCGCCGGAACCGGCCGCCTATCGGTCCCGATCGCTAAGAGAGTGGGATCTGTAACCGCGGTGGATCAGTCGAGAGGGATGCTTGACTGTCTTGAAGAGAACATGGCCGAAGAGGGCCTCACCAACGTTCAGTACATTCAAAAAAGGTGGGAGGATGTCGAGCTCGGTGTTGATATTGAGCCTCACGACATCGTCATAGCCTCCCATTCTCTTGGGATGTTTGACCTCCAGGAGGCTATTGCGAAGATGGATGCGGCGGCGAAGAAGGGTGTCTACATCTTTACCTCCGCTAGCAAGTGGTTCTTCGACGACCTTGAAGAGGAACTTTGGGAGCGGGTTTACGATAGGTCGCCGAGGCGAGGTGGCGGCTGGCGGTCTGATTACATGCTCCTTTACAACATCTTGCACGACATGGGGATTTACGCAAACGTCGAGATCAGGGACTCTGAGCACGTTCAGCGCTACGAAAGCCTCGATGAGGCGGTCGAGCGATGGAAAGTGATGAGAAACATCACTGAAGAGAACGAGCCCTTTTTAAGAGAATATCTTGCCAAAAATCTCGAAAGCGAAGATGGCGAGGATGGTGGCGGATTCACCTCCCGGCGAAAGACGAAGAGCGCCATGATATGGTGGCCCAAGTCGGAAAGTTCGTGACGGAATTCAAATCCACTCGAAATTTTACTAGACGAAATTCCAGGAGGGCTGAAACGTGGCATTAGACCTTCGGCTGCTGGCTGGCGCGCTGGCCATCGGCCTGATATTATTTTCATCGTTGAAGATCACAAGGCAGTACGAGAGGGCTGTCGTTTTCAGGTTCGGAAAGCTTCTCGGCGAAAGGGGCCCGGGCCTCTTTCTTATAATACCGATTGTTGACAGGATCGTGAAGGTGGACCTGAGGGTTAGAGATCTTGACGTTCCAAGACAGACGGTCATAAGCAGCGACAACGTCAGCGTCGACGTTGACGCTGTCGTCTACTACAAGGTCACAAGCTCGACCAGGGCGATAGTGGAAGTTGAGGATTATGAGGCTGCAACGGCGCTTCTTGCCCAGACGACTTTGAGGGACGTCCTTGGCCAAAACGAGCTCGACACGATCCTTTCCAACAGGGACGAGATGAACAAAGAGATCCAGACTATCCTGGACGAGGTGACTGACCCCTGGGGAATCAAAGTGATCACCGCCACCATGAGGGACGTGGCCTTGCCAGAGAACATGCTCAGAGCGATCGCAAGGCAGGCGGAGGCTGAACGAGAAAAGAGGGCGAGGATCATCCTTGCGGAGGGCGAGTTCCAGGCATCTCAGAGGATGAACGATGCTGCTACCTTGTACGAGGAAAAGCCAAGCGCTCTGAAGCTCAGGGAGTTTCAGACCCTCACCGAGATTGCAAAGGAAAAGAACCTCATCATCGTCTCGACCGGCTCAGATGTTCCAAAGCGCTCGGCAGAAGATATCTGTGCGACTGCGGGGCTTGCGAGGGCCGTGGTCGAGAGATAAGTTCGGGTGGTGGACATGGCAAAGACGGTGAGGCGAATCTCGACCCGGGCCGGAAAGAGGAGCAAGATGCAGGAGGCCCACGATTCGTTTGTATTCGCAAGGCACCTATTCATGGCGGTGATCATCGCCTTCATCATCATTCTGACGGGGGTGATCATAACGCTCGGGCCCCTCGACATCTCCGTTGCCGAGGCCTACAGGGCCCTCATAGACCGGCTCTATCCCGGTTACTTCGAGGTGGAACCTCTGACAAGTCGGGTCATCTGGAACATAAGGTTTCCAAGGATAATGGGTGGGATCCTCGCCGGGTTTGGCCTTGGGATATGCGGATGCGTCATGCAGGCGGTCTTGAAAAACCCGCTTGCAAGTCCATTCACTCTCGGAATCTCAGCGGGGGCTCAGTTTGGCGTCTCGCTTGCAGCGGTCATCGGGATCTCGATCGTTGGCGGCCCTTACCTTCTCGTAGGTAACGCCTTCCTTTTCGCCCTTCTTTGCTCTGGCTTCATCATAGGGCTTGCGGCAATCAAAGGCGCAACCTCCGAGACCCTGATCCTTGCAGGAATTGCGGTGAACTATTTTTTCAGCGCCATGAGCCAGCTTTTCAAGTACTTCGCCGATGACGAACAGCTCCGGCTCATGACTTCCTGGGGGATGGGAGACCTTGCCGCTTTTTCCTGGAGCAAGATTCCCCTGATACTCGCCGTCTTTGGGATCTGCATACCTTTTTTGATGCTCAAGGCCTGGGATCTGAACATAATGACTGCAGGCGACGATACCGCAAAGAGCATCGGCGTCAATGCAGAGCACGTCAGGATATTCATAATGTTGGTGTCGAGCTTGGTGGTGGCGACTGTCGTCTGTTTCACGGGGACGATCTCGTTCATCGGGCTTGTTGCGCCTCACATGGCTCGGATGATCCTCGGCGGTGATCACAGGTTCTTGATTCCGGCGTCTGGAATCTTGGGGGCCGCGGTTCTGATCACCGCAGATGGAGTCGCCATGAACGTGATAGCGCCGACGGTCATACCGACCGGGATAATGACCTCGGTGATCGGGGTTCCGTTCTTCATGTATCTTATGTTGAAAGGGAGAAGGAAGGAGTTTTGGGCATGATGATCCAGCTTCAGGCAAAAGGAATTGTATTTGGGTACAACAGCTCGCCAATCTTAAAAGATGTCAACTTTGAGATTGGCCCTTCAAAGCTCGTGACGATCGTGGGACCGAACGGTTCTGGCAAGTCGACTTTGATCAAGTGCATCGATCGGATACTCTCGCCAAAGAGCGGCAACATCCTGATCGATCGAAAGGACGTAAACAAGATGGATCGAATGGAGATTGCAAGGAACTTATCTTACGTTCCCCAAAGCTCGGCCAGGTCTTTCTCATCCAACGTCTTCGACACGGTCCTGATGGGCAGGAGGCCTCATATCGGCTGGCTGAGTAGCTCCGACGATGAAGATAAGGTCTGGGAAGTTTTGAGGCTCCTTGGAATAGAGGATCTTGCCATGAGCGGTTTTGGCGAGTTGAGCGGGGGCCAGCAGCAGAAAGTATTGATAGCAAGGGCCCTCGTTCAGGAGACGAAGGTGATGCTCCTTGACGAGCCGACGAGCAACCTTGACATCTGGCATCAGCTCGACGTGATGAACATCGTGAGCGATCTAGTAAGAACGAAGCGGATGACTGCTCTTATAGCGCTTCACGACCTCAACCTCGCCTCGAAATATTCTCACAACATAATAATGATGAAGAATGGAAAGATTATGGCTGCCGGGGATCCCGCCTCAGTTCTGACACCTGAGAACATCGAGGCGATCTACAACGTCGAGGTTGCGGTGAGGACTCAGTCAGAGGCGCCTTTCATCATGCCGGTAAAGCAGATCAAGACGAACGGCGCGCGCCCGAACCCTGAAGAGAAGTTTTTCACGAATGGGAAGAAGAAAAGCAGATTTCCGCGCAGCTTCTCTGATATCAAGGAGATTAAGCTTGCGTGACTGACGATTCGAGCTTGATATATGGCAGATTTCTGGAGGCAGGATCATAAGGGAATATTCTATCGAGACCTCTGAGCTTACGAAGACGTTTCCGGTGCAAAGGGGGCTTGGCGACTTTCTTCGTCGTCAGCCAAAGATGGATGGGATCACCCCTGTAGACTGTGTGGATATGAAGGTCAAACAGGGTGAGGTATTTGGCATTCTCGGCCCTAACGGCGCAGGAAAGACTACGCTCATAAAGATGCTCTGCACCCTGATTCTCCCGACGAGTGGAGTGGCTCGCGTTAACGGTTACGACGTCGTAAAGGAGAGCGGAAAGGTCAAAGAATCGATCGGCTTTGTCACAACCGATGAGCGAAGCTTCTACTGGAGACTCACGGGGAGGCAGAACCTTGTGTTCTTCGCGTCGCTCCACAACTTCTATTCGAAGGAGGCTCAGGATATGGTTGACGAGCTTCTGGAAGTTGTCAACCTGAAAGATCACGCAGACGAGCGATTTTTGACCTATTCTGCTGGGATGAAGCAGAGTATGGCGATCGCACGGGGGCTTTTGAACGATCCAGAGGTTCTTTTCATGGACGAGCCGACGAGGAGCCTCGATCCTGGCGCCGCCCAGAGCTTGAGGGATTTCATCAGGCAGCATATTGTGAAGGAACGTGGAAAGACGATATTCATCTCGACCCACAACCTGGACGAAGCGGAGCAGTTGTGCGACAAGGTTGCGATCTTTGATGGTGGGAGGATAAACGTCGTTGGAACGCCTGAGGCGTTGAAGGACAAACTTGGAGACGGCTCGACGCTCTCCGACGTCTTTTTGCATTATTCTGGAAAGAGGTTCGAAGAGAGGGGCGAAGGCGAGGGGCGGTCTTCGAGAAGCCGTCGCCCGGATCGCAAAAGCTTTGGTCACGGGGGCGGGTTTGGGATGAGGAGGAGAGGGCTGTGACTATGGTCTTCAGAAAGGCCTTCTCTTTCATAAAGAAAAGTTACATGCTCCAGATGAGCTACAAGTTCGAGTTTTTCCTCCGGCTCTTTTTCATGTTTTTCAACATCCTCACCTACTATTTCGTCGCAAAACTGATTGGGGTGGCGGGGCAAAAGTACCTTGAGCCTTACGGCGGGGATTACTTCTCGTTCGTATTGATCGGGATTGCATTTTCGGCGTATCTGATGATTTCTTTGAGGGGATTTTCTGAGAGTGTCAGAGGCGAGCAGATGATGGGAACGCTCGAAGCGATGCTCGTTACCCCCACCAACACCTCTACGATCATTACCCTATCCACCCTTTGGAACTTTATCTTCGCATCTTTTAGGGTTCTTCTCTACCTCGTTATCGGGGTGTTTCTCGGCGTGAACCTGGTGGGCGCAAACGTCTTTGGGGCATTGATCATCCTCGTCTTGACGATAATATGCTTTGGCAGCATCGGGATCCTTTCTGCAAGTTTCATCATGGTCTTCAAGAGGGGCGACCCGATAAACATGCTTTTCATGAGCACTTCAGAGCTCTTTGGAGGCGTCTTCTTCCCGATCGAAGTCATCCCCTCATGGCTGCAGACGGTGTCTCACCTATTGCCGATGACCTACTCGCTGAACGGAATGAGGCACGCGCTTCTCCAGGGCTATTCGCTGCAGGATCTCGCGCCGGACATGTTAACGCTCGTCCTCTTCTCGGCGGTCCTTTTGCCTGCGAGCCTGCTTGCTTTCAGGTACGCGGTCCGAAAGGCGAAGATCGACGGGACGTTGGTGCACTACTGAAGGGGGCGAAATATCTTGGGGAGGGGGTCGGCGTCCAGGGGCAAACCCAGATTGATTATGTCTGCCCCTTTGCTCTCGTAGTGGTGGACCTTCTCGACGAGGCCCAAGTTGTCAAACCGAGTTGCATCGACGATCTCAGCCAGGTCCTTCATCCGGCTCTCGCCGCCGACCTTCATGCCTCTTATCTTCATCGGCGCCATGGCCCTTGCCTCCAGTTTCTCGATGGCGGACCGCGTCTCCTCTTTCATCCATATCGTAGCCCTTTGGCGCGATCTCCCTCAGCCTCTTCGAGGTTATGAAAGAGGAGACGTTCACGTCCATCACCAGTGTGCTCATAGAAGGGCAGTGGTTTGGTGGCGATGGGTGAAAAAGGCTGTGAGGGGGGTGAATGGTCCCGAAGGGTTCGACTCATATAAGAAAAGGGTTAAATTGAATTAATTTTTATAGATATTATTAAAACCTTAGTGGATAGAAATTTACTAATTTATCTTCATCAATTTGTCTCAATGATACTGAAAGCGCTTATTATTGTTATTATGCCGAAAATCGTTTATTCTTTTAGATCTATGATATGTATCAATGACAAATACCTCTAATCAAGAGGCTTCTCCTCCATCAGAACAGAGACCGCGTATTACGGAAGATTGCCTAAAAAACTATATGTTAAAAGAAATTGATATAATTCAAGAGATAATAAAACGGATGGCCTATAATTCTTTTATGATAAAAGGGTGGACAGTAACACTCGTTGTCGTTACATTATTATTAAAAAAGACTGATCTTCAAGTTTGGATCGCCTTGATCCCGTTGATAGGTTTTTGGTATTTAGACGCGTATTTCTTACATCAGGAGAGAATGTACCGAGTGTTGTACAGGTGGATTGTTGATAAAAGATTGGAAAATTCAGATGAGTATTTGTTTAACATGGATGCGAGTCGTTTTAAACATGAAGTCGACTCACGAATTAAAACGATGATATCTATAACTCTATTCTGGTTTTACGGACTTATATTTTGTTTAATAGTCATATATTTAATTATCGTTAATTGGAGCGGCGATGTTCAAAATTTATCCCTATCTTAGCAGAGACAATTGATAAAATATTTATTACTTCGGGAGCGCAGAGGGTCACGAATACCCCGTCCTTCAGGGCGGGGTGGGCCGCACGCAATTTGATTTTATAAATTTTTATCACTTTTGTCTTTTGGAGGGTTCGGATCTCTCCCGTGACTATCAGATCGCTGAATTTTTCCGTCTTTACCATGGATGATGAGTTCAGACCCCTGATTTTGACTGACCGTTCTCGCAAAAGTTTCTGCATCAGATTTTTTATCAAAATGTTTTGTGGCCTTTTTGGCCCCAGCTTTTTTAACGTTCCACCCATCATCTTTAGGAACAACGTGTTGCTCTTGTCTACTTGCCATATTATATCCAACCGACATACATATATATTAACGTTTCGTCAATTAAACAAACTTTTGGGGGGATCGCAATACAAAATAAAGCGCGGGTTTTTGTGAGTTTCGACTTTGACAACGACAAAATTTTAAAAGATTTCATCATCGGTCAATCACGTTTAGAAAGCTCACCTTTTGAAGTATTCGACTGCTCACTGAAAGAAGCAGCGCCAGAAAAAACTTGGGTGGATAAAGCGAGGCGAGCTATTTCTGGTGCCAATCTCGTAATTGTTATGGTCGGTCCAAAAACGTATAAGGCGCCGGGAGTTTTGAAAGAGGTCCAGATAGCTCGTGAATTAAACATTTCGATTTATCAAGTAATTGGATATAAAGACGGAGATTATATCCCTGTACCAGATGCTGGTCGCCTCTACAGGTGGAATTGGGAAAATCTCAAGAACTTATTTTCAGTATGAATGACGGCTTAGTTTACGAGCACTTGGCGGCTGATTTATAAATGGAATGAAGGAGTAGAGGTAGAATGGATGAGGGCGAAGGAAAAGATCTCCAAGTGGCGGGAAAAAGCTCTTGATGTTTTCGAGAAGAACAAAGAGATCGCCATTGAGAAGTGGGGTAAAATATCTGAGCGTTTAGGATTCTGGTGTTGGGCTGCAATTCTTCTTCTGGGATCGCCCATCGTTGCCCTTACTATTTACATAGTCCTTAATCAGCTAATTTCTGCAAATCATAATTTTGGTACCATTTGGGCGTCTTCGGAAGATGCCAGATATATTTTGAGCGCCTTAAGCCAAGCACAAGCGGCCATTTTCGGCATATTTTTCACATTAAATTTTATAATATTCCAAACTCAAATCAGGAACGTATCTCCTGCCTCAATCAAAAGATCGCTCCATTCACCCAAATTGATGTTCATATTCATTGTTTTTATAATATCTATATCTATGAATTTAATTTTACTTCGATATATCCCTTTTAGAAATGACTTAGAAATCAATATTTTCTGGCCCATATCTTTATCTATTTTCGCTGTGTTGATTCTAATTCCATATATGCGTATTACTCTTATGGATTTAGTTAAAGAGGCTATAGTGGAAGAGGTGCGTAGCGGAAAAGCAAGATATAATCTTGAAGGTGTGGATTTAAGTGATCAATATTTGCCACGTATCGAATTGAGCGGAAGATTTTTGGAAAAATCCAACTTTCGGAAATCCACGCTATTTGGTGCCAATTTTAAGAATGCCAACTTGTACATGGCCGACTTAAGTCATCATGCTCGTTTGAACGGCGCAGATTTTGATGATGCCATGTTGGGCAGGGCAAATCTAAGTGGTGCTGATCTGCACGGTGCTCATTTGAATAACGCTAGTCTGAATGGTGCTAATTTAAGTGGAACCAACTTAAATATGGCAGACTTAACGAAATCTTATTTGGGTGGAGCTAACCTTATTGGTGCTAAATTTGACAATGCTGATTTAAATGGAGCTTCTTTGGATGAATATGGGTTGGAACGTAGAGGCTCTAATACTATCAAATTTAAGTTGAAGTATGACGATGTAACTCTCGAAGCTCTACTAAAAGCCAACAATCTAGGCACGACACAAGTTCTTTATAAAAAATTGGAAAAGGATTTGGGAAGGAAAGCTGGTGAGCTGGCTGATGATCCGAATATAGATTTGAGTAAGCTGAGTCCCCGACATAAAAATTCAATTGAGAGATGGGCTGAGCAATATTCGCTTCGCACAAATCCGCCAAATCAAGGCGATTAGAGTTATAATATGTGGAAAATTTCATCTATCTGCGTCATTTTCCCTGCCCCAAAACATCAAACCGGTGCCCACAGCAATGCACCCACGACCACTCCGAAGAAGGTTGCTACGAGGTTTATGCCGTTGTTGCTGAGATGGCCCCTCGACTGGAGGGTCGCGCCGAGGAGGCTGTCGAAGTTGGTGCCCTGAAAGCCGCCCACCGCAGCGCTCCACCACATATTTGACCCGCCCGAACCCAATGGCGTAGGTTGGGGCGCGGTGCTTCCGGTCGTGGATGAACTTGAGGCACCGTTCCGCGCGCGCTCGGGCGAGGCCTGCCCCTCACGCTGCAAGAATCGCTTTTCCCCTCCCTCTCGAGCGGCGGATGGTTCCTGGCCGTGGAGCGCCAGGGCCCCGATGATCGAGTCTCCCGGCAATCCCGTGCAGGGCGCCGATCGGGTGATCTTCCGCGGCGGTTCTCGATCGGGACGCGCCGATGCCCGGCCCGGACTTCAGCGTGACCTCCCGAATAAGGGCCGAAGGAACATGGACTCCAGGAGGATGAGCGCCGAGCCCCCGAGCCCGCGCCCAGTCTGCCAACCGGCCTCAGGCAGAGACGTTTAGAACCCCTTCCATCAACTTTCGGCTAACTCCCCCTCTTGCGATCCCTTCTCCCACCAGATCTTCACCCTGATCGAGGACGCAGGCATGACATAGCCCCCCTCCTCCACCTCCTTTAGAACTCGGGCCAGGTGCTCCTGGACGATCGCCTCCTGCGCCGCCGTCGTTATGTGGTACTGGTGGCGGAAGTGCTCCATCGCCTCCTCCATGCTGGCAAAGCGCTGGCTGTGCCGCAGCTGGAATGTCCGGACGTTGGGGTAGATTCCCATCTGGTAGAGGACGTTGTAGAGGACATCGCTCTTGGGGCCGGGCGTGTACTCTTTTCCGTGGAGCTTCGGCCAGAGCTCCCGCAAATCTCGGTCCCAGTGTGTCTCTCCTGCGAAGTGGTAGAGGTATATGTGGCCGCTAGCAGCCTCGATCATCTTTTCGATCGCCGCCTGGATGTCGGGTATCCCAAGAGAGAAGGATGCGATCACCACGTCGTAAGGCGGGTCGAGGTCGTCTGCCACAGTCACATCCTCCCAGCGCTTCTGGACGACTTTGATGTTTTCGGCGCCCTCCTTCGGCCATCTTCTCTTTGAGGACCGTGAGCATCCCTTCAGCTGGCTCCACGACGGTGACGCAAGCCACTTTTTTTGCGAAGGGGATCGCAAGAGTTCCGGGGCCTGAGCCGATGTCGAGGACTCTCGACTCTGGGGTAATCACAGTTCCCGCGATCGTCCCTTCGATGCGATGGCTGTTTTCTTTGGACATGTTCCAGAACTTCAGAGCGCTCTTTCGGCTCTCCCAGATATTGGCGCAGTTGCGGGTGGTGTTTGTCTCTCGGCTCCGTTTCATCTGGTCAATCCATACTTCGTTCCAGTCGATCTCGGTCATTGGGTTCATCGTGATAATCTCCTCGGATATCCTCGCCGCAGAACCGCCGCGCTTCGAAATGCTGCGGGCGGTGAGTGAACTTATCCTTTTTTCCATGAGAAATCCTCAGATTTTGCTGGTAATTCTCCGCCTTTCTTATGAGTCTTACCATAATTGTTGTAACTCAAAATGGCTCTGATGCTCGGCTCGGATTCCTGCACCGCCTCCTGAATTTGGGCCGAAGGAACACAGATCCCAAGAGAACGGGCGCCGGGGCCCCCGAACCACCTTGTGATGATGCGCCCGTCGCCGCGCTCAAAGAGATTGTGGCCCGGTTAAGGTATGCATTTAATTAGCGTATTGTCAATATCAGTTTGCATAACATCTTATCTGGGAAACGGATTATGCAGACTGCAAAAGTGTTGAATTTGGCCATATTGACTGTCATAAGATGGAGGGCGCAATTCCTCCCTGCCTTGAAGGACGGGGTCTCCTTGCGCATTTAAGATGAAAGTAATTGCAGTTGTCGGCACCAAGAAGACTGGCAAAACCTCGCTCGTCACAAGGCTTGTCCAGTCGCTGAAAATACATGGCAAGGTTGGGACGATCAAGAACATGCCTCACCATTCCTTCAAGGACGAGGGCGACACAAAACGTCATTTCGATGCAGGTGCAGACGTGGTGGTGGGAGTCGCAAAAGACCAGGTCCAGTTCAAGGTGGAAAGGGAAGGCGGCCTTGAGTCGGCTCTCAAAGAGCTTCGATTCTCTCGCGTGGATTTTGCCATTGTTGAGGGGTTTAAGAGATGCGATCTGCCCAAGATCGTCCTGGGCGAAATCGAAGTTTCCAACTGCCTTTTCAGGGTGGAAAAATCTCATTTTGATGATGATTTAGTCAAAAAGCTCACTGATATAATATTATCTTTGGATGATACAGATTAATTCAATGATTTTCTTGCCGCTTCAGATCTGCACCACGATACGTTTTTAACTTGCGGGAGCGAAAGAGGACAGAGCGGGAAGTCCCCGGTCTTTAGGCCGGTCTCGTTAACTCTTAGAGTTAACGGGAGTTAGCGACGATAAGTCGCTAACTGGATGAAAGCGGAGCCCTCCCCTTTGTTTCTGGCCATCGATAACTGTTTGAGGCAATAATGGGATATACTAATTTCGGTAACACCTATGAAATACAAGCTCGACAGGACAGCACACCCCGTGTTTCATCGCGAGTACTGGGCTTGAGTTAGCCTCGACGTTCTAATGAACTTATGCAGAATCCCAAATGGGGAGAGCGAAGTGATTATCAGCTACAAGTATCGCATTTATCCCGACAGGGGAGCAGAGTGTAAGTTAGACGAAGCTCTGGATACTTGTAGGTGGCTCTACAACCGCCTTCTCGAAGAGATCTCAAAATCCAAGGAGAATGGCGTCCAACTTAAAATGTACGATACTCAGAATATGATATCTTCTCTAAAACTGGAGAATCCTGATCTGAGGAACGTATATTCTAAGGTTCTACAGATGGTGAATTATACTCTCTGGTCCAACATCAAAGGGCTTTTCGCCCTAAAAAAGAACGGTCGAAAGGTTGGCAAGCTCAGATTCAAGGGCAAGAGTTGGTATAAGACTCTGAACTATAACCAGTCTGGATTCAAGATAGATCAAGATCACTCAATTCTGAAACTTTCCAAGATTGGTAACGTCAAGATCAAACTACACCGACTGATCGATGGAAAGATCAAGGGAGTAATCATCAAAAAATCTGGCGATAAGTGGTATGTGATAGTTCAGGCCGAACAGGAACCAGAACAACAGATATCAGACGTAAAATCTGTTGGAATCGATTTAGGTCTAAAAGCTTTTGCAGTGGACAGCGCAGGTTATGTGATAGAGAACCCAAGGTTTGCGGAAAAGTCATCTGATAAACTGAAGAAGATCCAAAAAAAGTTGTCAAGAGCGAAGAACGGTTCTAACAATAGAAGAAAGATTGTTGCCAAGTTGGGCAAGGCATATGAAAAAATCAACAACCAGAGAAACGACTTCTTGCATAAACTATCTCGATTATACGTGGATGGTTATGACACGATCTGTGTGGAAGATCTTGATGTGAAGGGGTTGAAGGAAAAAGGCAATTGCAAGGGATTACATCGAAACATCCATGATGCGTCTTGGTCCAAGTTCCTGTTCATGCTTTCCTACATGGCCGAGAGTGCTGGTAAGAAGCTGATCAAGGTTGACCCAAGAGGTACGTCCCAGAAGTGTTCTTGCTGTGGAAGCGTTGTGAAAAAGGATCTATCCGACAGAACTCACGAATGTCCTTTTTGTGGATTCATCTGTGATAGAGATTACAACGCTTCAAGAAATATACTTATCTTGGGGATGGGACAGCCCTTAGAGCCTGCCGAGCCAGAACCTCTACATCACATCTCTATGATGCAAGTTCTGGTGATGAATCAGGAAGCTCCGCCCTTTAGAGCGGGGTAGTTCACATCAGGATGGCGATCTCTTTGGATAGTTGGAGGGACAATTCAGCTTGAATCGATGGACTATTGCCTTGGTAGCGATCCTCATGATTTCGGTCTTGGGACCCGTGGAGGCTGCAAATCACGTTTATGAAAGGTCAGTGATCGAAGGCGTTGGTTACAGAAGCCATGAGATCGTGGGCCAGACCGCGGAGGGTTACAGTGGTCAGAAGATCGTGGGCAGGATCTCAGGAAGCGGTAACTTTTATGATCGGACCGAGTTTGAGCTGAACGTGAATCAAAACTACATTAACTACACCCAGGAAGCCAGCTTCGAGTACTTCCCTGTGAGTTACCAGACTGGAACTTACGATCAGAAGTGGAAAGATTCTCTCTGCGTGATTAATTATGATGCAGGTGCCGTGGTGACCGAGCAGTACTCCAATGTCGAAAGCCTGGAGAAAGTGACAACGATAAGCACCGTCGGCGCCGGGAATTCAAGCGACGTCAACGATAGTGGCATCGATGCTAGCTTCAATTCCAACGTTATTGGTGTGTCTCACATCGGATGGCTCTCCAGGGAGAAAGGAGAGAAAAGATACATAGAGATCGGAAGGAGCGTGGAGGACACTACTGGTGTATTCTCCATAGACAAGTACGTCCAACTAAGAAAGAACGAAAGCTCTTCGGCATCGAGAATTGACTGGCTGCCTTGCATGTAGACCCCAGGCCAAGAAAATCAAATTGCGTGCGGCCCACCCCACCCTAAAGGGCGGGGTATTCGTGACCCACTGCGCTCCCGAAGTAATAAAAAGAGATAACTGGGTAGAAAGGACGAGTCCAGCCGTCAAAGGCGAAGATGAAGAAACATAACGAGACTTAGTCTGGCTCAACCAAAACATTCCTACAAAAATATAGTCTGCATAATACTTTTTAGATATCGCTAGCAAAATCAGGGGCCGGAGCCGGGATTTTCGCCCGCTTTTACTAGTAAATCTTCACCAGGCTTTATAGTCATGCACCCAACAATTGACTTTTTAAATTTTCACTAAGGATCGTCTCAATCCATGCTTTTGCAAAGCTCAACTGTGATGAATATTTCATAAAATATCGATCTATGATGTTTCTCATATGGCCCGTATTAATAATAAACATTGTTGATACTACCCGCTTAATGCTCTTCCAAATGAATTCAATTGGATTCAAGTGAGGGGAGTATGGTGGGAGATATACCAAATCTATGTTAAGATTCTTGGCACATTTTCGGGTCAGTTTTGCCCTGTGTGATGCATACCGGTCTAAGATGATAACGATTCGCGTATTCGGATTTAAATACCGTATACGCACTAA
>Ga0222680_1000324_pt1 | contig 18525 bp, 19 predicted proteins | sample AntAcemetage1004_FD_181146 | JGI IMG/M metagenome (GOLD analysis project Ga0222680, IMG submission 181146) | Saline water microbial communities from Ace Lake, Antarctica - #1004 | ecosystem: Environmental > Aquatic > Non-marine Saline and Alkaline > Saline | place: Antarctica: Ace Lake... | reverse complement strand
TGCCCTTACAGCCTGTATGCGAAAACTTGTAATTATGCTTAATTCTATGTTGAAAAATAATCACCCTTATAGTGAAAATTATTGCTAGCGCCTATTGACAATCAATACAGTCGCTCCAGAGGCTCTGTTTGCCCGCAATGACATAGTGGACACGATACTTAAAAGAATATCCGCAAATTTTTTTTTGGATCTGCTGCGTATGCGAATTTTTGCCATCTCAGATCTGCATGTTGACTACCCTAAAAACTTTGAATGGGTCGAGTCGCTTTCACGCATTGATTATATAGATGATGTGCTGTTGGTTGCCGGTGATATCAGCCACGAGGAGTCTCTGGTATGTCGTGCGCTGGAAGCGCTGAACTTACGGTTTAGAGATGTTTTTTTTGTTCCCGGCAACCACGACCTGTGGCTGCGTAACAGCACGCATGAAAACTCTCTTGTAAAATTTAATGCCTTGCTGGCACGTTGTAAAGAGATGGGTATTCATACTGGACCAAAACATCTGGAGAACGGAGGCCTCTGGATTGTGCCCCTGTATTCCTGGTATCTTGGGCCGCATGAAGGCTCGGGTAGCTTGTACGTAGCCAAACGTGGTGAGGATGCAAAACTTAGCATGTGGGCCGACAAACGGGCAGTGCGCTGGCCTCATTTTGAGGATTATTTGAACCCGGCAGATTTTTTCCTGTCGCTGAACGACGTGCGTACTAGTGATGAGGATCATTCCCCCGTGATCAGTTTTAGTCATTTTTTGCCGCGATCCGAGCTTATGTTCTGGACTGAGGAAGGGTTTGCTGCTACGGGCCTGAAACCGGTTGATCCGCAGCCGAGGTTTAATTTTAGCCGGGTTGCAGGCTGCAGCAAGCTTGATGAACAGATTCGTTTTCTGGGGTCAACTTTGCATGTTTACGGGCATCAGCATCGTAATCGTGATCGCACCCTTGACGGGGTGCGCTATGTTTCCCATTGTTTGGGGTATCCGCGCGAGCGGGAGCAGGGTCGCGTGCGGAATGTGGGGCAGGGACCCCTGCTGGTCTGGGAGGGATAGCAACAGGGCTGCATTACAGGTTGCAACAGAATTGGGCTCTCTATTTATTTGTTCAGAGCAACTATTTTTTATTGATTTATTGAGTTTGTTTTGCGACTAAATGGTTAGACCCTTTTTTTGAAGAGGACTATATGAAAAAAGATCTGCGTGAATGGATAGACAAAGAAGTAGCCCGGCTTGACAAGGAAGTCGAAGGCGAAAAGCCAGAGGGAACTGAACCGAATCCAGTACCGGATGCGCTGAGGCAGGCGCTTGGTAAAACATCATGTAAAAAGTCCTCAGAAAAACATTAATTCACTTTTTGCTCTTTTTCAATGTAATTTAGCCGCTATACAATAGTGCGTTCATGCAGAGAGGTTCGCTGAAAGTTTTTTTGGCGCGCCTGGGGGATTTGAACTTGTTGATTACGAGGTGTAGAAAATTATATCAGGTTTGGTACTCGTGTTGATTTTCTTGTCCCGGTAGTTTCATTGCTCTCAATCAAAATCAAAATTATACCTAGTCAGACCGAGGTCTTGCTGCATCGTCAGCATCTCTTGCTGCAAGGCAGGGGGAATAGGAGCACCTTTCTCCTTGCGGTCCAGCCATGCCAAATATTCTTTCTCTCCGCATGTATAGATGCGTTCCTGGTCAGGAGCTTTTTGGGATGCTCTAAGCTCTCTGAGAATATCTCCGGTAGTCTTTTTGAAGGCACTGACATCGGTAAAAGCTGATATGTCGATTGCCTGGAAGAAGTGACCAAGTTTGTAGGGCACTCTTTTTCCCTCTTCAAACCCCAGTAGTTGTTTTAGGAATGCCCCTTGTTGCAGGGAACTTGACAAGACCTCAACAACGGTAGCATAGCCGTATCCCTTGTGCCCTCCAAGCTCATCTCCAATTCCGCCCAAGGGCGTAAGAGCGGCTTTGCCGCTTACAAGGTCTTCCAGCACTTCTTTGGCATTGGTTTTCGTCTTACCGTCATTGTCGATAACCCAGCCTGCCGGTAATTCTTTGTTTATGCGATCGTAGTGTTCAATTTTTCCCCGCTGCGTAATAGACGTGGCATAGTCGTTTGTAAAGTGGAACTCTTCGTCAGTGGGGAACCCAAAAACAAGGGGATTGGTTCCCAGCATGTTTTCAACACCAAAAGTGGGTGCTATTGAGGGCCTGGCATTCGTTCCGGTCAGTCCAATCATCCCCTGTTCGCAGGCCATGAGGGGATAGTAGCCCGCAATGCCATAATGGGTGGAGTTCCGTACTGCCACCATGCCTATGCCATGTTCTTTGGCCTTGTCGATAGCCATCTGCATGGCGCGTTTTGAAATTACCATTCCCATGCCGTGGTGCCCGTCAATAACTGCTGTGGCTTTGTGGTCTTTGACTATCTCACAATTAGTTTGCGGTTCCTGAATCTTGAATTTGGTAATGCGGTCATAGTAGATGCTTTTAAGCCTGCCTATACCATGGGAGTCGATACCACGCTTGTCCGCGGTGATTAATACATCCGCACAAATAATGGCATCATCTTCGGGCACGCCTATGCCGACAAAGACATCCTTGATGAAGGATTCCAGGGTATTAAAATCTATGTATTTGATATCAGTGCTCATGGGTTCGCCTTTTTAAAATTGGGTTGCTTCAGGGGCCCGGATGGATGGCGGTTCCTCTCTTATTGGGTGATGCATGCGAGCATGTTTTAAATTATTCAATTAATTGTGAGCATAAAAAGCATGTGCAAAGCGATAAGTGCTTAATTTTATTGGTGCGCCTGGAGGGATTCGAACCCCCGGCCTACGGATTAGAAGTCCGTTTTATATCACTTTTAGATGCTTTCCCTGCCCTTCCCGAACGCTCCCATAAGCATATTTAACCCCTTGACAACCCTGTCTTTATTGTCTTAAAATACCCTTAACGGGAAACAATGGGAAAACATAGGCATAAACCTACAGGGCGGGACAGGAGCGGGACTATCCGACGTACTGACCTTTTCAACAGGAGGTAGTGATGGCATGGATATGGTCACAAACAGGCGTGCGCTATCGCGAGCACAAAACCCGCATGCACGGTATACGGCCAGATCGTTATTACAGTATCCGCTATAAGGTGAACGGTAAAGAGATTGAAGAGGGTTGTGGCTGGAGTTCTAAGGGTATTACAGCAAAGAAGGCCGACAAGAAACGTAAGGAAATGATCGAAGCGCACATAGAATCAGGCGCAGAGACGCTAAAAGAACGGCGCGAAATAGAGGCGGCCCAGCGTGAGGCGGAGCGTATCGCGCGTGAGTTGGCAGAAAAAGAAAACGTAACTTTCGCAGATTATTTCAACAGCGTATATATGCCTATTGCCCAGACACATAAAACCGATAAAACCATTTATACAGAAATGCTGATTTTCAAGAACTGGTTGAGTCCAGCAGTAGGACACATACCGCTAAAAGATATTAGTGCGTTTCACATTGAGAAGTTTAAAAAGGCCCAGATTAAAAAGGGCTTGGCGTCGCGTAGTGTCCAGCATACGATCGCTATTTTTCGCCATGTATGGTACGAAGCGCGCCGGTCTGGACATGTCACTGGCGACTGTCCGACGGTACATGTTAAAACCCCGCGTGTTGACAACAGGCGCATGCGATTTTTGACCCGCGATGAAGCGGTTCGGCTTTTGGAAGCATTGCAGCCTATATCTCAGCAGGTGCATGACATGGCCCTCTTATCCATGAACACCGGCATGCGCGCAGGAGAAATCTTTTCCCTGAGCTGGGGCCGGGTTGATATGGCACGCAATCAAATACAGATTGTTGACACGAAATCAAAACGAAATCGGGTTGCCTATATGACCGATGCTGTCAAGGCGATGTTTACCCGGTTGCATGGCAAGGCTCAGGACGTGAACGCGCTTGTTTTTCCAGATGCTAGGGGCGGGCGTGCCGTGGCCATTTCAAAGACTTTCGGCAGGACTGTTGAGGCCCTTGGATTCAATAACGCTATAGTTGACCCACGACAGCGGGTTGTATTTCATACACTGCGACATACTTTCGCAAGTTGGCTTGTGGAAAGCGGAACCGACCTTTATACGGTCAAGGAGTTGTTAGGCCATGCTTCTATTGCACTAACCGAACGCTATTCACATCTTGGCGAGAATACGTTAAAAGAAGCAGTTAGAAGGCTTGAAGGGGCAGCACGGAAGGAGCTGGTTACATGAAACCTAAGCCGAAAGCAGCTGACCATAGTTTACAGACCCCAAAGGTAGAAAATGATTCTAACAAAAAACAATTGCAGGAAGCACATACAGAGGGTGAAGGGGTACTTGCTTCGAAAGAAACATTATCCAATATTGTTTCCAAAAACATAGACCTTGAGGTTATTGCTTCTGAGCGTAGGAATGTTAATACTCCTTCCACAAGTACCACACCCGAAGAAGGCGCGACGTTAAAAAGTATTGTTTATCTTACTGTCTATTTTTCTCAGGTAGAAAAAGAAATAGAAACGATTGAAAATCGCTTCGCTGGCAGCGACGAAGCAAAAGGAAGGTTGCAAAAGGTGCTTGCTGAAATGCTTAATGCAGGCGTGGCAATCCCTGCTGATCTCACGTTAAGAGCTTTCAGGGCTTTAGACGCGAAAGGCTTTGAAAGTCTGTCTAAAGGAAGAAAAGGAAATAAGCTCAGACCAGAAGAACAGGGGAGACGGCATATGATTGCAGCGATTCTATGGGCTTTGGCTGAGCTTCAGGGCCGAGGGACTAAAAAAAATTTCTATTCAGCGATGAAGACCATTGTATTAAAAAGCGGAGCACGTAAAACGGACCCCAAAGGTGAAGCCAAACAATGGGTTGAAGTAGCAAAGGAATCCGGAGCCGTGGCTCTATGCAAAGAACTGTTACAAGGCTATTTCGACCTAGAAGAAATACAGCGGTTCAATTTTCCTACTACACAAAAACAATATGTGGATTTCGTTGAAAAGCTCCTTGCTCGTAAAAAGGAGGAACCTTTGCAAGATGATTTTTTTAATATAGAAACGATTTATGATACTACGTGTAGAGATTGATATTAAATACTCAATACCAGCTACTGCAAACCCCGCACCACGTTCTATTTCCCCTTGCCCTGCCGGGCGCATCCTTCAATAGTACTCCAGAAAGTAAGTTTTGGTCCGCGACCTTTTCCAACCATTGATTGATTGAATACGGTTTACTGGTGGGTTAAAAAACAACTCATGCACTTGCCTAAGGCAAGCCACAGAAACCTAAATTTTTTATGAGGTGGTTATGAAACAGATGCAGCAGTTAGACACACTCAAAGACAAATGGCCGTCAAGCTTAGTTGCCCGTTCTGAGGTTATGCGTTTCAGCGGCGGAATTATCAGCGGTAAAACGCTGGCAAATCTTGACTCTCAAGGAAAAGGGCCGGAGCGCGTAAAGATTTTAAATAAGGTCGCGTATCCGGTTGATAGCCTTGTTGAATGGTTACAGGAAAGGTGTCAGGCATGAATGATCAAAAGCTCGCCGTGCCAATAATAGATGCCTTCACGAAATACCCTCAATTTATATTACGCCAAGGGAAACTGCCGATTGATTACCGCACGGTACAAGCAGGTAACCCGCATGACCCCGCCTTGTGGATGGATTTCAAGACGGCCAAGCGAACCGCTGACCTATACGGAGATGAGTACGGCATCGGCTTTGTGTTCACGGATAACGACCCGTTCTTTTTTCTCGATATAGACGGTTGCAGAGAAGGCGACGGGTGGTCAAAGATGGCGCTCGGGCTGGTAAAATGGCTCCCCGGCGCTTGCGTAGAGGTGTCACAGTCCGGCAACGGGCTACACATTTTTGGGCAGTACGCAGGCGCACGACCAGAGCATGGGTGCAGGAATACAGCACTCGGGCTTGAGCTCTACACGTCTAAACGGTTCGTCGCGCTGACCGGCAACGCACGCGGCGACGCTAATACAGACTGTACGGCGACGCTCACCAGCGTGATCACCGAATATTTCCCGCCTACGGCCTCTGGATGCGCCGCTGAGTGGACGGATGAACCTGTCGAAGGCTACACGTCCATGCTAGACGACGCTGCCTTGATCAAGAAGGCGCTGGAATGCCGTAGTTCAGCGGCTTCGGCATTAGGGGGCCGGGCAAGCTTTGTAGATTTATGGAGCGGCGATATCAGCAAGCATAACAACGACGCATCAAGCGCAGATATGGCGCTCGCGCAGCATTTGGCATTCTGGACGGGTGGTAATTGCGAGCGTATGCTGACGCTTATGCGACGCTCTGATCTTGTAAGGCCGAAATGGGACCGAGTGGACTACATGCAGCGCACTATTTGTAATGCAGTCGGATTACAGAAGTCATTTTTTAGCGTGCCGAATGTAGCCGGTGCGGCAGAAGCAGTCCAGGACCAGGTGCTGAATATGTCAAAGGCGAAGCGACAAACCGTTTTTGATGTAAACGATATCCTGTTGGGGGATTTTCCACCGCCTAGATTCTTAATCCCAGGTATTATTCCAGAGGGATGCGGAATCATTGCGGGTCCACCGAAACGGGGCAAGTCCTTTTTGGCGCTCAATATTGCGTGTGCAATCGCCACAGGTGAGCCTTTTTTTGGACGAATAGCCACGCAAAGCAATGTGCTTTGTTATTGCCTTGAAGATCATCAGGGCAGGCTCAAGCATCGGTTGAGCCGGATGATGCCACAAGCACCACAGCGCGGCGTTTTTACGATTGAAACGGCAACCGAGCCCCTGCCGGGCTTTACGAGTCTGCTTGCAGTAGCCCTGAAAACCACGGGGGCAAAATTTGTTTTAATCGACACACTAGCTTGTGTGCGGAGCCCAGCACGCGGAAATGCGGACATCTACCAGGCAGATTACTCAACAATAGCGGCGATCCGGGACACCTGCCAAGATGCCGGAGCATCAGCAATCATTATTCATCATACACGAAAATCTGCGGCTGAGGATCAATTTGACCGTATTTCAGGCAGTACCGGCCTGACCGGGGCGGGAGATTATAATATTATACTCGACAAAAACCAGACCCAAGGCGGCGTGCTGCATGGCTCTATCCGCGACGGCGAAGGCTACGAGTTGGCCGTTAGTTTTAATAAGAATACTTTTATTTGGGAGTGCCTGGGGGGGGCTGCGACTGTTCGCACGAACGATAACCAACAAAAAATAATAGATGTACTTAAAGAAGCCACAGGATCGCTCACCCCGAAGCAGATCACAGCATCAACTGAGATTAAAAGCGATCTTGTGCGAAAAACGCTTGAGAGACTAGTTGATGACGACATAATTGACCGGCCGAAGTATGGTCACTATATCTTGTCACAGTCGTCACAGTGTCACAATTCCAATAATGCCGCTAACTGTGACACTGTGACAGGTGTGACAAACATTGAGGGAGACAAGAGGGAACTCGACGATGATGTTGCTTAAAATAACTGCACCGGCAGGGTTTTCATCGGCTCTGGCTTTTTTGTACGAAATGCGTTGCAAGGGAAGTTTTTAATATGGCTTGCGACTATACAGGGTAAATTCATCTTCACAGGGGGTTCATCATGCAAGAAGTCATAGACTGGATTGACAAGGAAGTTGCGCGCTTAGATCGTGAGATGAAGGGCGAAGTTGCGGAGAGTGACGGACAGGGACCAGCACCAGAGCTTTTGAAAGTGGCCTTAAGCGATTGTTGAGCAGACTTCCACGGTGTTTTTCAACCGTACCCTTTGTTGGGAAGAAGGTTAAAAAAATGGTTAAAGTTCAATCGGTAAAATTCAACCGAGTTTGTCCGGGGCACGCGCTGACGGAATCAAAACGGCAGGGCTACGCTACGAGGATACAGTACCTTGTTTAATTCCAGAAGATATAACAAGCGCACCCCCCCCCCCCTCATAAAACTATCCTTTACAAAATATTATATATCGCATATGTTTTTTGAGTTATTGCGCCCCTAGTTGAAGAAAGTCTTCAACGTTTCGGACGAAAATGACCTTTTCAATTTGGCCAATAACTTCGGTATTCGTCATCATAAGGAAACGCAGAAGACCCAGTATGACAAGCCCATTTGGTTAAGTTGGCTGTTCTACTATTATCTAGCAACAATTCACGCTGTTGTTCGTTTAATTGAGCAACGCAGGAAACTTTGACGTTAGTTTCTGCAAAGGGGGAAATATTGTTTATCGGAAAAAAAGTTGGGGATATGGAATAGATTGAAAACAATAAAAATTTAGAGGGGTTCAAATGGACAAAAAACTAACAAGGATTCTTGGCTTACAAAAAAATGATTTTGACAAATTTGTTTTAAGCGGGGAGGTAAAACTTAGAGAAGCCCGCTTAATTCCTTTTTTTAAGCCAGGCGATGAAATGGCTTTAACATCAGTCATATTATCTTCAATAAAATTGATAAAAGAGTTTAGGAAACAGATATTTTCTGATTCTAAGCTTGTTGGTGGCGGTCAGGTTTTTGTTTTTACTGAAGTATCCTTTTCGCAGTTTCCAGATTCTAGAGTAGACGGCCTGTTGTTAATTGTTAAAGGCGGAACAATTAAAGATGCCGCAATATTTGAAATGAAAAATGGTAACGATACACTTGATAAAGAACAAATCGAACGGTACCAGGAGGTTGCAAAAACTTTTTCAATTCCAAAGCTTATAACTATTTCAAATCAATTTGTTTCTGAACCAACACAATCTCCTGTAAATGTTAAGACTATCAAAAACCTCGATATGTTTCATTTCTCTTGGTCTTATCTTCTAACAATAGCTCACGTTTTGTTGTTTGAGAACGATACCAACATTGAAGATGAAGATCAGGTCGAAATAATGAAGGAGGTTGTAAACTATTTGGAGTTTGATAAATCGGGAGTTCTTGGATTTAATCAGATGAAGGCTGGCTGGACCGAGGCTATTGAAAAAATTAATGCTGGCGCTAATCTCAACAACAATGATTCTTATGTATGTGATGCCGTTTCAAGCTGGCAACAAGAAGAAAAGGATATGGCATTAATATTAAGCCGCCATCTTGGGGTAATTGTTGAGTCGGGTGAAACAAAATATAAGAGAGATTTAAAGGGAAGATTGGAAGATGATAAAAAGTCCCTAATAAACAAAAAACAACTCTTATCAACATTGCGTGTAAGGGCTGCGGTTTCTGATATAAAAATTATGGGGTTGCTTGAAAAAAGAACTATTGAAATGTTCGTTACCCTAAAGGCTCCGCAAGACAAAACTTTAAGAGGGCAGTTGGGCTGGATTAAGAAACAATTTGAAAACTGCAAAAAAAAGAATGAACTTGTTTTTGAAAAGCTTAGAAAAGGAATATTAATTGAGGTCAAAGTAAAAAATAGTCCAAAAGCTGAGCGTATAAGCGTTCTAAATTTTGATGACCTCTATGAAATACTTAAAAATAAAGAGATTAAAGATTTTAGAATCGTTCTCATAAATGATTTTGGAAAACAATTTGCTTCACCAAAGAAATTTGTTGTGAGAATAGAACAAATGCTAATTGATTTTTATAGCGGTATTGTTCAGTATCTTTACAAATGGGAGCCTTCAGCGCCTAAAATGGTTCAACCAATTGAGTCGGAAGAATCAAGCGTTTTTAAAAAGCCGCCACAAGAAACCCTTGAAGCCAATGATGCAAGACTAGAAATAAAGACCTAGTAAAAAAAGCACTTGCGGCTTAAAAGCTGTAAGTGCTTTAAAATATATTTTCAAAAGACTTCAGATAGAAGCAACATGGAATCAAGGGATGGCTATGTTCCCCCTTATCTCTCCGCACAATCTTTTAAGCTCACGGTTTACACAGACCACAAGGTCTATACCCTGTAGCTAAAGCCTCATCCTTGGAACTAAACACCATTGTACAATTTGAACAGTTGAAATACTTACACGATGGAGCGTGAAATACCATGCTGTTCGTATTGCCGTGTAAAGGACCGGTAACGGCCTGCTGTCCCCTTGAAGTGCCTCTCCTGAAATCCCACGGCGCTACGGAGTTCGGATGCGCCCAAAGCCCTTTCTTGTTCGCGCGTGCCTGTTGCTGAAGCAAACCCCACTGAGCACAAAAAGGCTTTTTGCAGTACCGTGTATATACCCAGGCATATCCTGTCCTTAGAAGCTCTTCATTGAGGCTTTGGCCCCTAATACTTACCATGCCAACCGTTCTACCGTAGCGATCCTTGTCAATGGCTTCTACTTCAACAGTCTTACCGAAAACCTTGTCCGAGGTGAACTGCTTGGCCTTGTGCCCGAAATCCTGGCCCTTCTCAGGGCAGTCTATACCGTACAGCCTGATCTTGTGCTGTGTCTTATCCTCTGTCAAAACGGTTATCGTATCACCGTCTGCAATACCAACGCATTTGCCCTGAAAGGCAAAGCACGGACTTGCAAGTAGAAGAAGCAACAGTAGCTGTATAGTAATTTTTAGCTTCATAGTTTGTTTTTGGGTTAGTTCTAGCACTCTACAAAACGGTTGTATGAAAGTCAAAAGATATTACCTTTGGAAGGAAGCGACAACTCCTGCGACTATACTTTGTACATTCACTTTTGCAGGAGGCTGACATGCAGGAAGTCATGGACTGGATTGACAGGGAAAATGCTCGGCTGGAGATGGTCATTAAGGGCAAAAAAAACTGGCAGAATCCGGTGCCGGACTTGTTGAGGGCTGCTTTGGGGGATTGTGTTTGACTATAGCTCCCTCTTTTTGCCCTTCCCCATTTAAAACCATTTACAAAATACTTCTTAATGTGTATTTGTATAAGGAGACGTATTAAACAGCACATTTTGCGATGACTATATTTATAGAATGCCATTAAAATTAATTCCTAAAAAGGGGGATACCGCATGACCGAAACGCAAGGCAACAACCAAAAACGCAGACTAAGTTCACTGTTAGGCATAGGTATTTTCATGTTCCCGTATGTTTTCGCTTGGTTTACCTTGCGTAAAGGCTATTCAAAAAATTTGCGAATAATTTCTTTTGGATGGATTCTTTTATTGTCAGTCTTTGTATCCTATACGAACTACAGCGATAAAAAACAACAAGAAATTGCGATACAACAAGCAGTTAAGCAACAAGAGGAACGCGAAACACAAATTAGAGAACGCGAAGCACAAATTAGAGAACGCGAAGCACAAATTAAAGCAGAAGAAGCACGAATTAGAGAGAAAGAGAGAATGGCTTTTGAGGAAAAACGTTTGGAGATCTTATCAAATATAAAACAAGCTCTGTCCGAAAAAAAATATAAGAAAGCCATATCTCTATCAAAACCCTATTTAAAATTCGGCGATCAAGAATTAATAAAATATAACCAAGAAGCCAAAACGGCTATTGCTGAATTCGAGAAGGCAGTTAAATCTTTAGTTGGTAAAAAAGTTCCATATGATAAATGGGATGAGTGGGGGGGGCCTGAAACTCTAGAAGGAACAAGCAATAGATATTGGGTTGCCTATTTACCTACAGCTAACATCTCGTTTGTTTCAGAAAAGAAGTCAGATATAATTATTTTTTCAGGGTTTAACAAAAATAGCGCCAAAAAATTCATTGAACACAAAAATAAAAAGAGAAAAGAACAGCTGGAGACTCAATTCAGTGCATGGGATGGGTCACATATAAATCTAGAAAAGTTTATAAAAAAGAGCATGAATGACCCAGGCAGTTATGACCATGTTGAGACTACATATTGGGACCGTGGTGAAGACTTAATCGTGACTACCACATTTAGAGGCAAGAATGCGTTTGGTGGTATTGTGAAAAATACAATTCAAGCTAAGGTAAGTTTGGATGGTCAGATTTTAGATATTCTTGAGTAATAAAGAACCGTTTTTTATGGCAAAAAAAAGGGGAGACACTCGCATGTTGAAGAAAACTATGCTTACTACTTTGTTAATAATAATATCATCAACTTGCTTTGGTGGTAATTTAATCCATCCGCTTGATTTCGATGGATCACCCGAAGAGAAAAAAAAGGTGATTTCATATATCCAGAAAAATGTAAAAAAGACCTACACAGAAATTGGCATGGGAGATCCAGCCACATTAAGAATGATGGAAGAAGAAGAATTAAGTTGTTTTAAGAAATTGACACAAGTCACAAATAGAGGACTTCTTGACGGCGTTATAAACCAATATTGCAGTATAGGTATGTGCAACTACAGCACAATCCTTATGATGTATGATGAACAAAAAAAGGCTTCTAAAAAAAAATTACAGTGGTAGCATAATGAAGAGCGGTAGGGCGAAAATCTGACGGTATAAGCGTTTTTTGAGATCGAGAAGTAAAAAGGCAGGGTCATAAATGGCCCTGCTTTTTTACGCTCAGGGCGGCGCTTTCTATGATGCTGCCAAGCATTCCATAAACCTACAGGGCGGGACTATAGCGGGATAGATTCAGATAAATAAAAAAGCACCTACAGCCAAAAAGCTGTAAGTGCCTGTTTTTATTGGTGCGCCTGGAGGGATTCGAACCCCCGGCCTACGGATTAGAAGTCCGTTGCTCTATCCAACTGAGCTACAGGCGCGTATGTGAACGTTGTATTGAAACTGAGTGTAGAAGTGCAGTCTCACAAGGTTCTTTGCGAAGTCGGAACTATAACAAAAACACGCTGAGATTGTCAATTTTAGATTAGCCGGCGGAGTTGCGTTCAACGTCGTAGGGGCAGGCCCCGTGCCTGCCCTGAATCCTGTTATTCCAGTCCGGTAGGAGTGTCTTTATCCGCAAGCAGCATTTCAGCGCACAGGGCTGCAGCTTTGGCTGTTATGACGCTGCAGTGCTTCCGGCGATTTTCTCCCATATCACGGGTCAGATCCCGGCAACAGCATGATCCGAAGCGCTCCCGGAAGCTCTCCTGCAGCTCGGCTGCCATTGGATAGATGGTCTTTTTACGGGGAATCGCAGGATCTTCCTTGGCCAGTAGTCCCAGTGCCAGTACGCAGCCTGTTAGGGCCCCGCAGGTGCCGCCGGACGCACCCAGTCCGCCCCCAAGGCCAGTGGCAATATGTGCGGCTGTTTGCGGTGCAAGCCCTGCGTTGAGCACTTCGTTCAGTGCCAGGAATGCCGATTCAGAGCAATTGTACTTTTTTGAGTCAAAGAGTTCACGGGCCCGGTCGTGTGCAGCGTGTACCAGTTTTTCCTTTTTAGTCATGATTCCTTATAGTCCTTAGTCGTGTCGTTTGTAGGTTTGTTTTCCTTCACGCATTTGCCTGTGCGTGCGCTCAGACTCCATTATAAACTAGCTGTTCGTAATTGGTAGTTTTTTTGCTGGTGGTGGCTTTGCGGGGTTAACAAAAGTTTTACAGATATAGCGGTTGTAAATACTGCTGTATTTGACTAGAATTCATAGGCTTGTAACACGTACGTGACGGGAAAACGGTATGAAATATGTATGTGCATTGATGCTCCTCTTAATGGTGCCGATTGCTTCAGCGCAGTCAGCTTCGCTGTACAGCAGCGTTCGTGAGGGCGTTGATCTGTATGAGAAGCAGCAGTATGAAGAAGCCTTGAAAACATTTCTGGATGCTCAAGTTGAGAATCCTGAAAGTGCGGTGCTGAAGTTCGACATTGCTTCATGTCAGTATAAACTGCAGAAGTATGAAGAGGCGGCCACCGGTTATCTGGATGTTGTGGCAACCGCGCGTGATGCGCATAAGGAAACGCAGGCGCTGTATAATCTTGGCAATGCCATGTATCGCCAGGGTAAGCTTGAAGATGCGGTTGAATACTACAAAAAGACTCTTGCTCTCGATCCCCAAGATGAAGACGCCAGTAAAAATCTTGAATTCGTGCGCGAAGAGATCAAACGTCGGATGAATGAAGCCCAGGATACACAAAAGCGCCAGAAGGAAGGTCAAAAGGACGGACAGCAGGACCAACAGGAAAGCCAGCAGCAGGGGCAATCTGAAGATCAAAAAGACAGCAGTCAGGATTCTCAAAAGCAGGATGATTCAGATGGTTCCAAGGAATCACAGCAGGATAGCTCGCGGGAAGATCAGTCTGATGGTCAGCAGGATTCTCAACAGCAGCAAGGGCAGGGTTCCTCTGATGGCGAACCGGATGAAGGAATGCAGGAACCTGGTGGTCAAGCCGGCCCACAAGATGGCTCCCAACAGGCTGAAGAGGACCTACGCGATATTGCCGGCGGTGAGCGGCCCATGAGCGCAGAAGAGGCTGAACAGTGGCTCAGAGGTCTGGATGAAAATCGTGAAAAGTTACAGCAATTTCGGCGCCAGTCACAGCCCGGAAAGTCCCGCAGACCCGAGAAGGATTGGTAGTTTGAGAAGCTGAGAAGCAGTTCAATGTTCAAGGTTGGAAAGTTTAATGTTGGAACCTCGAATCTCGAACTTTAAACCTAGAACCCTTTACTCCGAACTTTGAACCCTTGCGAGTAGGGAGTAAAGAGTTGGGAGTTCGGAGAAAAAACATAAGCAAGTCAATGTGTTCTTTTTATACTCCCTACTCCCAACTCTTATACTCCGAACTTTAAACCTTTAACCTTGAACTTTGAATTTTACCTCCGATGAAACGACCCGGCTTCGCATATCTTTGTATGGTTTTTCTGTTCTGCGGTTTTTTATTACCGCAGGCCCGTGCCGCGGATGTTTCAATTACTGCCACGGTTGATAAAACAAGCGCGAGTCTTGAGGATTATATTCTTCTTACTGTTGTAATTGAAGGTACGCGCACGGAAGCCTCTCTTTCCGGTCTGGATGCTTTTAAGGTGTCTTCCCGTGGTAAATCATCTCAGGTTAGTATTGTCAACGGTAGTATGAGCTCCAGTTATGAATTTAACTATGTTTTGCAGCCGCTCAAACCCGGCACTTACACGATAGGTCCCTTTTCGGTTGCACATAAAAAGAAAACCTACACCAGCGATACGATTACGCTTACGGTCTCAAAGCAAGCAGCCCGTGTTGCAGGTGGTGATCGGGAGGTCTATGTTACGGCCGAGGTTGACAAACAAAATCCCTATGTGCACGAACAGATTATTTATTCTTTTAAATTTTATCGCCGTGTCCAGATCAGCAAAGCCAACTTGAGTGGAGCGCCTGATTTTGAAGGTTTTGTGAGTGAGCGCCTTGGTAAGGAACGGGAATACCGGCGTGTGATCAACGGTCAGACATATGCAGTGACTGAGTTGCGCTGGGCTCTGTTTCCGGTTCAATCCGGGGTGCTTACTATTGGAACGACTACGCTTGACTGTGAGCTGGTTGTCAAGGAGCGCAGCAGGCGTGGTGATAGGATTACTAATCCGTTTCTCGGTGATTCATTCTTTGGTTTCGGAACCCGGACAGAGCGCAAAACCCTGCGTACAGAACCGCTTACCGTTATGGTGTATCAGTTGCCGGCAGCCGGGCGCCCGGATGGATTCCGGCAGCTTGTTGGTGAGTTTGAGTTGAACGGCAGTTTGGGTGAAACATCAGTACATGCGGGCGATTCAGCTACTTTAACGTTGCGTCTGCATGGCAACGGTACTATGCGTGGTATGAAAACGATTGATTTGCTGCCGTTGCCGAATGTTAAAGTCTACGATGACAAGCCGGTATTTGAAGCCAACCAGTCCCCTGAGCAGTCGGGTGGTACGTTGATCGTTAAAAAAGCGATTGTTCCACTGTCTCAGGGTGAGTTGATACTCCCTGCTGTAGAAGTTTCATACTTCAATTCCGTTGAAAAAAAATATAAAACAGCTCGAACCGGTCCATTCAAGCTCAAGGTACTGCCGGCGCTTCAGTCCGAAGCGCTGCAGGCGGTTGTTCCGGTTTTGGGTGCTGCTGCCAAAGAGGACATTCAGGTTTTGGGGCAGGACATACTGCCGATCTACACCGGGTTTGAGGTTGTTGAACGCGCACGCGAACCGCGCCTGACAACTCTGCATTATGTTTTAATCGTCGCGCCGATTTGTCTGTATGCTTTGTTTATCATTATATACAGCATTTGGTTTCGTCGTCAGTCAGACCGTACCCGTGTTCGAGCGCGTTCGGCTTGGCCGTGTTTTGTGAAACAGTTGCCAATGCTGCGCTCTGCGCTCAATGAGAGCGGGAATGATTTTTGCGGTGAAGCGGCGCGTGCCCTGCGTGATTTTATCGGTGATATGTTTGCGGTAACGGGCAGCGCCCTGACCACGGCTGAAATCAAGGAGCTTTTGATTGAAGCCGGAAAGAGTGCGCAGCTCGTTGAGAAAATTGAGCGTGTTCTTGAACAGTGTGATTCCGGTCGTTACGGTATTGCCGTTAATGACGTGTCCGAACGGCAGGAACTGTTCAAGGAATTAACCCAGGCTGCGCGTGAGCTGCACAGGAGCCGGTAGGGGGGAAAGCAGGAGCGTCACCACAGTGAGGAGTTGGGAGTGAGGAGTGAGGAGTGAGGAGTGAGGAGTTAGGAGTTAGGAGTTAGGAGTTAGGAGTTAGGAGTTAGGAGTTAGGAGTTAGGAGTTAGGAGTTAGGAGTTAGGAGTTAGGAGTTAGGAGTTAGGAGTTAGGAGTTGGGAGTTAGGAGTTAGGAGTTAGGAGTTGGGAGTTGGGAGTTGGGAGTTGGGAGTTGGGAGTTGGGAGTTCAGAGTTCAAGGTTGAAGGTTCAAGGTTCAAGGTTCAAAGTTTGGAGTAAAGAGTTGGGAGTAGGGTGTATAAAAAGAACACTTTGACTTGTTTATGTTTTTTTCTCCGAACTCCCAACTCTTTACTCCCTACTCGCAAGGGTTCAATGTTTAAAGTTAGGGATGGAAAGAGGTTTTAGGGGCTAGGTTTGCGGACTGAATTTTTTTAGTCCCTCTGTTTAAGGTTGCACAGGAGTCTATGAGAATGGTTTGTTCGTTCAGGAAAATTTGTTGTGTCTGCTGTGCGGTGCTCTTGTTGTTTGCAGGGCAGGTGCTTGCAGCCGGTGATGATGACCTTGCAGAGCAGTTGCTGCAGGCTTCCCGGGCTTATAAGCAGGGCAGCTATGCCGAAGCTGTGACGCATTATGAAGACATTGCTGCCGCAGGCATCAGCAACGGTAGTCTGTATTATAATCTTGGCAATGCCTACATGCGCGCGGGACAGCCCGGACGGGCTCTTTTAAATTATCGCAGGGCGCAGCTGCGCATGCCGCGCAATGATGACTTGCGTTCCAATATACAGTATACCCTCACGCAGGCGCGCGACAGCATTGAGTGCCGTGGATATGCCGAAACGCTCCGGGATATATGTTTCTGGTATACCCGCATGAGTGCGCCTGAAATTTTCTGGTCCGCGATTGCCCTCAACGCGCTGTTTTGGTTGCTTGTGCTCGTACGTTTTTTTTATCGGCGCGAGGGTCTTAGCATAGGGATTGCGATTGTTTTTTTCTTTACAAGTATCTTTGTGGTCAGCGCTGCGGTTAAAAACTATACCGTGGCGTACATGCCGCGTGGGGTTGTTGTGGTGCCGGAGATACTGGTGCGCTCTGGAACCAGTATCAATGATACGGTGCTGTTTAAGCTTCATGAGGCCGCTGAATTCGTCTGGGAAGAAGAGCGCAACGAGTGTGTGCTCATCAGCCTGTGTGATGGTAAGAAGGGGTGGGCTCGGGCAGGGTCAATCGCAAAAGTAGAATAAAAGGCCGTTGAAAAACGCCCACCTGCTGCGGTGTGCTACGCCGGCGTACGAAAGAGTACGCCTCACTCCTTATGGTGTTCTGCAAGCAGGTGTCAGAGACCGCGCAGGCCTTACATCTAACCATTTTTGAACAGCTTTTAACTGGTAACTTTTTAACAATTAGTTTAGTTCTGGCAAATTTTGATTGCAATGTCGGTCTCGACATACCATCTCAGTGCGGTATAATAGAATCTTAAGGCTTCATAAAAGTTTAGGTAAAAAAGTTGACGAGTTGACAGGAGATTATTTCATGGCAGCAGAAAGAATCTTAGGGCAGGTTACGGCGGTATGCATCAGTGAAAAAACCGGTATGCGAAAAAAAAATGTGGGCGAGGGTACTTTGATTGAGGGTTTAGGTATTGAAAATGACGCTCACGCAAAGTCCGATACCCACCGTCAGGTCAGTTTTCTCGCGCAGGAGAGCATACAAAAAATGCAGGACATGGGTCTTGACGTCCATGCCGGTGATTTTGCCGAAAATATAACCACAACTGGAGTCAATCTGCTTGATTTGCCCCTTGGAACAAAAATTCGGCTGGGTGAAAGCGCGCTGCTTGAAATTACGCAGCATGGCAAGGAGTGCCACACACCCTGCGCCATCTATCACCAGGCAGGCACCTGTGTGATGCCTACAGAGGGTATTTTTGGCAAGGTGCTGGCGGGTGGCAGTGTCAAGGTTGGTGATGCTGTAACGGTCATTGAGGGTTGAAGGCAGCTCTTGCTTGCCCGGATTTTTAGTTTTCTGTAAACCTTATCTGATTCCAATAAATTTCTCATGTCAATTGATCTCCTGAATAGCATTGAAATTGTTTTGGTCGGTACATTGCAAAGCGGCAATGTTGGTTCAGCCGCACGTGCAATGAAAAATATGGGGCTCGCGCATCTGAAGCTGGCAGATGCTCA
>Ga0222680_1000315_pt1 | contig 18778 bp, 17 predicted proteins | sample AntAcemetage1004_FD_181146 | JGI IMG/M metagenome (GOLD analysis project Ga0222680, IMG submission 181146) | Saline water microbial communities from Ace Lake, Antarctica - #1004 | ecosystem: Environmental > Aquatic > Non-marine Saline and Alkaline > Saline | place: Antarctica: Ace Lake... | reverse complement strand
TGATATCATTGAATGTATAGCTCAGCGTCTCTGATAGCTCTTCGAGATTCTTAATCCGTTCTTCGTCCATCCGCTTCTATCCTTCCAATGATCTTTTCCTTTATTACACTGTCGCCCGTGACCTGTACAATGTGATTTGCAAGAGACATATCGCCTCCGGGGATAATTACCGGCACATAATTCTCTGAAAATCCCTTTGCATAGCCTGTCTCTTTGTCCCTGCTTCCCTCCACCAGAACGGAGAGTTTCTTCCCTATGAACCTGCTGTTAAATTCTATTCTCTTTCGATTGCCTATTTCCCGTAGTACAGCGGCGCGTTCTTTCTTGACCGATTTTATGACCTGATCGGGGAACGAGCAGGCAGATGTTCCGGGACGCTGAGAATAGGGGAAAACGTGAAGATAAGCAAGCTTCAGGTTCTCAATAAAACTGACAGTATTCCGGAACTCTTTTTCCCCTTCACCCGGAAATCCGGCTATAACATCTGTCCCGATAGCAATTTCCGGGATCGCGGCCTGCAGTTTTTTCACAAGGGTTCTGAACAGGTCTGTATTGTAATGTCTTCTCATTAGCTTCAGGATACTGTCGTCGCCGCTCTGAAGAGATATGTGTAGATGCCGGCATATTATCTTTGAGTTTCTTATATGGTCGATCATATCGTCTGATATTTCCGTTGGATTAATGGAACTTATACGCAACCTCTCAAGTCCTGTATGATGTTCTATTTCCCTTAGTAGATTGAGAAGAGTGGTAGGGGAGGGGAGATCGTGGCCATATTCACCAAGGTGGATGCCGGTGAGGATAATTTCCCTGTAGCCGGCTTCGGTCAGGCCCTGTATCTGCCTGATCACGTCCTCCTGTGGGAGGCTTCTGCTCCTTCCCCTCGCGTAAGGTATGATACAGTAACTGCAGAATGCGTTGCACCCATCCTGTATCTTCAGGTATGCCCGGGTCTGTCCGGGGAATCTCGTTACCGGCAGATCTGAAACTGTCCTTTTCAGGCCTATATCACTGACATCGATCCGTTGTTTTTCGTTTGTAATGTTCCGTATAATCCCGGGAAGCTTCTCTTTAATCTCCGTACCCGCGACCATACTTACACCGGGCAGCGCCGCGAGTTCCTGAGGGGCGGTCTGCGCGTAACATCCGGTTACGATAATTGGTGCGGAGGGGTTTGTCCTGTGCGCCCTTCTTACAAGTTGTCTTGACTGGAAATCCGTCTTCGCGGTAACCGTGCAGGTGTTTACTATATATACATCGGCCGGGGAAGTGAAGGGGACAACTGAGATTCCATCTGCCTCCAGTTTTTCGATAATGCCCGCAGATTCATAATGATTCACTTTGCACCCAAGTGTGGCCACGGCAACACTAAGCATCGCGCAGCCTCCTTTCGATCCATCCTCCGCCTGTAAGACAATCTCCATGATAGAAGACCGCCGCCTGGCCTGGAGCCACTGCTTTTTGCGGTGTCTTGAATCTGACACGCACCCGTTTGTCCGGCAGGAATGTGACCTCGGAATCGACGCCTCTGTGACGGTACCTTATATGGGTCTTCGCGGTCAGGACATCCTGGCCAACGAGATTAGGAGATATCCAGGAACAGTTTGTCGCGATGAGACCCTGTGCCAGCTGATCTTCCTCTCTTCCCACTATCACTTCATTCCTTTTGATGTCTATCTCCAGCACATAGTAGGGACGCTCGGAGGCGATATTCAATCCCTTTCTCTGCCCTATGGTTACCGAATGTGTTCCCCGATGTTTTCCCACGATATTCCCTTTTTCATCCACTATATTGCCGGGCCGGGGGAGGGTGACTGGGTAATTCTCAAGGAAATTCCTGTAATTGTCATCCGGTATAAAACAGATCTCCTGGCTTTCCTTCCTTGGAGGCAGGCCGAGACCGAACGCCATCTCTTTTATCTCTTTCTTTGTCCTGTCGCCATTAGGGAATATCAGGTGTTTAAGCTCTTTCTGTCCAAGCTGGAAGAGGAAATAGGACTGGTCTTTGCCTTTGTCGATACCCTTGAGGAGCCGGAAACCATTTTTCTCTTCCGTGTTTTCAATGCGGGCGTAATGACCGGTTGCAATACAGCCGAGCCCCCTTTTTTGCGCCTCTTCCAGGAGATACTTGAATTTTATCCTCTTGTTGCACACAATACATGGATTTGGAGTCCTACCCGCCAGATACTCTCCGGCGAAATAATCCACAACATTTTCCCTGAATAATGATGTGACATCCAGCCTGTGAAGCGGAAACCCCAGCCTGTCGGCAACGGCCGTCGCGTCCGCCTCATTGCCTCCGGGAAACCCGTTTTTTATGTACAGACCTTCGACGCGATACCCTCTCTCTTTCAGGATCGCCGCGGCCACGGCACTGTCAACGCCGCCACTTATGCCTGCAAGTACACTTTTCATTTCTAAGCCCTTTATCTGCACGGGGTCAAACCTACACATTTGACAGACATTGTCTGGTTTGATAAAGTTAAGTCTGTCAGATGTGTAGACCTGATTCTGTTGTTTTTCGTAAAGGCAAAACGCAAGACCTGACCCCTATTCTTGAAATTATTCAATATTATGTTCCTGGCAGTATTCATCGATGATATTCATAAAAATCGTGCCGTATTTGTTATATTTTACCGACCCGACACCATGAATGTGAAGCAGACTTTCACCGGATCGTGGGAAAAAGGCTGCCATTTCGATCAACGTCTTATCTGGGAAAATGACATAGGGCGGAATACCGGCTTTATCGGCAAGTTCCTTTCGCCTCTTTCTCAGCTTTTCAAAGAGAACGTGGTCATGTTCGTACTCATACTTCTTCTTTTTTTCCTTTCTGTCAGGGAAATGCTCTTCTTCGAGAATTCCAAAAACGAGTTCTCTCCCCTTAAGTACATCATATGCCTTTTCAGTAAGTTTCAGGCTCCCGTATTTTGTATCCTGGACTATTAAACCTTTCTGAATAAATTGTCGCGCAAGATGAAACCACTGTTTTCTTGAATATTCTTTTCCGATACCGTAAGTTGACAGAGTTGTGTGACCAAACTTCAATACCTTTTTTGATTGTGAACCGCGCAGGACATCAATAATGTGATTCGCCCCGAATATCTCATCGGCCCGCTTTACACATGAAAGAAACTTCTGGGCCGGAATGGTAATATCTACACGCTTTTTTTCTCCTGCCAGGCAGTTGTCGCACATATCACATTTTTCGGTGGAATAATCTTCTCCGAAATACGTCAGGAGAGGGATACGACGGCACCCGTTTGTTTCGGCAAATTGCAACATGGAGTTGAGGTGAATATTGGCAACCTGTTGTTCATGATCGTCTTTCTGGTTTATGAAATACTTGATTTTCTGAATATCTGCATAGCTGAATAATAACAGGCAATGTGCCCTCAATCCATCACGTCCCGCCCGGCCAATTTCCTGATAGTAGGTCTCAATATTTTTAGGGAGATCAAAATGAATAACAAAGCGGACATTGGGTTTGTTGATCCCCATGCCGAAGGCGATTGTGGCAACAATAATCTGCACATCATCTCGAATGAACAATTCCTGGTTCTGTGTGCGTTTTGTGTTGGATAATCCCGCATGATAAGGCCTGACGGAATACCCCCTGCTTTTTAATGTTTCATACAGATCATCCACCTGCCTGCGGGAAAAACAATAGATAATACCCGATTGATCCGGATACTTTCTGAGGAATTCTATGGTTTGTGAAGTGGGATTGTTTTTCGGAGTAACCTGAATGAACAGGTTTTCCCTGTTAAAACTTGCAATAAACTCATTTGAAGCATCAAATTTGAGGTTGTTTTTTATATCTTCCTGAACCCTCGGTGTCGCCGTTGCCGTGAGAGCAACACACGTAGCGAAAGGAAAACGAGACCTGACTCTAACAAGCTGTCTGTATTCCGGTCGAAAATCGTGGCCCCACTCCGAAATGCAATGGGCTTCATCTATTGCCAGACAATCAACCTGAAGCGAGGAAAGCATTGACAGCATCCCCGGTGTCAGCAATGCCTCCGGGGCAAGATAAAGCAATTTTACCCCGTTCTTCTTTACACGTTCCAGATTGCGGGAATATTCTTCATTAGACAGTGAACTGTTCAGCACTACCGCCGGGACGCCAAGTTCTGTTAATTGTTCTACCTGATCCTTCATTAGAGAAATCAGGGGCGAAACAACAATTGTTAAACCCTTAAAAATAAGGGCGGGGATTTGATAACAAAGCGATTTTCCCCCTCCTGTAGGCATGATAACAAGCGTGTCTCTTTTTTTGAGAACATTCCCTATAATTTCTCTTTGAAGAGGCCTGAACTCATCGTACCCGAATATATCTCCAAGAACAGTCTTGGCCCTGCTTATCATACATAATAACCTGTTCTTTGTCTTTATGGGGTTAATTAAGGATAGCGCCCTTTTTACCCCAGCGACAGGCGCTGCCCCTGATTAACCTATAAAATGATGATACTGTAGGGATACATTATTGTCAATACCCTTTGTCATGGCGGCTATGAAGCTCATTGATGGAAAACGCTGGGAGATAAGGGACATACACCAGGTTATACGCTAAAAAACGGTGCAGTTATGGACTCTTGGAAAGCAGCCCAAGGTTATACGAGCCCACAGTATGATCGGACCTACTGACAAGTGTGCTTTTTCGGCTATCTCGGAGAGTGTGAAGCCTCAGGCCAGGTCGGTATTTATTAGATTTGGCAATGTTGCCATGTTTAATAAATGGTTACTTTTTGGTTGCCCGGGGGACCGTGAAGCCTTTGGACAAATCAGCATTTGCCGAATTTGGCAGCGTTGCCATTTTCGGCAAATGGGACAAATAGTAATGGAGCGATGTCCGAATCAGCCCCAATCTCTTCGTGATTCTGCCCTAATTAACCGAATGATGATATCCAGTTTATGTAGTGAAGAGCCCATTCCACCGGTGTGGGAAATTATGGGTTGAATCACAGGCAGGATTAAGGTAGACAAGTCTCTGCACGCAGACCACTCTCTGAGATTACTGTCACCACGCCGGATGCTGTGCTGAAAATAATGCAGGGTTAGGAACAAAAAAAAAGGGGGGGGGGACATGATTTATACAGAGTGTACCGACCCGGATGTCAGGGTGGAGGAAGATTATGTCGTGGTTTCCGACGGTGTTTCACTCAGGACGATTGATTTCACGCCCCCGTGTGATACGCCTGAGAGACCAATGGTTGTCTTTGTTGCAGGCTGGATCTCACTTATAAGCGGTTGGAAAGATGTGCTGAAAAAGGTCACTCCCCGTTACAGGACACTGTATGTGGAAACCAGGGAGAAAGTCAGCGCCAGGCTTCCGGAACGCGCGCACGTGGATTTTTCCATGCCCCGTATGAGCCTGGATATCAGCGAGATTCTTGAGCGTAAGGTTGCGCCGGAGAAGAGAGTCTGTTTTGCGGGCAGTTCACTGGGATCGACTGTTATATTGGATTACCTGAGCATGGAAGTGAGACAGCCGGAAGAGTCTATACTGATAGCACCTATATGCGAACTTACCTATCCCTTCTGGCTTCCACTGCTGCTCAGGCCGGTACCACCATCGCTGTACACAGCGATCAAACCCCTGTTAAAGTGGTATCTGCGCAATATCAGGCTGGACAAGCATAAGGAACCGGAACAGGTAAAGAAGTATGGAGGCGCGCTGGATGCCGCCGAGCCCAGGAGGCTCAAGGCGAACGCGTTCGCGATCAAGGACTACAGTCTGTGGGGAAAACTTCCGGATGTCAGGTCTCCGGTGCTTATAATCGGCGCAGAGAGCGACACCCTGCACGGTCTGGATGTTATGAACAGGATGGCTGCCCTTATGCCGGATGCTGATATGGAGATGATGTCCAGTAACAGAGAAACGCACAGCGAGAAGATGGGGGAATTGATCGTTGAACATATGCTTGGTTTGAAAGGTATGGAAAGGTGATATATGGCTTCAGATGTTAATGAAATTACGATAAATTATGAGGAAGATGGGATTATTATAGTCAAAGAGCTGGACAAGGTGATCCTGTCAAAGGGTGCGTGGTCGACAATTATATTCAGGTATCAGGATTGGAACCGGACGAAGGGTGAGTATGGACCGGAACGTTTCACTATCCGCCGGTACCGCAAATTGAATGATGAATACCGCCAGCAGAGCAAATTCAATATTTCGAGCAGAGATCAGGCCCTGAAGATTATAAATGCGCTTCAGAAGTGGGTTGAGGTATAAGGGGCGTATATGCTAAATTTGACTCGTTGAGAGACTGTGAAATTCAGGAGGTTGTAATCGTGGATAATCTTATCAATTATTTGTCAGCTCATCCGATAGCTCTTAGTATATTTGCCGCCATTGCGCTCTTGCTGATCTACTTCATTTTCAAGGGGTTGCTGAAATTGATGCTGATAACCGGTCTGGTGCTTATCGCTCTTTGCGGATACTATTATTATAAAGCGCCTGACGAATTTCCGGGAAATCTGAGGGAAATGGCTGAGCGGGTTGGAGATCATGGCGAAGGTATGATAGAGGCGGGAAAGAACATGATAGAGAAAGGGAAAGACCTGGCTGATAAAATTGGAGAATCGGTTAAAGAGAAGGAAAACGCTACAGAGGATTAGTTTGGAGTTCGCCATGAACGGTCGTAGTAGACTTTTATAGAAGGTTGATTTCCATCGCTCTCGCGGGGCAGCCATTGACACACAATCCACAACCGTTACACTTTTCAGGATCGAACAAAACTTTCATGGTTTTCTTATCGATATACAGGGCCCCGGTTGAGCAGAATGCCAGACAGGCGCCGCAGTGCACGCATTTGTCGACATTTTGTGTAACACTTTTGGAAAGCGGTTCAACATTCAGGCCCAGATCCTTGAGGTAACGGATGGCCCGGTCAAAGTTTCTCTTTTTGCCGGAAAGATCGAGAACCACCAGCCCTTCTCTTCGCGGCGACACCCTTGCCCTCATTATGTTGAAGGCAAGATCAAAATCCTTTACAAGGCTGTACACCACAGGTTTATCGACAATATCCGCCTCATAGCGAATGACTATCTTTTTTGAATACATACTGCACTAAGCCTCCGAACATCGGACTATCCTAATTTTATAAAAGAGTCAAGATCCTAATCGCCGAGCAGGTTGTCCCAGCCAAAGGATGTAAAGGTTTCACTGAGCGGATGATCGTCATCCACAATGTGGTGACTCAGGTTTTGGAAAATCTTTGAGGCGATCACGTGTACCTGTTTCAAAGGCACAACGTCATCCCGGCTGCCGTGATAAAGTATAACCGGCACCCCGATTTTCCGGTTCAGATAGGGTTTAAATTCTTCCAGGTTGAGGGCTGGGGCCAACAGAATGAGCCTCTTGATTTTATGCTCATTGTCACAAGCGTACATGGCTGCCATCAGTCCTCCATAGCTGGAACCGACCAGCACAATATCATTTTTGTCTGAAAGTATTCCACGGAGTTTGTTCATCCTGTCTCCCAGACTTCCGGGATAATCCTCTATAATCATATCAGGATACCTTTTTCTGAAGAAAGTTCCCTTGGTTCCCTGGCTGCTGCCTTCAAGACCATGTATAAAGACCCTGATTATACCCATGTTGTTATTACCTCCCTTTGTCTTGCCGCTATGTGGGATTCATACTATTCAAATGAAGATTTTGCAAGAGTGATAGCGTCGTAAAAACTCGGGATCCGTCTCTGTTTGTCATTCCCGTGGAAACGGGAATCCAGTGTTTTCGGGGACTTAACCCTCTATAGATTCCCGCCTACGCGGGAATGACAGACTTTTTACGGAACCATCAAGAGTAATGGCGTCCTAAAAAGCACTGGTTCAGACAAAATTTGCTGTGCGTGAGGTGGCCAGCCAGTAGTTTTTCAGCAAAGATATTGATTCGATGCCGCTTATTGTGCTACAAAGCGTCCGAATGTAAAAGAGGTGGTTACAATGGTTGTGATGACTCCATTCAGGGCTGTGAGGCCGGCAAAAGAATATGTGAAGGATGTTGCATCTTATCCCTATGATGTAATTGATTCACGAGAGGCAAGGAGACTGACCCGCGAGAACGCAAAAAGTTTTCTGCGTATCGTGAAATCGGAGGTGGATTTCCCGGATAATGGTGTCGGTTTTGATAGGGTGTATGAGAAGGCAAGGGAAAACCTGTACGATTTTCTGCAAAGGGACATCCTGTTTCAAGACAAGAAAGAGTGCTTTTATATCTACAGACAGAAGATGGGTGATCATGTCCAGTACGGAATTGTTGCCTGTGTCGCTGTGGCCGATTACGAGTCGGGGACTATCAAGAGGCATGAATTGACGAGGAAAGACAAGGAGTTAGACAGAACAAGACATATAAGCAGTGTAAACGCTCAGACTGGCCCTGTGTTTCTGACGTACAGGGCTTTGAAGACCATCGATATAATGGTTAAAACAATCGTCAGGGGTAATCCTGAATATGACTTTACATCCGATGATGGAATAGCCCATAGCGTTTGGGTCGTGGATGATAAAAATCTTATTGAAAAGATAAAACAGGAATTCGGGAAACTGGATTCACTGTATATAGCTGACGGTCATCACAGAGCAGCCGCGGCTGCTGCGGTTGCAAGAATGCGCCGTGAAGAGAAACAGGATCACAACGGGAGAGAAGAGTATAACCGCATAATGACTGTGATATTTCCCCATGATCAGCTTAACGTTATGGATTACAACAGAGTAATAAGAGACCTGGGAGGGCTTGATAAGGAGCAATTCATCAGTAAAGTGCAGGAACGCTTTATCCTGTCAGATGATTTTAAGGAAAGATCACCACAGCAACAGGGCGAGTTCGGGATGTATATGGACGGTATGTGGCGCAGGTTGCAGGCAGTGGAGGAGGATATGGATAAGGATGATCCTGTCGGGATGCTGGATGTATCCATACTGCAGGACAGGCTGCTAAGACCGTTGCTGGGTATTGATGATCCGAGAACTGATAACAGGATACTCTTCGTGGGGGGTATAAGGGGAATGGATGAGCTGGAACGGCTCGTGGATTCGGGTGAATATGTGGTAGCCTTTTCCATGTATCCCACGACTATGAATCAGCTTATGAATATCGCAGACATCGGCAAGATCATGCCTCCGAAATCCACATGGTTTGAACCAAAGCCCCGCAGCGGGATATTTGTTCATCTGCTGGATTGACCCTTGGATTAACCGGTATGCGAGCGTCGCGCGTGACTTGAGCCCTGAGATGGAAGGAATGCTGAGAGTAAATGATACCCCGGGATCACAGGTATCTGGTAGTTCTGATTGCAGCGTTGGTCTTATTCGCGGCTGTACCGTCTCTGTTCGCGGATATCTATATGTATGTCGATAAAGATGGCACCACCTGTTTTACAAATCTTATGCCGCCGACACCCCAATATCAGGTAATTATAAAGGAAAGAAAGCGATTCTCCAGGTCGCATTTAACAAACAGGTATGACGAATATATCAGGGAGGCGTCCAGGATGCATAGGGTTTCTTTCCCGCTCTTGAAGGCCATAATAAAGGCGGAATCAGGTTTTAACCCGAAAGCCATATCAAAAAAGGGGGCGAAAGGACTCATGCAGATAATGCCCTCTAATTTCAGAGTCCTTGGAATAAAAAATCCCTTTAATCCCAGAGAGAGCATTATGGGAGGGGCGCTCTATCTAAGGCAGTTGTTGGACCGTTTCAACGGCGAGGTTCATCTGGCGCTTGCTGCTTATAATGCAGGTCCGGACAGCGTTGACCGTTCCGGGGGAATTCCTCCGATAAGAGAAACAGAGAATTACGTAAACAAAGTTATGAAGTATTACAAGATATTTCGGGAAGGATAGAAGCCAAATATTTCGGGAAGGATAGAAGCCAATACTCCTTCGTGGTTTTTTGTCTTTCACTCGACCCCTCGAATCCTCGACCCCTTGGATTCTTAAATCCTCTATAATCACACCAGTCTGCGCATTTCTATTTTTATCCAGACCAGTATTATAGAGAATGATATGATATTCGAGATGGGTTGTACCATCCACACACCGTCCAGTCCGAAGTAGAAGGGCATTATGTAAATCAGAGGAACTACAAACAGAAACTGGCGGCCGAGCATCAATATCATGGCGGTCAGTCCCTTACCCATACCAAGCAGGATATTAATCCACACGACCATTGGCCCTACGACTATCTGTGTGGCTATATACATTCTCAATGCTGGAACGGCAATGGCAAGGAGTTCAGGATCACGCGTAAAGGCTGCCAGCAATGGACGGGCAAATATCTCAATAAGGAGAAAACTTATCCCTCCTATAAGCGCGGAAAATTTTGTGGTCACACGTGCTATTTCCTTGATGCGGGTGTAATTGCGTGCCCCGTAATTAAAGCCTGTCATGGGCATTACCCCATGTCCTATCCCGAAGAGAAGCATCAGAAACAGCCCGTTTATCCGAAAGCTAAGTCCCAAGGTGGCAATCGCGAGATGACCGAAACTTCCCAGTGTGTGGTTGTAGATTACAAGCACCGCGGTCATGGCGATATTGGTAATAAAGGATGGAAAGCCTACGTGGTAGATGGGTATTATGATCGACCATCTCGGGAGGGTATCTCTTAATTTTACATGATACCCGGAGCGTCGTGAGAAAAGAAAGTACAGGGACAAGAAAAAGGTCGAAAACTGGGCTGTCACGGTTGCGATAGCCGCTCCCCTGATTCCCATCTCGGGGAAGGGCCCCCATCCGAAAATAAGAAAAGGATCGAGAATTGCATTTAATACTGCCGATGTTATGATGACGAACATGGGCACCTTTGGATTACCCTCCGCCCGGAAGAGATAATCCGACATCATCATGAAAAACAGAAAGGGTGCGCCGAATACAACAATCTCCAGATACCTTTTGGAGAGAGGAAGAATATTTTCCGTGGCGCCGAAGAATTTCAATACCGGCTCACAGAAAATGGTGCCTAAAAGAATGATTATTATTCCGAAGAATGCGGAGAGAAAAATGATCTGTCCCGCTGTCCGGTTAGCCCTTGAATTGTTCTCCGCTCCGAACATGCGGGAGGCAAAGGAACCCGCGCCCACACCAGTCCCCATCCCTATGCTTCCAAACAATATCTGGATGGGAAAACAGATGGTGAGCGCCGCGATGGCCTCTGGGCTGATTTTGGCTATCCAGAACGTGTCCACCACGTTATACATTGCCATGGCGAGCATTGCGACCGCCGACGGCAGGCTCATTTTAAGGAGCAGGGATACAATGGGATCTTTCCCCAGATCGAGCAACTTTTTTTCTTTATTTGTCTTCATATATCAGTGTAGATTATACCGTCTTCGTGTCTTAATCTCAAATACGAGCTGGTCATACACTAAAAAAGGGGATTCGTAAACAGGTGAAAAGGGAGAAGTATAATCTTATAGTCATATTAGGTCCCACCGCGTCCGGTAAGACAAGAATAGCCGCCAGACTTGCGAGGGATCTCGCTTCGGAAATAATCTCCGCCGACTCGCGTCAGGTTTACAGGGGGATGGATCTGGGAACGGGCAAGGATACCTCTGAATTCCTGGTGGATGGTGTTACCATTCCCTGCCATCTGATAGATGTTGTTGATACAGACCATGAGTTTAATCTGTTTGAGTATCAGAAGATGTTTTACCGTTCTTTTTTAGATATTTCAGAACGTGGGCTTATTCCGATTATGGCAGGTGGAACAGGGCTCTATATAGAGGCGGTGGTTAAGGATTACCGAATGCTCGAGGTTCCGGAAGATTTTTCTCTGCGCGGGGAACTCCAGAAAATGGATATGGATGCCATGAGGGAACGTCTCTTTAAAAGCAATCCCGCTCTGCACAATACGACGGATACGCAGGACAAAAGCCGTCTTGTCCGCGCAATTGAGATCGCGGAGCACTCAAAAATGCATGAATTTGCCGAAGAGACAGAACATCCGGCAATAAAACCCTTTATCATCGGTATCCGCTGGGAAAGAAGTGTCCTTCGCGACAGGATTACAGCGCGCCTGAAAAAGCGTATTGATATGGGAATGATCGAAGAAGTCAAAAATCTCCATAATCAGGGAGTGAACTGGGAAAGGCTGGACTCTTTCGGGCTGGAGTACCGTTATGTGAGCCGTTATCTTCAGGGAAAGATGGATTTCGATGAGATGTTCAGAGAGTTGAACACCCGAATACACCAATTCTCCAAGAGGCAGATGACATGGTTCAGACGTATGGAGAGACAGGGCATTGTCATTAACTGGGTGGATAATGCCGATTATGATTCGATCAAACGGCTGATTGAGGAACACATTTGATGACCATTCCTGGAAACATTCAGAAATATCTGGCGAATTACTCTGTTGGCGACAGGTGGAACATCGTTTCGGAATCGTTTGATGAAATTGATAATGTAGTAGTGATCCCCGCCCTTGCCGAATCGGGCCATATTTTCAAGACCCTTGCCAGTCTTTCAAAAAACCCGCGCGCCGAGCTTTCACGCACGCTGGTTGTCTGTGTAATAAACAACGGCGACGCGGACAATGTGCCGGCAAATGAGCTTGCCGATAATCAGTACACACTGAAGGTACTGGATAACAGGGAACAGCCGCCGGTATTATTCAACAGTGTCAGGCAGAGCGGTCTGAGAATCGCGTATGTCGACGTCTCTTCACCGGGACTAGAAATGCCGGATAAAATCGCGGGTGTGGGTCTTGCGAGAAAGATCGGCATGGATCTCGCGCTGGGAATATTCAACTACGAAAAGGATTGTCCAAAACTCCTCTTCTCCCTGGATGCCGATACGCTGGTAGAACATAATTATCTCTCTGCCGTGCGGAACTCATTCGAGAAGGAAAAGACCACTTCATCTGTAATTGCCTTTGCGCACCAGGACGCGGATTTTGCTGATGAACAGGCCGCGATCTGCTGTTACGAAATATTCCTCCGCTATTATGTTCTTGGTCTGCGCCGGGCTGGATCACCTTACGCGTTTCATTCCATAGGGTCCACTATGGTGTGCACTGCCGGAGGATATGTGGCAGTGAGGGGTATGAATAGAAGGAGGGCAGGGGAGGACTTCTACTTTCTCGACAAGCTCGCGAAGATCGACAGGATGGGCAGAATAAACACCACCACACTCCACCCCTCTCCGAGACCGTCCCGCCGCGTTCCATTCGGCACGGGCAAGCGGATCATCAGTTTTGCCGAAGGAAAGGAAAATGATTACAGCCTGTACAATCCCCGATCCTTTATGGTGCTGAAGGAATGGCTCGAATATATGTCATCCTGCCGCGATATGGACCCGGAGACAATACTGGCGCATGCCGGAGACATTCACCCGTCTCTGGAGTTGTTCCTGCGCGAGCGCCGCTTCGGCGAGGTGTGGCCTCGGCTCGTGACGAACAGCAGCGATGAAGCCCACCTTCACAACCATTTTTCCCGGTGGTTCGACGGATTCAAGACCTTTAAGCTGATCCGCCACCTGACGAATAACGGCCTTCCTCCGGTGGATATGTTTACCGCCCTGAAACAGCTCATGGAGATGACGGAAAAAGAACTTCCGTTTGAAGTTAAACCAGGCTTTGTACCTCCTCTCCGGGATCAGATGAAGATACTTGATTACCTCAGAAAGATTGACCGGTAAGGACATCCATTTTCTCTCAAGTGGGGATCAAAGGTGATTTGTGCATACTGGAAGACCCCAATGCAATTTTCAATTAAGCAATCATTAAAATTTCTTGCATTTCATGTTCTGCGGTTTTATCATACCACCATACATCTATTCGGGGAGGGGTCAAATGGAGAAAGAACAAAATGACTCCATATTTCATGCATCCGGAATATCCATCATGAAAAGCAAATGCAAACATCTCATTTTTGACGTTGCTATCTCCTGCTTCTTTATTGCCGGGAGGTTAATGCATCAGAGACCAAGATTGAAAGGCAGGGAAAATCTTAAGAACATTCCCCTGCCGATTATTTTTACGGTCACCCACGACAGCTATTTCGAGATACCGTCGCTGGCAAAGGTCTATCAAGCGCTCAAACCGAGACCGATGTTTACCGTTATGGCAAAAAGAGATTTTCTCAGCGGAAATTATCTTTCGTCAAATTTCCGCGGAAAAAATTCTCTCCTCAAATCAATATTCCGGCTGCTTGATAAATCGGGCATACCGAAGATCTTCTTCAAGATAATGAATGTATCAACCGTCCATCGGCCCTTTATTGAAACGGCCGTAAAAAAGAAGAATACTATAAAAAAAGAGATTTCCGGCCAGCTCACCCACTTTAAAGAGACTATAACACAGGGCATGTCAACTCTTGTATTCCCTGAAGGAACCACCTGGGGTTTCGGTGGTCTGAAAAAGATCAGAAGTTCCGCCTACCAGCTGGTAAGCGACACTTTTTCCCAATACAGGAAAAAAGTATACGTACTCCCGATTAATGTGAAGGTGGACCGACTGGTTCAGGGATGTAAGGATGTGTTTATCAACGTGGGAAAGCCACAATTTGTTATAAAGTCCAAAGAGGAATTTAACCAACATCTTCGCGACAGCCTTCAGAGGCTTCACACCATTACCTTCAGTCAAATAGGTGCATACTATCTGAAAAAAGCCTCCTCAATCGGTCCCCGAACCAGGGAAGAGATCATCCTGTCCAGAGAAATTGTAACCGGCCAGATCGAAAAGATTGTCAGGGATATATATTCAAAAGTGCAGAGGAAAATCCTTCCCGCCCTCGATATGAGTCTTCTTGATAAGAAATATCTCATAAAGAAGATCAACGGTTTCGTAAAATACTGCACTACGAACAACTATCTTGTCGAAACGTCGCGGGACAAGGGGATAGAGATGTATATCCTCAACAAGGAAAAAGTGCTCACCCAATACCCGGCAAAGACATTCCGGAAACTCAATCCGGTGGGATTTCACGCCAACGAACTTGTTTCGCTCGGCGAACAAGAGATCGAACCCCTCTTCAATATCTCCGGTTTCTTGGATACGCAGGCGACGGGATTGGAGACGGGCCAGGGCAACTATCCGAATTGATGGAATATCATTATATAGTCGCAGCCGCAGTCTTAACCAGCTGTTTTGGGTGAATTGAACAGCGAGCGCATTTTCCGCAACTGTCGGAGCAAAAGCGGAGATCCCGCTTATACGGGATTTCGGGGAGCTTCAATAGAGAAGGCGTCAATAGTCTGCTTTTCGATCAGTTAAGCTATCGTTTCAGCTTTTTCTTGAGCCTCATTATCCTCCTGTAAAATTCATCTATCCGTTCGCTTCTTATTGTCCCATCGGCCACAAGCTTTTTTATTACGCCGCTGGCCCGCGTTGCAATATCCTCATCAAATATGGAATTGTTTGCAAAGACAAGTATATCGCAACCGGCAAGTATTGACCTTTTGATTGCCATCTCCAGGCCGTAAAAAGATCTGATTGCCCCCATTTGCATGTCATCGGATACAACGACACCGCCAAATTTCAAATCATCGCGAAGAATCTTACCGATTATCCTTTCTGAAAGGGTGGCGGGCCAGAGAGGATCAAGCCTGGCGTTAAAGATGTGGGCCGTCATTACCATATCGCACTTTCCTGATTGAATAATGGCCTCAAAGGGTTTTAATTCATCAGGCGACCAGCTCTCAGTAACATCCACGAATCCTTTGTGGGAATCTGCTCTGGAACTTCCATGTCCTGGAAAATGTTTTATTGCGGAAAGAATACCGTGTGCGTGAAATATATCAATGGTTGCCATCGAGTGCCTGATTACAGCCACTGGATCAGCCGAAAAACTCCTCTCAATCTTCCCTATCACTGGATTATCCGGATTTATATTTAGATCGACAACGGGTGCAAAATTGACATTTATCCCCAGATCTGAAAGGGTTTCAGCCGTTTTCTCTGCGTATTCTTTTGTGACTTCGAGATCATCGATCCTCCCGAGATATCCTTCCGAGACCGTTGGTGGAAAGCCGAATTGTTCCTTGAGCCTGCTTACCCTTCCTCCCTCCTGATCGATTGCGATAAAAAGAGGAATGGAAGATGCTCTCTGCAAGGCCCTTACAAGGGATTTTACCTGATCAGGAGATTCGATATTTCTGACCGGGGATCCCGAAGGAACATCATAGTCAAAGAGGATGATGCCCCCTATGTTCCTCTTCTGTATATCGGCTATCACGGGGCTTGTGTCGTCGACGGAAAGCCCCCTGAATCCGATCATAATCATTTGGCCGATTTTTACATCGAGCGTTTCATTTTCGTTTAGTACATCACCCGAAAGGGAAACGGAAGGTGTCAGAAAGATACCTATCCATAGAATAAAAGCGAAGAGATACAACTTTCGCACACCACTTGTCGGGCAGAATTCAGCTTTATTATTTCTGACCATTTGAAGATTCCTTTGAGATTTCATTCATCTCGCACATGAGAAAAATTATGATACCAGAAAAAAAGATTTCAAAAAACAGGAAACCCCGACCGAAGGCGGGGTCTCTTGCACGACCTTTTCCCCTACTAAAGTTGATCGGGAAAAACTTCGAAGTTCACTATCACGGTATGGTTATACGCAAATTCCTTATGTTTCGGATTCATTATCGAACCAAGACTTCCTACTTTACGGGCCCCAGGGGCAATATGGTTTTCCCGTACATCTCGTTCAAAACCTGTGCCATAGCGGCGTAAATTGCCGACAATCCACAGAAGATCCCCTCGTAGCCCGCAAAATGTTTCACGGCGACACTACCCGATGCGTCTCCCCAGGCCAAGAGGAAAAAGAGCACTGCCAATGTAAAAAACACAACCTGAAGGGCTCTGTTTGCCCTCAAGGTGCCTATAAACATACAGGAGGTAAAGAGACCCCACATGAAGAGGTACGCTGCCATCGAACCGCTCGTCGGACCGGTCCACCACCCAAATTTCGGTATCAGCAACAGAAAAACCAGACTGAGCCAGAAAAAACCAAAGGACGTAAATGCCGTTGTCCCGAAGGTATTGTTTTTCTTCCACTCCATGATACCTGCTATTACCTGTGCCAGACCTCCGTAAAATATCCCCATCGCCAGTATCATGGAATCCATGGGATAGAAACCCGCGTTGTGAATATTCAAAAGCACCGTCGTCATCCCGAAGGCCATAAGACCCAGAGGTGCCGGATTAGCTGTTGTATCCTGTATCGTTACCAATTCTTTCCCCATAAACTCTTTTCCTCCTTAATTTTTATCTCAGAATAAAAAACCGTGAACCCCTGGACAGGAAATTGCGTATAACCCCTGTACCTGTCATACTCATCTTTGTGCCGTTCTTTTACCTTGATATAACGTGTAAATACCGGAGAGTCTACTACACTGGTTACGGGAAAAGATCAAGTCTAACTGAAGCAAAGATGCATTAAGATAGGATTTTTGTGAATCTTGATTATGTACGAAACAGCCAGCTATCGGAGGTGACTCGAGAAAGTCCGACAGGATGGAACATATCTTGATCTGTGAAAGTTTGCATTAGAGCGAATAGTCATTGTCAGACCAAATTGTGCTTCCTGTACTCGATAAGAAAACTTAAAGAATGGATACCCAAGACTTAAAATACAAGTCTTCACGTAAGCTGATCGGGCCAGATTATTGAATACGGGATAAAAGGTGCGTTTTTAGGAGGGCCATTTTTCTGATGATCGGGGCTGTTTGTAACTTCCTGAAATGTTTGCTTGATAACTTTCATCAATTATGCAAGATTAGGAATGGTTATCGTTGGTTCTGTTTCAATTGATTGAAAAAATAAATCTGTTCCCTTTATTTTCCGAATGGAATTATATCTGGTTATATCGTTGATCGCTTTTATGGCAGGATTTATTCAAGGGCTTTCAGGCTTTGGCTCTGTTCTGCTTTCTTTGCCATTGTTGGCGATTTTCATCAATATAAAAACGGTCATTCCCCTCGTTGCTCTCTATGGAATGGTCCTGACGATCATTCTTATCATTCGGTTATGGTCGTTCATAGAATTGAGGAAGGTACTCCCGTTGCTTGTCGGTGCCGTTGCGGGAATACCGCTCGGTGTCTTTTTTCTCAAAAAAATGGATACGGAGGTCATCCAGTTCATCGTCGGCCTCATCCTTATTCTTTTTTCCCTGTACAGTCTTTTCCTGAAACCACCTGATCGAACGATCAGCGAGCGGTGGGGTCCTTTATTCGGGTTCATCGGCGGATGCCTGGGAGGGGCAATCACCGCAACGGGACCTCCCGTTATTGTCTATACATCCCTTCAGCCCTGGACCAAAAATACCATTAAAGCAACATTGCAGGGATTCTTTTTCTTCTCCGGCATACTTGTCGTAGCATCCCATGCAATCAGCGGCGTAACCACATGGACAGTCCTCAGATTCTTCCTCGTGTCGTTACCGCTCCTCATTGTCGGAACGTACGTCGGTTCGTTTTTCTATGGGAAAGTCGAAGAAGAAGGATATAAAAGGATCATTTATTCCTTCCTTGTGCTGCTGGGCGTTTTCATGATCGTCAAGGCAACCGGTATATATCCGCGACCTACCTGATGAGGATCAACACCAAACCGAAATGCCATCTTTTCGTACATTTTTGTAACTCCTTGGGCCAAGCCAGAATCGGTATCCGATCTTAAACGGCGTTACTGTCCCGCTCCAGCCAGCGGGAACCTCCTTACCGTTACTGTTGGTGGTCGTGGTGTCTATGCAGCTACTGAATATAAGGGGAAGAATCGGGAGAATAATAAGTCGAAAACCGCGCGGCGCTACACCTGCTAACACAGAGCA
>Ga0222680_1000314_pt1 | contig 18845 bp, 19 predicted proteins | sample AntAcemetage1004_FD_181146 | JGI IMG/M metagenome (GOLD analysis project Ga0222680, IMG submission 181146) | Saline water microbial communities from Ace Lake, Antarctica - #1004 | ecosystem: Environmental > Aquatic > Non-marine Saline and Alkaline > Saline | place: Antarctica: Ace Lake... | reverse complement strand
CATCTATCTCACCTCCTGGATAGTGATATCCTGCCCGGAGGTGCGATTCAAAGCACCTTTTTAAAGTACTTTTTTATTTTGATTCAACGAATCGATTTTAAGTACTTTTTCTTTGATTCAATTCGTGTGCTTGACTGATTGCCTAAATAGGTGACCCCTTTGTTGACCTGAAATGATGTATTAGCAATAGGCGGGCAAAGCGCCGGGCCCTTATTCAAGAGCCCGGCTTTTTCTTAGGGCTGATTTTCAGGGGGTAAAAATTGAGTCTAAGGCCCCCCTCACGCAGGACGAATTGGGTCTAACTAACAAGGGAAGATTTAATATTTAAGATGCGGACCCTACTGTAAAAATGCGGACTGAAGAAATAACAGGTGCGAAACAGACTATCGAGCATGATCGTGATGGCAGTTATTTCAGAGTCTTTTTAAAAGCTTTTTGGATAGGGAGTTTTTTGTCTGTTTACACAGAACCTTTAATGGGTGACCCCAATCCTTTTCCTCAAGTCCACTGCTCAGGTTTGATAATCATATAAAGGTTTAAAGTGATTACCATCCGTTAAAAGGTTCCATACACTAATGTATCGAGCAATAGTGCTTGATACAAGAAGAAAGGAGGGAGGTATGGAGCTTATCGCGGGTATTGATCTACATTCGGATAATGGGTACTACGGGATCATCAATGAGGAAGGCGAACGAGTCTTCCGGAAGAGGTTGCCGAATCATTTACCGACGATATTATCAGCTCTTCGGCCTTTCCAGGCACATCTCAAAAGCATAGTTGTAGAGTCGACATACAACTGGTACTGGCTGGTAGACGGTCTCATGGAAAATGGTTATGAGGCGCATCTGGCCAACCCTGCCGGTATCGAGCAATATGATGGCCTGAAGCACGGAGATGATAAGACTGACGCCTTTTTCCTGGCCGAGTTAATGAGACTGCGAATATTGCCGGAAGGATATATCTATCCGAAGGAAGAGCGTCCTGTGAGGGATTTACTGAGAAGACGAATGATGTTAGTCCAGCAAAGGACCAGCCATATCCTTAGTTTCCAAGGCTTGATGAGTCGCCAAACAGGGACGGGAATCTCTTGCGATCACGTCAAGAAACTAGGGGAAGAGGATGTTCAGGGGCTCTTAGGAGAAGAGTATGTGGTCCTGGCAGGCCGGACAAACATTGCCACCATTCGGTTCTTGACTGAAAAGATTCGGGTTTTAGAGTGGGCGGCATTGAAAAGAGTAAAACTCAAGCCAGAGTACGAAAAGCTCATGACCGTCCCGGGAATCGGGATCATATTGGCGTTGACGATTATGCTGGAGACCGGCGATATACAAAGATTTCCCGGGCCTGGCAACTACGCGTCATACTGCCGGTGCGTGAAGGCCAAACGTATCTCAAACAGCAAGAAAAAGAAGAAGAAAGGCAACCAGAAGAACGGCAATAAGTATCTGTCATGGGCATATGTGGAGGCAGCTAATTTTGCGAAGAGGCATTGCCCTGAGGCAAAGCGTTTCTTCCAGAGAAAAATGGCAAAGGCGAACCAGGTCCTTGCAACGAAGGCCCTGGCATGCAAGCTGGCTAAAGCATGCTACTTCATCATGAGAGACCGGGTGGATTTCGATACGAAAAAGATATTCGGATGAAGGATAGGGCTGTGGCAGCAAGCCGGAATTGGGGTTGGTGAAAAGCCACAAGGTTTGATTGGCAGCTGCCACATCCCGTTCTTCTATCGGTCATGCGATTGTGTTCGATTTAATGTTTCGCCTGTGCCATGAGCCACCAAGGGTTTGGACGTAAGAGCCATAGGTTTGTACATCTCGTTTGGACGTGGTACGGCACTGAAGGTTTTCTGGGGCAGCAACGATGCCTGGGGCTAACGAAGCATGTCATACAAGAACAGCCTAGATCCAGATGGGTGACTGATGCGGAACGGTTCAGAAGAGCTGTTCTCGTAATCGCGAACCGAAGAAATAACAGGCGCGAAACAGACTATCGAGCGTGATCGTGGTGGCAGCTCGATCAAAGTCTTTAAAAAGATTTTTGAATAGGGATCCTTTTGTCTATTGACACGGCACCTTTAATGGGTGACCCCAATTTGTTTATTCTTTCTGAGAGACTTAAAGACAAAATTGATTTAACTCTCTTTTGAGTATTTACAGATACTTTTTTTGAAATAAATAGGCAACCAACAAATAGAAATGATGAAAAAACTAAAGCCCAACAAACTCCTTTCCTATTTATACCAAAGCTATCCCACCCTTTTTCCCATAGTGTGTTCCACATTTGAAGAACAAATGCCCCGAAAAGTAAAAGAGCTCCAATCCATGTATCAGCCTTCTGATCCGCAAGGTTCGCAATTAAATTAGGATTACGGAATTCAGCCCAATATGATTGAGTTATTTTTACAATGGTTTCGGCTGATAACCCGAGATTTCCTCTCGTAAGAAAGAATGCTGACTCAAGAGTCATTACTAGTGCCATAACTTGGATAAACGTCCTCATTATATCTTTGAATTCTTTTTTCATTTTGAAAGATCAGCAAGTTTTTGCATTATCTTATTCTCAATTCTCCCGAAATGTTTCCGGAGCCCGTGATCCATTTTCTAAGTTCACTGCTCAGGGTTGACCACATCCGTCAACTAAGGCCACTGCTCAAGTTTGATTCCCGACTATGTCATCTCTGTTATTTTGATCTTTCTTCTATCTGAATTATTGCCCTGCGAGCTGATATGGATAAGGCTTCAGCTTCTTTTCTAGTTCTTATTATTATTCCTTTACCTTCAATTATCTTTTGTAAATGCAGTATTGCATATTTATCCCCTATCGTACCAATAGCTTCTATGATTCTTAATCTGTCCTCAGTCGTACTACCTGTATCTTCCATCATAGCTATTAAACTTAGTAAACTATCTTCTATAGAAAATCTATAACCGCAATATCTGCAAACGATAGCCTCGGTTAAAACCCATTCTGCACATTCAGGACATTTCTTAAAGAGCTCCCTAGATTGCGGCCCATTCTTTTTTGGCAGGCCTGCCGCCGCTATCAAGCCAAAAATACTGAAAAAGAATCCACATGCAAACCATGCCCCAGCTGAATAGCCCTTCTTCCCAGCTATATTCGCAGCAAAAAAACCACATACTAATGCCTGAATAAATATAAGAAGTGGCATTTAATCACCTATGTTGAAATCGTCAAATTCTCACAGAATGCAAACTAAATCCTTGGAATATATTCTTATCACTATTTCCAAAATGGTTCCGGAGTCCGCGATTCATTTTCTGAGTCCACTGCTCAGGCTTGCCCTCATCTCTTCCTTGCTTAGTCCGCTATTTAATCAATTGCATATGTTTGACTTCAAATCTCCCCATCAGTTTTCCGCAACACCATGAACCCTTAAATTGATTACCAAATGATATGCTCTGCCGCACATCCAGATACTCTATGCCAAAAGAGCATTATGAGACTCAAATCTATGCGATGGTCTTGATATTTAGTTTCTAGTTCTCTTGCCATTTTTCTTATTTTATTTAAACGCTTCTTATCGTCACCATAAATCAGATAAACAGCTTGATGATATCTGCCTTGCTTTCTAAATGAAGTGAGCGTTTTTAAATCCTTTTCTATATCCTGTCGCTTAGCCATCACTGGTTTCACTTCAATGACTACTAAGTTTCCTCTCATGTCGCCAGGTGTATGGACTAGCAAATCAGGCTTGAAACCACCCTTCATAATTGGATGTGCACTCTTGTCGACTTCACCGCCAAGCGTATACCCAAAATCATCACCCATTACTACTCTTAATTGATGATAAAGTTCGTAGCAATATACACGTTCACGGTATTTTAGAGATGGAGAACCATCAATGGGTAAAAGAATATATATTTCGCGAATCTCTGCTGTAGCTAATTTGAAGCATTTTATAAATCGTTCAAAGGCGGCGTTGCGATCCGGGCCATATTTCATAATAAGTTGATCTTATTTCGATTAAGTCAAATCATTTAAATGTGAAAATTAGCGCTAATGAAATAGATTCTTCTTAACTCTCCCGAAATGTTTCCGGAGCCCACGATCCATTTTTTAAATTACCTCGAAGTGTAAAGAAATAATGACCCCTCACACCGTCACATCGACCATGAGTTAATCGAAGAGCTCCCTCTGATCTTTAGCATCCTGTTCATCACTTTTCTCCCGAACTCTCCCTGTAGACGTCGGTCGGCGTGCATCGACTGACTGATATCCCGCCGAGGCATCCAATCGCAGAGCGAGCTTCATATCAGTGGAAATTTTAGTCTTGAGGCGAGCCATGAAGTCCTCTACGGGTGGGATATCGTCGTTGGTACGAAACGCGTCAAACAAATCGTCGATTGTGGAAGATAGCCTCTCGGTACTGACGAGTTTCAACCGTTTCCCCGATGTCTTTAGGTCATAAAGCGCGAACACCGTGCTATGCGTGTTGTCGTAGTCAAGCATATTTATCCTATATTTGCGTTGGAAATACCTGAACACTGGCTCTTGCACTACCCAGAAGATCTTCTTCCGCCACTTTTCAAGGATGATCCCCTTGTTTAGAATCTGTGTGAAGGTGCGTTTCCAAATGTCGTACATATTAATCCCGAAGCTATAATTTGCCCCCTTTGGCATCATCCCTTTCTTCATAAAGTCTTTGAACGCGTCAACCAACCGCCCCGTGCTAGTCGTTTGCCCGGTTTGAAATTCAATGACGGCAAAATCCTCAAGCTCCGCGCTCATTGGCTTGTGCTTCACCATCACAAAGTCAAAGTTTCCTATTCCCGAGAGGCCAACCTCTGAGAAGACCAAGATGTTGTTGCAACTCCCGAAATTGTGCTGGGCAATGTCTCTGAAGACCAGGTTCCGCTCCAGGAATCGGCGCGGGCAAAGGGCAATCTCTTCTCTGGCGTAGTGCGCCGTGCAAACACCAAAGGGGTAGTTCACAAGTCGGCTTTTCTTAAAACATTTGGAGTTGTGAAAGGGGCACCACCTACGCTTTCTTGCTGCTTTGGCCTCTTTACTGTCGTCTTTCCAATAGTATCCGAAGATCTCTGAAGGAAACTTAGCCATTAGTCTTCTCCTAATAATCTCTTCCAAGTCCCGAAAACCGTGTTATTATCAGCTGCCGTTTGGAGAACCCATCCTAGCACCTCCGCGCAGCCCTTGCAGAATGAACGACTGTCATTCAACGACAAGAAGGTTGGCTCTTCCCAGCGTCTCTGGTCTGGGAGGTCATCGGGCTTCAGCACTAGGATGCAGTCGTGTTTCAGGGCGTGAAGATCTCTGATGTGTACGGAAATAGGGTTCTCTGAATGGACAATGTAGGCGTTCGCAAGGCGAAAATGTGCATTCCTTAAAGCAATCGACAGGTGAGCCCACGCAGCTGATCTCCAATTGTGATAAGTGAAAATTAGGCGGCCATGGGGTCGTCTGAGTACTCTGTTACACTCTTTCCATATCTTGCCCAGGATAGTGCCGAATTTCTCACCTGCGTCGTCGGTCTCAGCTACAGCCGATGCCAAAGGCTCGTATTTCCAGACAGCATCATAAGGCAAGAACCACCTCAGCCAACATCTGAAGAAGTGAGACAAATCGCTGTACTGAACACTGTCATAATAAGGTGGATCAGTTACGACGAAATCTATTGAGCTTGAGGATAGTGGAATCCTCGAAGAATCCTGCTGCTTAATTATGAACTGCCTTTTCTTACCTTCAAAATCTTTTAGCCGCATGCATTCATGACCAATGTCACATTCACCATGGATTATAATCTTTCGCCACTTGCTGCCGTCCGCTTTCCGTTCTATCGGTTCTCTAGCCCAGACGCCGGCGCCTCGTATTCTGTCTTGAAATAACCTCCGCAGAGTCCCTGACGTTTTGCCTGTAAAAACAGGATTGTCTTCCAAGGCAGTATAGGGAAACGAGTAGGCGTGATGAGAAAAGACGTGACGAACTGCCCCCGGTCGGCGCATCGCATACCCCTTGTAACCACAGAGCATGGAGTTGAACTCTAATGAGGTTGAGACTAGAAGTGCGAGCCACAGCCGGTGCGCCTGTGGTAAGTCTTCTATAATTCTCTTCGATTCGCTGAGATAGAGAAGCTGTCTGGGAGAGAATACGTCCAGGAAAGTATTTATTTGCCTGTTAAGAAGATCGTTCGATTTAGGGCCGGCAGGCACTTGGGCGTTTTCCCTGGCAGGCAAACTCCGCCCTCTTAATTTCCTTAGGGCATTTCCAGAATTGCGTATATCCCTCTTGCTAGGTTCGCGAAAGAACTGGCCATGCTGAGGACACAAGCCAACAACCACTAGGGGAATATAGCGGTTCGCATATTTTCGATTGAGAAGCTCACACTTCCTTCCGTTAGCGCCGTGAGACTTAAATTCACTCTTCTCTATCAACCTCCACGCCCTCTTGCCTCTCGACACGTAATTGTCCGGATAAAACTGTCGAGTTGTCAAGCATCCTCCATCTGGTTCTTCTCTCAGGATATAACTATCGACAACGATATATTCAGTCTTCTGAATTCTTTTGCGTACTCCGTGCAAAATATATTGTGTCTCGCATTCGGTTCCACATTCGGGACATGTTGTTACAAAGTACCGACCCAAGCACCTTTCTAATTCAGCCAAGAATTTGGCAAATACTTCTTCTTTTTCGTAAAGATTTGTAGCAGTTAGCGAAGCCCTTGCTTGAAGTACCGGGATAGGATCGATGTCATAACCGACCACGTTCGCTCCCAGCCTTATTGCTTCATGGAGGGTCGTCCCTCCACCCATCATTGGGTCCAGAACACGGATGCCTTCCAAGCCTCCTGGAAGGTAATAGTTCCTCAGCCTTGAATCAGGCGCTAGCTGCTTGAGGATGAAACGAAAGGTCGTTCCTGATCTCCTAGCCCACCACTTATGTAAGTAGGTATTCGGACGGAAAAGGTGTTTATTAAAAGACTCGAGCTTGGCTAGAGCGTTTGCAGTATCTTCGGGGAATGAAGTATCTATCTCCACTTGATCAGCAGGTGCCTGCAATCCGCGTTCGACAACCGGAAAACTGATCTCAGCCTGAATTGGCTTCATAGCAAGTAATCTTAACAAAGTAGGGTCTTCTAACCTAGCTGAAATCCAAAGGTGCCGTAGCAATAAACAAAATGCCCCCTATAGTATGATCCTTTAATTTATTCTATCCTGTTGCGCTTGGCTATATTATGCCTGGCACATAGGAGTTGGATATTCTCAGCCACTAACGAAGATCCGCCTTTTGAGTACGGGATAATATGATCAAAGTGGAGATTGTCTCTGCTCCTGCATTTGACACACTGGCCTTTGTCTCGTTTCCATACTTCTAGTTTAACTGCTGCGGGTATAAGGCGATTGTGATCAAGCTCCTGCTGCCTGGTAGATACAATCTCCTCAGTCTCTTCCGTCATCTCCAATTTAAATTTGAAAACGTTCCGTGCGTTGCTTTCTTCTTGCCAAGCGTCGATCAATTTAAACAAACCATTGAAGACCCAAATCCCAGAATGTATCTTCTCATAGACCCTTACAAACTCAGGCTGACTTAGTCCTTCTTTGTATTTCAACGCTGCCTTATAGAACCGCCCATTCTGAGTCAGGCTACCGCCTGGATTTCTCATAGGCTGATCAACTATTTTGGGATCGGGTCCTCCCCTACGCCTCGAAATATCGTGGCCTTCGTAAATCAGCATTCTGCCTTCATCATCAATTCTATCTGCGTACGGAGCACCGCGCCTCAAACTCATCAAGATAACGCTATAGATCCCCCGGAGCCGGAAATTCATACCCCGCTGAAGGTTCACACCCTCTTCCTGACACATATCTATATATGGAATAACATCGCCTGCCCTCATGATTAAAAGATCTCCTTAATGGAAACTTTTAGGGCTTTGGCGATCTTTTCAAGATTTTGAACACCGATATTCTTCTCTCCTCGCTCGATCTGGCCGATATAGGCCCGATGGAGATCTGCTTCAAAAGCAAGTTGTTCCTGAGAAAGGCCTCGCTCCTGACGGAGCTCTCGAATTTTTTGCCCAACCTTCTTATTAATATCTGTCATAAACGATCTCCACAAACTTTGAATAGACAAATGGAATAAATTGAGGTGCGATGGAATGATTTTAGAAGCATTACTACCTATAGGTCGACTACCTATAGGTAGCAATCCACTTCTATATTTCTAAAAGTGGAAGGAGGGATTGGATGGTAAATCGTGAATCCTAGCTCGAAGCTAATTGGGAGATTGGGGGCTTACTGCCTGCCGTAGCCGCGGGGGGATTGCGCTGTGCCGGCGTCGATGCAGAAGTCCCGTGTGGGCGGCACCCGGCAGCTAGAAATTGATGCGAAATGTGCCGAGCATATAGAAGTGCACAAAGGTGGGGAGAGGGGAATTGTTGGTTATGGTAATCGGGGCACCATCACCAATTGTGGAATAGGAGAATCCCCCCCGCTCTTATTCTATGATTGTGAAATAATTCACAATCCCTGATTGAGCCGGTATCCGTTCGTGGTGTAAGGATAATTACTCCGTAGAGTTGATTTTGTTCACCACCTGGATGAGAGCTGGAATTGAAACAGTGCTGCCGGTACTCTCCGCTATGGCAGTCGCCACTACCCCGCCCGTTTCCACGGAAATCAGTTTCGCGAAGATCTGCTTTCCTTCATCACCGATATTGGAAACGCTGCTTATAAGAATGTAGTTGGCTCCGAGAAGCTTCCCCATCTTGACAGCGTTCTCCTTGTCGACAAGGTCGGTCTGCTGGAAATTGAGCTCGGTGCTAGCATCCCTGATCCGGTCTCTCTCAACAAGCGAGAACCTTTTCGACTCGGAAAAGAGGTGGTTCAACCTATCATCAACTGCGATATCCAGCCCTCCTTTCGCATCGCTCCTGGTGGGCATCAGTGCAATACTATCTTTGCCAGGCGGGTCGCAGATCACCAGCTCGGCAATCCGAGAGAGCTCTTTTCTCAGCGTCACGTTAATTTTTTTCGGTTTGATAGAATATCCAGCCCCGCTCGCGTAGTCCAGTATAATGCCATATATGGGCGGCAGGACTATGCTCGGTATAACCCAGCCATTAAAACCTCTGCGGGTATATACTGTCTCCGGCACATACCCTTTTTTCTCGATCTTGATAACATGACGCTCGGCACGGTGGAGCTTCACCAGCGTGGGTGTCTTCCCCCTGTCCTTGTTATCGACTGTTACCTTCGCACCATCCGGATAGCTGTTAACAGGGATCTCCTTATACTCGGTGCTGATCATCGAGGCGCAACCCGAGATGAAAATCATCAGCAGCACTATAGCCCTACGCATAACCTGGCCCCCATGAATGAATAATATACGGTCCTATACAGGCGAAGCCTGCCGTAAGATTAGATCGAGCCTCCAATAAGCCCCTGTAACCAAACCAGGACACTAGCCCTACCAATGACAAAGACAAATTGACGGACTATCCAGCCTCAAAGTGATTGGTGCGCTTATTGAGACTGTATCCACGCAAGCAGATTGCTCAAAACCATCTACTACGCTTTTTATTCACCCGTGACAATTGTTTCGAAGCTGCCGTACAACATCAATACGTTTTTGTAATGCTGGTCCACAGTGTTGATTTTGGTGATTCCACCATCTTTGCATGCGGCCGCAACACTGGCATCTCCGGTAGCCCAGAGCGCCATGTAGGTCGCAGCTTTAGACCTTCCAGTCTTTGGGCCCGGTCCGGAATTGCTTCCCGCGTCATAATAAGATGGGGAAGTTATGTTAGCATATACGATTCCAGGCAAAGGACCAGTCCCCTGCACGCAGCCACATACGAAAAAACCAACCAGCAACAAAGCCCCAAAAACAAACGCATACTTCATACAACACCTCCTTTCCTCTTGTTAAAAATTTAGGGAAACCATACTTATGATCCGCATTGCGTCGTGCGTATTGCGTATAGCACATGCCGATTGATGATCGACAATTGACGATTGAAGATTGAAAAAGAGAAGAGAAAAAACGTATCTCGTATTGCGAATTTCATAATCGAAAAAGAGAGCTGCAGCCTTAACGGGGAATGCAACCCCGCGAAAACAGATTTTACTCCTTATTTTGCCGGCTGCTAAGAATGAAACTCCCCCCATTCTTATTATATGCTTGTGAATCTTTTACAAACCTATCTTTGGGCCACATCGTCCCACCTCTCCCCCCTGATTGACGCCGTGAGACAATAAGCCACGCTTTACTCTTATTGCCGGCCCTTTTTCTTCGCCCTCTTTTTAGTTGCCTTATAACGGGCCCTGCGCTCATCCACCTTGAATCCCCTTACTTCCCTCCGCGGCTTTTCAGGCGGCGCCATGAGCTGGCGGATGGCCTCAAAGACCACTCTGAACTGCCCATCGTACTTCGCATATCGTATTGCGTATCGCGTACTGCGTATTGCGATAAATAGTAGTAAATCAGCTCCGGCATGGGGGTGACCTTCTAAAACAGACCCACCGCCCATCGATAGAACCGCTCTACCCGCTTGATCATATCCAGGGCTTCACCTTTCATGAAACTGCGGTTCTCGTATGCAACCAGGTTCTTCTTGGCGATGACCCGTCGGGCGAGCTGACTTTTCTGACGAACATCCTTTAACTTCGAGGTCGCCGAGGAAGTGAGCAAGTCTATCACCGCCATGTGGTCTTCATCGACCGAACGTATGCCCGAGTATCTCACCAGCAACGCATCGATAATAGATCTCATACTGGCTCTCCGAGATTTGCCGTGTCTTACTCTTGCGTTTAGGACTCATGCCAGTATCCTCTCCACCGGTTCTCCGTAAATCAGCTGATTGTTAGCCAGAATGGACTTGACCAGCGGCAGTTCCCGGGAGCGTTTCTTCTTCAACTCCCCCTTGGTAACAACATAAGGTGACAGGGTAATCCCATATTTCTCGGCCACATCGATACTCAATTCATCGATGCTTCTCTGGATATTCCTTTTACCAGAAGCAGTTCCAACAACTACAAGTAGGTCAAGATCACTTCCCACTGTTTCTTTCTTTGCGGCGACGCTACCGAAAATAGATACACTAAGGACGTCTTGCCGGGACTTAAGGATTCCGGTCTTGAGATCTCTGGTAAGATCCTTAAATAGATTCTGCTCCCCCTCGAAGAGCGGCCTGAGAACCTTCTCCACGATATAGCTATCCATGCGGAGCCGGTACAGCTTGGCCCTCCCTTTTTTTCTCACATCGACCAGACCTTCGGCTGAGAGTTCCGAGAGAACGGAATGGGCCATGGAAGGACTCATTCCAACGGCCCTGGCTATCCCACGACCGGTGTGCTCATCGTCCTCCTGGAAGAGATATCTCAATATCCTGACTTTTGAGCCCCTGCTTAAGATTCCGTCTAGTTGATCGTGTATTTTCATTGAACTTCTGCTCCCCAGTTTCGTTCTAATAAACGGACATATGTTCTATTTGCAGAACAATGAATAAACTAAAAAATCTCCCTTGCCATGTCAAGAGGGATTTTGATTCTCCGGATAGACAAACTCCCCCCGCTCTTATTTCATGATTGTGAATATTTTCACAACCTCTATAAAGACCGAGGATTAACCCTGGATTTCCAAATCGGCAACTCCTTAAAGATACTTTTTTTGTGAGCCGATAAAGAGTTATAGAACTTTATCTTCAGTTCATCCAGGTTAAAAAGTCCAATTAACACACCAGCATAACCAAGTTCGTTAAAATCTGGTGGAATTTTCCCATTCCAATTCAAGGCTAAGAATACCTGTGTCTTCTTATTATGATTTCTTAATAAATCCCGTATGGTGAAATCTTTTTCACCGTGTTGCCATTCGATAGCTAAGTCTATCTCGGCAGGATCGATTAGCTCTTCCAATTTTTCCCTAGTTTCTGCCCACAGAACAGAAAATCCTAAACCCTCAAAAAAATTACTGAAGATCTCTTGCAGATAGAACGACAACAAGAGAGTAATCTGTCTAGGCGGCTCCATTGCCTGGCTATTGTGACTTGTGGTGGTTTGGCTTTCCTTCTTCCGCTTGCCCATAAGCAAAACACCATCCCTTCCTCAAATGTACCTGGCCCACCCGCGGGGTGGAACCGGTAGATACACATTGAAGTTCAGCAGCAGCCCTTGAGTACAATCGGGGGGACACACTAACAACAGTTAAAGGTTATAGGTTGAAAGTTCAAGGAGCCTTTCAATCCCCCCTATATGAAATCCCCGAAAAACCACTGCAGCCTGAACTGGGAATGCCGATCCCGCGAGAACAGATTTTAAGGGAAAAAAGCGAAACTTGGAAAAGCGGACGGGGGCAAAGCCCCCCTTCGACTACGCTCCCTTCGACAAGCTCAGGATCTACGTCAGGACAAGCAATGTTCCCCGAGACAAAGCCTCCGTCATGAATTGCCGGATCTGCGACGGGACAGGCAATGACCAATAACCAATGAAGAGACTGAAGACCAAAGACAATAGACCATAGACAAAAAAAGAAATAGAAACCACTGAAGGCACTGAAGATATTGGAAATATAGAAGTATAAAAATATGGAAATAAGTAGCTACAAAAACACCAAGGCTACAGAAGGGGACGACGGACGAGAGACGAAAGAAAAGACGAATGATATACTACAGCCGATGGAGGATCATAATTTACTCCACCCTGATAACCAGAAGATGTTTTTGAGAACTTGATTATAAGTGTGAGCCGGAAAAAGAGAAAGCCCCGGGTTCGGTGCAACAAATGCGGTGCGGCAATGGCTCTCCGCAAGGGGAAGCACGGTAGGTTCTATGGATGCAGCCGATATCCTGAATGCGAGAACACAAAACCATATCCCCTAAGAACCAGGAGACCATCTCGAAATAAGTCCCGACGCCGGCGAAGGCGTTTCTTCACGCGAAAACCGCCTGGTGGATGGTTTGGATGGCTTTTCAACCGAAGCAAGCGCGACCACTTTTGAAAAAATTGAAATTTGAAAAGCCGTACATCGTACAGCGTACTTCGTACATCGAAAAAGAAAGAAGTAGAGAAGTAAGAGGCAAGGGCAAAGACAACAGGCCAAAGGCTAAAGATGGAAGGCGAAAAAACCAAGACTTCTTATTATATGCTTGTGAAATAAATCACTAGACAATTATTCTCCCTCAGACAAGGAAGAGTCAGGGAAGAGCAGGGAAAATCACGGGATATCAGGGAAAAGCTACGAGAGAAGCTGTGCAAAAGGAATACGGGAGGGCATTCCGGGCCAACGGGCACCTCCCTGGCTACGCCGGCGGCTCATGCCTCCCAGCCGTCGATACGGGGCCCCTGTCCGCCTGCCGCATTACCGCGGCATGCCTGGCGGAGGATTCGTGGTTACGAATTTGACCTTTCCATACTCGATATATTGCCAACCACCCCTACCATGCTGCCAATAGCCCCTGATATTGCCGGGGGGCTGCCTAGTCTTCAGTTTATGCTGGCCGTTCTCGTAGTAGTTCCACGTGCGGGCGCCAAACATGCTCTGCACTACCCAGGAGCTGTTTGTACCTGCAGCCCCTGGTGCACTTCCTGTTTGGGGCTGAGAGGGCTGCCGGACCAAGGCCTGAATATTGGCCTGCAACACCCTCACACCATCATTGTACCACCTGCATCCTTGTGACTTATTTAGGATATCGCGGGCCTTGTCCAAATTGCCCTCTTTGCATGCCCTGTTGAAGCTATTTCTATAGCTTTCACAAACCTCGCTAACTGCAGCAGCGACCTCATTGAACCAGGGGCAACCCTTTGAAGCATTCAGGACCTCTATGGCCCCCACCAAGTTCTCGCCGCGGAGGGCGGCAAGAATCTTCTGCTGATTCTCATTGCACGTCCGGCGATAAAGATTACGTGCATCAACAAGCTTGTCTAAATCCTTGATTCCCTTTTTAACCCAGGGGCATTCTATTGAAGACCTAAGAATAGCGTGTGCTTCCTCGAGTTCCCAGGCCTCGCACCGCTGATAAAATCTCGCCTTATTCTCAGCACATACCCGTTCAATTCCCTCCAATCGGTCTTTATCCCCTTCCAGCACCGTTATTATGGCATGGCCGGTAACGCCTTCATAGGTGGCACTCACGGCATAGGAGCCCGGTGCTCGTGCAATAAAAATATTATCCTTCCCTCCCGACCACCTTGCCGAATCGGTCACGACTTTACCCAAACCGCGTGAATATTTCGCTATCGCCTCGAATATTACTATCTCTCCGACGGATATGGTTTTACGTGCGGGTTCCACCTGGACTTTTTCGAACTTGATCTGTTCAAGAAGCTTCTTTAAAACTTTCCAATTATACGTTGCTTCCTGTTCAGCATATATTTTTGCATCTAACGCTTGTTTCTGCGCATGCCCCTTGAAGGCCTGTTGAAAGTTTTCACTCCAGTAGCGGGCGGCAAAACTCTTATGGGCTTTCTCGTTTGCAAGAATTGATGCATCCCTTGAGATGGTCCGGATAACTCCACCTCTGGCTTGTTGGGACTCACCCAATATCACCAAAATGTCCTGATCCCAAAACTCAAAAAGCCTCTCCTCGATCTTCTTTCCCCCGTCCTTCGATTCAGCCAGAGCTACCCAGCCCTTCATGTTTTTTGTGCCACCATATGTCCAGTTAAGATAGTCTTCGTATGCCATATACCATGCTTCCTCATATTCCGCTATGGCCGTGGTCATGAATGTGGTAAGGGAGTAATCGATAAAGCCGACAGCGAACATCGCAGTGCTCAAAGCCCCCCAGCCAACGCCCTCTACACCGAGCGGCTTAATCCCCCCGTAAAGCAGAGTCTGGCCAATAGAATAGGCGTTCTTTATCGCGCTGACCTTGGCCATATCATCCCCGTCGAATCCCTTATAAATGTCTCCCGCAAGAGAATAGGCAGTCAATTCCATGCCAAGTCCTCCCGCCACTTCATTAATTTCAGACAGCAAGTTATCATCCGTGATAGATGCGACGTCGCTTAAAAGCCCTATAACATCTTTTGATATGCCAAACCACTCGGTGGCATACTGCTTGACGAGGTTCCCTGCGGCCTTTTTACTGTTTACGGCCTGTAATTCTTTCTTGAATTTTTTTGTTATTACTTGATCGAAATCCACAGCCGCCCTGAGATCGGCGGCTTTCGCGATACTAAAAATAGCAAGAAGGATACAAGCTGCTCTCTTTACCATTGTTTTCATAATCATATGAGCCGAATTTGGGGACACGCCAACGACGGTTAAAGGTTGAAGGTTAAAAGTTCAAGGAACCTATAAATCCCCCCTATATGAAATCATCGAAAAACCGCTGCAGCCTGAACGGGGAATGCCAACCCCGCGAGAACAGATTTTAAGGGAAAAATGCGAAAATGGAAAGCGAAACTTGGAAAGGCCAATCCGTCCTAATATATGCTTATGAAATAAATCACTAGACAATCGTTCTCCCTCAGACAAGGAAGAGTCAAGGAAGAGCAGGGAAAAGCTACGATAGAAGCTGTGCAAAAGGAATACGGGAGGGCATTCCGGGCCAACGGGCACCTCCCTGGCTACGCCGGCTGCTCCTGCCTCCCGGCCTGCATGTTCAGCCCCCTTCCCCAGCTTTAGCCCAATCGCCTTTTCTGTTATCGAATTAAATATTTTTCTTGCACGTCAAAGGCAAATGTGCGATATTGGTAGTGTTCTTTGAGGAGTGAACGCCGGCTCCATGCCGTGTGTGATTCCGGAAACGGATGATCCTAGCTTCTCAAAGAACGTTTTATTTTCTCCACAGTCAAGAAAGTTCTCCTGTCATAATACATTCCATAGGGCTTGATTCTCTTATCATCTGCATCGATTATCAGCTCAAATTTTTCACGCACATAATCGAAATACCGCGGCTCTCCCTTCTCATAAAGCCGCTGTAACGCCCAAAGGAAATAATCAATCGCTTGTAAGCAGGGCTCTTCCTAGGGTCGATTAGAAATAACCTCACAACAAGAATCAACCTCTTTAGCATGAGTTCTTTCATTGGATCTTTAACACATAACCCATCTTGAGGTTTTAAGATGAAACTCAATTCATCAGATTATCGAGGGGCACGATTACTACGGTTCAAGGTTAAAGGTTGAAAGTTCTAGGAACCTATCAATCCCTCCATATGCGAGACTTGAAAAGAAAGCTGCAGCCTGAACGGGGAATGCCAACCCCGCGAGCCAGCATTTTATAGGAAATAGAAGAAAATTGTAACTGGAAACTGGGAGAAGAAGCCTGAACGGGGAATGCCAACCCCGCGAGACAGCATTTTACGCCCGATATACGCCTGATTTGCGCCTGATTACCTTCTAAATATGGATTTTGAAACTCAGTCTCAACTTGAGACTGAGAGATTTTTATCTGGAGGCGCTGCAAAAAAACGCGGATTTTTGCAGAGGCCAAAATCGCTCTTTATAACGCTATCTCTCATTTATGTTGAGGGAATAAAATAGGCGCGCCCCGTTTACGGGATCTCTTCGTCCCGTCCCAGGATATCTCTGAAGCGCTTCCGGGCTTTTTTTATCGGCTCTATAAGGGCCTCGAGCTTTTCCACAATGTCCATGGGGCCGGTGATCTCGACCGTGATCTTTTTTACTTTACCCGCTTCTTAAGCTTATCGGTCAACATTTTCAGCCTTTCGGAACAATCGTATTTCCCGATACGAACATCGATAACCGTCGGTGATGCATTGTTACTCCTGGCTGCCTCAAGAGCAGATACGAATTCCTCCTCTTTTGAGACCGTGTATCCTTTTCCTGCTCCGATAACGCGGACAACATCAGCATATTGCCACGGCTGAATGTCATTGAAATCTCCGTCTATCATGTGGCGGAATGTCCCGTATCCGCCGTTGTTCAGGATAACAACAATCGGGTTAAGCCCGTAACGAGCGGAGACAGAAAGCTCCATGCCGGTCATCTGAAAAGAACCATCTCCCACAAGCACCAGCGGACGCCTGTCAGGCGCAGCAAACTGAACTCCGATCGAGGCGGGAACAGAAAAACCCAAAGAAGCATAATAACTGCAGGACATAAATTCATTTTTATCATGTACCCGAAGATCCAGCCCCCCGAATAACGGGTCCCCGGGTTCGGCGATTACGGTTATATCATCGCTTAAGAATGTGTTTATACATGCAATAAGACGCTCCATAGTTACAGCTCTGCCCTTCTCAGGAACAAAAGGAGCAAGTATGTGTCTCTTTATCGGCTGTGCGGGCTGTTTCGGTTCCGGCATTGCCGCAATCATCATTTCAAGGAAATATTTCATGCCGATACCCGGGTAGGAAGAACCTCCGATAATAAGATCATCCAGCATTAAGGCAACAGTACGCGCCGCATCGATATGCTGCGTGAAAATCCCGGTAGAAAGATCCGTGATCAGCGGGCCAATAGCAATAACACAATCAGCCTCTTCCACTGCCTGGCGGATATCTTCCGGGCTCATCGCCCCGGCATAGACCCCGACAAACTGCGGATGATTCTCTGAAACTACGGATTTGCTCAGAATACCGGTTACAAACGGAAGCTGGGAACGATCAAGAAATTTCAACAAAGATTGCTGCAGTCCGAAACGGTGAATTTCAGCACCGGCAATAACAATGGGGTTCTTTGCCGCCGCGAGCATAGCCATGACTTTTCTGATCGCTCCGTCAACAGCTGCCTTATCTACAGACAAGTGATCCTGAAAAGATATGCGCGATTCACCTGCTTCAACCTGCACCATATCGCGAGGCAGTTCAATATATCCCGGCCTTTTCGTTTTATAAATAGCATGAATAACACGATCGATCTCGTCAGCAGCTGTTTCCGGGTTATCCAATACCGCCTGAGCCGAAGTCATCTCCCGAAAAACGTTAAGCTGTGTTTCAAAAGAACGTACTTTGTGGTGGAGCAAAGGGTCGCCTTTGCGTTCGGACATACCCGGCGCACCGCTGACTACCAGAACCGGTGAAAGTTCGGCAAAAGCCTGGGCAGTGCTATTGGCAAGCTTTAACCCGCCGACGCCGTAGGTAACGCATACAGCGCCAAAACCAGTCATCCGCGCATAAGCGTCAGCGGCAAAACCTGCTCCCTGTTCATCGCAGGTATTAATTACTTTGAGCGGGCTCTTGCAGAGCTGGTCATAGAAATTCAACACATAATCGCCCTGAATCCCGAATACGTGCCGCGTCCCTGTTTTCTGAATCGCCTTTATAAGGTATTCACTGATTTTCATTGTTACCTCCATCAATCATAAACAATTAAGAAACTTGAAACTGGGAAAAGAGGATACAAGAAGCAAGAGACAAGATTCAAGATGCAAGATGCAGGAAACTGGAAAGGCGAAAAACAAATTAACCGCAAAGGCGCAGAGTACGCGGAGAAAAGAAGAGGAAAGATACTAGACAGGATAACAGGATTGACAGGATAGGAAGAAAGAAGAAACCTGAAATTGAAAGAAGATGAAACTGGGAGAAGATGAAACTTGAAACTTGAAACTGGGAGAAGAGGATACAAGAAGCAAGAGACAAGATTCAAGATGCAAGATACTCAATACTGGAAACATGGAAGTATGAAAATATGGAAAATAGGAAAGAACGTGGAACGTTAAACGTGAAACGGAAAAAAGAAAACACTGAAAAAGGTCCACGAATGACACCAATTAACACGAATTAGAGAAACCGTGAAGAACACGAAGACACCCTTCGGCAAGCTAAGCACGCAGAAGCAATTGGGGACACTCTTAGCAACTTCTTATCATCCAAAGAGTTACCTGGAAACTATCCGCAGAGCTGTCGAATAGACTTTCAAGAACTTGTCTGCGGTTTTGACTGTTTTATCTTTAACCGGGGA
>Ga0222680_1000313_pt1 | contig 18887 bp, 18 predicted proteins | sample AntAcemetage1004_FD_181146 | JGI IMG/M metagenome (GOLD analysis project Ga0222680, IMG submission 181146) | Saline water microbial communities from Ace Lake, Antarctica - #1004 | ecosystem: Environmental > Aquatic > Non-marine Saline and Alkaline > Saline | place: Antarctica: Ace Lake... | reverse complement strand
CTGCTCAATATCAGCAGTACAAGTTTGAATGCCAATCCCCTATTTTTCATCTTTATCTCTGATCACCTTATAAAAAGAGGTAAATCCGGGAACCGAGTCTATGAGCCCCATACTCTTCAGGCCACGCGCGACGCGGCTGTAATCCTCAATCAAGAGTCCGCCAATGTCTGTATCTTCACCATTTTCGGTCAAAATCAAATCCTTCATTCTTTCCAGCATCCACTTTTGATGAACCAGCGTCGTGGGAATGTGCTCCTTTTTGAGGTTTCTCATGGTAACAGCGAGTGCCTCATCGGGGTGATCAAAGGCATACCGCCACCCCTCAATAGAGGCCAGGACAAAGGCCGTGCATAGTTCCGGATCTTTATTGTAGGTCTCTTCAAGCACATAAATGCCGTCTTCAGGAAAATTGAGGCCATGTTCGTGGAAGAAAAAAGTGGTAAGTTCGTCGGGGTCGATGCCGCAGTTCAGAAGGGTATGGTATTCGTTGTACCACATTGCCGAGGCCACATCGACGCCGTCTCTCAGGAATAGATTGACGGAAAAGGACTGAGGGATAACCTGTACCGCAAGATCGTATTTTTTGAAAAATGCCCGCGGCTGCATCTGAAAGACAGGCCCCCATAGCCCCACCTTCCTGCCATTCATGTCCCGGGGTTTTTCAATGCCGTTCGCCTTTTTGGCCACAAGCATCAGGGCCGATCTCTGCATTATCTGGGCAATGTTGAAGATCTTCTCTCCTTCCGCCCGGATCTGAATTCCCGTGGACAGCCAGAGCGAGGCAAAATCCGCCCTTCCATCTGTAAGAAGTTCCGATGGCGAATAGTCCGGTCCGCCGGTAATTATGGTGAGATCTATGCCGTGTTTCTTATAAATACCCTTTTCAAGCCCTATGTAGTACCCGGCAAACTGGGCCTGTGGAACCCATTGAGGTATGAATGATGCTTTTTTCAGGGTATCGCCTTCGGCTGGTGCTACGCATATAATAATAAGGAAAATGGTTGCAGCGATTAATAATTTGCGCTTTTTTCTCATTTTCATATTAACCAGAATTTTAACTTAGGAATAACCGATAGGGAAAATGCGCTACAGTTATGTCAGCCAGACCTTAGTCAGCAAGAAGAAATACGATAGTGAGAACATTCATGTCGCCATTGCGACTGTATCGCACCTCATCCGCCACCTTCTTAATGAAAAAGATTCCCAGCCCCCCGATCTCCCTGTCTCCGACATCAGCCGTTGTATCAGGATCGGAACGGGAAAGGGCATCAAATGGGATGCCCTCGTCACATATTTCTATTACAAATTTTTTGCCATCGTTAAGAGTGCAGCACATTTCAACCTGCCCCTCCTCTTCGGGATAGGCATAGCTGAATACATTAACGAGGGCCTCTTCCACGGCAAGTTCTATCTCCATCGCTTTTTTGCCCTCAAAACCATACTCTTCTGAGCACGTACGAACAAAGGATATGAACCGGTCAAGATTTTCAATAATGGCTGCAAGCTTTAGAGACTTCATAAAATGCATCCAAAAGTAATTTTTTTACAATTATACGTAAAATGCCTGTGTGATAAAGGCAGGGAATTCTCCCTTGCGCGATTACAGGGCCGCCATTGCCTCTTCCACAGATTCATGAATAGGAATAATGGCACTGAATCCCGAAATCTCAAAAACTTCTTTGACGACAGCCTGGAGAGAGGCGAGCAATATCTGTCCGTTTTTCCCCTTTAGCTTCTTGGCCGTTACCAGAATACTTCTCAGACCGGAACTGCTTATGTAATCAAGTCCAGCCAAATCGACGACAAAATTGATATTACCTTCATCGATCAACCTTGCCAGCTCCTTTTCAAACTCGGGCGATGAAACAGCATCCATCCTGCCAGTAACGGTTACCAGTGTCCCCTTTTCTTCATTCTTTACACTTAACTCCATAAGATCTTCCCCTTTCCAGACCCATTAATATTGCGACGAAGCTAACACGTTAACCATGAAAAAGCGAACGATAATCATCTCGCCGCCCATGCTGTTCGAAGCCTGTAATCGCCGGTTTTCGCCGGAATGACGAAAAGCGGGAGTCTTTGACTTCCAAGTAATTTAAATTTGCAAATGTGTTGTAGCGTTGCCCCTGCGGGCAACATGTCTGTGGGGCACAGAGGCCCCATGCTACATAAGAAGTTACTTCCCATTATAATACCGATGTGTGACATAGCGGAGCTTTTTACGAGTTCATCAAGTTTGCTTTTCATTTCCACGATGATTGGGGATGCCTTACAGGACATGGCCGGTGGCGGCAGGATTAGTCTGAGAAGGTTGTCATCCGGGAAAGGTCCGCGCGGATGACAACGAAAGCTTCAAAGGTGTTTCTGTTTCTGAGGATTATGGGATCAGTTTCTCAACCACCCTGACTGCCTCAACACCATCTTTTGCGTAATGCGCGCCGATCGACTTCGCGTAGGCCTTTGTTACCACCGCTCCACCCACCATGAATTTACAGTCGAGAGACTCACGCTGTGCAAGGTCTATGACCTCTTTCATGATTACCATGGTAGTGGTCATCAGGGCTGACAGGCCGATAACAGAGGATTTGAGCCTTACGGCCTCCTGTACAATGACCTCGGCCGGAACATCCTTACCCAGGTCAACCACCTCGAACCCGTGATTTTTCAGCATCAGCGCCACTATGTTCTTGCCTATATCGTGAACGTCCCCCTTTACCGTCGCGATGATGATAAGTCCTTTCTGTTTCTTATTCAGTTTGGCATCCCCGAGCCATGGTTCAAGAAAGGCGATACCTTTTTTCATCGTTTCGGCGCTCGCTATCAACTGTGGAAGAAAATATTCTCTCCTGTCAAACAGATCACCAACTTCCGTGATCGAGGGAATCATGATTTCGTCAACTATCTTCTGCGCGCCCATTCCTGAATCCATAGCGCCGGAAAGCAGTCGCTCTATATCTTCCCTGTTCCCCTCAAGAATAGCTTGAAACACCTTGTCCTCGGATGTTTTGTGAGAAGGGGCATCTTCCTGTTTTACCTTTGGGGGCATTTGTGAGAAATGACTTATATACCTCGAGGCATCTTTGTCCCTGCCAGCGAGCACGTCGCCCGCCAATTTGGAATTTATCAACTCTTCCACCCCGGGATTGGCAATCGCCATAGTCAGGCCCTTCGACACCGCCATGGCAAGAAAAGACGCGTTCAGCCACTTACGCTCCGGCATTCCGAAAGATACGTTAGAAAGACCGACAATCGTATTGGTCCCGAAGACATGGCTGCTCCATTCAATCGTCTTCAGGGTCTCCATGGGTGCCTTAAAGTTTGACGACGCGGCCATGACAAGACCATCAACAACTATGTCGGATTTTGTAAAACCCAGGTCTGCGGCTTTTCCAAAAACATCTTTTATAATCTTTTTTCTTTCTTCGGCAGTTTCAGGGATATCACCATCCGCAAGTGGAAGAAGTATGAACATGGCCCCATATTTTGCCGCCACGGGAAGGAGTCTGGCCATCTTTTTGGTCTCACCAGAGATAGAGTTGATAAGCACACGGCCCGGGTATAACCTCAGCGCCGCCTCTATCACTTCGATATTCGAGGAGTCGATAACGAGGGGCAGCTCGGAAGCCACTGAAAGGTTCCCGATCGCGTCCAGCATTGTCTCTTTTTCATCAATTCCCGGCATACCCATATTAACATCAAGTAGCGACGCACCCTGATTTTCCTGTTCTTTTGCCATGGTCCGGACAAGAGACATCCTGCCCTCAAGAAGTTCCTGCTGAAGGGCCTTCTTCCCCGTCGGATTAATACGCTCTCCTACAATCGAGAGAGGCCTCTCCCCTTCGAGAATTACATATGACCTCGCGGAACTCAGGGCTCCGATTGAATCTCTCACTGGCAGAACGGGCTTTATGCCGGCAAGCGCCTCCTTCAACTTTCGGATATGCTCAGGGGTCGTCCCGCAACACCCGCCAATGAGATTCGCCCCCTTCGAGACAAACTGTGCCCCGAATGAGGCAAACGCGTCCGCATTCATGTTGAAGATGGTTTTGCCTTCGATCAGCTCGGGCATCCCAGCGTTTGGTTTTGCCACCAGTGGAATTTTGGCCCAGGGCTTCATCGCCTCTATCAACCCCAGCATCTCCTCCGGCCCGGTAGAGCAGTTGCAACCGACGGCGTCCGCACCGAGACTCTGCAGCGTGATCAGGGCGGCCACAGGATCAGTGCCGTTCAGCGTCCTGCCGTTTTCTTCATACGTCATAGTCACGATGGCAAACTTGTCGCTAAGCTCCTTTACAGCGATAAGGGCCGCTCTGGTCTCCTGGATGTCCATCATTGTCTCTATGACAAAGAGATCAACCCCACCCTCGAGAAGTCCTTTTACCTGCTCTTTATAGGCATCAATGGCCTCCTCAAAATCCAGGTCACCGAATGGTCTGACAAATCGCCCAGTGGAACATATATCACCCGCGAGCAGGACATCCGCGCCCACCGCGCGCCTTGCCAGCAGTGTGAGATCCCTGTTGATTTCAACCACATCGTAAGCGCCGTATTGACTCAACTTTATGCCGTTCGCCCCGAAGGTGGCCGTGTAAACAATATCCGCGCCCGCATCCCGATAGCCGGCATGCACACCACTGATTATGTCGGGATTTTCCAGGCACCATATCTCCGGACACACACCCGCGGGCATCCCCTTTTTGTGCAACTCAGTCCCCGTCGCACCATCCAGTATAATTATTTTCTCTTTGATCCTGTCCTTAAGTTGCATCTTCTTACCCGTGTCTCCTTTACGTGTAAATCCCTGCTACGGCTGTAACAGACTTTTCCGGTATGAGAATAAAGTTTTCGTTTATCTTGACTCCTATACGGTCGAGCTCCAGCGTATCATACATCAGCTTCTGATTTTCAAGCAGAAAATCGCCATACCCGGCCGAAAAGCGTCCACTGGTGAGACGGGCGTTCTCCCTGGCAAGCAGCCGATTAAAAAATCCCGTAATCCAGTCAAGCGCCGCGTCCGTCATCTCGCTTGCCACCGCGTCGATGACCACACCGCGAGTCATGTCACCACCCTCGGTATCTTTCCGTATGGCGTCCATTACCTCACTCCCGGCAGTTGAACCGATAAAGAGCGCCTCTTTGCATCCTTTCAGGAACCGGGCGAGTTTTGCGCTTTCAATCTCGACGTCAGTCCCGAGGACAACGAGGTGAGGGGTCACTTCCTTCAGAGAGACACGCAAGCCGGCCCCCTTCAGCGAGACAATAGCGACCGCATAATCTATATGGCGTTCTATCTCTTCCCTCTCATGCACGTCAACCTTTGTTATGCCCCTCTTGTAACCAAGACGCCTGTAAACAGCGTCCATCGGCAACGGGATGTTTATCAATGGAAAAATCTGTACTAAATCAGGGACACTTCCCATATTAATTCACTTTCTTCTTTCCGGGCGTTCTGGTCGTCCCGGTTTTTTAACCATCATTCAAAAAATTATTCGATCATTAAAACAGGGAATGCCCCTGTTACCCACAAACATGATACCTTTTGCAAGAACTTTCTGTACACATATGGTATTTTTTGCAAGTTGCGATCGGGACAATATCAACCAGCGATGAGATACATTCGTTCCCTCACCTTGCCATCACTGCGAATTACAAAATGATACCAGACCCCATGACATTCTATTCCGCGCAAGGGTCAAGAACAGACTTGACCACCTTTTTATTCCTTGTCAATAATTTAGTGTTATGTTACCGGAATTTATCCCTTGACAATGTATCATAATGGGGTTAGGGATTTAGGGTGTTTTATCGATCGTGAACGCATCATATGTGCTTTTGAACTGCCGTAACCACGGGAGAGCGAATGGTCTGATTATCACAAGCCCTGTTTTTCTAAATGAAAGGCAGGGTTTTTGTTTTGTGAAGGCAGGGTGAGAAAATAAGAACCCGTTTTCGATTTACCAATTTACACATGTGACTGAAAAAAGAATCGCTGTCTGTTTTTGGAATTTGATGGAATCAGTCTTCTGCATATCACTCTATATGTGGAGATATGCAGTTCTATAGAATAACTTGTTAGGCTGTGGTATTATTTCTGCTGAATGATGATAGATATTTTTTTGAGGGGAAAATGCGATTTGTTCTAAACACAAAAACAGTGTTAATTTTGACATTTTTAGTTATATTTCTTTTTCTATCTTATTTCATGTTGGGTTTATCTTCATATCTAATAATATTAATAACAGGGATATTGCTATTGGGAATAATGATTGGAAATAAAAGGAGTATTAAATGAGAATAGTAATCACACTGCTTTCATTATGTATGCTTTTGATTAGTTGCGCTCATACAATCTCTATAAAACCAACAGATATGAATATTTCAAAAAAAAATAGTTTTAATTTTAAAGCTGCCTATATCATATCATCTTCAGAACTTAATCAAGAAATTATAACTTCTGCTGGCGGAGGAGATAAAGTTAGATATAAACCATACGAAGCATTAGACTCCGCTATTAATCTTGCGTTAAAACAAATATTTCTCGATGCAATCCGTATAGAATCAATTTCACAGTTACCAAATTACTCTGAAATTGGATTGGTTTTTGATCCTACTATTATAAAAACGGATTCAAGTTCAACAAGTTTTATGTTTTGGCCTCCTGAAAGTTTTACTATCCAGCTTGATTGTTATGTTTATGATCGGCAAGAAAATAAAATTCAAAAATTAAATAGTGTTGGTCATGGTTCATCAAGCAGATCAGATTGGTTTGGACAATTTGACAAATTTGGCATTGCAGGGCAACGTGCAATGCAAGATGCTGTTGAAAAGATTTTCTATCAATTAAACTATGATGCTATTGCAAGCCTTTTAGATCATTCTGGAAGCAATAACTTTAAAACTTCACTTACCCCTCCAAATGCTCAACCATATACTTATAGTGTTGTTTCAAAAAAATCGATAAACAATAATCGGGTTGGTACAAAATGGGCGATTATTATTGGTATTTCACAATATCAGAATGCCGGCAAAAGTGGTTTAATGAATCTTATCTTTGCTGATGATGACGCAAAATCATTTGTACGTTCTCTCCAAAATCTTGGATGGAATGAAAGTCACATAAAACTTCTCACAAATAAAGATGCATCAAAAAGAAATATTGAAATTGCACTCGAATCTTGGCTGACAAAAGCAGGGCCAAACGACCAGGTCATTCTGTTCTGGTCTGGACACGGTTACCCAGACCCAGAAAATCAAGAGAAAGTATATTTTGCTACATACGACACAGACATTTCTATTCCAGCTACCGGCTACCGTATGGACAAGGTACGAACTGCATTGGAAGAAATAAATGCAAAAAACGTCATCCTGCTTGCTGACACTTGCCATGCCGGAAAACTCATTACCAGAGGTGACGGCAGCCGAGGTATATCTATTGTACCCGACATTAACAAGATGGCCCGTGAGCGGAAGGTGCCCAAGGGATGGATATTCATGGTAGGGGCAGATACAGATCGTCAAGCTATTGAACATACATCATGGACTAATGGAGCATTTACGCATTCTCTCATTAAAGGACTGAATGGCGAAGCAGACGGATTTCAGAGTGCAGGAGCAAAAGATGGTGTTGTAACTATGGGTGAATTGAAAACTTACATGAATACAGCGATGCCTAATGAGACACAGAAAATCCTTGGTGTAGCAAAGCGCCCGGTTATAGCTACCAGCACAGGTAATCCTGACATCTGGAATCTTACTATGCAAATAACAGAATAAAGGTTAATTAGGGAGGCTTAGGGTGTAACATCTTAAATATTAAGTGTTCGATCTAAGGTACTTTGATCTAACTGCTGAGTATGAATAGGGGTCAAGTCTATGGTTGACCCTTGCTGTTAATTAGCCAAGATTCAAGAAAGCATAGAAGTATAAGAATAAAGGTAAAATCAGAAGAAATATTGAGATAAGAGTAAGTAGATCACCCATGGGTCAAACGTAGACTTGACCCCTCGCCCCGCTCTGTGCAACCGGCATAACCACGCAAATGCAGCCGATTCGCTACACGCACGGCTGATTTTGTTGTTATGTTTTATTGAAGGAAAATGAATAATGCGATTGTTTAGAAAAATAAAAGAAACAATAGATCCGATTAATAGAATGACTCCAGTTCAAATTGTACAATCTATTCCTCTTGTTTGGGTAAGGGTGCCTATCTGTATTTGTGCTGGTTATTATGATAATAAATGCACAGAAGGAAATATCGTTGATCACGACTCAATATTATCAGCAATAGCTCTAACTGATGTTCAAGTATACAGCAGAGACATAGAAACTGTCTGTGATGGTGAACCATATAAGTTAGCAGTACTATTATATTCATCGATGAAAGATGGAACCGAAAAAGATAAGTTAGGAGATGCTACTTTTTCATTACTTTTAGGCGAATTAGAAAAAGGTGGAACAAACATTTCAGAAGCACTAGCTATTAAATCTGGAGACCTTGGATATACAACAATATCAAAACCAATAATTGGGGCAATTTTGTCAGTAGGCTATCCACCTCCAATAGATGTAATTGAAAAATTAACAAAAGAATCATTAGAAAAAATAGATTGTCTCACATAAAATAACATAACAAGGCTAATTCAGCCGACGCGAAAAACCACGCGGCTGATTAGCGGCGTTAACTGTAAGGGAGATCATGACCACTAAACATCAGAAAAGTCTTGAAATGATTTATGCCAAGAAAACAGGAGAATTGCTTGGTGAGTCGTGGGAAGTGGAGCCTTCTCCTGATGAAATCAGTTGGCCTGACCTGATCGTGAAAACAGAACTGGGAAAATTTGGGTTAGAGGTCAGAGAAATATATCTCGACGAGGCAAGTAAGGGATCTACAAAAAAAGCTTGTGAAAAGAATAATCTGAAAAACATTAAAAAGTTGGCCGACGCTTATTATAAAGCAAGTTGCTCCTCCATCAAAGCCGACTTATTGGGTGACATAGGTAGTCACGACCAGCTGTTGAGCGCGATAACAAGGGAGGTGCCGCAACTATCAGAGTTTGAGCAAAAACGGATTGTTCCCTATAATGGTTGTGTAATTTATGTTCGAAGACTTCCGGATCAGTTCGGGGAATACAAAAGATGGAACTACGTATCTGACAAAGTCGGCTGGGTGAGCAATATTGATAAAGACGTTTTTGACAGGGCTATAGTTGGGAAGGCAAAGAACCTTACAAAATATGCTAAGAGAATTTCGGAAGTGAGGTTGCTCCTTGTGAGTGACAGAATATACAACTCAGGCAAAGCCCATTTAATGAATGACATCACTTGCGATGCCTGCGGTTTCAACAATGTATATTATCTTTCATATCCGGATGCAGTTTGGCAGCTATGCAGTTAACAATCGGCTGCAGTGGATTGGCTGCTTCCGTGGCTTTCTCAGCCCCACAGCTGGTTTTTGCTTTTGTTATTTTGTTTAACACCGTAGCAGGCCGCCAACGCACTGAGCCGTAACGCTCGACCTTAAAAAGGGGCCAAGTAATGAATTGGACACGACTTTTCACCCTATTTGTGATCTTTGCTTTCGCAGGAACGGCTATCAGCGAGGAAATCTCTACCAAGGAACCCCGCTGGAAACAGTTAAGCCAAGCCTATGGCTTTGTTCTTGCTCAGCAAGCGTCCCTTGAGCTGATCGAGAAGAAATTTCCTGATTTAGCGAAGGACGTCAAAGATGCATGGTTTGCCTTTAACTCGACTGCACTTGGAGAGTGCGTGAAGGGAGTCGAGAAAGAGCTTTCTCGGGAGCTCGGCGACAAATGGCCTGAATACCAAAAAGAGATGACCACCCAAATGGACTCCCTTATTGGAGAGCAGGAAGTCACACGCCAACAGTCGGTCGCCTTTTTGAAGGAAGTCCGCCAGAGGTCAAAAGGGGAAATGCCAGAATCGATTCTTGCCGCTCTTCTTTCAGCACATTCCCGATTCTCCAAGAATCCCGGATTAGAGTTAACGAGTGGTTGGAAACAAACTTTTCGGACGAAGGGCCACCCAAAAGCGAAAGGTGTCGATTTCTCAATTTCCTTTCCTGCTAGCTGGAGCAAGCGAGAAGGCTACAGGCCTAACATCATACAGTTTTTCCAGAGTTGTGCTGGTCATGGCCCGATCATGTGCAGCTTAATGGTCAAGACACTTCCGCTTCCCGCTGGTTACAAACCAACCAAAGGGGAATTGAAAGAATTTTTCCAACCGAATGAACTCAAGGGAATGATTCCCGATGGAAGCATTTTCATCGGTGCAAAGGAGATAGCACTCGAAGGTTTGCCTGGTGGAATACTTATCTGCGACCAAAATCAGAAGAGGCTTGATCAGGAGCTTACAATGCGAATGACACAATTTCTGACTATTTATGAGAGCTCAATAATATTCATTCAGTTCATGGTGACAAAGATGCCAGACTCAACAGATACACTTGACGATTTACAGAAACAGTTTTTACCTACCTTTAAGGTAGTAGCCAACACATTGGTATTGAATGACCGCTACAAATAGAGATCGAACGAATAAATTCAGCGGACGCAAAAAGCCGCGCCGCTGATTAGCGGCGTTCGCTTCCACTCAATCAATGCTCTAATGAATACAACCATGAGCTAAGGAGGGATAAAACAATGAAAGAATTTAACGTAATAATTGAAAAAGATGAGGATGGTTATTTTGTTGCTTCTGTACCGACACTCCGGGGGTGTCATACTCAAGCAAAATCTCTTGATACATTAATTAAGAGGATTAAAGAGGCTATTGAACTTTGTCTTGAAGTTGAAACACCGACATCAAGTGAATTTATCGGTGTTCAAAAAGTGGCGGTAAACTTATGACTACGTCCCCCTCAATAACCGCCAGTCGGTTAATTCGTGCCCTGCGTAAATTTGGGTTTGAAGTAATACGAACAAAAGGCAGCCATCATTTCGTGCAGCATCTAGATGGTCGATGCACCGTTGTTCCTCTGCATAAGGGAGAGAGTATAGGTCGTGGGCTTCTTGCTCAAATTTTACGAGACTGTGATATCACAAAGGAAGAATTACTGAAAAAGCTTTAAGCGAACCACCGCATTAAGACCGACCTCGTAAACTCGGCGGCTTATGCGGGATGTTCGGCCTCATACCCACAATTTTGTTGACAGCGTGTAGCCATATGGCTACAATAATGTCATGATCTAAATCCGTAAAACTTAAGCTTTTGCAGAATGGCTTGATGGGCTGCCAGATATCCGCGCTCGTGCTCGCATCCTTATCCGGATTGAAAGATTAGCGACCGGAAATCCGGGAGACGTGAAGCCTGTTGGTGAAGTTGTATCAGAAATGCGGATTGATTATGGCCCCGGTTATCGGGTGTACTTTAGGAAAATAGGACAAAAGGTGATCATATTATTGGCTGGCGGCGATAAAGAAAGCCAGTCCAAGGATATTAAAACTGCCTTACGTCTATCACGTAACTTATAGGAGCTGATTATGACAAAAACCAAGACTTCCAGATACGACGTTACTGAACACCTTCGCACTCCAGAGGAAATGGCTGCGTATCTTGAGGCCTGCCTTGATGAAGCGAACGGTGATGCCACTCTCATTGCCAAAGCTCTGGGTGATATTGCTCGGGCCAAAGGTATGTCACAAGTGGCGCGTGAGGCTGGTCTTTCCCGCGAAAGCCTTTATAAAGCGCTTTCCGGCGAACGAGCTCCAGGGTTTGACACGATACTGAAGGTTATCGGCGCTCTCGGGCTGAAATTGCATGCAGAAGCGGTTCAAGCAAGTCCCTAAATCGCCCAACCTGTCGCTGGTGGGGACGGTGAAGACCACGCCGCCCCACAGCTTTTCGTTATGCCCTTGGGTGAATAGGGGGCAAGTCTATGGTTGACCCTTGCTGTTAATTAGCCAAGATTCAAGAAAACACAGAAGTATAAGAATAAAGGTAAAGGGTCTTGAAGAAATATTGAGATAAGAAAAAGCAGATCACCCATGGGTCAAAAGTAGACTTGACCCTTCGCCCTGCTCCCTTTATCTTCCAGGGCCAGCGACCAGACCGTCGGCTCTGTCCAGCCATTTTTTTCTGCAACCTGGGAGACGGTGAAACCCCTCGACAGGTCGGTATTTGGCTGAAATGCCAATGTTGGCATTTTGGCCAAATGATTACGAATCGTTTCCCTGACCAGTCCCAATCTCTTTGCAATCCTGTCTTGCGGTATGCTGCAGATTCTTGCCCAAACCTGCCACCCATTCCTGAGGAAAGTTTACCACTTTCCGGGTCATTTCAGGAATGAGTATGAATAGGGGTCCAGTCTATGGTTGACCCTTGCTGTTAATTAGCCAAGATTCAAGAAAGCATAGAAGTATAAGTATAAAGGTAAAATCAGAAGAAATATTGAGATAAGAGGAAGTAGACGACCCATGGGTCAAACGTAGACTTGACCCCTCGCCCTCTCTTTTATTCCTTGTCAATAATTTAGTGTTATGTCACCGGCATTTATCCCTTGACAATGTATCATAATGGGGTTAGGGATTTAGCGTATTTTATCAATCGTGAATGCTTCACATGTGCTTTTGAACTGCTGTAGCCACGGGAGAGCTAATGGTCTGATTATCACAAGCCCTGTTTTTCGAAATGAAAGGCAGGGCTTGTGTTTTTTGAAGGCAGGGCGAGAAAATAAGAACCCGTTTCCAATTTACCAATTTACATGTGTGACTGAAAAAAGAGTCGCTGTCTGTTTTGGGAATTTTATGGAATCAGTCTTCTGCATATCACTCTATGTGTGGAGATATGCAGTTCTGTAGAATAAGTTGTTAGAAGGATAGATAAAATGAAGAATTTACTTCTTATCATAGTTTTGATGGCGTCATTATTTAATGGTTGCGCATCAATCAACTCTCTTCCGCAGTCTGCATCAGAGGTTGAATTTAACCCGGCAGTAGAGGGGCGCACTGGCTGGTCAAAATACGAGGAGGTTTTCTTTTTTAAAGGTGTGGATAAGCGTACCGCTTATTTGGCAGCGAAAGCAGGGCTAGCAGATGCAGGATTTACGATTAAGAGAGCAAGTTATGAAAGCTTGTTCGCCATCGGGGAGCATGGAATTACTGCTTATGACTGGAATATCGTAGCTGGTGTGTATATTAAGCAAGAAGAACCAAAAGGATGCTGGGCGAAAGTCCACGTAGAGGGTTCAAAGGACGTTGGTTTCTGGGGAGATATGACAGCATCTAGTTGGACCCAAGACATTTTTAAAGGAATGAGAAGATATATTTTGACTGAATCAGAGATAACAGATCCAAATAAAAAACATTTCGAATAGTTCTTCTAACAAGGCAAATGCACTCGGACGCAAAAAAGCGTCGCTCGTTCCTCGCTCTGCTTTTTGCCGCCGGTGATTTGCGGCATTGGTTGCGAAAGGAGAAATGAACATGCCAGAAACTGAGACAAAGTCACCGCAAACAGAAACTTCTGAGTCACCAGTTCTAGCTGTAGTCGATCGTGCGCGTGAAGAAATCGCGTGGGTTCGTTCCGCATACAAGTTCGCTGTCTCGGTCATCGCAATTCTGATAGCAATCGGCCTCTATTTTTCTCACAAGTCAATCCAAGATCTCAAATCTGAACTGAGAGCTGACGGCGAGAGAATACAGGGTCAACTCAAGACTGAATCTTCTCTCCTGGCGCGAACCCTGCAGAAGGATCTTGAGGACGAGGTTGGCCGAATTCGAGGTGAGGTCACAACGCGAATTGAGGATGAGTTCAAACAGGAGAACATCTCGACTCTAGTCTCACAACAGGCACAAACAAGAATCGATGCCATTGCAGACAATTTGATTGAAAGGCAGATCGGCGCACACATCGCACCACTGAAAACGGAACTCACGACACTAATTGCCGACAGCTCAACGGAGCTTAATACCAAAGTAAAGGAACTTGACGCGAAACTCACTCAGACTAGAGCAACCGAGGAGGAACTTCGCGGCTTGCTTACCGAAGCCAGAAAGACCGTTGATAACGTGAAAGAACAGTCGGAATTCGTACTTACTGTCTTGGCCGCACAGGGCGATGATCGTAATGCATTCGACAAGCTTCGCAAATGGAGTAACAACAATTCCTTTGCCCTGCGCCAGCAGGCCAAAGCAGCAGAGTTAAGCATACTCAAGAGTCACTCCAGCTTTATCAGTGATACCCACATGAACCTTAGCTGGCGCAAGGGTCTCGATCCGTCTGCCATGTCGCCGGCTGAGATCAGGGCGAACTGGCGAGGTATTCCGTCACATCTTGCGAGAGCCTACGTTGAGTTCGCGTGGAAGCATAAGAACCTCACCAAGGATGATAAACTCATTTTCCTTCACGACGCATTGAGTGACAGCCGAGGAAGCATGCAAGCTGCCGACTGGGCCGCGAAGACTCTTTCGAAGGAAGCAACGGTCAACTATAACCCCCCTTTTGATTTCTCTGCGATCGAGAAGTGGTGGATCGAGCGAGGGGAGACAAATGCCATATCGAAGGAGGCAACCAACAAGGCCATGGACAGCGACAAGAAATAGCCGCGCTTCGCACAGCCATTTCTTGCGCGTCATGGCAGACGTTAGGCAGTGACAGGAAATAAACGATGAGCACCGATATCAAAAGCCCACCTTTTCAATTTCAATTAAGTGCAGGGTATCGTGCAGCCAGACGGATGAATTCATTCTTTTGTTCCATTGCCCTTGCTTGGTCGGCCGCACAGTTTGATCTTAAAACTCTGAGCATAGGGTATATTGGAAACATTGATCTGTCCCGCGCTTCAATACCACTTATCTTAACATGTGTAATCGCATACAGTACAATACGTTTTGTTCTGGAGTTCAAAATGCAGTCTGTTGAAGTTCGAAGATGGGGCTATGCCCAGACAGATTTCAAAATATCAATTTTTCTGGTGCGGTTAACTATTCTGATCTTGGCGTCTAGTGGACTTAGTAGATCGGTTGATACTGTTTATTATGTACTACTGGCAGCGATTGGCGTATTTGCTCTATTTTTTATTTTCGTGTTCGTGGGAACGATGGTTTTAGCATTTTTTTTTATCACATTACGAAACCGCAAGCGATATCACTCTGCCGCGGCTGGAGCTGGAAAGTCATTAGCTTGGGCACAACTGGTTTCAATTTGCGTTCTTGCATTTATTTTCGTAGCTCTCGGAATTGCATCGCTACGCTATGAACCACTTTTATCGCTTTGGACTATGCCACCAAGCCCAATCGCTGTTGGGGTTTTTGTATTTGCTTGTATTGTAGTTATGCTTAGTTTATTAATCCAATCTAGGTGGTATGAGGATTTATTTGTGATCCCACCAGATTTTACTGAAAAAATCCTGCCCAACGGGCATAAATCAAGAACCTATCACAAAGAACTTTATCGACCTATATGGGAATGGTATAGTCAACATGCTAGCAAGGAGAAACCGCAGGAAAAGGCATCTGTCGAATGAAATTGCTGCATAACAAGCCAATCCAGCCGAGCGCTACGCTCCGGCTGATTTCTACATTATGGAAATAAAATATGACAGGTCAAATTACTAAACACCAACACCAAGTTCCTCAATTCTACATTAAACTATGGGCGGATAGCTCAAATCAGGTTTATTTGTATGATTTAAAATATCACAGTAACAAACTTACCGTATCAAAAAATATTTTATTTGAAGAGTTCTTTTATGAAGAAAATCCTGCAACTCCTGACAATAGAATTGAAAACATATTAAGTGTAATAGAAACTCAATCAGCTCCTATTCTTAAAGAACTTAACGGAATTACAAATAAATATTCGAGATACTCGCAAGACAAACATTTAAAAAAAGAAATTGAAAATTTACTCACGCCTCCTCAACAAGCAATTATTAAAAGATTTTCAGCTTTTCAATATCTTAGAATCCCTGGAGCAATTGAACAAAAGGATTATGAACTACAAGGCAGTTCATTGCAAAAAAATGAAATTGGTTATGGCCTTAATCCCGGCAGATTTGTTGAAACAGGATTTGAATATCTGAAAGACCGTTTTATGGCATTAAAAATGTTAGTTAACTATTCATACGAAGAATTATTTTTGACCTCAGATTGGCCTTGTTTTGACATGAAAGACTCCGATGATGCGCCTTTGTTAGGCGAAGAGATTGGTTCCTCAAGCGAGGTTGTTGCGTGTACCACATTGGGGCCAAGGCTTAGAGTTATATATTATCCTCCGAATTTTAACAATAACCCTGCGTTGGCAAACGCACCTAGTCTTATCGTTAAATCTACCCCAGATAGCCAAGTTAAAAATCACAACACCTTAATAATTCAGCAAGCGATACGATATGTTGTTTCACAAAAACGAGTTGATTTTATAAATAAAATTGCCGCCAAAAGAAAGAGGGAGAAATTCTAACAAGCCGCTAAAGCCGATCGGCGCTACGCGTCTCCGGCTTAGCTTTTCGTTGGATTGTAACTAAAACGCCTCTTAATCAACAAAGCAAAGATAGGAGTGTTCGATGGAAGATAGTACACACCTGAGCTTAGAAGGGACACTTACAAGTTTGTATGCGCCAGAGTTACGCTTTAATGCCTCATCTTCATCATTGCAGGGGAAAGAAATCAGCATTAGCGGTACAATTGGTGGCCAGCCGATCTCCATTATTCATGCATCTGGTTGTTCCCCACGTCGAAGCAAACAGAATCTTCTGATAAATAGCAATTCTTTCTCATTCATTCTTGCTTGTGATGATATCGTTAAAGAAGCCGAGCCGGTGACTGGAATCAGGGGCCTTCGTTCTCTTTTTGCAGGATTATATCCTTTTGATTCTCAAGTCATTGAACTTAATTTTAAGGGCCTAAATTTCCATCTAACTACTTCACTGCATATTGAGATACCACATTTGCTCACACGCTATTACAAGGGTACGGAAAATTTGCAGCACGTCTTCAGCGAGGGAGGACTCCGAGCAGTTTCGTATATGGGTGGAATCTGCGAGGATGGCGAAGGGTTTCGCATGCATCTCCACTATAAATCGCTTGACGCATTTAGACGTATTGCCAACCCTGCTTTAACTATGATTTCAGTTGCCTACCTTGATCTTGCGGCTATTCTTACTGGTGGCAGTGCTTGGCGAGACAATCCTGCAGTCATCTTCGGCCTTCTTTGTATAAACGCAACGGCTCTTGGAAGTCTTGCTGCAATTCGAGTCGGCTCAACTTTAAGATCATTGCTCAATATGGCAAGATTGGCCGCTGTTATCTGGGTTCTTATTATCACTTTCGCAATTCGCACAGGCGGTCTCCCTGGCATCGGATTAATCGTAGATATAGGAATAAAGGGTGCCATTATGTGGCTTTTAATAACTTCTTGCTTTTCTTTCCTCGTTTATCCATTAGAAGATGATAGTAATCGAAGGGGAAAGAAGTTTGCTTGGTTATCAATATTGTGTTTTTTAGTATGGGCCGCATGGCTTTTTATTGAGCCACTTGCTGTAGCGAAATCTTTTTCGGTTATGCGGGGCTAAGTTCCTCAATGTAGAAACATCCAACTAACCAATCAACCCGACGTGTTACACACGCGGGTTATTTTTCCGATGGGTAACAAATGTATATAGAAGACAAAGATAATATGCCCCAAAACTTAGCTGGTTGTATGATGTTTTTTGTCGATAAAAAATCGAAAGAAAAATTAGGCCCCAAAACAGGCTGCAATCAAACAGGCATATTTGTCTCCCATAGTGAAATTATATTTGTAAGGAAACGCAAAGTACAAAAAATAAACGTTGATGAATTAAAGGGAACAAAAGTCGCCATTCACAAAGTTGCGGATGGTTCCCTATCAAGAAATATTGTAGCCTTTTTTAAAAACATTAAAGATAATTATAGAATGTTTGGTCTTGGAATTAGAGCGCTAGCGAATCACAATTTTGAAGTCTTTGATTCTGAAAATATTATGCCAAAATTTGAAAATTATTCGTCCATTGCCCAATATGATATTGCATGGTCAGAGTTAACCTCTAAGCTTCGAAAGGGCGACTTAATTTTCACTTTTAATAAAAAAAGTCGAATCAGCAAACTCATCGCTGCGATCGACAATGGTTCTTGGAGCCACTGTGGAATTTATATGGGGCAAGGGAATATCTTTGAAGCTATTTCTAAAGGCAGAGTTGTTAGAAATATTGAAGCTTATAAGAACCTAAACATACATCTTGGAGTGTATCGGTCTGGGATGGCAAAGCAGTCTTTTACAGATGAAACAATAAATAAATTTGTTAATGAAGAGGCGGGACCCAACTACCGGTATCTTAAAGCAATCCTTCTTGGTATTAGAACGGTTCTTGGTTTGAATAACGACAAATTTTCTCCAACCGATGTCACTCCTAATGGATTGATATATTCGGGTTCTTTATACTTGGTCGGCTATTTGTGACAGAATTACCCACCAAATGCCTGGGTTAATTAGGGACAACAGCGCCCTATTTAACCTGGCGACAGACGTTGCTATATTTGTTGGGTTGTGTAAAAAGGGCGCTGTTGTACCTAATTAACATATCTGTTAGAGGATTGGATGCATGGGCTTTTTTATTTTTGGGCAATCGTTTATTTGTCATGAAAACTTATTAACCGGAGTCACTTCAACTTATTAATTCCAGAAAGAAACAGGTATGAAAACAAAAATTTATGCGGGTCTTTTGCTAATCGTCTGGGTATTGTCTTTTAGCGGCTGCGCGACCTTGGTGGTTTACGGCCAGAAATCGGACAAAAGGCTTCGGATGGGACAGCACCAGGAATTCATCAGTGAATTTGAAAAAGAATCCAATTATGATCAAATTGACACCAAAACGCTTGATGAACTTTGCAAGGCTTTTTTCGAGAAAAAAGACT
>Ga0222680_1000294_pt1 | contig 19419 bp, 10 predicted proteins | sample AntAcemetage1004_FD_181146 | JGI IMG/M metagenome (GOLD analysis project Ga0222680, IMG submission 181146) | Saline water microbial communities from Ace Lake, Antarctica - #1004 | ecosystem: Environmental > Aquatic > Non-marine Saline and Alkaline > Saline | place: Antarctica: Ace Lake... | reverse complement strand
CACGCATACAAGTAGATTGAAACGTAATAAGAAAATGACTCGTTATCTGCGTGGCAACATGGGCTCGGTAGTTACCGATTTAGCGATTGAATCTGAAATGTGACAAAGTCAAGGTAGGTCTTTAGGTTATATGTTAGCTACTGAGGAAAGTAGAGTAAAGATCGTTGAAATCCTCTTTCAGTTATAGTGCTTAACGATACCTTTCGGACAAAAATCGAACTCGTGAGAGTTTGATATGTGACCTACTCGTATCTTTGAGCACTATTCCGGCGAGAATCGATTAGGCTCATCTAATCAGTTCTCGACTATAAAAGGCAGGTGAGGTCGTGGGAGTTATTCCAATATCTGACGACAAGACCTTCTTCGGGTTCGTCCAGTCCACCTCAGAAAAGGTATAGGAAGCACTCTGCTGGATGTTGTTGAGACAAAGCTAAAGAAATCCGGGCACGAGCTGGGAACACTGGAATGTTTCAGCAGTAACTGATCGTGCCATTGGATTCGATCGGACAAAAGACTGGAATGTTATTTTTGATTGAATACCCTGCAGCTTGCTGCGGGGTGCGCTGTTTGACTAAAAAAAATTTCTGACCAGCTCTAGATGACGCTAGTGCTGGTGCTGCTGAAAACGTTGCTTTCGCTGCTGGATATCATCGTGGTACCAATCCCGCTGCTTGATATTGATATGCCAGTGCTGCCAGGGCTGTTGCTATAACTCCAATGTATGCCGGAAGATCCCCATGGGTAGTAAGGTCTTGGCCCCCAGCTTTGATATACATTGAACCAGATGCTGTTGCTGTTGTACCAGCCAGTTGGCGCATGAACGCTGTACATCACGTCATGTCTTCCAGGCGAGTCGGCGTAGAACCACATTTGGTACTTTCTGCCTCGTTGTACGTAGCCTGGATAGTACCTTTCGACGTAACCTGAAGAATATCTCTCATAGATCACCAGCGATCCGCTGACTGCGGGAATGATCTCTTCTCTTGCCCAGCTGTAGAGGGGTATATTGATGCCGTATCGGCGGTTCCCATAAGCGTCGATTATATTGAGTCTGTTGGGGCTTACATATTGACTGTAGTAGCCGACCCTCCCAACTTGACCTTGGCTATCTAATAGCATTCCCTTTTGACCATTCACTTGAGTTCCCGTGCTTGACTGCGCTAGAATCATGTCTGCATCGGGTTCATAGGCAGATGATGCTGCAGTGGGCGATGGAAGGACGTCAGATGAGTACCCCAGATCCATCAGCGATTCTGCCTTGCTAGGTTTGTTGGTGGTGTAAAAGGCGGCATATTCTCCGCTAGTCATGGTCGGTTCTGTGCCTGGTGTTTGGGATGGATACTGCCCCATCTCTTGGTATGGGTCATAAGGATCTTGGCCGAAGGGATCTTCGTACGTTCCCGGACCAAATTCGTCACCGTACAAATCTTGGCCGAAGGAACCGTAAAAGGGATCTTCGTAACCCAGTCCAACGACAGAAGGCATGCAAATCAACCCGAATGTTAGGAGGATTATCACAAACTTGTTTGCGTTCATAAGGATCATCTCTGGAGAGAATATCCAATTTGAGTGAATATGAACCTTTTCCATATGTATGATTCAGCTTTGCCCTTCGGTCTCGTATGACTTTGATGTAGGGTTTGTGTAGGCCTGCAAAACCGAGATCGTCTTCAAAGCTCACTTTCACCCACACCGCCAAAAAGGACGCCGAACGATCCCTGTCCGGTTGCTCTGGCCAGAGTGCCTGGGCATTATCCAAGCAAAGCTGGAACCAATTTCAAATATGAGGCCACCCCCCCAACACGGAACTATTTCAAGACGGGTTTGCTTTTTTTCTCGAAATTATGAGGCAGCGTTCTCCTTGGTTGCACTCAACTTTGGAGACTAAAATCAGACCGTCACGTTCCAGTTTCCCACCGGCGGAGACGAATAAGAAAGGCGCGTTGCTACGTTTCCGGTATCGGGCAGCACCTTCCTTTCCAGGGGATCGTCCTTGGAACTTGCGTCAGATACGCCCTGTATGCATCACCGAACTGGGCGATCAGCCGTTTTTCCCAATGGAGCGAGCCCAGGTACAGGTAGATCGTGACGAAGAGGTAGAGCACAAGAAGATTTGTGGTCATGAAGGGAGTAAGCCAGATGATGAGAAAGCCCGCGAAGAAGAACGGGTCCCTTACCCAGCAATAGACTCCCCTTACGGCGAGATACTCAGCGTTTTGTCCGTCAGGTCCTGCAAGCTGGAGCGACACTTCGAACCTGTGGGGCGCATCCGCAAAGGCCCTGAGTGACCAGAGCCCCAAAAAGATCTGGCCCGATACCATCACCCAGCACCAGGGCGAAGGCGCAACGTAAAGAACCCTGCTAGGGTGAAGATAGATCAGATAAATGAGTGGCAGAATCGTTATGAGGGCGATGGCAGAAAAGGCGATCGAATACCAGGGATGAATCTTCTCGCCAAAGATGCGATGGACCCGTCTTTTGAAAGGCAGGCTTGCCATGAGGCTGTGCAGGGTCGCAAATCCTGCGAGGTATAAGATCAAGATCGGAGTTGTGGTGAATTCGGATGACATCTCGGTATTATTTGGGCGGGATGATATTTTGGGTTGGTGCTGACGTTAGCGCCGACTGATCGATGCGGCAACGAGAGTGTTCATTCCTCGCCGTGAACAAATAGCTCGTCGGGGCCGAGGTGGGTTTTGAGCATGATGGTCTTGAAATAGTCGGTGCCGTTCAAGATCAGTGTGTGCTCAACATAACAGACTCTGCCATCTGTCTCGAAGTATTCAGGCCCCAAAGTCTCGATCTCATAGTCTACCTTGACTTTGTCACATTTCAGATTCAATCGCCAAATCGATAACTACTGATCCCATGTTGCCACACAGATAACGAGTCGTTTTCTTATTACGTTTCAATCTGCCTGTATGCATGCGGTGGCCACCACAAGTTTAAGGCTTGCTCGGTAGGTTGTAACTGTCTAATCTGACAAAGTCAAGTTAAGCACTATATTTATCATGGGTGTTTGGGTGGAATAGTATTGTTGGAGGGTAACGTAATTGAACTGGAATAAGATCATCGAGTTAATTTGCTTCGTTGGCCTGATATTTTGCTTTGCATCCTTTGCATCTTCTCAGTCAGAGGATATTCCAAGCGGAATAACATTACAATATACTTCTGACACAGTAACCATCGAAAATGGATTTTCAAAATTGTACAAACGCATTACGATTCCTGGATTGGATAATTGGACTGTTCCTGGTGAACCGGTGGTCCCTTTCAGGACTGCAAAGATTTTGATACCTCAAGGAGAAGTGGTTCAAGAGATAAAAGTCAGGCCTGGAAGTGAAATATATCTTGGCAAGATGCTCATAGAACCTGCACAAGAGCCCGTTCCAATCCAAGACCTCAGTGACCGAACGAAAGCGAGAACGCTCACGCCTCCAAAAGAACAGGTCTATGCTTCGATGGAACCATATCCTAACGAATTGTATTCAGTGGTCGGGGTCCAAAACAAGCAGGGCTACAGCGTCCTATACATCAACCTTTACCCGATTAAGTACATACCTGGAACTAAAGATGTGTACTACTTTGATAAATTTGAAGTCACAGTGATGACAGAGCCTTCTGAAAAATTGGATACAGATTTGTTCAGAGGTAAACCCCAAGATCGAGACCACATAGCAAGCATGGTAGACAATCCCAGGGATATTTCCACTTATGTATCGGATCTCACCCTGACGGAGAGTTCTCGGCTTTTAGAGGGGGACTATGATTATGTGATTATCACCAGCGAATACTTGAAAAATTGTGCTGGTCCTGACAACTTCTACACCTTGCTTGAATGGAAAGAAGAAAAAGGTGTCTCTACTGCAATCGTCACTGTAGAAGATATTTACGACGAATATAACGGGCTGGACAATCAAGAAAAGATTCGAAACTTCATCAAAGATGTATACGGCAATAACGGTGTGACCTACATCCTTTTGGGTGGTGACGCTGACGGGGATGATGTGGGTGGCGAAAGTGGAGATGACATCGTGCCAGTCAGAGGGCTATGGGCAGGAAAAAGCGAATGCAGCCCGCCAAACATACCTGCAGACCTCTACTACGCCTGCCTCGATGGAAGTTACGATTCTGATGGCGATGGGATCTATGGAGAACCTACTGATGGTACCTGCGGCGGTGAAGTGGATCTTCTCGCAGAGGTTTATGTCGGAAGGGCGCCGGTTGACACTTGTGATGAATTGAGAAATTTCGTCAGAAAAACCATCGACTATGAATCTTCACCATGTAACTCCTACCTTAGAGAAGTCTGGATGGTTGGCGAATACCTGGGATTTGGCGGAGTTGGCGACTGGGGCGGAAACTACAAAGACGAGATCAAAGATGGCACCTCTGAAAATGGATACACAACGGTGGGATTCCCTGACGACTACGAGAAGTTCACCCTTTATGACCGCGACTATCCTGGAACGGATTGGCCCAAATCAGAACTGATTGATATAATCAATGCCAACGTTCACGCTATAAATCACTTGGGGCATTCGAACGTAGGCTACACGATGAAAATGGTAAACGCCGATGTTGATGCGTTAACCAACGAGAAGTTCTTCTTTGGATACAGTCAGGGTTGTTATGGAGGTGCGTTTGATAACAGAGGATCCAGTTGTGATTATTACAATTACGATTGCATCTTGGAACATTTCGTAACAGAACCTTGTGGCGCTTTCGGTTTCATAGGCAACTCTAGATATGGGTGGGGTGTGGGCTACTCTACTGACGGGGCTTCACAGAGATATGACAGACAGTTCTGGGACGCCATATTTGGAGAGGATATACGAAACGTAGGTCGGGCAAACCAGGATTCTAAAGAGGATAACATCGGGTTTACATCTGACAAAACTATGCGGTTTTGCTACTACGAAATTAACCTATTGGGCGACCCTGAAACGCCTTACTTGCTACCGATAACGCTGGAGCACGACATAGAGGTCAGTTATCTGGACGCGCCAGATTATCTAAAACCTGGTGAGACTGCCAATATACAATCCGTCATAAGGAACTCAGGTCTGAGCGATGAGGTCAGCATAGGGGTTCAATTGCTAGACGGAGACCTGATTTTGGACTCGTACACCGTTCCTTCCCTAAATAGCGGATCGAGCACTGACGTCAGTTTTACCTGGTCTTCTGATCTCGAAGGTGAATACACTTTGAGCGTATTTGCAGTTCCTGTAAATGATGAGGACTATATCGAAAACAACATCGTGAATGCTGCCATAAAAGTGGTGGATGCCCAAATTCTGTTGATTGACGATGATGATTCGGATAACTACGAGACGTATTACGAGGCGGCTTTATCTGCAAATGGATATAACTACATCGTGCTTGAAAGGTCGCCCACGTTTGAAGAGCTAAGCTCTTTCGATTGCGTGATCTGGTTTACGGGGGACGATTCCGAGGAGACGCTCACAGATGACGACCCGGCGAACTTATCTCAGTACTTAGACGCTGGCGGAAGCCTCTTCGTGTCAGGTCAGGACATCGGTTGGGATATCAACGACACAGACTTTTACGGAGACTATCTACACGCAGAATATGTGAGGGATTCCACCAGTATAGACGCGCTTGAAGGAGTGGCAGAAGACCCCATATCAGACGGCTTGGTCATAAACATAGATCAGTTCTTCCCAAGCGAGATTGCACCTCTTGAAGGCGCTTTCGAGGTTTTTAACTACCAAGGTGACGGCTGCGGCGCGGTAAGGGTGGATACAGGAACCTACAAGGTGGTCTACTTCGCCTTCGGGTTTGAGGCGATAGACAGCGAGGCCGACAGGAATGGGGTGATGGGCAAGGTTCTTGAATATCTCTCTTGTGGAAATAAGCCGGATATGTTCAGTGTATATAGGCGTTCGGCTCAGGCGGGACGCCACAAATTTTTAATATGATGGGATAATTGCATTGGGAGGAGTTATGTGATTGAAGGGGTGGCATAGGTGGAACTACATTCGAAATTCATCTTAGAGTTTGTTATGTTGTTGGGTGTATTTGGCGCGTTCTTTTTCTTGAATGTGGCCGTTTCTGCAGGCGATGTGAATGATTTTCAGATGCAAGACCTAACTTTTGACTTCACCTCAGATGATGAATTGCGTTCAAAAGTTGCGCATCTCCAGAACGAAAGTGATGATATTTTTGAGTCTTTGGAACACATATACATCTCTGGGGATCATGCTGTGTCAGACGGTGAATTTGCATACTCTGAAGCTGGTGAAGTTTCTGACTCAGTTGATGATCTTTCAATGGGCGATACTGTAGTCTGCGACCCAATAGTCAATATTGGGTTTGATCCGGCTTACAACGCCACCAATCCGGATTATCGTGTCTCCGATAGCCCTTACATGCGATTGGCTGACATAGAAGATTGGGTACCTATTATCCCACCTGAACCACGGGAAGTCAAAGGAATAGAGGATCCTACTGCCGTGGAGATATATGATGCGACAACAGGAGATACGGTCATAATTCCAAGTGACGACGTAACACAACAGGTCGTTGAGACCAGTTCGAATTCGACGCCGCCATTTGAGGGGTTACTACCCATAGGGGTTTTGCCGTTAACGGTTTTCCCTCCTGATGATCGTGTCCAGATAGCAGATACCACCGCGTATCCTTGGCGAACTATTTGCAGGTTAATTATCAAATTTCCAGGTAGTACCAGTACGTATATTGGCTCTGGGGCTATAATTGGATGTGATGACGGGCATGGGTACCATGTTCTAACGGCAGGGCATAACGTCCATGATCTTTCCCTTGGCGGTTGGGCAAGTTCAGTTAAGGTAGTTCCAGGACTTGACGGCAATTACATGCCGTATTACTACGCATGGGATGCCAATATACAATCTTATACCGGTTGGACACAAAATCAAGATCATAGGTACGACTGGGCGGTAATAACCTTAGACCGAAATCTGGGAGATTACACGGGGTGGATGGGTCGCATGACCAGAAGTTGGTTCAGCTCTGTTTATACTGATGGCTTGAACACTGCAGGTTATCCAGGGGATAAAGGCGGTTATACCATGTGGTACGACTTTGACGATGGTAAAACTGCCGACGAATATAACCACTGGTATTACATGGATACATATGGTGGTCAGAGTGGCTCTCCAGTATGGAGATTAGAAGATTCTGATAGGTACATACTCACAATTCATGCCTATGGCGACGATGGATCTGGGAGCAATCACGGGACCAGGTTAAATCAGGACAAATATGACCGCATTATTACTTGGTGCAACGAAGATACGCCACCTACTGATAAAGCCGACCTAATAGATGACGGTCAAGCTCATTCTGGCTTTAGCCCTACAAATATAGCACCTGGCCAGAATTTCCAAGTATATTGTGATGTGCGTAATATTGGTACGACAGATTCTGGTGGGTTTTATGTATTATATTATGCATCAACCAATAATATAATCAGTACATCTGATTATCTCATAGGCAGTGATTATGTATCATCCATTTCCCCGTTCTCATGGGCGAATTCTGATTGGTCAGGAGCTTTCCCCAGCATTCCTGCTGGAACTTATTATATCGGCTGGATAATTGATAGATATGGTTATGTCTCTGAATTTGACGAAACTAACAACATTGCCTACAAGGATAGCTATCAGTTGGTCGTAAATTCGGTGAATCACCCGCCAAATAAACCGACCACGCCTTCAGGTACAAGTTCAGGGAATCCAGGTATATCGTACAGCTACTCAACATCAGCAACTGATCCCAATGGCAACCAGGTGAAATACACCTTCGACTGGGGTGACGGAACAACTTCTGAGACGGGTTTCGTCAACTCTGGCACAAGCGCAAGCAAATCTCACAGCTGGGGCAGGGGCAGTGCGGGAACTTACAGCGTGAAAGCTAAAGCTACGGATACGAATGGGGCTGTTTCTGTATGGTCTGATGTGAAAACCGTTTCGATATCTCAGCCGGGTAATGTCAATGTATATAGGCGTTCGGCTCAGGCGGGACTACGACAACGATGGGGGGACCGATAAAAAAATTTGCTAGTTATATATGCCTAAATATGCATATATACAGAGCGAGTGCATCGGCGTCCCCATGGAAACAGTCTACACATGCCGTCGAAGCATCCCGATTTTCATTTTTCGGGCATGAGCCTTCGAATCATGTGCGTTTCTTCAAGTGATGTACAAACTTTGATTTGGGAGCAAAGACTACATAAAAAGTTTTAAAATTGAGTTGTTAGCTACTGATAATGGTAAGTTATATAATCTTTTAGGTATGTACTGCGTTTCAGGGAATTATCTGCGGAGTAGTGGTCAACTACCACGGCCTAAAGGCCGTGGCTTGCGAACGGCTAAGCGAGACTAAACAGTTAGACTAGAGGGCAACAAAATGCAGCAGCGTTGTGGGCTACTAAGAATGGCAAAGTACCTCCCTAGCTTTGCCCGCTTCTGGACACGCCGAATCCGATGGGATTTCACCCTAAGGGCCCGCGAAGAAATAACCTTGTCATATGAATGATGCGTAATTATTATACTGAACCTGCCTCATATTGGTTTCATATAATGGCTTTACACGTTTATGTGCAAGTTATTTCTCTACGGTCCCTAAGCCTGCCTCGCCACCTCGAAAAGGGACATTTTGCCCAGACTTGATCTGGAGAGCATAATATGCGCATACCTGTCATGGACGCTAAGATGCATCAGTTGATGCCAACCACTCCAACCAGGGCTAAGTTACTTCTAAAAAATGGTCAAGCTAGTCCCTACTGGAATACGCTAGGCGTATTTTGCATCATTTTGAAAAAAGAAGTTGAACCAAGTAACCAACCCATTGCATTGGATATCGATCCTGGCAGTAAGTTCGAAGGATGGTCAGTAGTCAGCACACAGGAAGCTATGTTGAATGGAATGTCAGAAGCACCACATCACATCAAGAAATCGTTGGAAGTTAGACGTAATATGCGACGATCCAGACGATTTCGTAACTGTTGGAGACGGTCCGCCAGATTCCACAACCGACTTCGAAACAAAAAATCGTTACCACCTTCTACTCATGCTAGGTGGAACGCTAAACTGAGAATACTCGATCAGCTCAGGCAGATCATACTGATCTCTACTTTCCAACTTTTCCAGATCTTGATAATATATGTTTTATAATATTAGCTACTAGACAGTAGCATGTATAAGGTTCTCTACTTTCCAACTTTTCCCTCGGTCGCGCCCAGTTTATAAACTGTCCTTGCATCTCGCATAATACGAGAACTGTGAGAGCGGAACTAATTCGCGCATAGTCCAACAAAAATAGCATTAATTCGGCTTATAACCTAACAAACGTATGCGAAAGCCAAAACTTGGAAAGTAGAGTAAAGAACTTAAGAGCAAATATGCACTGGATACGGTTAATACGAAAAACCCTCAAATCATTGAGGCATATGTGTGGATAGCCATTCTTACACTTGTGGTAAGTAGAAGGATCTATACAATTATAAAAAGGTGCAATCCTGGGAGGAAGATGGTTCGCTATACGCGATTGAGATGGAGCACGATTTTCGCAGAGAATGCGAGTGATCAACTAACTGCCACACTCCAGTATCTCGGAATACAAAGGTCATTTGATACAATTGCGGATGTTTATAACAGTCACGCCCTAGACCCGCATGTGAATAGACATCGACTCACAGAGGAATGGTGGGCTTAACCGATGACCAATGCTTCTTATTATCAAGATTGGCCGCCCCTTCGTGGTGATTATAGGGTAGAAGATCCACTCTCAAGTGTGGCGGTGGTAACCCTAGCAAGCCACATAGATGCGAAAGGCGCAGCCATAGTCGGACCTTGCAAAACCGAGAATCTGGGTGTTGAGAAGGTGGTTGCCAATCTGATCGCAAACTCCAACATTCGCCACCTTCTGGTGTGTGGGACAGAGTCGAAAGGACACCTTCCTGGTGATGCAATTCTCGCACTACATCAAAACGGAATCGACGAAGAGGGTCGGATCTTGGGATCGAAGGGGGCCATACCCTTCATCGAGAACCTGCCTCAAGAAGCCATATCCAGATTCCAGCACCAGGTTCAGGTGATCGATCGGAGGAGCTTGACCGATTCTGCAGAGATTAACCGTCTCGTTAAAGAGTTATCTTGTGGCACCGAAACCTATCCCGAGCCGCCTTTTCTGGTGGTGAAAAGAAGGGTTGTATCAAGCGTTTCCACGGCGAGCATTGGTGACGTTCTTTTCGGATGTAGCACATATCTAGACGTTTCGGCTTGGCAGGTGGCAGTGGAGAGTAATCTGGCGAGAACTGATTAGACTCATCTGATCGGTTCTCGACTATAATATCTGAAAGACGCCGAAATTTGATTATTGGTCTTGCTTTCATGCAGTTTCTTTGTTTTGCTTCGACTCACAAAACAGCGTGGTGTCTCACTATTGTTGATTTCAAAGGTGCCTTAGACACAATAACGGTAATTCTAGCAGAATAGGAAGGTTTAAATAGTCGTAATGATCAAGTGGCTGTTGCGTTTAACTGTTTTCATGGTTTATTCGCAAAGGATGGTGTAAAGCGTTTGTACGGCAATAACAGTGGCTCCTTTGGTGGTCGCGGGTTTGGACCCTCTGCCCCAGTCGAAGCCGGAAAGAATTACGATGTTGAGATCGAAGACATATCAAGGCAGGGAGACGGCATAGCTAGAATTGAGGGCTTTGTTATCTTCGTCCCAGAGACGGCGGTTGGAGACAAAATCTCCATATCAGTTGACAAGGTTATGCAAAGGTTTGCAATAGCCCACAAGGCCTAGACTTATTACTATTTAGACTCTTATGCACAAAACAGTCAAAGCGTAGTTATTCACTGCGCTAGACTGTTTTACGACTTAGGCCTTGCCGATAAATAAACTGGTCATATGAGTGCCGCGTAATTGTTATATTGAATCCGGATCATGTCGGTTTCGTATAATGGTAGCACACGTTTATGTACAGGTTATTTCTCTGCGGGCCCTTACTAATTTTCACGGTTTCTTTTCATATAACTTGCAACACTTTTGACCGAACTTTGTCCACGTCATCAATTTGATCCTACCTTGCGTTCATCACGTCGCACCCCTACAGGATGATAAGTTCTCCCTAATCGATCGTATATAAGACCAAATATTTAGGGGTGACTGCACACCACAAGATATATCGATAATCGAAAAGATTTAGGTGAGCATGGATCGAGGGGGCTTGTTCATCTTGATGTTCGCTCTGGCATGTGTTGCACCCATCTGTATTTTCCCTGCCTTGGGCGAAGAGGATTTGGCGAGTTGTCCCCGCTGGTTCGATAAAGCCCTTGAACTTTATCTAAACGATTCGTACGAACTCTCACTCCTCTACATAGACAAATCCTTAGATCTGGATCCTGGTTTTGCTGGTTCCTGGAATTTGAAAGGTTATGTCCTCCTTGACATGGGCGAATATGACGGGGCCATTGATTGTTTCGACAAAGCCCTGGAAACAGATCCCACTGAAGTGGATGCCTGGCGCGGCAAAGGCGTTGGCCTCTATAAAACGGGCCAGTACGAGGAAGCAGTCAAGTGTTATGACATCGTCATAGAAGCAGATCCATCAGAAGTGGATGCCTGGCGCAACAAAGGACTTGCTCTCCAGGGCCTAGGTCACCTTGATGAAGCAGTCAAATGCTATGACCTAGTCATCGCGATCAACTCTTCAGACGTGGACATTTGGCGCAACAAGGCTCATGCACTCTACGAACTGGGAAGACCAAAGGACTCAATCGAGAGTTTCGATCACGTCACAGAACTAGATCCTTCAGATCCTGACGCCTGGCTCGGCAAAGGACTTGCCTTTTATGATCTCAAACAACTTGAAGATGCAATAGAATGTTTCGATCGCGTCACAAAGCTTGACCCCTTGGATCTGGACGCTCTTTACAACAAGGGACTTACCTTTTACAACCTCGATCGTTTCGAAGACGCGATCGAATGCTTCGATGCGGTCACAAATATTGATTCCTCAGATCCTGACGCCCTTTACAACAAAGGACTTGCCTTTTACAACCTCGATCGTTTCGAAGACGCAGTCGAATGCTTCGATGAAGTCACAAATATTGATTCCTCAGATCCTGACGCCCTTTACAACATGGGACTTGCTTTTTACAACCTCGATCGTTTCGAAGACGCGATCGAATGCTTCGATGAGGTTACAAAGCTAGATTCTGATGATATCTATTCGTGGCGGAAAAAAGGAATTTCCCACTACAACCTTGGCGAGTATCAAGAAGCAGTGGAAAGTTATGACCGTGTGACCAAACTTGACCCCACGGATTTCAAATCATGGCAGAAAAAAGGAATTTCCCACTACAACCTTGGCGAGTATCAAGAAGCAGTGGAAAGTTACGACTATGTGACAGAACTTGACCCCACGGATTTCAAATCATGGCGGAAAAAAGGAATTTCTCACGACCGCCTGGGCGAGCATCAAAAAGCCGTGGAAAGTTACGATCGAGCACTAAAGATCGCGCCCCAGGACCCCACCCTCTGGAACGATAAAGGCAATTCCCTGTACAACCTGGCCAATTACTCAAGAGCAATTCTTTGCTATAACAAGTCCATAGAAATCGCGCCAAAAGATTCCTCTGTCTGGTACAACAAAGGACTTGCCCTTTACGAGCTGGGACACTTTCGCGAAGCGATCGAATGCTACGATCAGACCCTCAAGCTAGACCCCGCAGATGCTGCTGCCTGGTGCAGCATGGGCCTTGCCCTTCACAGCATGTCCAGATACGAGGGCGCGATCGAATGTTACGACCACGCCACAACGATCGATTCATCGTACTCAGATGCGTGGTATAACAAAGGTGCGGCTTTCCAGGCCCTTGACAGCGTCGATAAAGCGATCGAATGCTACGAGAAGGCGACTGGATTCGAGCCAGAAATGGAACTTGCCTGGAAGGAGATGGGGTTTTGCCTCTATGCGCAGGGTGACTATGCAGATGCAGCCGAATCTTTCAAGAAGGCTTTGGAAATCAACCCATCTGATGCGACCATTTGGAACAGCATGGGCAGCGCTCTTCACAACCTTGATCGATACACGGGTGCGATTGAATGTTACAATCACGCACTGAAAATCAATCCCTCATATGCAAACGCCTGGTACAACAAGGGCGCAGCCCATCGAAGTTTGGGCGAATACGAAGAAGCGTTTCGATGTTACGACGAAATTGATCGGATGAATCCTTCTGACCCCACCGTTTGGTACGAAAAAGCCTGCACATTGAGTGACTTGAATCAGTGTGAAGACGCGATCAAATATTACGATAAGATCATAGACACAGATCCTTCGTACGAGACGGCTTGGCTTGGCAAAGGTTTGGCTTTAAGCGGCCTTGGTGAACATCAACAGGCCATCAAATGTTACGATCAAGTCATCAAGTTAGATCAAGACGATGCCGATGCCTGGCGCGCCAAAGGCGCAGCATCGGCAAGTCTTGGAGAGAACACAATAGCAGTTGAGGCTTATGACAAAGTCATCGAGATCAATCCGTTGGATGCGAAGGCCTGGATAAACAAGGGTGCTGCTCTCGACCTCCTGAACAGACACGAAGACGCAGCCCAATGTTACGATTATGCAGTCCAAATAGATCCATCCGATCCGGTGATCTGGTACAACAAGGGTCTGGCCCTTTACAAATCGAGCCAGTACGAAGAGGCGATCGAATGCTACGATCGAGCGAAAGATATCGATCCTGCCACATCAGATATCTGGCGTGCCAAAGGGATCGTTCTTGACAAGCTGGGCAGATACGATGAAGCGGTTGAATGTTACGACCACGCCATTAAGATAGATCCCGATGATTCTGTTTCGTGGAACAAGAAAGGTGACAATCTTTACAAGCTGGAGCGATATCGAGAGGCGGTCGAGTGTTATGACCAGGCCATCGAGAGCAAATCGCTCTCGGTCACGGTCTCAATCCCAGACTAAAGATGTATAGTGCAGGATTCACCGACCCTCAAAAGGCCACCATAAACTATATCGAGTTCTCAAGAGATGGCCTCCGCATGAGACGCTTGCCTCTCTTGGCTCTGGCTCTTTTGATCTTCCTGATCAATCCTGCCCAATCACAGGAAGAGAACGCCGCTGACCCGTGGCTAGAAAGGGCCAAAGAGGCCCGTCTCAATGGCTCTTGGGAACTGGCTTTTTCGTACGTGGGAATGTCTCTTGACCTTGATCCAGGTCAGGCGCTCGCCTGGAAAGAGAAGGGAGAGATCTGTCTTCTGCTGGGTGGATACGAAGAATCCCTCGAATCGTTCGACCGTGCTCGGGAGATCGATCCTGAATCAACCGACCTCTGGTACGGGACGGGAAACGCCTTTCGGTTCTTGAACCGGTACGAAGAGGCGATCAGATGTTACAACACAGCCGTTGAGATAGATCCAAATCACGAAAAAGCCTGGAACAACCGGGGCCTTGTTTTCGGGATTCTGGGCCAGTACGAACGAGCGATCGGGTCTTTTGACAAGGCTTTGGAATCAGATCCAGAGTTGGCAGAGGCCTGGAACAACAAAGGACTTGCTCTCCGGGGTCTTGGACACTACAAGGAAGCGGTCGAGTGTTTCAACAGATCTCTGGAGATGGAGCCGAACAACTCCTACGTCTGGAATAGCAAGGGCTCGGTTCTCAGCCTCCTTGGCCTATACGATGAGGCTGCTGAATCGTTTGATAGATCACTTTCCATCACTCCTTCAGATCCTTACCCCTGGAACAACAAGGGACTTGTCCTTAGTAACCTGGGCCGATACGAGGAGGCAGCCGAGTCGTTTGATCAGGCCACAAAGATCGATCCAGAAGACTCCTACGCCTGGAAAAACAGGGGATTGGCATTGGGGGCGCTTGGCCGATATGATGAGGCCGCAGAATCCTTTGATGAAGCACTCAACCTTGACCCAGAGATGGCGGACGCATGGAACAACAAAGGCGCCGTCCTCAACGCATTAGGTCGCTATGAAAACGCGATCGAATGTTTTGATCGATCCATCGATATCGAGCCAGAACGGGCAGATGCGTGGAACAACAAAGGTGACGCTCTCGAGAGCCTCGGCAGATTTGAAGAAGCGCTTCGATGTTTCGATAAGGCGATAGCAACAGATCCTTCATTCCTTTGGCCCTGGAACAACAAGGGACTTGCCTTTCTTTCTTTGGGCCAATACGATGAGGCCACTGAATGTTTTGGGCGCGCACTCAAGATAGATCCAGATTCGGTGACTGCTTGGTACAATCGCGGTGTTGCTCTATACAAACGAGGTCGCTATCGTGAGGCGGCTGACTGTTACAACAAGGCCGCAAATCTCGATCCAGAATTATCCAAAGCCTGGCAGAACGAAGGAAATGCTCTCTACAGGTTGAATCAACAAAACGAGTCTATCGAATCCTACGATCAGGCCCTCAGTCTCGATCCCGATTCAGCAACGATCTGGTACAACAGAGGAAATGCTCTTTACGATCTGAACAGGTCCAAAGAGGCGATTCATTCTTTCGATAAGGCATTGGAACTGGATCAGAATATGACCGACGCCTGGAATAACAAAGGGCTTGCCCTTTCCGGACTTCGCAGATATGAAGAGACACTCCAATGTTACAACCGATCTATCGAGATCGAACCCTTGAAGGCAGCAGCCTGGAACAACAAGGGACTCGTCCTTGTTGAACTTGGCAGATATGAAGAGGCGCTTCGATGTTACAACCGATCCGTTGAGATCGAACCCTCAAAGGCAGCAGCCTGGAACAACAAGGCCCACCTTTTCTATGAACGAGGCGATTACGATCAGGCTCTTGAATGTTACGATCATCTCCTCAAGATCGAGCCAAAATGGATGGAAGCGTGGTACAATCGAGGAAACGCCCTCCTCAAGCTTGAACGATATGAAGATGCAGCTTCGAGTTATGACCAAGCACTCAAGATTGAACCCGAACTGACTGATGCCTGGAACAACAAGGGGCTCGCGTTCCACAAAATGGAACGATACAAAGTGGCTGTAGAATGTTACGAGAGGGCGTCGAGAATCGATCCTGGTTTTGAGATCGCACAACAGAATCGAAAGGCTGCTTTAAGAGACAAAAAACAGCACGAAATAGCCGTCGAATCTTCCAAAGAGGCTTTAACGCTCGATCCAGAGTTGGCAGCGGCTTTGAATAACAGGGGGATAGCCCTTTGCAATGCTGGCCATTATGAAGACGCAATTGAGTGTTTCGATAAATCTCTGAAATCGGGTGGGGTGGATAAAAACAGCGCTTCTGTCTGGTACAACAAAGGACTTTCCCTTAGCAACTTGGGTCGATACGATGAGGCCGCAGAATGTTTCGAGAGATCTGTGGTGTTAGATCCCGATAACGCCTCTGCTTGGAAAAGCGAGGGATTGGCCTTTGCGGCTCTGGATCGGTATGAAGATGCGATAGCATCGTTTGAAAGTGCCATCGCGATCGAGCCGGAGTGGGCAGATGCATGGCTCAACAAGGCCGACGCTTTTAAGAGCCTGAACAGATCCGAAGACGCGCTTCGATGCTACGATCGAGCCCTTGAATTTGACTCTTCTTCCTTCCAGTCCTGGAACGACAAGGGACTCGTCCTTCTCTCACAAAATCGCTATCTTGAGGCTGCTGAATGTTTCAAAGGGGCGCTCGATATCGATTCAGATTCGGTGATTGCTAGGTATTATCGCGGTGTTGCCCTATACAAACTAGGTCGATACGATGAGGCTGCTGACTGTTTCAACCAGGCAACCAATCTCGATCCTGGGATGACAGAAGCCTGGCAGAATGAGGGGAACGCCCTTCACAGATTGGATCGACAAAAGGACGCGGTAGAATCTTACGATCGGGCCCTCGATCTCGATCCCGATTCAGGGGCAGTCTGGTACAACAGAGGCAATGCTCTTTACGAGTTGAACCGGTCTGAAGATGTGATCCGATCTTTCGAGAAGGCATTGGAGCTGGACCCGGATATGAAAGAGGCTTGGAACAACAAGGGGCTTGTCCTTGCTGAAATTGGCAGATATGAAGAGGCGCTCCGATGCTACAACCGATCCGTTGAGATCGAGCCAGAATGGGCCTACGCATGGAACAATATGGGTGCAGCTCTTGCTGAAATTGGCAGATATGAAGAGGCGTTCCGATGCTACAACCGATCTATTGAGATCGAACCGATGGAATATGCGACCTGGAACAACAAAGCGCAGCTTCTCCACGAGCGGGGCGATTATGAACAGTCACTTGACTGTTACAATATCACACTCAGAATCAAGCCTGAATGGGCAGAAGCGTGGTACAACCAGGGGAACGTTTTCCTCGAGCTGAAACGATACGAGGAAGCTGTTTCGAGTTATGATAGGGCCCTCGATCTCGATCCTGGAATTGCCGCGGCCTGGAATAACAAAGGCCTCGCGTTCCATAAAATGGAACAACAAAGAGATGCTGCAAAATGTTACGAAAAGGCCTTAGCGATCGACCCAGATTTTGAGACTGCGCGACAAAATCGGGCGGCTGCAGCTCAAAGTTTCGGATAAATTGAGTCAAAAATGACTGAAATTTTGGGGTAGATTTGGAGGGACGCTCGAAAATCATAGTCGAAAACCGATTAAGTGAGATGGATCGGTTCTCGCCAGAATAGTGTTTAACGATACGAATAGGCCAAAATGTCGAACTCTCACGAGTTCGACATTTGTCCGAAAGGTATCGTTAAACACTATATCCAGAACAAATCTCTTTGCTTTTTGCCACCATTTTCGTCTATCGACGAAAGGTTTATATAGATTCACCAAAGGTTACTAACCCTAAATTACTCTTTGAGTGATCGGTTTGGACACGATAGAGTTACTCGACATATTGGGGAACGAGAACCGCAGGAGGATACTGCAACTCCTCTCCTTTAGGCCCTTTTACTTCAACGAGATGGCAAAGCGGCTGGATTTGGGGCCAAAAGCGGTGATCAACCACCTGGACATGCTGGAACGCGCAGGCCTGATCGAGTGCTACCATGACAACCGACGCAGAAAATATTTCAGAATCGCAGATAACCTGGTCTTGGAAGTTGAGGTATCGCCCCATGCCTACGGCGTCAGAACCTATCGGCGAAAGTGCGTTGCTAAAAAGGACGTAGCCTTATCATCAGACTTAAACCAGCTGAAAATTATGCTTGATGTGCTGGAAGAAAAGAGAAGCCAGCTAAGACGGCTCCTCGAAGAGGTCGAGGCCGAGGAAGTCGTCCTCAAAAGATGCGCGATTGAGCTGATTGAGGGATGCACCGAGGATCCTCTCGAGACCGAAATCCTTATTGCCCTCACGTCAGGCAAATCGAGTGCAGAATCTCTCTCGAATCGGCTCAGAATGCCCGTGGTGATGGTGGAAGCCACTCTTTTGACCCTATCTTCACATGGCACGGTACAAAAAACCGGTGACAAGTGGTCCATATCAGGGGCTTTGCCTTGAATATAATCGCCATAAGTGCCAAGGAGCGCGTCCGAAGGTCGCCGCCCAGCTTACCACCATCACAATTAGTTCTTTTGTACGTGTTTAGCCCCCCAAAATGAATTGCTCGATGTTGGTTTTAGTCGGTGAACGCACGTCGATCAACAACTTGTGCCAGATTGGAAACCAATATCATTAGCCGAAGTTGCTTGGAATCAGCTCTTTGGAACAGGTCGCACGAGCCATCACAAAATGGGTTTGCTGATGCCGATTGAAAGGAGCTAAACACATACGTTCTTTTGAGTCTTCATTCAGAATAAATGTGGCAGGTTTCGATCAACATGACAAAATCCATCACGCTCAAGGTGGCAGAAGCCTACCACAGAGACGTGGGCCGCGGCACCGCTCGGTTCAGCCAAGATCTGATGACTGGTATGGGTGTGAAAAACGATGACGTCGTCGAGATTCAAGGCAAGATTAGCATCTGCGCCGTGGCTCAGCCCACTCAATCCAGCGATCACTCCGACATAATCAGGATCGACGGAAACCTCAGGAGCAAACTTGGGGTGGAGGTAGATGACAAAGTCGTGGTGAAAAAGACTGAGGTGAGGCCCGCAAAACGGGTCACAATGGCCCCCTCAAAGAGGATCCAGCTGGTGGGCGGGCCTCAATACCTCTTGCGTAACCGTCTGGGCAGGCCCATTGTGAAAGGGGAACGCCTCAGGGTGGAGATGATCTCTTCATCACTTGGTTTCGTGGTGGTGAGCACAACGCCTCGAGGTCCTGTCGTGGTTACCACAGATACAAATCTCAAGATCCTCGAGGAACCGTTAGACGAGCTGAGCGTCAGAGAGGTCGCCTACGAGGACATAGGCGGCCTTGCCAAAGAGATAAGGATGGTTCGGGAGATGATCGAACTTCCGCTGCGCCACCCTGAAT
>Ga0222680_1000292_pt1 | contig 19520 bp, 38 predicted proteins | sample AntAcemetage1004_FD_181146 | JGI IMG/M metagenome (GOLD analysis project Ga0222680, IMG submission 181146) | Saline water microbial communities from Ace Lake, Antarctica - #1004 | ecosystem: Environmental > Aquatic > Non-marine Saline and Alkaline > Saline | place: Antarctica: Ace Lake... | reverse complement strand
CCTGTCTGGCCTTCCTCGTAACCTCTGCTCCAAGATCAGTATCTCCAACAGTTGCAGCAGTGTTGTCAGTACCTACAGCAAGATGAGTAGCCTCCGCTATCATTGTATCTTGAACTCCAGACTTTATTGTATTTAAGAATCCTGTTGTGTTTACCATTAGATTACATCACCTCCGACAACACAAGTAATTATAACATCATAAACAACTTCTCCATCAACAGAATCTAAACTATCTTTAGCCTTATCTTTGATATTTAATTTCTCAATAGCGACGTTGTGATTTTCTTCTTCGTATGTTAAGACAACAACAGTACCCTCTGTAAATATTGATTTTAACAAATCCTTTTTATCTTTAGCCGATGTATTTGTTTCTGAAGGATCTAACTTACCATAAGTCAAAGAACCAGTTATAGTATATCTATACTCAACACGATTAAGATTAAGAATCTTTGATGTTTCTGGTGTTGCTGCAGTTGTTGGAACAGTAATAACTTTCAGAGTATTAATCATATTTTCATCTACGCTAATCGTAGCAACATAGATAATATCAGTTCCCTTTGTGAATTTTATATTTGGATATGCCATTATCTATTTCTCTCCATTTGTGATACCATCTCTCTATCTCTAGAGTCAAGCTCCTTTAATAAGTCTTCGTTGGAAAATCCATTGTAATTATTTGTAATATTAGTTGTCGCAACCTCTCCTCTCTTCTCTGCGTTTGTTCGATTATCAACTTGTGTTTCTGGAACAGCTGGTCCACCGGTTAATAAATTCCCAAGAGTCGGTGTATTGAGCAGTAAATCTACTGACCTATCCGCTATACCCTCCATTTGATTCTTAACAATAGCATCGAATGCGCTGGTGTCTGCTACTACATTAGCAGTTGCTGTATAACCAAAACCAGCTGATGCTACCTTCTTAATCCAATTCCACAAATCTATGAATTTATTTATTATCCAAACAACTGCAATAGTAAGACCCTTTGCCATTGTATTAATTATTATAAGAAACATACCACCAAGATTTTTAAAAGTAGCACCAATTATAGCACCACCTAGGATAAAAGTTCTAACAATTGCACCCATCGTTTTTGCAAACATACCACCATTCTGTTGCCATTTAGACAAAGAGTCATCAAATTCCTTGTCAAATCCACCGAATGCTCCTTTCAGCATTAATATTATCCCAATAATACCTATAAGCACTACCCCAAGCCCTATGAAAGAACCAATCATAGTAGCGATTGAGAATGCACCAAAGACTTGTATAAGAGAACCAATACCCAATGCCATCATCCCTATAACCATCAGTGCTGTACCTATCACGAAACCTAAAACCACAATCCAACCTATCCACAGCTTCGTACTATCACTTAAATTCATAAACCAACTAAATATTGGTATAAGTGCTTCTGTTATTTGAAGTATCACTGGAAGAAATACTACACCCAGAGTCATAGATAATAAATCCATAAGACCGGACCACTCCACAGCAGTCTTCATTAATCCACCGAACATTCTTGCCATAGCCATACCAAAAAACATAAGTCCTAACATTTCCATTCTAAATCCTCTCATTCCGTGAGTTGCTTTTCTAATTCCCAAGGCCGCTCTACCCATAGTAGTCTTACCCTCTTTTGTTCTCTTATTCCATCCTCCCTGTGCCGTTTGTATCTCCTTCATTCTATTTAACGGTGCGCCCATAGAAGCATTCCATCCATCTATATTTTTCTTAAAAGTTTTAAGTCCTTTTTGAGTGAACGTAGCCACAACTTCTACCTGTTTAACTACCATCAGATTTTACCCCTTCGCCCAGTTGGAGCAGACTTCTTATTCATTTTATTTATTCTAATTACCAGCTCGTTAACTAAATCAGCATCCATATTTGTAAAATCATCAAAAGGAATGTAGCCGTAGCTAACCATGAGGTAATGATACACATCAATTAAGTTATACTCCTTGCTATCCCCAAAGATTTGCTTATTGATTTTATCTACTTCACTTTCCCCCATTTCTTGACTCCTCCAGTTTCTTCTTCATTAATGATACGTTTCCTTTTTCTTGTGGCATTAATTTTGATAATGCGTCAGATAATTCATTAAAGTGATTTGATGCAAAGTCCTTAGCATCTTCTTCAGCTAGTCCTGGAATGGAACTATTTACCACATCTAAAATCAATTCTCCCATATCAACCATATCTTCTTTCTCTAAATCTGGAATCTGAACACCATCTAATTCTATCATCTTTCTAGATTGTATTCTTTTACCTACTTCCATAAGCATAGCTTGTTGTCCTACATTTAATCTCTTAAACATAAACTCATCTTCTTCTCCATCATCATTAGTTAATTTTATCGAAATTGGTTTTGCCAACTGTCTCTTAACTTTTTCTATATTACTCATTTTCGTGTACCTCCCTTTTCAACTGTTCTTCCGCTCATAGTCTTAATCTCAGACTCTGAACTCTCTTCATTCCTTTGTGTATTCTCATTTAATTTACAAAGAATTTTATCTAACTTCATATCCATATTTTCAAAATAAACTTTAAACATCATATAACCATCCATAATACCTTTCAATGTCATACCTATATCTCCATCATAGTCAGTATTAGCAATTTCCATAAACAATTTTTTTGTATCTGCAGGTGCATCAATTTCAAGAGAAGTTGCCATAAATTCCCTAACCCTTTTTAAAACCTTATCTGTATCCTTTAATTCTTTTTCCCATACAATTAAAATATTATATCCAAAAGCTTCATAATATGATTTACATCCATCTTCTGTTTGATGCCAATATTTTGCAATATCATCTCTATGCCAATAATCTCCAAAAACTTCTATTATTTTTCTTCCATCTAGAGAATAAACAAAGTCTGGATTTTTTGTTCCTACCATTAATTCTCCATCACCAACAAAATTAAATGGTAGGTTATTATCTTTTATTATCTTCTTCATAGTCTCTTCAGTCTTAGGAGAACCCTTACCCCCCATAGTTTGTCTTGATTTTTTAATCATAGCTAATCCCTTTTTTGTATTTTGCCATCCAGATTTAAACTCTGTTGCTTTAGAATTTCTCTTACTCCTAGCCATCTTAAACATTTCTTCTGCGTTTTTATAAAGCTCTGTCCAACTCTTTCCCTTTTTCCAATCACTCGAACATCTACGAGAACAAAAATATAAATTTACAGATGGGCAAGTCTCATATTCTTTATGACAATATTTACAGATTCTTTTAACCATTTTTACATACCAATTTAATTTTATTATCAAAAAACATCTTTTTTAATTTATCATATTCGATAGAATCATTTAATATCTTTACAAGTAGCATCCCATAATCTCCAGAGTAATCTTCGTTAGCAATATCCAAGAACAATTCTTTTGTTTTCTTTGGAACCCTAGACATACTAAGCCTTTCCTCTTTCTCTTTCAACATCGTTCTTTCTAGTGGGTCCATGAGTATGAATGAGGGAGCCTATCCCCTCGCTGGCAAAAAAAATAAAATAATCTTTTACCTAAATCTTAAAACTTCGCTGAGCTAGTATACGCTGCAGGTGCAGGTAAATCAGCAGTTCCGTCTGTAGATTCTATCTTTACATTTGCAACAGCACTCTTATCGAATGCAGGAACTTTATACTTAACTGTCCACTTCAAAATACCGTCAGTAAATGAAGGTTTAGCACTTGTAAAAAATCCGTCAGCACATAAAATTCTCATACCAGAATCAGCACCCGAAGCAGTCAAAGCAACTTCTGCAGTTGCAGGACTAGTTTGGTCTGTCCAAAGTAAAGCCATACGATACTTCGTTCTTGTATGGTCTACAGGTATGGAGACTGGTTGTGTAGCATCTGCTGTATTTAACAAATCAAAGAAACCCTTACCAACTGCACCAGTATCTGTACCAGCCTCAACGGGATAAGCTTCTAATGTAATTTCTGTAGGTTCTTGTGGATTAAACTTAACAACTCTACCACCACTAATCATTGGTAGTGCATCAAATTCCTTATCTCCAATATCAATATCAACTGTCTCTGTTAGAGTCTTAAACTCTACAGCAGTACCAGATTGAGCAGTAATAGAAACAAGTCCAATTTCGGACCATGAATCAACTTTCGCCATTATTCTTTATTCTCCTTTAATTTAGTTGTTTTCTTTTCGTGTTTAATCTCTTCAATTTTAAGTCTACCACTAGTAGATACTTGGTGAGTTGCTTTGATATCTTCAACTATAAATTTGTCTGAGTAAGGTTTTGTTTCAAGTGTCTTGGTTTCACAAGCCTCGAAAGTAATACTGCCTAATCTTAATCTACTATTTTGTTTATTCGTAACTTTGTATGCCATTTTAACCTCCTAGTTTGCTAACGCTCTCTTGGTAGAGACCTTTAGCATATTTAAATATTCTGCCTCGTTCTTCTGAAAAGCTGGTTTCATAAATGGTGTCCACTTTTTAACCCACCATCTTCCTGCTGGGTATTTTGCCGAATGTCCTACAAATGTGAAATGAGGAGTGAACCCTTCCTCTTGATAAATACCATAAGGTTCGTTAACAACTACTTTCCAAACCTTAACATTCTTACCCTTTCTAACTGGTTCTCTTTGGATAGATGCTTTCAATGCACCAGCATCCTCAGGAGCAAATTTTATTGCATCATTCTTTATATCTTCCATAAAATCTTCATTTGTTTTAGACAAGTGTTTATCTAACTTCTTTGGAAGATTAATTAAAAAATTATGAGCTTTTTTAAATCCTTTAAATGTAATTTTAGATCCTACCATTATGCAGTTGTCTTAGTCCAATTCCCATCAAACGGAATTGTGATTATCCTCCTATATACTTTTTCTTGCTTAAGTGATTCAATCAAAACATCAGAAACAACCGGCTTTCCAAAAGCCATACCTTGAGACCTCATCAGTTGTCGGTTACCAACATCCAAAAGAGTCTGTAGAATATCATTAGTAATCGCATCATTATGTGTCAATCCCTTACCTGCAACATCTCCGTATCCATAATCACTACTCACAACTTCAATATCAATTGTCCAATCAACAAATCTTCTAGAAGAATCCAAGCTAGCCTTTCCAGAAGTATCAATTCTTGCTGGAGTAATCACAAGGAATGGGTATCCTGCAAAGTCTGTATTCTTAATTGAAGGGTCTCGGGAATAAATCCATTTTCTATATTCAGCAGAAGTAGTTACTGGGTCATTAACATTAGAAGAATCAGAGATAAGACTAACCACGTTATCTCGTGGTTCGCTAATTAGGTTTGTATAGTTTACTTTTGCCATTGTTTATATCCTCGGATATTATTTTTAAGAATCACCCTCAAGTGGTTCTATTCTCTAGGTATTACCCATCGGAGTAACAACATATGAGTTAATAATACTTTCGGATTCTTTGCCATCTGTGTTCATCACACCAGGTTGGAATCCATCTCTACCTTGTATCAAAGAAGAACCAATAGTGTCCTTCAATAACATCTCCTTTGCGAAGATTAGAGTAAGTCGTGTAATATCTGCAGGGATAGTATCATATCCATAATAGTAAATTAACTTAACTCTGTCAGCAACATCTTGTCTTGTAAGTCTATTAGGAAATTGAGATGTGTTAAATACAGATTGATTGTAAGTATAAAACAATCCAGTCTCAGTCGCGTGCATATAAGTTCCCCAAGGCTGAATTGTGTAATCAACAGAAGTTCCTTCTTGGGTATTGGATAAAAACAAAATCGTGGAATGGATTGGTGCCAAATCATCGTGTGTTGCTGCAGTGGTGTTCATTGCTCCTCTAGTGCATCCTGTTAGATTATCTGTAGCGATTCCAGTATAAGTTATAACTTCGCTGTCAATTATGATAGAACCAGTTGCTGGATAGTTTGATCCATTACCAGCAGTAACAGGAACAGTAACAGCATCAATAGCCAAAGCTCCATCCAAAGTTGTGACAATATCAATCAATGGTTTTTCTTCTGCTATGATTTGCTCTCTAAAATATCCAGGAGAGGATTGTATTTCTGTTTCAGAAGGATATGTTGGGTTGGTTGCAGTGCCATCAGTGAAGGTGGTGTTGGTTTCGTTATCAACTTTAGCCTCGGCCCTATTAAGAACTTTAGTTAAATAATCATTAGACATTCCATTCTTTGTATAAGAATATTTTGCAAAGATTTTATTTGTGGTAACCTTAGTAACTCCGGCAGTAGTCAATGTAATTTTTCCAGTAGAAGATTCAATTGCATAATCTGTAGAATCAATCAATTCATCTGTAGTCGAAACAAGAGCACCATAAAACAAAGTATAAGTTCCATCAAGAATATCCTTTTGGTCTAAATAAAATATTGTTTCTGTATCATCTCCAAGCCCAACTTCCTCATTTGAAGGAGTAGTACCTGGTTCCCACGACGGTATATCAACCTTTATCCCAATTATATTTGTAAGTTCTTCAACTGTTGCGTATCCTTTATCTGTTGCCATAGTGTAGTATAGTCATTATCTTTTATAATCTTTTCTATTATGCTGCTGCTGATAGATGTGTTAAAAACCAACCAGCAAGTGTGACTAATCCAACACCAACAGAAGTTGCTATCCATCTATTAAGTTTTACTTTACCATTTGTTTGAGCCTGGTGTAATAATATATCTAGATGAGAAGCATCATTCTTCTTATCTATCGCATCTAACCTATCAAAAATATCTTTATTAGTTATTTTAATAAATGTCTTTCCCATTCTAATTAATTAGATAACCTTTTCTTAATTGCGAAAATTACAGCATGTCTATTTTTATCAGATTCTTCTATTTTCAAAAGTTCTTTTAATTGCTCGTTACTTAAATTGTCTTCAAGAATATTCTTCTTAACTACGTTACTTCCCCTAGCAAGATAATCTTCTAATATAGAACCGCCAGAAGTTACAGGTTCTTCAACCTTAACTTCCTCAACCTTCTCAGTAGACTTACCACTAACTTCTTCAACATGCGGTTCAGCATACATACCTAACCAGACTTTCGCCTTGTCAGTAGGTACTTCATCTCCGATATTGTATCCGCCAATTTCTTTTATTGCTTTGTACATTTTTTTCTCCTTGTTTTATTTAGTTTTTAGTTTTTTTGTGACCGTTAAAATTAATCGGTCCACGAAATATAAAGTTTGTATTGATTCGTAAAGTTACTTCCTTCCGTAGATGGTTAAGCAAACTTTTAAGTCAGATAATCCAGTACAGTTGATAGTTACTACACCACCGCTTATACCACAAGATAGTGGGATAGCTAGTGTTGAAGCATCTTCCATTAGAGTAGCTTGAACAGCTGTGATTGTTGCGAACTTCTTACTTGTGTAAGTTTCGGTATCAGTAGCAGTTCCGACCACAACTTCTACAGTAGGATCACTAACTTCTAAACGGATTACATCAGTTATAGCAGCCATCTCTATTCCTCGTAAACGATTTCACCATAGGTACTACCTGTAGTTCCACCGGATAGAGTCAACTTAGTTCCAGATGCAGTATATGCCATACCTACAGTTGATTCTTGAACACCGTTTGTGTCTGTGGTACAAGCATTCCAATACAATGGTGTTCCAGATTGGAAAGCGTCTGCTGTTACAACCCAATCAGCGTCAGTTGCTTTAGTTACTTTAAAAAAGTACTTAACTAATCGAATAGCATCGCCAGTCTTACCGATACTTGGAACATATGTCTTCTGAACGATTGATGGCACTATTGCTGCAGCTGCCATTATTCGTCATCCTCAGAGTTTTTTATTGTTTTCATGTTTTTCTCCTTGTTATTTAGTTACAGGACTTAGGGTCCTTACTTCCTTCCTTTGGGAATATGAATGGACACAGTTCCCCATCCTCATTGACGAGGTGGGGTTGCTGCATCCGAAATTATATTAACAAAATCAGTTGAACTAACTAGTAGAACAACCGTAAATCATTACAAGTCTTCTTGGAGCTCTGTTGTAAGTAGCGAAATACGTCTTAATAAACGCATCTTCACTATCAGCAGATTTACCTAATCTTTCGATTGTAGGTGGAATCCACATACCAATTCTATGAGCTGATAAATCTACGCAGAACCAATCATCAGTATTACAATCTTTATCTTCAAAGACTGGGATACCATCTACGAATAGGTCTGTACTGAAACCAAAGTCTGTATCCCTTGCAGTCAACATTCTTCGAGAATCATCAAATTTACCTCTTAACATATCACCCTGTGTAGGGCTTGTGATGAAAACCAAATCTCTCTTAGTAGAACCATCAGTAACACACTGTCTAATCGCAGCCCTTAAGTTATTCATTGAAATAACTGTAGATGCTTGATCGATATATGTATTACCAGCAGCGTCTGGAGCTAACTTGTTAGCAGCACTTCTTGTTAAGTTGTATAGAGTTGTATTTCCAGCACTATCTGCAATATACTCAAATCCAATGATTCCATCAGCAGTCTCTAATCCTACTTCTGCGAACAGAGCAGTATTAATAACAGCCATTAAATCCATTGTTGAATCCATTACTTCTTGTGCGAAAACGTCACTTACTGGGCCTCCTCGAGCAGCAGCAATCATATCACCGTCTACAGAAACACCAACTTGGTACTTCTTAAACTTAGTCTGATACTTTAGTCTTGTTACATTTCCTGTAGAAACAGCGTTTCCAGAATATGCAGCAGCACTTGTGTTTGCAACAGTCTTTAGAGTAAACTGAACTTGGTTATTTCCTTTCTTGCTATAGTCGTCTTTAGCTAGAATATTCCAAGTCATAGTCTGTTGATTCAAAGCATTATAGATGATAGGATCGTAGACATCTTGTAGTTCCGCAGAACTTTGTAGATAGTCTGTGTCCGAATTCTGGTTTGTAGTAATACCCAAACCCTTATACTCTAGATTTCTACCAACGATTCCAAAACTTTTATACTCTCTACTCTCCGCCATAGACGTGTTAGACATTTGCCAATCTAATTTAATAGATTCACATAGAGCACCAGCTCGGGAAAACTGTTGTTTAATCTCAAGTACTTTAGAATTATCTCTAGCTTCCATAAACTCTTTCATTTCCAAAGAAACTTCACTTGTAGCAGAAGCAGTATTGTTGTCTTTTAAGACAGCTTCCTTAACTTCCATACTAGCAGCGATTTTTGCAGCGATGATTCCAGCTTGTTTCTCTAAAGCCTCTTTTTCCTCAAGAGCTTTCTTTCCAGCTTTAAATTTCATAAACTCTTTCATCTCTGCAGCGTCACCCTCAGAAGGTTCATCAGAACCGACTACAGATTCAGCAACCTCTTCGACAGCAGGAGCTGCTTCAACAGGTTTAATTCCTTCAGATTTAGCAACTTCCTCAGCAACTTCCTCTTTAACTTCTTTCTTATCCATTTTTTTAACCTCCTTTAAATTTAGTTGAGTATGAGGTACAAGTTCCTTAAATTCTTTATAACCATATCCAGTAGATACTGCGTGAATATTAACTGGATTGCTAGCAGCAGTATATCCAGAGATACGAGTTTCTGGCAAAAGGACTCTAACTAAACCATCTCCATCTTTTTCAAAATCAGTAGTCTGGAATCCTTCAGTATCATAAGTTATTGAGAAAGAATTGAAATGTCCATTCTGGAATCCTTCAACAATATTAGGAGTCATTGGATCGCTCTTCAATAATTTCGTATCAACAAATAAACCATACTCTCCATCAACTAAAGTCATAACTCTAGCTGGGGTTACTTCAACGTCTGCCTCTCCAAAGAACTCTGCGCCTGTGGAATTGTTAACCAAATCACTAGCACCAATGCTATCAACCCATTCACGATATACAGGATTCTGGTTTGTTCCTTCACTGTGATGTGCTCCCATAACACGAGCATCGTGATTAGAATTGATTTGGTCTGCAAAACTTTCCAGAGTTGCTTTTGGAATCCTATCTGGAATATCAGAACCATCTTGGTCGCCTGCATTATCCAAATGAGAAGTTGCTATCAACCCTTCAACATGAAAACATTGTTCATCTTCTTTAATCTCAACACCAACAACATTACATTTGAACTCTTTGGATTCCATCTTCTTAGGTAATGGTAATAGTGTATTCAAACCCTTTTTCTCAATATATCTCTCGAATAAAAATGCTCCACTTGTTGGAAAATTACTCATAAACCTATCTTTGATTAACTGAAAATCTTTATGAATTGCCATTATGGATTGATTTTCTTTCCCCCAGCGTTTTGTTGATTCTTATTCTGCGTATCTTGTTTCTTCTTCGCTTTAGTCTTAGCATCAGAATTTTTCATAACATTATCATTTGTGTTCAAATTCTGATTAAGCATTCCAGACTGAACTTCTTCATCTCTCTTTTTCTTTTCTGCTTGTGCTTTCACGATAACTTCCTGGTCAATACCTAAATAGTCACCAGCTTCCTCTGCAGGCCATAATCCAATATTCATTCTCTGTTCTGCAATTTGTGTCTTCTGCATTTCATTCTGTGTTTCTCGAACCTCATCCTGCAAATAACCTCTACGATATTTCATCTCTACTCCAAAGAATGGAATAAATAATTCTCTATTGTAAACAGCTTCTAACTTACTCTGCCAAACACTAATCTTCCTCCAGTAACCAGTGTCTGCAAGACCACCTGAATCTCCCCCAGCAGCAGCTTTACCAACCAAAAAAGGAATTCTATTTACTGGGATACCATACATCATAGCAAGAACAGAAATTAAGTACAATCCTAAATCCTTATTCTCCATTTGCTGGTCTACATCCATTAATTTCTCAACAGTCAAATCTCCAGTAAAAACTAAATTACCATGCTTGTTCTGAATCTTCTTATATTTCTTTAAAGTCTCAATCAAATATTTATGGTTAGGACTTCCAGCTAATTCTTTTGGAAGAATAAAAACACTATCTGGCTTTCCACCATTCTCGAAGAAAGAAACGTTATTCTGGGTAATCAACCAAAGAAGATAAACCTCTGCCAAGATCGCTTCCATCGGTGGGAATGGGTAAACCTTTCCATCAAATGGCATTAATTGAAATTCTAAAATCTCTTCAGTATCAAACTGTTTATGATTAACTCCAACCCTCTGTATATAACTTGTAGTTTCATACTCATTTGTATTCTTAGACATTGTGCTAGATGCTATGTGTCTTAACTTTTTAGCAACAGTCTCCGGAGCAACAGTCTTAATATCATCAATCATTCTTTCAGCTTTATATTCTAACTCCATCTCTTTCATTTCTGGAAGTAACTGTTTAAGCGAAGTCCTATAAAATTCCTTCATTTGTTTATCGCTAATCTTTCCCATCCAATTGTAACCAATACCAGTAATAAGCAAATCATAAATTGTTGCTTGTGAAACTTCAATTCCGCTATTACCAGCCCAGAACTTCTTAGCGTTAAGAATCTTGTTTCTTCCAGACTCTTTATTAATTGCAGTAAACTCAACACCGTCACTAAGCATATCAGTAGCAATAATATCTAGAAATCCCATAAGCTGAGGAGAACGTCTAGCATACTTCATAAAAGTCTTAAAATTAGTATCTTTGGAGTTCTGACCAAACACTGAGAACCTCTCTACAAACAAAGAATTAAGCAGAGGAAGATGTCTATCATCTTGCGAACTGTTAGTGTTTCTCAGGAAGTCTTGCATATTTACCATTTATTTTTATTCTCCAATACAGGTCCAGAGAATATTTCACTGCCATTCCGTAAGCCATGATTGTGATGATGTTAAATCTCCAGCCCAGTAAACCCCAGACCACAAAGTTAACGACTAACCCCTCGACAAAGGCGTTCATTAGCCACACCATCATAGCAGCACCTGCAGCCTTAAAATCAAACATATTCAACTTTAACTGAACTGCTTGTTTTGTTTTTGTGCAAGTATTTTTTAATGCAATGAGTTTCTCATTCGTGTACTTACTAAGTCTAAGTGGAAATTTATATTTAAAGTTATGGGTATAACCACTCATATCACGAACAAATGGAGTTTCTTCATTATTCATCTGATTTAACTGCTCCTGCTGATTTTTTTTGCTTATTATATCCTTCATCATATTCTTCTCTTATAATTTTACCGTCATAATAATCTTCTTCGATTGCATGAACATCGTCGTCAGTTAGCTTAAAATCATCTTTAAGTTCCTGTTTTGCAAAGTGAGCATTCCTCATTTCTATGATAGCCTGCATCTTCTGATGTGCATATTCTGCTCTCATAAATTCTTCAGATTTAGGACATCCATCAATCTTCTCGATAATATTTTTAGCATGAATTTGTTCTGCGATCATATTTGTTCTAGCCAAAAAATATCTTCCATTGATAGTAGTTCTGATGTATTCATTCTTAGCCTTCGCTAAAGCCATTTTCATACTATGCCTAAGACCTTCCATATCTTTCTTCGGAGTTTCTTTCTTTTCTTTAGTCATCTTGTTTTACCTCCTTGCTTTTATATTTGAATAGACAATTTGGAGTAAGGGTGAAAGGTTGTCCAGGAAGTTTTGAAGTTTCCAAAGTTAACATTTTACATATTTCTGGTTTATTTTTTCCATGTAATAAACAAAGATTATTGTCTAACTGACTACATGGATGGAAATAATAAATTAATCCGCCAATAACCATAAGTCTATCTTTTCTGAATCTAAGATTACCTCTAACATAACTTACATCACGATATTTATAATAATTAATATCATCAAGACCGAACCTACCACTTGGCTTTATGGACAGATACGTAGCAACTTTATCTAATTCTTTCGGATCAATGTTTATTTTTACAGTTTTACAACATTCAGCATTACAATGTTTATGCCACTGAGTACAATTCTCACATTTCGATGCTTCAATATATTTTTGTTTTTCTTCTTCGTCTATCATTTTTCATAATTCAATACTAATTTAATTAAACGAACATAGTCATCCCAATCATCAACTGGCATTGGTCTATATAGACTTAAGCATTGGTAGAATGATTTACCGTATGCCATCAGATTACCTCACACGTCACAGGTGCTACCTCCGGATTAATTATCAAACTACACAATCCAGCAATCGCATCTGGGAAGTCATCTCTATCCCTTTCGTTCTCGTGATGAACTTGTAGTAAACCTCGCGCGGTTGTTTTAAATCTAAGCATACTCAACTGCTTATTACATTCTTCCACAGTAGGCATCTTGATTCTTCTTCTTTCAGCAAGCAGTTTGAACAAAGTATAAATTCTAGACTTGTTTTGCAAAGAAAATTCAACTGGCATACACTGAACTCCCATCTGCTCAATTCTATTCATAAAATCCTGAAGTCCTTTACCAACACCAGTATTATCCCAACCAACCATAGCAACATTCTGTGGACCGATGTCTTTTACCAAATCTTTCAAATCTTCATCAATTATGTAATTGTATTCAGTTCCAGCAGGATACTCCTTCATTTCGTAAATATACACTTGGTCTGCCCAGTCTCCGTCTTTCCTAACAGACTTATTCGGTATGCCGATTACTCTTACAGTTCTATCTCTAGACTTCGCCCAATCAAAGAATATGTAAACTGGTTGCGTAATTACAGATGGAAGGATTGAACTCCTATCTTCCTGCATATCCTTCCTTTCATCCAAAGTTAAGAATCCACCCTCTGGAGATGTGAAGATAGCAAGTAAAGTAGAATCAATCTGCTCTCTAGTCAAACTCTCACAAAGCCTATCAAACTCATCTTGTGTATTTGTAGGACAATCCAAAAAGTTAAACTTGTATCTGTGATAGAACTTATCATTCCATACTGCCCATAAAATTCCCTGTTGACCATTTGGATTTGAAAATATGATAATCTGACCTTTTGTTGTATAAGTTCGCGGTTGTAGAATCTGATTATGGAAATACTCTCCATTGTCATAAAACCCTAACTCATCTTCTAAAGCTAAGTCAACAGCATAACCAAGCGCAGCCTCAGTTGCCGGAGTACAGATAATACGACTTTCCTTCAAGTAGACCTTTTTCTCGAATGTTTTGTCCAAATCAATATCATATACTGTTTGATACTTGAAATGACGAATATATAACTCTGTCTTAGTTTCTGTCTCTCCGATGTCGGTTTCGCTGGACAAAGAGGAATTTCGTAAGAAACTCTTAATTTGACGGATTAGGTCTTTAGATTGCGTTTCTGTTCTAGAAGTCATCAATGTTGTTGTTCCGGGATTATTCAAAGCAAAGATTAAAGCTTTTACGCAAAGACAGATAGATTTTCCGATTTGATTAGCTGCGGCAAAAACAATACGCTTGCTTTTATCATTTATGATCAAATCTTGGTACGCGTATAATTTCAATGGATTGTTAGAATTTCTCGGGTCTTTAAGAAAAGCATAGGCATAGATAGTGTAATCCTCAAGTAACTCATAAACTTTGGATTGTTCCTCAGGAGTACCAGTAGCAAGAACATCATCTCCAACAATCTTATCCCATTGTGCAAATTTCTTCGCGGTAATTTCATTCATCTCTTCGGTTACGCCAGCCACAAGATGTTGTTCCATTATCCGAATCTCCAGCCTAATGCCCACCAAATAAGTGTAAATTGCAATATATGACCTATTGCTGTTCCCCAGAAATTATGATTACCTTCTTTCTTCTTTCCATGCATATTTGCACTAACAAGTAATCCAACTGCCGCAAACATATATAATATTATTAATCCCCAAATCATTCTTTATCCTCCTTCTTCTTTTTCTTCTTTTCCTCAACTATGACATAATCCTTTGATTCCCTCATCTTCGCAGCAATCTCTCCATGCGTGATTTGATGAACGTGCAGATTGAGAGATTTATCTCCATGAATTGCTCTTTGTAGTTTTTCAAGCAAACCAGTGTAAGTTTCAATCCATCTTCGAGTATTGTCTCCAAGAACTCCATTTTTGTCCATTTCATCTTCAATTCGCTTATGAAGAAACAATTTTATTTTTACAGCAATCTCTTTCTGTGATTTCACTGGATTATCCATATCTTTAAGCATTTGGTCTAAATCTTCAGTAGAAATCTCTTTATCTTCATTTTTCCTCTCTGGAGCAATTTTCATAGCTTTTTCAAATTCATCTCTGCTAATATCACTCATCTTCCACCTCATCTTTAGAAATCACAATAGAATCTTCGATTGTCTGTATTGTCAACTTATCACCCTTATTCCACTCCAAATCCTTAATCATTGTTATTGGAATGTTAGAACTATAAGATTCTGTTCCATTCGCTCGTTTTATCATTTGTAGTTTAGTCATTTTTTCTTTTCCACTTTAATATATCTAATTTATCCTCTTCATCCAAAAACCAAAGTAACATCTTTGTTCTCATCTCATCTCGGTCTTTACACCAAACAATCCTAATTGGGTATCTCTCTTGGAAAGTATCAACAATCTTCTTCAAAGTTCCAGGCAACATCTTTAATCTGCACGCACCTTTGAATTTCATCGTAACAAACTTCTTTTCTGTACATTCAACGAATATAGCAAAAGATAAGTCCTTTTCTATTGCTCTTTGGATTTCTCGGGAAAATCGCTTATGTCCTTGAATTAAGCTGCCATAAAAGTCCATTGGAGATTTTCTCTCAATATGAGCTTTATTATATAATTTCTCGGTTGTGTAATCTCCTTCGTCTAACTTCTTCTTAATCACTTTGAAGTTGATTGGATCCCACATAGGGAGTTGTTCCCGGGTGTCCATGATTATCATAATCCAAAGATACTCTCAATTAGTAATTTAAGTAACCATACTGGAATCAATAATATTATTGCCAATAGGATAACTGCATAAGCTACTGATATTGAATTTCTCAAAAATTTGATTATCATAGAAACAATCCTCCGAAACAATAACCTAAAGTTCCGGCAATAACCATACATATCCAAAAGATTAAATATTCCCTATTCATTGAATATCCTCCGGAGCATTCTCCAAATCTTCAACTACAACTTCTGTATCAGTCAAACCAGTAATTACTTCTTCCTCAGGCTTATTCATCTTATTTACCTCATCATCGCTCATCTCTCTTATACTGACAATATTCCCAGTATTAATCAAATCGCCCTTCACAATCTCCACATAAGTCATGTTTGTTCCATACGGAGCCATTACACGTTTATAGAAATCTTGGATGTTATCAGCAATATTCCGAACATTATATTCGCTGCCGTCAACCATTGTTATTTTTACGTTTATCATTTTAATATATTTTTATATACTTGTGAATCAAAATCTGTTCCAGAAAATGATTCCAAGTAAGGTTTAATTTTTTTTTGGATTAATAAATCTCCTATCCATTTAATTCCATTCCTTTGTAGTGTTCTTATTCCATTAATTATTGATGCAGTTATAAAAGTTTCATCTTTAATATTCTCCTCTTTTACAGAAATATCTCCTATATCCGACAAATAATCACGAATACAATCAGACATATTATAATCCTTTAATGTTTTAAATTCAAGCATTAATGTAAGCATATCTATTATATGTAATCTGTCCAATAATGATATAGTAATTTTAAAAGTTGAATCATCGTCAATCTCTACAGTCCATTTCTTTGCATGTGCAGAGGTGAAAAATCTACTTATGTTTGGGTATTTATTTAAAATATCTTTATTTTTACTAGAGTACAATTCTAACGCTATATCTCTATTTTTTGTGTTTTTCATTTTATTCTCCTGATGATTAGAACGAGTATATACTATTTAAAGCTTTCGGTAAGTATATACTTTGATAAGCTCATATTATAATAGTATATACTTTTTGTTAAAATTATTATAAAATTCTGGATGTACTACTATAACAACCCCCCAACCCCAAATAATCACTACCCCCCCGTAGTGTCAGAAAACCTATTATGTTGGTTTATATAATTTTATGTGATGTAATGTAGTATATTGTAATGGTATAACAATAATGTTAGTAACCTATACATTTATATACTATGATTATGTTATAGTTATGTAGTTGTGAGGAACACACACCACGATCACAAAACAAAACAAACAAAACAAACAAAACAAATACAATGAACACAACAATAAAAAAGGTCTTAAACACCCTTAAGCATATGTTCGGTAATAGGTATATAGACCTAACCGAGTATACAAATAAAAACGGAGTGATTGCTTTTTATTAAGCCACTCTCTCATGATCACTATGACAATACAAACAGAAAACCAAAGATCTAAGCAGCTTGATATATCTCAGCAGTTCGATATAATCTTAAATATATTAAGGGCTTCGACAAATAGTAAATATAAATATTCTATGTTAAACAGAATAAAGAGGTTGTCTTCTGATATATTCGGACAATTTGACATATATGAGGAGTTACAAAGGAAAGATAAAAGAAAATATGATAAAATGCAAGGGGATAATACAAAATGTTAAACTACATTACAAAAGGCTTATACTTTACAAGGCAGACTGCCCAACTTCCCCAACTTATTAGCGCCTATACAAATAAAGCTATAATACCTCTAAAATCTATATATATGTCTTGTGTTTTTGTAGGTGACGCTAATAATATCGACTTCTCAGCAATCTGTTCGCAAAACGATAATCTAAAAGTGAGGACTTATAAGTTTTAAAAAATGGTATATCAAAAAAGAGAGAAGACTAGAATTAATAAAAGTTATGTTGAGAATGTTGGGAAAATTGCAAGATTAGATATAAAAATTAAAAAGGCTAAGGATTTATGTGATTTGGAGCATAAAAAACTTAATGAGAAGAAGTTAAAAGATGCTAAAAAGATTAAGGCCAAATTGGTTAAGAAGATTAAAAAAGGTATTAAAACGCTAATAAACGATAGTTCAAAGCGTGATATGGAGGAGTTGAAAAAATGATAACAAAAGAAGATATACACACAGCACAAAGCCTTGCTCCTTTATTGAGTGAGGGTAGCATAAGTCCGTTCCAAGTGTCAGATATGTCAAATAGGCAGAAGAAACAAAGACAGATTAATATAAATAAACGTTATGATTTGGAATATAAGTTTAAGCGTCAAAATATGACAACAGAAGAATTAAACAAAGAGAAAAGCGAAAAAGAGCAAGACAAAATAAAATCAAGGATTAGACAAATAAATTCTTATCTTAATATGATTAAAGATTGTCCACAATTAAAAAGTAAAAGAGAGAATGGTTTAAAGTTAGGTCAAAGATTACATTTAGAAGAATTAGAAAAATTACAAGGGGGTTTAAAAGAATGAAATATAATATTTGCAATATGCGTATAACGGGAGAAAGAAAAGTTTATATTTTGCATCAATTCGAGAAATTTGCTTTAAATTTTGATAGTGATAAAATAAAAGAAGTTGATTTTGGAAAACAGGATATAAGGGGCGGTTTTAGTATTTGTTTAGTCGATCATAAAAGCACAATACCCGAACAGATGTTTTTTAATTCCAAAGATGAATTAATTGGTTTTGTTATTGGGTATAATATGTCTGTTGGAATGTGGAACAGATACGAGAGATTTTTAATAAAAGTTAAGAATCCAAACAATTAATATTATATTTTGCCTTTTATTTACAGGCACGAGATCAGAACAGGATAAAACTAGGGAGTAGTTTTAAACGGCGTGAGGTCTAACCTCAGCCACAAAAAAGGATAAGTGGGGTTGAGTCCTCACTATCCTGATAATCACAAAAAAATGGAAAAACAAAGAAACCAAGAATATGAAAGAAAGTTTAGGGCTTATTTATTTAGCTTTGACTGGGAAACTCATAAACAAATATGTGGGAATTTAAATGTTAAGCCGAAGATTGGAAAATAAAAAAATGGAAAAAGAAACACAAAAACAGAAAATTGAAAGAGAAAATGCCGAAATGGGCGTATTTATTTTGGTTGAAGATGATTTTAATGAGGTGGTTAAAAATGGGAACTGATTTAAATTTAAAAGATGGTTGTATTAACGCCTTATCTTTTTTGGAACAATCAGGAGTTTTAACGCAAGAACAACAGCAGGAAATTGAATGCTCAATAATGAATTTAGAGGTGGATAAGCAATGAAATTAATAGAAAAATTCCAGGAAATTGAAAATGAATTTATGGATGATTGGCTAGATTATTTTAACATAATCAAATTACCTCTTGTAATATTTTTTATCATATTAGCAATTATTCTTACTCCAGTAAGAGAAAAATGGCGGTGTAAAATAAAATGAAACCCGAAGAACAACAAATGTCAGAACGCCAAATGGAAATTATAAAAAAACAGTGTCCTGAATGTAGTAACAATAATACTATATGTTCTGAAACAGAGATGTTTTGCCCAGGTTGTGGGGGTTATTATGTCATCTAAATTTAACGCAGTAAAATTGTTGGAACAATATCCAAAGATAAAGGTTAAAGGCAAAAAAGGTAAGTTAATTGAGATGAGTGGAGATTTAATTTTTATCGACATGGTTGGGAAGATCGAAAGAATTACAAAATGTGTTATATCAGAACATAAATTTAAAGGGAAGATTTATAATGATTTAGAAATTCTCTCTTCTGTTTTGGTTGATGGTGGGATTAAAGATTGGGAGAGTAAAATATGAAAA
>Ga0222680_1000277_pt1 | contig 20299 bp, 12 predicted proteins | sample AntAcemetage1004_FD_181146 | JGI IMG/M metagenome (GOLD analysis project Ga0222680, IMG submission 181146) | Saline water microbial communities from Ace Lake, Antarctica - #1004 | ecosystem: Environmental > Aquatic > Non-marine Saline and Alkaline > Saline | place: Antarctica: Ace Lake... | reverse complement strand
CCCAGTTTATAAACTGTCCTTGCATCTCGCATAATACGAGAACTGTGAGAGCGGAACTAATTCGCGCATAGTTCAACAAAAATAGCATTAATTCGGCTTATAACCTAACAAATGTATGCGAAAGCCAAAACTTGGAAAGTAGAGTGAATAAGTATTTGTGATGGCAATTTCCCCTGCCAAAACGCCCATGATTCGTAGACACATTCCCTAAACATGAAAATCGCCATGTAATGACTTCATATGGTGGACATTTTCATGAGAAAGTCGGTGGGATTCGTTAACTGTTGGAATTAACGGTAGTTAGAGTGCGAAACGAAATAAAATAATCAATCTCACCCCGTTTTGTGATTTGCCCACGAACAAAATACCCGACATTTCCATGAAAACGCTTAACTTCGAAGTAAGGTTTAATATGATGCGAAAAACTGTAAAAAGGCAGAACGATTATGTGGGACTATATGTAACATTGCTGGCTTGAGAAAGTACATAAACTACATATGGAACCGACAAAAAACGGTTATATTAAAATCAACAAGCGTTGGAGGAGAGTCATGAAATACCTTAGGATTGGGGGACTGCTCTGTCTGATTCTCATCATAATGGCGGCGGTCTTGTCAATGGGGGGGCTGGCACAGTCGCCACCTGATGACGGGGATGGATCTGATGGAGACGCAACTTCTGAGGGAGATGCTGATGGAGACGCAACTTCCGAGGGAGATGCTGACGGAGACGCAACTTCCGAGGGAGATGCTGACGGAGACGCAACTTCCGAGGGAGATGCTGACGGAGACGCAACTTCCGAGGGAGATGCTGATGGAGACGCAACTTCCGAGGAAGATGCTGACGGAGACGCAACTTCTGAGGGAGATGCTGATGGAGACGCAACTTCTGAGGGAGATGCTGATGATGGACTCCTTGAGGATGCACCCTTGGATGATGCACCCTTGGATGATGCACCCTTGGATGATGCACCCTTGGATGATGCACCCTTGGATGATGCACCCTTGGATGACGCACCCTTGGATGATGCACCCTTGGATGACGCACCCTTGGATGACGCACCCTTGGATAACGCACCCTTGGATAACGCACCCTTGGATGATTCTGTCTCATCGACGGTCAATGAGACCGAGACAGATGATACCAACGAGACGGTTGAAGAAGACAAAACTCCTACTGAAGTAGTGGAAGAGCCAGAAGACGAGGACGAAGACGAGGAACTCTCCACCTCCGACAGGATTTGGCGCGAGGGCAAAAACCCCCTCGATTATAATTGGACATATCAGACCTTTTCTGGCTTCTTCTACGACCTTGATGAAGACATAGGAACCGAGTCACTTAAAATTCATCTTAGTGAAGACGATCGATCCGTCGACGAGAAACGTCTCATCTATAGGACCGAGCCAAAAGAGATCGACTTTGAGTTCAATGACTGGGATAGCTATCAAGTCATTGGATTCATGGCCGAGAAGTTCTTTGCAGGCTATGTGGGCACAAATCTTGATGTGGTAGACGACGAGATCAGTCTCTTGGACGAAGAAGAACTGCGGAAGGTCCTCATCGACAGCGATGACGAGTACACCGTCACCACAGGCTCTGTCTTGCCTTTGGAGGAGGGCTACGAGCTCAGGATCAAAGAAATCGACCTGGACGGCAACAAGGTCTGGTTCTCTCTTGCCCAAGACGGTGACGAAGTCGACAGCAAGGTTATAACGCCAGGAGACGTGGGCGATTCGACCTATAATTACGAAGTCGATCTTAGCGGGGAAGACTTACCACTGGTCATGGCTCATGTATCGAGCGTCTTTGCAGGGGCAGAGACGAGCCTGGTAACCATAGATGGGCTATTTCAGATATCAGACTCCAGCACCTCAGTTGAAGCAGACGATAAGTACGGAGAGATGGAAATCGATACCATTTCTAGTAGCGGTATCACCATGAGAAACGAAAACTCCATCACACTTAGAAAGGGTAAGTCCACCTCACTCATGGGCGACGTTAGCTTCCTGGTTGCAGATAACAATACTATCAGGTTTGCACCTTTCGTCAAGAGGACTGGAAGCTATGAGATCCGAGGGACTGTGGTAGACCTGGGCGAAGTGGATGAGTTCACATGGACACCTTACAACTTTGAGGGCTTCTACTACGATATCGATGAAGATGTGGGTACTGAACGGCTCGAAGCCACTTTCACCGGAGACAAGATCGACGATGGCGACCTGGAATACGAGACTAGTCCTCAGAACGTGGACTTCGAGTACTCTCGCTGGGGAAGTTATGACGTCGTCGGATTCCTGGCTGAAAAGTACTTTGCAGGATACACCGACGATACCGACTTCACAGACGAGTTCAGCGTCATAGCCGAAGAAGAGCTCCGGAAAGTTCTGATCGATGACGATGAAGAATACACCGTTAGAAGCGGTGCCACATTCCCGCTGGACGAAGGTTACGAGCTCAGGATCAAAGAGGTCGACCTGGACGGTAACAAAGTCTTCTTGTCGATCACCAAAGATGGTGATGAGGTCGACAACAAAGTGGTAGAACCTGGAAGCACGGTCAAGAGCTCCACCTTCGCTTACGATGAAGAAATCGGAAGCGAGGATGTTCCAATCATTGCTGTTCACATCCAGAGCGTTTTTAGAGGTCGTGAAGAAGATCTGGCCACCATAGATGGGATTTTCCAGGTATCTGACGAGCCTGCTGTAATCGAGGAAGGCGAACGATATGGCAAGATGGAGATCGACAGCGTCACTGACGATGGGATCACCATGGAAAACGACGACTCGATCAGCCTTGGCAAGGGAAAGACGGTTACTGTGATGGAGAACCTCAAGTTCAAGGTATCCGACAGCAGTCGAAAGCTTGTGGCCCCGATCGTCGAGATTAAGGGCGAGCTTAAGCCCATGACTCTGGAAATCCCAGAGGCAACTGTCGGCAGCCAGGTCAACATAAAAGTGACCTCGAAGGGCAAGCCAGTCAGCAACTCTCGAATCTCCATCGATGAAGATGATTTGGGCGCGACCGATGGAGATGGGATCTTCATATACTTCCCTGCGAATCCAGGCGCCTTCGATGTGGGTGCGAAAAAGCAGGATTATACCGACGCCAAGAGCATCATTGTTGTAAAAGAGATCAAAGAAGAAAGAGAATTGGCGGTCAGCGCGCCGTCTGAGGTTCTGAAGGGCGAAAGTTTCGTTATTAAGGTCATCATCGGAAAGGACCAAAGGCCCGTTGAGGATGCTTCCGTCTTCTTCGACGAGACAAAGATCGGAACTTCCAACAGTCAAGGTACCGTCTCCTATGCAGCCGAATCTGTGGGCGGTTACACAATCAGAGCTGCCAAGGATGACTTAGAGGACGGCACCAGAAACATCGTGGTTTTGACTTCAGTTGAGACGACCGGCATCGTGATGGACGAGGTTACAAAGGCTGGAAAGACCATCGATATCAAGGTTGACTTGGAGAACTCGGGCACCGTGAGCGATACCAAACCTGTAGAGCTCAAGGTCAACGGAGCTTCTGTCGAGACTAAAGAAGTTGTAGTTGGGCCTGGCGAGACCAGAACTGAGACCTTCAAGTATACAGTGCCAGAAGAACCTGGAACTTACACTGTGGAGGTCGACGGTGTCCAAAGGACCTTGACCGTAGAGGAAAAGAGCAATACCGGCATGATAATGGCGATCTTGATTCTGATCTTTGCCATAGGTGGCGCTGCTTACCTCTACATGACCGGTAAAATTCCAATAAAGCGTTGAGGCTTATTTAGCCTCTTTTTCTTACTTTTTTATGTTTATCTCAAACCGCCGTGCGATCTTATATTTTGGAAAGAGACCGAATGCAACCGTTTTGATTAGGCCAATTTCGTCAGGCATGTTACCAAGATGGACCTTCCTACCTTGGCATCTACAGTGATAAATTATTAATCCTATTGAAGACAGAATTGTTCCAATAGTTCGATGGGGGCGATTCTTACGGTCATGGAACATGTGAAAGGAGACGACAGGGGACATGTGGTATTGTACGCCCTGAGCACCTGCGTTTGGTGCAAGAAGACCAAGGAGCTATTGAAGAATCTGGGCGTAGATTACAGTTACGTTTACGTCGATCTTTTGAAAGGAATAGAGAGGGACGACGCTGTAGAAGATGTCAAACGTCACAACGTCAAATGCACGTTTCCCACAGTAGTAATTAATAATGAAAAATGTATTTTGGGTTATAAGGAAGGGGAGCTTAAGGAGGCGCTCAGTCGATGAACCAAGGACAAGAGCCAGAGGTTTGAGATGTCCAAGAATTTCGTCGACTTCTAGATAAAAAGGCCGAAGATTTCGGCTACCACCTGAACCCAGACTTGGACTTCACAGAGGACCTGGCAAGGGGTCTCATCGTAAACGAAAGGAGATATGGATATAGGGCCTTTACAGGCTTGCCTCAGGTGAAGAAGAAGAAGAAGAAGATCAGGACATCGTATGCCCTTGCGATTACAGAGACCCAGATCTAGAGGAGTACGGTGCTTGCTACTGCGCCCTTTACGTCTCTGAAGATGTCCTGAAAGGGGAAAAGGAACTTGGGCCAGTTCCGGAAAGGAGGTCATCTCCAGAGGAAATCGCAAAAAAGAGGGAAACTTTGGCCAGATCTGACGTTTCTACTGCACCTTCTGCTGAGCTATCCCATCCGGTCGGGAGGTGCAAGGTCTGCGGATACCTCTGTGCAAGAGGTCAACTACCACGGCCTAAAGGCCGTGGCTCTGCGAACGGCTAAGCGAGACTAAACAGTTAGACTAGAGGGCAACAAAATGCAGCAACGTTGTAAGCTACTAAGAATGGCAGAGTACCTCCCTAGCTTTGCTCACTTCTGGACACGCCGAATCCGATGGGATTTATCCCTAAGCCTGCTTCGCCACCTTGAAGGGACATTTTACCCAGACTTGATCTGGAGGGCATAATATGCGCATTCCTGTCATGGACGCTGAGATGCGTCAGTTGATGCCAACCATTCCAACCAGGGCTAGGTTACTCCTGAAAAATGGCCAAGCCAGTCCTTACTGGAACAAATTAGGAGTGTTTTGCATCATTTTGAAAAAAGAAGTTGAACCTGATAACCATCCCCTTGCATTAGGTATCGATCCTGGCAGTAAGTTCGAAGGATGGTCTGTAGTCGGCACACAAGAAGTTGTGTTGAATGGAATGTCAGAAGCACCACATCACATCAAGAAATCGTTGGAAGTTAGACGTAATATGCGACGATCCAGACGATTTCGTAACTGTTGGAGACGACCTGCCAGGTTCCATAACCGACTTCGAAACAAAAAATCGTTATCACCCTCTACTCATGCTCGATGAAACGCTAAACTGAGAATACTCGATCAGCTCAGGCAGATCATACCGATAACAGATGTAGTCGTTGAAGATGTCAAAGCTATGACTAAGAAGGGTGCAAAGAGTTGGAACAAAAATTTTTCACCATTGGAACAAGGCAAAACGTGGTTTTATGCCAAGATCGTGGATCGTGATCTAAGGTTACACCTGAAACAAGGATTTGAAACGAAAGGTCTTAGAGACGAACTGCGTTTGAAAAAGACTTCACAAAAATCCAAAAAAACGTTTATAGTCGAGAACCGATTAGGTGAGACTAATCGGTTCTCGCCAGAATAGTGCTTAACGACACGAATAGGCCAAAATGTCGAACTCTTACGAGTCCGACATTTGTCCAAAAGGTATCGTTAAACACTATAGTTCACATTGTGTAGATGCGTTTGTTCTGGCCAGATCTGTGGTTGGTGGTGCGTTGACAGAACGTAGTTTGTATTATTGGACTCCTATTATGTTACATAGGAGGCAATTACACAGATTCCAACCGAAAAAAGGCGGTATTAGGGCGCAATATGGGGGAACTAGATCGATGGGGTTGACAAGAGGGACATTAGTAAGACATGCCAAACATGGTTTGAGTTATGTAGGTGGATCCTCGAAAGGGAATGTCAGTTTGCATAACGTCGCATCTGGGAAACGGATTACACAGACTGCAAAAGTGTTGGATTTGACCATATTGACCGTCATAAGATGGAGGGCGCAATTCCTCCCCGCCCTGAAGGGTGGGGTATCCTTGCGCATTTAAACTCAGGGCTAATCCCCACAATTTCAATGGTGGGATACAGCCCGTGCCTACCGACATATTAATATGCACATGGTGACTGTGTGTGTAATCCAAGATGACAAAAAAAGAGCATTGGATACGTGCCAAAGGCTGCGTGTACAACGTGAATTATCATTTCGTATGGTCCACGAAGTATAGAAGAATGGTTCTGGTAGGTGGTGTACCTGATGATCTCCATATGCTCCATGAATTGATAGCAGAACAAAAGGACATGACTTTGATAACCCAGGAAATTATGGACGAACGCAGCAGGATCCCCCCTACTTTAGTGGGGGGAGGAATGCGTTCGAATTTGTGTAAACTAACATAGAGTTTACCTCCACGAATGGAGTTGTGCGTACCCAAGATTGTGGAGTCAATCCCAGGATCCGACTTCCTCTCGATCGGATATGGAACGGTTTTGAATGGCACAAGCACTGCCCCTACCTCCCAGGACTGTTTAACCGGTGCCCTTAGAGCCTGAAACTGAGGCGGCATTCCAGGGTAACTATAGTGCTTAACGATACCTTTGAGCCAAATCTTAAACTCTTGCGAGTTAGAGATTTGGCCTATTCGTATCGTTAAGCACTATTCTGGTGAGAACCGATTAGTGTTATCTAATCGGTTCTTGAATATAAATTCGTTCCTATCGGTTATCAATTGTATTATATCCCAATTGATGATCTGGTAAACCAGGGCACGTCAAATGCCCGTCACTTTAGTGATGGGTGATTTACTCACCCGAAGTTAGATCGCGCCCTCCTGTCACTTTTAGTATATCCCATTATTGCCTTAAATCACTAACTACAGCCAGAAACAAAGGGGAGGGCTCCGCTTTCATCCTTGGCCTATAAAGACAGGGGACTTCCCGCTCTGCACTCTACACTCCCGCAAATTAAAGTGACTCGTCCTGGCTATAGCTTCTGCCAAGCTTGAGTGCAATTTCGGCCTTTTCTAGCTCTCTTCCCAGGTAGCCTGCGTGGTCCAGTCGAGTCACAAGGCTGCGATCGATTATGGTATTGAGAATTTCTGTGGCAGAAGTCCCAACGATTGTGATTTTGCGGTGCTCGGCCACTATTTTGCCCTCAAAAGTCCCTATCCTGAAGCATCCTTCTGGGTCCATCTCCCATTGGTATCCATCGCTGGCCTCCACAAAGTCCTGAGGTGTTGCATTTTCAGGAAGCCTCCTTTTCTCTTTCAGGATCAATAGGTCAACCCCAAGATCCTTTGGCGGGCTCTTTCGATCCTGGGCCAGAATCATCATATTGGACGCGGTTTTCAGCTCATGGATACTTCCCTTCGCTTTGTCGCTATATTCAGGGGTGAAAAGAACGCTGGCACCAACTTCTGCGCCCATCGCAGTCAATAGGGCGTTTACACCGGGCGAATCTGCATCGATAAGTTCTGTCACGTTACCGACCCCAAAGAAGAGCGGGATTCCTGGGTGCGCTCTGTGAAACTCTTGGTATTCATAGGCCGACTTGACCAGCCCCTGAAGAGGCGGATTGAGAACCGGATCGGCCATTACTTCCACACCAAAGGATTGAGCCAAAAGCACGTTCTCTTCGATCCCAGCCTTGTGGTAGGATTCGTCGGGTTTGGATCTGGGTTCCAAACAGGGACCTGGATTGGATTTAGTCCCCGAGCCGGATTCAGAATCTGGCCTGGAATCAAAATCTGTGCAGGGGTCAGGGGGATGTGTTGATCCTGGGCCAGGGATCACCACTGCGGGAATCCCGGCTTTGGCTGCAAGTGGGCCGATCTGTCTTGCGTTCGCTTGATTAAGGCTCAATATCAGGTCGGCGCCAGCTTCGATTCCAGCCTCAAGTAGATCGGGGTCGAGGGTATCGACGCTCACAGGAAGATTTGTTGCGTTCTTGGCGTAGGATACCGCCCGTTTGACATCCTCAGATTTTGCATCTAATGGGATCCCAAGGTCGATCATATCTGCGCCTTGGGCTTCATAGCGGCTGATCTTCGCTTGAAGCTTGGCCTCGTCGAATCGGGTTGCGTCCACTATCTCTGCAAGAACCTTAATCCTGCTCTTACCACCGATCTTCAGGTCCTTTATGGTGAGAACAGGCACAGCCAATTGTTCCAGCTCTTCGATCTTGGTTTGCGCCTCTTCTCGCATCCTTCCTTCAAGGAGGGTACAGGCAGGGATCTTTCTTGAAAGAGTGACCTCGTCCAGGAGCGACATTATGTATCTTAGATCGACGGCGTGTTTTGGCCCGAGCCGGATCTTCGTTCCGAGCTTTTGTTCTGCAGGACCAAAGTCAGCGGTTATGGCACCTGGTATTAATATCAGGTCGTAGCCTTCTGGCGCAGCCTCTAGAAGCATCTGGGGCGTTATGAAGGCTGCAACATCCACGTTCAGGACCAAGACGTCGGCTCCTTTAGCTGAATCTCTCACCATTTCTTCAGCGAGCCTTCCTGTGACCACCAGGACTTTCATGGGCACTTGGGTTGGCGCTCCAGATAAAAAAAAGCTGTGGATATGCGGGAGTTAAATAAAGTCTCTAGAAATCCGTGTTAACTTTCTATGAAAGAGCACTAGTAGCGCTCACCGATCCGCCTTCAAGCAACCGTTCAGAGATCCAGCAGACTCACGCTAGTACAGCTGGGCTTAAATAAGGCTATAGTTATGCTAGTAAGTGCCTTGCCTTGATAGATCCATTTGAACGGCTTTGCCATAGTCCGGTTGAAGTACTCTACAAAGGCTAAAACCTTGGCTTTCAGGTCTTCTACAGAAACAAAGCTGCCCCGTTTCAGCAGTTTCCTAACCAAGATGCTAAACCATATTTCAATCTGGTTCATCCAGGAAGCGTGTTTCGGCGTGTAGTGAAATACGATCGCATGTGATGAATCTGTCAAAATTTCCTCACGAGTCTCAATCGACTTCAGGATGCCGCTCTTGCCTTTGATGCATAAGTCGGTTTTCAAGCAGGAAGCATCGGCCACATACCTCACAGGTGACTCCAATTTATGAATATTGAGGTTGTCTGCGACAATATGCCAACGTAATATGAATGGGTTATGTGGTTGTTAGAATTATCGACGTAGATGCCCACCCCATCTGCGGCCCTCACCACGAACCGTCGAACCTCACAGTTGTTCGGTTCTAGGGTGATGGCGTCTCCGGTACTGGAGGTAACGACGGGAAGCCCGGATCCATTGTCCAGACCCCCGAGGATGTGGTTCTTGTTGACGACTACCTCTTGATCATAAGTTACGCCCGTGCCTTTCACCTGTATGGTGTCTCCGCTGTTGGCGGCGTTGATCGCATCCTGGATGGTCGGATAACTGTCGGGAACGACTCTGATGGCACCATGGGCAGATCCCGCTAATATTATGATCACAGCTATGAGGCTGAGCGAGAAAGCCCAGCCGTGATTATTATGATTGTGCAACGTATCCCTCCGAGTCAAATTCTCATTAAAGTAACTCTACTTTCCAAGTTTTGGTTTTTGCATACCTTTACTAGATTGTAAGCCGAATTAATGCTATTTTTATCGGAATATGTGCGACGTATTTAATTCCATATGGTTCTCGTATTATGCGAGACGCAAGGGTAGTTTATAAGCTGGGCGTGACCGAGGGAAAACTTGGAAAGTAGAGTTAACAGTTTGAATCGGTCCACGGATAATCTGAATATTGTGGATCGGGGTGGCATATGACTGGCTTAAGAATGACTTCATTTGCGGTCTATCGGCTTAACAGGGCGGCGGCGCGAATCATGCCCCGCTAGCTTGCAGCGGGGTGCGTCGTCGCCAGTTTGCCTGAGAAAATAATTATGACGGCAACGTAAGCTACCAGAAGGATCTGATTAATCACGGTCTCGCCTCAAGATGATGATAATGGTCATCCCAAGCATTATGACGATTGAGGCGATCAAAGCCAAATAAGGCATCGGCACAGTCAGCATCAAGACCACCTATGATTTGTCGTTTTACCACCTCGTTTCAGATCCCCAAAGCCTTTAAAGGCAAATTCTCTCGAATCCACGACCATTTCCCCCCGGATAAAATCATATATGCCGAATTATACGAGTTCCATGTACTAATTTGTACATTAGTGCCCTGACTGAGGCGGTGTGCTTTAAAAAGTTATCCCTGAAATTATGTGGGAATAAAGAACAGGCGGCAAAATTCGAGCTTATTCCTTTGATCTTTCCATCGATCGGCCGGTGCAGTTCCTGTTATAGTCGAGAACTGATTAGGTGAGACTAATCAGTTCTCGCCAGAATAGTGCTTAACGATACGAATAGGCCAAAATCTCGAACTCTTACGAGTTCGAGATTTGTCTGAAAGGTATCGTTAAACACTATAACTCCAAGAGTTAACGAGATCAGCCTAAAGACTAGGGCCTTCCCGCTCTACCATCTTCGCTCCCGCAAGTTAAAGGAGGTAGCTCGCTCGGAGTTTTCTCAAAATATTCTTTGTATGGCATATAGTCCTGGACGCTAAGTTTGACACTTATTCGATGCGCAAAGGCGATGTCAACCCAAGAAATCACTCGCTTTGTAGCAGATGCCCCCTTTGGAATGATTCATTAATTCATTAAGTATCACGACTAAGGTTCATGACTATAATTGGTTATCGACGGGACCGGTCAGCCAGAATGGACCTGGTTGTCTATTGATACAAGTTTTACAGGATCTGCCATCTTGAATCCAAATATTTGGGCATAGAAATATAGCTCTGCTTCAAGAGAGCGCTTGATGTTCTCGGCACGGCGAAATCCGTGCTGCTCGCCTTCGAAGGTGACGTAGGCGACGGAAAGCCCCTTCTTTTCCAGTGCCAGGTACATGCTTTCTGCCTGGCTTGGTGGGACCACTTTGTCTTCCAAGCCCTGGAAGAATATCACAGGACAAGAGAGTTTCTCGACGAAGTTAATTGGGGAGCGGCTCTCGTAGATATCCTGGCGTTCAGGATAGGGGCCGACCAGTTTATCCAGATAGCGCGACTCGAACTTGTGTGTCTCTTTGGTGAGGGTCTCAAGGTCCCCGATCCCGTAGTAGCTGGCTCCGGCCTTGAAAGTATTTCGGAAAGTGAGTGCACTCAAGGTCGTGTAACCGCCAGCGCTTCCACCACGAATAATGAGCCTTTCGTGGTCGGCGTCTCCTTTTTTGGCGAGGTAAAGGGCGCCGTTTACGCAATCGTCAACGTCGACTACGCCCCATTGGCCTTTGAGCCGTTCTCGATATTCTCGGCCGTAACCGGTGCTTCCGCCATAGTTCACGTCGAGAACTGCGATTCCGTGACTGGTCCAGTACTGGATGCTCAGGTTCAGCGAACTTGAAGTAGCCGAAGTAGGTCCACCGTGGCTTATGACCAGAAGCGGCGGCTTTTCGTTGGGGGGACAAGCGTAATCACAATTCTTTGGAGGGTAGAAGAACGCGTGAGCATTCAGGCCGTTCTCGGTTGGAAAATCGATAGCCTGAGGCGTTGAGACGTAGCCAGGATCGATCGAAACTTCGCTTGAACGGCGTAAGATCTCCGTCTTTTCTGAACTTGAATCAAAGAGGATGATCGATGTCGTCTCGCCGGGAGATCCGCCTACGAAGGCGATCTTATCTTGCATCGTTCGAAGATAATTGATCTCGGTGTAAGGGATATCAAAGGGCTCAAACTTAGGCTCAGTAGGCTCAAGGTTATGATTTTTTGTGTCCAGGCGTGCGAGGTGCCAGGACCCCTCTATCGCATAAGCGCAGATTATCTGATCAGCAGACTCAAAGGCGTAAGAGGAAGTTCCAAAGACCCACTGGGGCCTTCCAAACTCTGCCTCTTTTTCGAATAGCAGTTCGGTATTCCCATCGATCCATCTGTACAGGTTCCACCAGCCTGTCTGGTCGGAGACGAAATGCAATATGCCGTCTGGCGACCATTCTGGCTGGCATACAGATTCTTCAAGACCGCCTGCAACCCTTTCTTTTCCGCTTAAGGTTCCGTCAGGCTCGAGTCTTGCGATCCAAAGTTCGGTTCCGTCCCAGGGCATGTTTGGGTGGTTCCAGGCAAGCCATGCCAACCAGGATCCGTCCGGGCTGAGCCGGGGCGAGGAATAAAAGTTGTTTCCGGAGGCTAGAGGTTGAATAGTGCCAGTTTCGATGTCGATTCCAACCAGGCTGTTTGCGGCTTCGCCCTGGTCGGAGTGGTCTTCACATACGGAGATTATCCTCTGCCTCTGTTTATCTAAGACGAAGTCCGCGTAGCGCAACTTTCCGTCAGTGGCAGGGGTTATGGGGCGGGGCGTATCGTCCTCTAAGAGATAGAGGCGCTGATCCTCGAAGTTGGTGAAGTAAACTGCGCCTTCGGAGGCGAGGTAGGACCCGCCGCCGTATTCGTGGACTCTCGTTCGGGCGTTGAAGTCAGCTGGGATGAGGTCTTCGCGTTTCCCGTCTTGCGATCGGCGCACGATGACGTATCGTCCGCCCTCGGAAGGTCGCATCTCTATCCAGTAGACGTCTTCGCCGTCGATCATCACCTGTTCTAGCCTGATCGAGTCGGAAGCGATCAGGTCTGGTGTGATGGGCGACTTCCAGGATCCGTAGGGTGCGATCTTTGGCATTAGCATTCTTCTATTCCTCCTTTTCTCTTGTTCAGTTCTCCTTTTTGTTCTTCCTTTCTGTTGCTTTGAGTTGGCGGGCGATTGTTCTCTTGAGATGGAGCATGATTGCGAAAGTTTGAGAGGGGTTATATGCTTTCGTTCTGGGGATTATAGTCCTGAACCTTAGACTTGACACGTAATGCAGTATACTGGAGGAATCATCTGCTTACAAGACCTGTAGTTTCTTGGGTTAACATCACCGCTACGCATCAGATAAGTGTCAAACTTGGCGTTCGGGACTATAGTCTCATCTAATCGGTTCTTGACTATAAACCCACTCAGTTCTGGATAGAGGTGTTCAAGTGTCAAAAAAAGAGATTCAAGCAGATATCAAAATCGAGGCCTCACCAAAAAGCATCTGGAATATTCTCATCGACGTTCCAGCCTATAGGGATTGGAATCCTTTCATCCAACGCGAAGTTGAAACGCAAAAGTAAGAACGCAGGGTAGAGCTGAAGATGAAGACTTGGCCACGTCGCAAGACTGAAACATAGGCAGAAGGCAATTTATGAAATTCAAGTCCTGGGTGCGTTGAGAATTTCTTCAGAAATTCACCACGACCCGTCTTCCAGTGAGCACATCCATTTCAGTTACCGCAACGTTTTGGCTTTCGTCGCCCGACATGACGCGATAGATGCCTTTCGACCTTGCACCAGGCCGAGCCTCGGTGGAATAAGGGACAGTTATCTCATAAAAGCCATCTTGGACTCGTCCTTCGTTTTGATACTGGAAATTTCTGCCTTGGTCCGTGGTCAAATTCAAGATTACATTGATCAATCTGTCATCTTGGGCTTTGCCTGTGATTCTGGCTCCTGAAACCTTTTCGAATACCTTGACTTGACTCGTCTCGAATATCAATCCTACAGTTGAGTTCGATTCGTAAATCAGCCTGAAATGCCCCATGCCGTTGCAGTCGAATAGATGACATCGGGCGAGAATTGTTCTCATAAATTTATTAGAATATTTAAATGTGATTCCTCCGTTACCTTCGAAGATGTTGACGTACTCTGAAGGATTTGTTTCGATCCATGAGACTAGGGCAGGAAGTTTGCCGTGGAGGATGTCAGCGTTGGTTACTATGTATCTCGCCTTTCGGCGATCTAAGATATTCAAGGCTTCATCTTCGCTTTCGGAAAGGAAGAAACGGGTTGCGTCCTTTGCACCTGCTTGAAAGTTGTTGGCCACAACTGGTCGTTTGGACTGGTAGAGAATCCAATTTCCATAATCCCACCAAGAAAGAACGCCGTATTCTCCTGGTGCATTTGGATCGTCAAAACCACTGACTTTTGGGGTGTTTTCCTCGAGCCATCCAATTGACTCGATCCAATGACCGGATATTTCGGGCTTCTCTTGAACCATCGTCACTACCCCCAAAGCCAAAGGAAGGATGAGGATTGCAAAAAAAATCGCTTTAAGGTAAGCTAAAATGTTTTTGTCAAGTTCCTTCTTTTGATCCAAAAAGTTATCAAACCAAAAGACGAGCATTCCAAAAAGGATCGCAATGTTGGCTGTGAAGAGATACAGAAACCTGCTTTGCAAAAGGGTCAAAGCCAGCATGTAAAGCGTCCATACGACAAATAAATGAACCCCTTCTTGCAACTTGGAACGTTTCGTTGAAACCAGAGCTAAAAGACCCATCAAGGCAAATATTAAGCTGAAAGTCGCAAGTGACGTTGGGCTTGTAACCATGTGAAGGGGGGTCGCTTCTGTAACTTTATTTGAGAGTTCTCCACCAAAAAAGTAGTTCAATCCGGCCCATAACTGAGAATATATCTCCTTATTTTGTGCAAAGTAATAAACCAATATCGAAAAAAAGTATCCTATTATTATAACTAATATCGGAAACACGGGCCAAAAGATGCCCCTTTTCAAAAAAAAGGTCGAAAGGGCATAAAGGATAATCAAAATGACGATAATTGCGGCAATCATGAAGGTGGTGGCCCGGATCCAGGGTTCGTTCCAGAAGGGTAGAATCAATATCAAAGCCGCCCCAAACGAGCATCCTAGGATCTCAACTGTCTCTTTTGAGGTGCGCCCGTCTCTTACATCAAGGGACATTTGGAGAACTGCATAAATGAGGAAAATTGCAAGGTATGCTGGCGTCCCGAGCCATGTGTAGGCCATAGCCGCCATCATAACGCCAGCAGAGACTGCAAAAGGTATCTTGTAGTTTTTTCTGGAATAGGCCAAAACTAAGAAGAGGATTATGCTCACCAGGAGGAATATTTCAAGAACGTGATGATCTGTGTGACCAAAACAGGTAGCGTCAATGTGGAGCGGAGATATCGCCATCACGAAGCCTGATATAAGGGCAACTTTCGTTCCAAAGAGATCTCGGGCTAGATAGTAAAGTGCCAGAATTGTCATCAATCCGATAATAGGTGGCACGATCGCACCAATGACCTCTACTGATCGAGTGGTTTCAGCACCCAGAACAATGGCGAGTCCTGCGATTATCTGGTCGAAAAGAGGTGGCCACATCAGCTCTAGCCCGTAGGGATGATCAAGATAAAAATCAAACCATAAAGTGTGCGGAAAATGAGCCTGTGTGTAGAAGACTCTTCGCATGTGATAAAATGAGTCATATCCATAGAACAGGACTTTATCCCCAACGAGGGCGTACCTTGCAGAAGCCATCCTCAAAACGAATCCAAGAATAACTGCCATCAAAATCCATGCTAATTCACGCGACTTACCATGGTCTGTTCCAGTGCTCCTCCCAATTGACGGCATCTTTCTGCTCCCCCCCCTTTTTTCTTGTCACCCTCATAACCACTGGACATATTTAGGCGTTCTGGATTGAGAATTTGATCTAGGAATGACCACAATTCCGCAAGCTTTATGTTTCTCGCCGTAGATGTGATCCGACTTGCGGGTGTAACTTATGATCGACCATTACCAACCCTGTTGTTGCAGTTCTGATGAAGTATCCCTTTTGCTGGGAGAGAAAATGGCCTATGTCTGTCATTATTGTGGGGTTACACCTTATTTAGATGGGATGTATCACGATATCTCCTGCCCTCGCCATTGTCCTTAGGGCCTGTAGAGAAATAACTTACACATGAACGTGTACCGCCATTATACGAAACAGACATAATGCAGATTCAGTATAATAATTACACAGCATTCATATGATAAGGTTATTTCTTCGCGGGCCCTTAGCAATCATCTTTGCCACTTTTAGATGCGAACCCGAGCCCAACGACGATTTTGAAGATGCCATAAACCTTGGCACACTCGACAGAGAAGGACTCTTACAGGAAAGTTGCATATCCCCCTATGATGATATCGATTACTATCTATTTGAAATAAACGGAACTGTTGTGGTGACGATAGAGGTTTTTGGCACTGCCAGTGGAGACTCTTATATCACTCTTTACGATGAATCTGAAGAAGAGATCGACTGGGACGACGATGGCGGCGGCGGATACTGGAGCTTGATTGAACGAGAGCGGACTCCTGGAATATATTACGTGTCAGTGGAATCGTCTTACTGGGGTGGAAGCGAATTTCAGTACAGTTTGGCCATCGAAGATGCAAGTGAAATTCCATAAGTTATGATGCGTAAGGTTCATTTTTTATCCCTTCGAGGCCACTTTGTTACTTTGGCAGAGCCAATGTATCTGGTCAGAGTTATTCGTGCGATAAGCTTAACGCTTATCCATGCCATGAACTGATGGGTAAAATATATTTGATGCTCATCTTGTAAGTGTTAACGATAGGGGGAATGAGCACGAAGGCAAACGCGAACAGAACATTAATCATATTGGCATTGTTATCTCTACAGTTCTTTGATGTGGGCGTCTGCACAGAATACCTGGCATACGACAAAGTGATCGATCTGTATGAAGACATCGCTGAATACCAGTTCAACACTGGATATACCTACCAGCAACTCTCTGAGGTCAGAGACCAGGAATTTAACCTGAAAAAATCGATCGAGGCCTACAATGAGGCCCTTGGAATATACACCTTTGAAGACTATCCGATAGATTATGCAAAGACCCAGTGGAACCTTGGAAACGCCCACGTTCGCCTTTCAGATGCTGATGACGCGGAATACAACTTGAATGAAGCTATCGAAGCCTACAGAAGCGCTCTTAGAGTCTTCACCTTCAAAGAGGACCCGATCGAATATGCAAAGACCCAGAACAACATAGGAGGTGCTTACGCCCGTCTTTCCTACATCTCAGACAAAGAAACAAACCTGAACAAGGCGATCAACGCTTGCAACGAGGCTCTCCGGGTTTACATCTTTGAAGAAGACCCCCTCGAATATGCAAAGACGAATCTTAACCTTGGGATTGCCCACACCAGTCTTTCTTATGTCAAAGACGAAGAAGCAAATTTAGACAAAGCGATCGAAACCCATGACGAAGCACTCAGAGCGTATACCTACGAGACTTATCCAGATGATTATGCAAAGACCCAGCTCAACCTCGGGATCGCCTATAGCTATCTTTCCTATATCAGAGACGAGAAAGAATATCTGGAACGTTCATTTGGAGCTTACAAAGAAGCCCTCAAGGTTTACACGTTCAAAGACAGTCCAACAGATTATGCAAAGGTGAACCTCAATCTTGGACTTGCATATGTTCACTTGTCTTACGTAGAAAACCGAACTGAAAATCTAGGACGGTCGATCGAAGCCTATGAGGAAGCTCTTAGAGTATACACTTCTGAAGACGATCCAACAGGCTATGCAACGGCCCAAATTTACCTTGGTGGAAGCTATTGGGAACTTTCTCATTCTAAAGACACAGAATATAACCTGAACAGATCAATTGAAGCCTACGAGGAAGCTCTTTGCATCTACATCTTCGAAGATTATCCTATCGATTACGCAGCGACTAAAAACAACCTTGGTGGTGCCTACAGCGACCTATCAAAGATCAGGGATGAAGAAACAAACCTGGAACGGTCAATCGAAGCTTACGAAGACGCTCTTTGTGTCTACACCATTGAGGACTGCCCAACCGATTACGCAAAGGTTGAAAACAATCTGGGAGATGGATACGTCCGCCTTTCATACGCTAAATACCCAGAATATAACCTGAACAGGTCGATCGAAGCTTACAAAGACGCTCTTTGCGTCTACACCATTGAAGATTACCCAATCGATTATGCAAAGATCCAATGGGACCTCGGTCTTGTTTATGGCAACCTCTCTGACTTTAGAGACACTGAACCCAACCTGGAAAGGTCGATTGAAGCTTGCAACGAGGCTCTCAAGGTTTACACCATTGGAGATCTCCCAATCGATTACGCAAAGACCCAGCTTTGCCTTGGGCTCGTCTACGGCAAACTTGCCGAATTCAGGGACGAGGTGACGAATCAGAACAGGTCGATCAACGCCTACGAAGAGGCTTTGAAAGTCTTCGAAAATCCGGAACATCAGAGACGTTATCCTCTGCTTTACGAATACGCCCAAGACCTGGTTTGTCACGAGGAACAGAAATGACCGACTAAAGATCGCTTTCTTCTCCCTTTTCGCCACCCCTTTCGTCTCATTTTTCGTCTGGTTTAAGTATGATCTCGCACACCCATCCAACCGTATGTCTGCTCTGGACAAGATAGACGAGCTCGTTTGGGCCTTAGAAGAGCTGCGCCTTCATGTTGGACAAAACGACCTTCAGATTGGCGACCGTGGCGCAAACTCACAGCTTTACTTCACAATCGCCAACGCTTGCGTGAGAAACAGAGTCGCCTTGCTTTATGGCGGGATGGGCGCAAACAAGACAACTTTGGTCAATTTGCTGGGATGCGCCTTCACAGGCCAGGACTTCGACCATGTGGAAAATCTCATGGTCACCGGCCATCCAGAACAGACCGAAGAGAAAATAGTAGGGTTCATCGATCCGCGCCAGTGGTCTTGCACTTCTGCATCTTTGGCATCTTCTGGCAACGAGCCCATCGAGGTGCTCTGGACTCCTTGGGCCAGATCCCAATGGAAGGTGATCAACGAGATCAACCGGTTCCCCTCGGGAAAACAGAACCTGTTTTTGGAGCTTTTACAGAAGCGAAAGGTGAGCTATGCAGGAAAGACCCTGGAGCTTGGTGATACCTGTTACTTTGCCACCATGAACCCAGATTTCAGTTCCACTTATCCTTTGGACGAAGCTCTTCTTGACAGGATCTCGGTTTCGGTTCCGGCGACTCAGCCAGACTTTCTCGCAAGCTTGGCTCTTGCCAAAAGAGAACGAGATGTATGGGAACTGGCAGATCTTCTCCCCCGCCTTTCAAAAGACGAGTTCGAAAGCTTACCAGACCTCGTGAACCAGGTGCCGCTAGATAGCCAAACGGAGCTTGCCATAATTACACTTCTTCGGGACTTCACCTTATGCGAACGGGCACCTTCCTATGATAAGACCCAACTATCGGGCGGGGTCAAACCGAGCAGGGGACTTTGCGCCGAATGTCACTACTTCAACAACCCTGAAGTGTGTTGTTGGCAGGTGGACGAAGGACTGTCCGATCGGGCACGGCAAGACCTGAGACTCTACACGAAAGCTATGGCGTATCTTTTCAGGCTCTCTGATGAGCCGAAGATTGAGGTTTTGAGGGTTGTCGCCCCTTACATCCTCTGGCATCGGGTCACGCCAAATCCAGCACTTTTGGAGAGGCCTCCCTACTACGGAGCAAAAAGGCTCGAGTACGTTCGAGATCTCGTGGAAAAAAGCATCAACAGAACGTTAAACGAGAGAGGCGAGATGAACGTGACCTTTGCAAGAGCCATTGACGGCGAGATTTCGCCCAAAGAGGCGATCGAAGAACTTTCTAGGTATGACGACCCAATCGCCAGGCTCGATTACATAAGGGCGTTGGAGAGGATGCTTTGACGCTGAAAGGTTTCATGAGTGACGCTTACGGCGGCAAAGTCAGGAAGAAAAAAAGGATCGAGAAGAAGACTGGCGAATTCGTTTTGGGTTTTGAAGACTTCGTTCAGAGGCTCGGCGAAAAGCCCAGTAGGGATGAAGTCGAAGAGCTTGTCTCTTCCGACGACGACGCCATCTTTGGCCTGATCGAATCAGCGTCTCCTCTGAATCCGAGGGAAGAGAAGATTCGGGGCTACTTATCTGGCATTGTGGCAGAACGATCCAGCAAGCCTTTGAATTTGGCTGCCGGTAACTTTGCAGGCGCCGAGATGAATAGTGGCGTTATCGTCCTGAAAGCAAGAGCGGGGGGAAAAACGCCGCCCGATCATGTGGGCGAAAAGATGCGAGGCGGCAGGATCGTGCTCGAGGTTGGTGCTGGCCACTACCTAGGTCAAGAGATGGAAGGTGGCGGGATCGTGGCACCTTCGTGCAAAGATTACGCCTTCAGGAACATGAAAGGTGGTTGGGGCGTGGTCAAGGGCGATTCTGGCAATTACGTGGGCGTTGGAAACTCCGGCGGCAACATATTGGTCAAGGGTCGATCCGGCCTCAGGTGCGGCTGGCTGATGCATTCTGGCAAAATTCGCGTAAACGGGAACGTTGGAGAGTACCTGGGTCTGATGATGAACGGCGGCAAGATATCGATCGGTGGGACTGCAGGATCGAAAGCGGGCTGGCGGATGAAA
>Ga0222680_1000266_pt1 | contig 20668 bp, 21 predicted proteins | sample AntAcemetage1004_FD_181146 | JGI IMG/M metagenome (GOLD analysis project Ga0222680, IMG submission 181146) | Saline water microbial communities from Ace Lake, Antarctica - #1004 | ecosystem: Environmental > Aquatic > Non-marine Saline and Alkaline > Saline | place: Antarctica: Ace Lake... | reverse complement strand
TGATGTTTATGTGGGTGGCAGGAACTTAGCAGACTTTTTCCCAAAGTATCAAATAGATCGATTGTCTTAGAAGGGACGCTATTTAGGCAAGAAGAACTAAGTCTGGGATCTGGGGTCAAACCTGAGCAATGGACTTAGAAAAGGGGACCGCGGGCTCCGGAACCTTTTCGGGAAAGACAATAAAACGAATGAAGACTGACGATTGACTATTGAAGATTGAAAAAGAAGAAGCAAAGAAAGCTGAGAAGAATCAGTTAAAGAATGCGGAATGTGTAATGTGGGATGTGTAACGAAAGGAAAGAGCAAAGAAAAGTTCGCGAAGTCCTCCACAGGCGGGCAAGCGTGAAGAGTAAGAGAAGAATCTATTGCGCTAGCACTAATTGTCATATTGCAAAGGCTTAACCCCATTAATTAAGAAAGGAGATTAATAATTATGAATAAGAATGGCGAGTGTTTAACTATTCTAGCGCTATGTATAATTTTGATTCTAACTTCCGGATGTATGACTCGTAAGGCAGATCTAACGATTGTATCAACAAGGAATGTGAGTTTGGATAAAGTCGATTTAGATTCTTTACCTCAAAATAAAGGAATAATGGGAGAAGATTCTAAGTGGATATTTTTTGTTATTCCCGCTGGCAGGCCACATTTAGAAGATGCAATAGACGACGCACTAAATAAGGGAAATGGGGACGTCATGGTGGATGTCGCAGTTTATAGAGGCGGCTGGTGGTTCTTGATTGGACGAGAAAGTATTAAAGTTAAAGGGAATGTACTAAAAACCAGAGGATTATAATAGAGAGGATCTTATAAATGAGATATCTAAAGCCGTACGCATTTATCATACTGGTTATGTTCATTGTCGCTGGATGTGGGACAAGGCACGGGGATTTTACTGTTCTTTCAAGTAAATTAATACGTTTGTCAGATTTTGAACTCGAAAAAGCGAATAGAGTAAAAGGCGTAGAGGGTAAGTCTACGGCCCAGATTATATTCTTGATCCCAACAGCAGGTGATCCATCCTTGGAAGACGCAATTGATGAAGCTTTGGAGAAAGGTAACGGGGATGTTATGACTGATGCCGTAATCTATTCTTGGGGATGGTATATCCCTTATATTTACGGCTCTTTCGGCTGGAGAGTCAAGGGAGATGTAATAAAGACCCGCAAGTATTAGCGAGGAAAGGGGAAAAATCTTTACACTTGAATTTGAAGCGGGACGCGGGCTCCGGAAATATTTCGGGAGAGCCCCTAAATTGACGAATGACGATTGCAGATTGACGATTGGAAAATAGAAAAGCCCTTCGACTTCGCTCCCTTCGGCTCCGCTCAGGACAAGCAGGATAAACAGGGCAAGCTCGCGACGAAAGACGATATAGATTGCCGGTTGCAGAAAAGGATAAAAGATAAGGGGGTCCAAGAATGGGTAAAAGTGACGAAATGAAACGTTGGCGTTGTACCGTTTGTGGATATATTCACGACGGAGACGAACCACCGGAAAAATGTCCTAACTGTAGTTCTCCTAAAGAAAAGTTTGTCGAGGTGCCAAAGGATTTTGAACGGATTCACATGCATTATGCGCAAAAACTGTCCTACGGAGAAGATGTAGATGTTAATCCATTTTTTGGAAATTATTCATCTTTATCGCCTTACATCTACAATCTTCCCGTGGGAAAATACACCCCTCTGCACAAACATCCTACTACCGATGAACTCTTCTTTATCATAAAAGGACGGCTGAAATTTAAAGTCGGTGATAAGGAACTGGTAGCTATCAGGGGTGATGTTGTTCAGGGGAAAATGGATGTGCCCCATTCATTCGAAAACATCGGAGATGAGCCGGCGGCATTTTTGTCTGTCAAGGGCCCTAAGCCCGTCGACCTAGTAATGTTAGAGAAATCGTAGTGAAGAAACAAAGGGGTCAGGTCTACGCATTACTCTTATTATCATCCCTTAGCTTTATGCGATGTTGCGCCGCAAGAAAGCGCAAAAGAAAAATAACCTAACCCATTACGGGTTAGGTTATTGAAGATGGTCGGAAGTAGAAGAGGGTCCTCTTGACTTAATAGCGGACTGCGGGCTCCGGAAACACATGGCGAATGGCCCTTCGACTTCGCTCCCTTCGGCTACGCTCAGGACAAGCAGGACAAGCAGGACAAGCTCTTGACTATTGAAGATTGAAAAAGAAGAAGCGGAAGAAAAACGAATATGAAAAGGGGTCAAATCTTTCCCCTTGACACTTGAAAGGCCAGCAAATTGTAATTATGGGGACACAACACTTAATTCAGGATAAAGTAAGGCAATGCTAGGAAGAATCTATGGTAGATAAGATAAAGAATTCCCGAGGGCTGATCGGGGGATATGTTTCCGTAACCGGAGGTAAAGTATGGTATCGAATTGTTGGCGCCGATAATAAAGCCATTCCGCTCCTTGTGCTGCACGGAGGTCCCGGTGCTCCACACGATTATCTTGAGCCTCTGGAGGCTCTGTGCGATGAGCGACCGGTTATTTTTTACGACCAGCTTGGGTGTGGCAATTCTGATAAGCCTGATGATATCTCTCTCTGGACCGTCGAACATTTTGTCGAAGAGCTTGCGCTGATCCGGGAGGCTCTTCAGCTGAAGAAGGTGCATATACTAGGGCAATCGTGGGGGAGCATGCTGGCCGTTGATTACATGCTCACCAGGAAGCCTGCGGGAGTGGTGAGTTTAATATTGTCCGCACCTTGTTTAAGCGTTTCCCGCTGGATTAAAGATCAAAGGGCATACCTTTCCGAACTACCTCAAGACATGCAAAAGACCATATTGGAATGCGAAGCGGCCGGGGACTTCAGTTCTGATGGTTACCAGGAAGCGATGATGTATTTTTACAACCTCCACCTCTGCCGCTTAGATCCCTGGCCTGATTGCTTGAACAGAACTTTTGCTAAGCTAGAACACGCTGTCTACGAGCATATGTGCGGCCCGAGCGAGTTTACCATAACCGGCACGCTCAAGGACTACGAACGTGCCGAGAAACTGAAAGAGATACATGTTCCGGTGCTTTTCACCTGCGGACGCTATGATGAAGCAACTCCCGCTTCAACGAGATATTATCACGAGAGCCTTCCCGGTTCGGAGATCGTTATTTTCGAAGACGCCTCTCACGCGCATCATATTGAAAAAACCGCGGAATATTTAAAAGTTGTGCGTGGATTCCTTAAGCGTGCGGAAGAAACTAACGCATAGTTATGGACAAAGGGGTCAGGTCTACGCATTACTCTTATTATCATCCCTTAGCTTTATGCGATGTTGCGCCGCAAGATGAATTGGGGTCACCCATTAAAGGTGCCGTGTCAATAGACAAAAGGATCCCTATTCAAAAATCTTTTTAAAGACTTTGATCGAGCTGCCACCACGATCACGCTCGATAGTCTGTTTCGCGCCTGTACAGTAGGGTCCGCATCTTAAATATTAAATCTTCCCTTATTAGTTAGACCCAATTCGGCCCACCGGGAGGTCTTAGTCTCAATTTTTGCCCCCTGAAAATTAGCCTTAAGAAGAAGCCGGGCTCTTGAATAAGGGCCCGGCGCTTTGCCGACCTATTGCTAATACATCATTTCATGACTTCCAAAACATGTCTCGATTTGTATCAATAGTCTTTAACCAACAAACTCCTCTATTCGAACAGCTGTTGGTTAACTATCTGGGGAAAAATATATTTTCCGGATTGACAGGTGTTAACCAACAAGGTAGCGTATATTAAAGATTGTTGGTTAACGGAGACGGCTATGAGAGTCATTAAAAGTGTTCTGGAAGAAGAGCTGCAGAACTCGCTCAGAATGAAGGAGGAGTACGAGAAGGCCCTGAAAAAGCTGCCGCGCGGGAGTCTGTCTAAAAAGATCATTAAAGGAAGGCCATATTACTATCTGAGTGAGAGGAAGGGCTCTAAAGTAGTGAGTAAATATCTGGGGAAAATCTCCGAGAAGGAGAGGAATAAATTTGAAAAAGTTAAAAAACTGCGAAAAGAATATCGCCACAATTTATCGATTGTCAAAAAGCAGATTGCTTACTTAAGGAGCGCTCTCCGTGGAAAAGAAGCAGTATGAACTCCTGATCGAAGTGCTTCGGCGGTTGCAGAGTAAAGGAGTTCTCAATAAACTGATACTTGCCGGAAGCTGGGGACTGGTTCTTTACCGAAAATACTTCGACGACTCAACTTTATATCCATCCCTCAGAACCCGGGATGCTGATTTTATCATTCCCGCTCACCTTGAAATCCGCGAAAAGATCAATATACCCGAATTACTTGAGGATCTCGGGTTTGTTGTTGATTTCAATCGAGCAAGCAATTTCATAAGATTGCTTCATCCTGCTCTCATTATTGAATTTCTAGTAGCGGAAAAGGGGAGAGGTTCGGGAATGTCGAGAGAAATAAAGGGACTCGGAATAACTGCTCAGCCGCTTCGCTATCTCAATTATCTGGAGAGCAAGGTTATTTCTATCGATATAGAAGGATTAAAAGTTAAAGTTCCCGATCCTGCCGTATTCGCTTTGCACAAGCTTATAATAATGACCAGGAGACGAAGTGAAGAGAAAAGAGATAAAGACAAAAAACAGGCAAAATCGGTATTAATGCATCTGCTGAAGAAAGGAAGAGAGAAGGACATAAGAGAAGCTATTTGCTTGATGCATCCAAAGTGGTTTAAAACTGCGCTGGATAATTTGGAGAAGGAAGGGGAGACGGAGTTGCTGCAACGTCTTAAACAGATCACCCCGACATGAAACAAAGGAATCACCCATTAAAGGTGCCGTGTCAATAGACAAAAGGATCCCTATTTAAATATTAAATCTTCCCTTATTATGAAAAGTGGGGACGGAGTTGACTTGTTGACTTTAAGGGGCAGAATTAATTGGCCCGCCGCCGTTCTCTCCCCATCACTTTTCGCACACCCCTACCGCTCGTCTTTAACCTCCCACCATCCCCTCTACCATTTCTCGCTTTCTCAGTCACTAATGCCTGATCTTCGACCCGTCAGTGCTGCCGGATCTTCGACCGGCAATAATAGCCGGACAGGCGCGCGCTGAAAGTACGGCATTACTTGACGTAAAAGCGAGAAGGCTCCCGGATCTCAATTCAGTATTTCCCGGCTCAACTGGTTTTTTCCTTGCATTATTCGCAGTTCGCGAATAGCGTATATACATGAACCTTAAGCCACAAGATGTTGTCGTATTGCTGAAGATCCTCGTTTCGAGCGGGAAGCAGAGCTACTCGGAACTGGCTGACGACCTTTTTATGAGTCCTTCAGAGGTTCACGCCGCAGTCAAGCGTGCTGCTTCCGCAGGGTTGATAGACCGATCGTCAAAGCGTGTGAAACGGAGAGCCCTGGAGGAGTTTCTCTTCCATGGTTTGAAATATGCCTTCCCTCCCAGCTATGGTTCAATTACCCGGGGTATGCCCACCGCGCATGCCGCACCGCCGATTTCAGCCATGCTAGCCGAGTCTGAAGATCTCCCTCCCGTATGGCCTTCTCCCGAAGGTACCGTGCGCGGGTACGAGTTGAAGCCGCTTTACCGTACCGTCACCAAGGCGGCCCGCAAGGACCGGAAGCTATATGAACTGCTTGCGTTGGTCGACGCCGTGCGGGCCGGCAGGGCCCGGGAACGCGCACTCGCGGAAGCTGAGCTGAGTAAACGGCTGCGTCAATAATGAAGGTAGTAGATATTGAGGCATTGGCTCACGTCGCCCGGAGGCTTCAACCTCTCAACGAGAGATTCGCATTCCTGGGTGGCGCGGTCCTTCCGCTCCTTATAGACGAACCATTGATTGAGGCGATCCGCCCCACCATAGACGTTGATGTTATCATTGAGGTTGCTTCGCGATTGGACTTTGCCAGGCTTGAAGAGCGATTGAGGGCCATCGGCTTCAAGCACGATATGACAGAGGGTGCACCGAAGTGTCGATGGATCGTTGATGGCATAGCGGTTGACGTGATGCCGGCCGGCGGCGAAGCCGCTGAATGCCGGTCCGAGTGGTTCCCTGAGGCGTTGGCATCTGCGAAGCCAATTAAACTGAGCGAGGGAGTGGTGGCCAATGTCGTAACTGCGCCGTTTTTCATCGCTGCAAAACTCGAAGCTTTTTCAGACAGGGGCACTAAAGACTTCTACGCAAGCCACGATCTGGAGGACATCGTTACCGTTCTTGACGGAAGATCGTCCGTGCTCGAGGAAATCGATAACTTGCCCGGTTCGCTTCGCTCCTATCTATCAAAACGATTTACCGAGCTGATCGATGATCCCGACTTTATCGAGTGCCTTTCGGGCCATCTCCTGCCGGACTCTGCAAGTCAGGAGAGACTACCGCAGCTGCTTGATGCACTTCACCACATCGCGGCCCCTGAAGAATAAATTAAGCGAATTGGGGTCACCTATTGAGGCAACCCCTCAAGCACAAACAGACTCTCCTTCAATTTTCGCACACCCATCCGTCCGTCTTTAACCAGCCCCCATACGTCCCATATCACTTTCTCGCTTTCTCACGAAAGTGAGAATGTAATTCTTGGGCGAGCAGGCCCGGATGCATTCCTTTGCACCAGGATAATTCGTCTGGTTCCCTGAAAGACGAGCCCACCTCTTCCTGAAACCTGCTCTTCATTTCTACCACGCCGAGCTCATTGTCTCGGCGCGAGTGCTGAGCATTTTCCCCTCCAACCCTTCCTGTCGTTACTCTCGTACCCACGTTTTTTGGGTCGGACCTGCCCAACTAGATGTCACGGCCGAGCTGAAGGCGCTGATCGACCGGGCCGGCTTCGTGGCCAGGGCCAACGGGGACATGTTCAAGCGCAAGGTGGGCGCGGCGGTCGTTGCCGGCCGGCGGGCCGGCAGCATCCATGTCTTCGACTCGATCAACCACTTCTTCTTTATCGGCCAGATGATCGTCCCCGGCTCCATCTACTGGAACATGGGCTTCGGCCTGCAGAAGGGAGAGGTCGACGAGGACGAGGAAGGCCTGCTGACCATGAGAATACTTGGTCAGAACATGGCCTGGCTGTTGAAGAAACTGTACAACACCCGGGGCTCTCATCTGCGCAAAAAAGCCCCCGGGCTCAACTAAGGACGTCCTTCTCTCCGAAATCGTTGTGCCCGGGGGCCGCGTTGTTTTCGCGCCCTGATTTAACTGCTATTCCTCAATGATCGTGGGTGTAACGGCCAATATCAGGGAACCGATTTTCATTAGTTTTTCTCTTCTTTCACCCCGCTCGGGGAAACTTTCCTGTTTTCCGCCCAGGAGTGTCGTCGCCCCGTCCGCGCTCACAATGGTCGTGCTCAGGATAGAGGTGGTGTACGGCCTTTTCTCTGCTTTACTGTAATGGTTCTCACCCCATTTGAGCTCCAACCTAATCTCTTTTCCCTCCTCAATTACCGGCAGGAGCTTCAAAAACATAATGCCCTTGAGAGACATTTCGGCTTTTCTGCCGGAGAGCACATAGGTGTATGCGGTAGTGATGATGCCATAGTTCTTAAACAGGAAGAGCTTCTTGAGCTGCTTGTAGAGCGGGTTGCCCTTCTCCATCGGCACGGCACCCCGAATCATCTCCCCCTCGGTGGCAAAGATAACCTGCGCCTTCACCTGGATCTGCTCATCCGCTGCACCTGCCACACCCGCGAAAGCCATCACGGCAGCCACGATAACGGCGACACTACTCTGATTCCATTTCATGCTACACCTCCCTTTGTTATGGTTCTTGTCCATAGGTCATCGACCCGTCTCAGGTACGGGCAATAGCTTCCATCTCCAGTGAGCTTCTCCTCTCCTCACCCGGAGACTCCATCAGCCAGATTACGGTCAGGCGGGCCTCGTCCACCTTATAGATCATGAGATTCGCCGAGGGATCGCCGGCCTCTGCGCGATGCACCACACAGTACTCCTCCTTGGGGACCCAGGCCTCCTCCGCCGGTGCTTTAGACGATCCGCGACGCCACTGCCACAGCGGTTGGGTGAGAAGGAGAATAAGAACGGCGGCAGCCGCCGTTGCCGCGACGGGGCGCCATCCCAGCCAGGGGGAACGATGCTCCTGGACGGCCTCCTCGATCTCATCCCAATACCCCTTCCACACGTCACGCGGCTCCTCCCTTTCCCGGAGAAGAGAAAACCCCTCGCGAAGACGGGCGCAGGCCTCGAGCCTGCGGGCGCAGAGACAACATTCACGGACATGTGCCGCTACCGACCCCGACTCCTCAACGGAAAGCTCACCCGCAGCATAGGAAAAGAGCAGTGAGTTAATTCTCTTACAGGTCTTCGTCATGGCTTCCTCCAACCGCTCAGATGTATTTCTCGATCCGCTCACGCAGCATCTTTCTCGCCTGATGTAGCCTCCACCGCAGCGTGGCATTGCCGCAGCGCAGAATTCGCCCGACCTCGTCGAAAGAGAGGCCGTGCAGATCCCGCAAGACAATGACCGACCGGTATTTTCCGGGCAGCCGGGCCACCATCCCGCGCACCAGCTCCGCCCGTATCTTCCGGTCGAGAGCTCTCCACGGCTGTAGAGGCGGTTTGGCCTCCCCCGCGCCGGGAGGCAGGCGGTCCCAGTTTCTCGTGCGCCGCCTTCTCAGGTGATCGATACTAACGTTCATGACTATCCTGATTAAATAGGACGAGAAACGATACCGCGGGTTAAACCTCCCCAGAGACCGGTAAATCCGGATAAAGGCCTCCTGGGAGATGTCCTTTGCATCCTCCCTATTTCCAACCATGTCGAAGGCGATCCAGTAAGCCAGACGCCGGTACTTCTGCACCAGGCGCTCAAAAGCCGTAAGATCGCCCTCCCGGCAGATCTCGATCCACCGCGCATCCTCGCTCTTGTCCGGTTCATCGCACCTCCCGGGATAGGTTGTGGTTCGCTCCAGCTCCATTCCGCTCTCCATAAAAGATTATGCACGGGAGGGTATTTTGTTTGATTTTTTTTACACCAGGAATCGGTGCAGGGACAGGCCAACCCGCGTACTCCGGGCCGGATAGACGGGAAAAGGGGGACGCCGTTACTTGTTAACTTACTTGCGGACAGATCAGGAGTAACTCGACGGGATATTTATCATGATCGTGGAACAATCCCGCTTCGCGGGACTCCGCCCCCTTGGTTCCTCTCAACTCGCTGTTAGCAGAGAATAATCGGTTGTTGATCTGAACATATCAAAGGGGTCAGTATCAAACTGTATAAACCCCATCCTTCTGTCCTTCGCAATAAATCGATCGGCGGGATATTTTACGATATGGGGTTGATCGAACAATGGGGCAGCGGAGTAGGTAAGATGCGGAAGGCGTGTGCCGAAGCAGAGCTTCCCGAACTGCGATTTGAGGAATATCAGAACGGCTTCAGGTAAGGCGCCATAAAGCCGCCAAAGCCGCCATAAAGGCGCCATAGAGTAATCAGGGTCACCCATTAAAGGTGCCGTGTCAATAGACTAAAGGATCCCTTACAGTAGGGTCCGCATCTTAAATATTAAATCTTCTGCACCACGACAATTCGGTTGGTTCCCTGAAAAGCAAGCCTCACCCTCTATGAAACCTGCTCTTCATCACTGCTTGATTGTCTGCTCCCCGGTTCGAGCCCGGTTCCTCTTATAGAATATCCAGAAGAGTGCCCGTATCTGTGCGGCGTTCCAATTGATTCCCTCGAGTGAAATCTGATAGAGTTTCTCAACGTTGATACTGAGAGAGAAAAAACAGTAAGATCAAAGTATATTATTGAGAGGCTAATGATGAATAAATGGAAAGGTACCAGTATAGCCTGTTGTTTTGGAATTATCCTTATGGCTACCACTGCCCGGGGGTGGAATCTCTCCATCACTTTTCAGCCAGGGGGAGTCACTGTCCCCGCTGGCTTTGTAGCGGATGACGGAAGTGTTTTCTCCGACAAGGGGGGCATCGAGTATGGGTGGATAGAAGTAGGTGTCCCTTTTGGCTTCTGGGGATTAAATGGTTACCATTCTGCCGAGGGATTAGCAGATGTTCAGGAACGTTTTGGTGCTGCTATATTCCAGGTAGCTCAGGGAGGTACTAACTATACGGTTAATACTTTTTTGCCTATGGTACGTGATGCCGGGTGGCAGGTTACTCTCCGTTTAGCAGGAAGTCATTCTGAATATACCACTAGTGGTAGTTTTGATATAGATAAATGGAAGACGAATATAGCCCAATGGGACGGTTCAGGCATACAGGAGTTCATAGATGACGGCACGGTTGCGTGGCATATGATTCTGGATGATATAGCCAACTGGAGCTGGTTATATGGAGGAACTGACCCAACAGGTGATGAATTAGAAGAGATGGCTGAGTATAGTCAAGACATACTGCCCGGATTAAAAACATTCGTACGCGAGAAGGCGACTGCCATGCCCGTTCCGACTAAGGGATACTATGAATGGGTAGATGCCTGTCTCAATCAGTATAAAGCCAGTGATGGCGATGTGACGACCTATGCCTGGACTGAGTACTATAAAGCGGTGGAGTTACACCTCGGGGTCATGAACGGCTTGAATATCTGCGACGGGGGCAATGGGGAAAGCGGCCAGATGGGATGGCGGGCAGACAAGTACGCAATGTCAGCTAATGAGATCACCACTTATGGTACGGCTCTATTAGGGATACCGGACCTGGAGCTGTTCTTGTGCTGGGAATATGACGGAGAAGAATTATGGGCTGATGGAACTACCATCGGCAGTGTTTACTTTGATCAGCCCGAACTTCAAGATGCGCTCTATCAACTCAGTATAGTGGCTGCTGAAAAATAGGGGAATGAAGGATTTGGGGTCACCCATTAAAGGTGCCGTGTCAATAGACAAAAGGATCCCTTACAGTAGGGTCCGCATCTTAAATATTAAATCTTCCCTCGCTATGGACTAGAATGATCGAGTTAGCAGGGTCACACCCTAGTCTTCTGGGGTCTGACCCCGGTTTCTCTTTAACCATTGATAGATTAATCGACAGGTCCGACCGGTTTGCTACATCATCCATCGTTTTCTTCTAAAGGTCCCGGTCAGAGCTGCATCGATGACTTCTTGCCGTGTACCTAACCAGTTTTTCGGCCACCCGGAACCCGACATCAAAGACGCGACCTTCAGGCTATCCGTGGCAAAAACAAGTTGTTCGGCTACATTAGCGGCCCGATCCACCATTCCAGGACAACATGAATGCACGACCACGGCACCGCATTCTTCAATAGAACGAATAATGCCGGCCTTCCGAGCGGCGGAATAAATGATGTAATCCGTGTAAAGCCACAGCGTCTTTTTCACCTGTTTTCCTTTCAGCATTTCAGCCAGATCAGACAGCTCCTGAATCGTCAAAAACGGGCACCCGATGACGGCCGCATCAATTTCCGGATTATCTGTCTGCCGAATATTTTTAAAGACCGCTGCTACATCTTTGCGGCTTATTTGAATCTTCTCAACACCCTCTGGGACGGTCCCGCCAAATGCATCCTCGATAGTCCGGGCCTCCGGAGTGATGCCGACAACATGTATCATCGGATATAACAGGGCGGGTGAAACACACGCACAGAACGCCTTGGCCTGAGCGTTCGTCATATCTTTAATCCCAACAACAACCGGAACCCGATCGACCGCCCGAAATCCAATTGCTCCACCCAAAGCTACATAATCTCCGACATCTTGAAGTTCAGCCATCACCTCCGGCTCAATCTCGAAAATCATTTGCCCTCTACGGTTTTCGGGCAGATGCATTCCGTATTCAGGCATAACACCGGTAATGGCGGCATAAAAAGCTATATTGGCCGGATCACGGTTAACCCTGGCTCCAGACATGATATTGGCATTGGCCGCGTGATTGGATTCTGACGTCACATGATACTCTCCGAAGCGAGGCACATTCAGGTGCATGTAGGGTATACACGTCGGAATAACCATCGCCCCCATCGACCGAAGGTCGTCGTGAACCGGCTTCATCAGGTTGTAGATATCTTCTGCCGGGGTTTTTACTTTGTAATGCCAGGGCATGCGCGGATCATCTACTTTCTCTTCCGCCATGAACGTGCTCTCGACGGTTGTCGGAACGATTACACGGGCCCCCAGTTTGGCGAACTGTTCAAAGATCGGCCAGGCGCCGATGGTTAATTCGTTCGTCTTCAAGTCGCTGAAAACATGCGCTGAACGGATGGGTACCATTCGGCGGGACCCCATGCCGTGGGCAAAAGCAACCAGTCGCTCCATAGCCATTTTTTTAGCCTCGCCCTGTTTGCCATCCAGCATTGCCTGTTCATTATTAGACAGGACAAGGTCGCTCTTTTTCCAACCCCCCCGAACATCGGCAGCAGCTTCACCATCAGGCGTCTTACAAAATGGGCCGGATGCCGCCGCGGCTTCCTTATTAGGGAATATTTCGACGATCGCCTCTCTGCCTGCCGTGGGAGCACTTATTCGAACCCAGTCGCCGCTTTTAATAGTTTCACAGGGATCAGCTTCAAAGTGGTCGACCGCCGGGATCTCCGCATCAACTGCACCTCCGACACTGATAGGATGCACTGTACGGCAGATCAGTGCGCGTGGTCCTTTGCCGGTGATCTTATTCTTGAAATATAATCCCCATGCTCCTCCGGTGGAGAACTTATCGGTATCATAAACAATAACCTTATCCGCGTATGACTGCCCCTGAAGGGGGTGGCCGAATATCCGAACAACTCCGTTGGAATCAATAGCATTCACCAGGTGACTGAGAAATTCAGTCGTAACCAGTGCTTCGCCCTCAACCGAACCTTCGATTCGAGTAATACCTTTTAACACCCTTGCTTGATTCTCATTCATGATGACAAGCTCCCTATTTTTCCTGAGATAAAATTTTCTAAAGCAAACTCAGGGTTCGGGTAAGAGTAAAAGCCCTTTCCTGTCTTAACGCCGAGTTCTCCACGCTCAACCATGGCCTTCAAGGCCTCAGGCGGCTTGTCTCGTTCATCTTTTGACTCATTATAGTAGGATAACTCGACAGCATAGGTGACGTTCAGTCCCGTAAAGTCCATAAGTCCGAAAGGGCCGACTTCTGTACCAAAAGCAGTCATCCAGGCCCGGTCGATATCTCTGAAATCTACAATTCCTTCTGCCCACATAAGTAATGCCTCACGTTTAACCGAGCGCCAGACACGATTAAAGCAAAACCCGAAACTTTCTTTCTTAATTGGTAGCGGGATACATCCAATAGAAGTGATCCACTGTTCGCCTGCTTCCATAACTTCATCTGAAGTCTTGCTGCCGCGCATAATATCCACTAAGTTATTCCCTGTTGCCGGCATATAAAAATGTAAATTCAAACATTGCTCTGGCCGTTGTGTCGCATCCTCTATCTTTGAAATCGGCAGTGTAGAACTGTTCGTTGCCAGAATAGCTTTTTGGGGTGTCATTGAATCAATCTGTGCAAAAATCCTACGTTTAAGTTCAAGGTCTTCCGGGATGGCCTCAATAACTAAGTCAGCATTTTTAAGGGCAGCTTCCATTAGGGTTGTAATAACGACTTTACGGATACCTTTTTCCCATTGTTCTATAGGTACTACCGGTCCTTTTCCCCCGGCTTTCATAGCGGCTGCCGCGTTTTGAATCGAGAGGTCAAAGGCCTGCGCTGAACTGTCATAGAGGAAGACAGTATACCCAAAGCAAGCCGTTTGAACCGCGATCTGAGCACCGAGGATTCCACCGCCGATAATAGCTACATTTGATATGTCTCTTGAATGTATATCTTTCACTTAATCTTCTCCTTTCCTTTTTTCCTTATTTTATGATATTACTATTTATTATGAATTTATCACAAGTCGCAAACTTATGTACCTTTCTCTGGTTTTTCTCGGTCATGTTTCAGATGGGAATATCCGTCACATTTTCCGAGGTTCTGAAATCGGCAAGGCAAACAAAAGCCGTTCTGAAAGGAATCGTAACGAATATCCTTATCTTGCCGCTAATCGGTTTTGGAATCCTCCTGATGTTTAATCCATCTCCTCCTTTAGCTGTCGGGTTTCTGATCGCTGTTATTTTTTCAGGAGCATCTCTGGCTCCACTATTTACTGCGATAGCCAAAGGTGACCTTCCTTTTTCCATAGGACTTATGGTTATTCTTGCCATTGTCTCTGCATTTACTTCACCGTGGCTTCTTAAATTTCTAGTTCACTATCTGGTAGAATCACCCAACTTAGAAATCAACTGCCTGAAAATTTTTAAAGTAATTCTCATAGGACAGCTCATTCCCCTGTCTACAGGATTCATTATCAATCAAACACACAAGCAGCTTGCCAAAAAGATAATAAAGCCGCTTTGGCACGCTTCAAATGTCCTTTTTATCCTCACCTGTATTCTATTGACAATAACACAATATCATAAGTTCGGCGGATTCAGTTATAAGGTCCCGATCGGAATGATGATCATGTTTGTTGCCTGTGTTGCCATCGGCTGGTACATGGGAGGGGAAGGAGTTGAAAAAAGAAAGGCAATGGCCTTAAACTCAGGCGTCCGGAATGGTCCGGCAGCAATGGTTATTGCCATGAATAATTATGCCGGAACCGCTGTCCCTGCGGTAGTATTTGTGTATGCTATTTTTTCGACAATCAGCACGCTATTGGTTGCTCTTATGATGAAGAATAAAAACTAAATCGAAAATTTGGCAGTCACTTCAAAGGCCCCCCAATGACAAGCGTTAGGGGCATTATTTTCCGGCTATCTTCCCACCGCCTCTCACCGAATGAAATAAGAATGGGTGTCTTCTGGGGTCACCCATTAAAGGTGCCGTGTTAATAGACAAAAGGATCCCTATTCAACAATCTTTTAAAAGACTTTGATAGAGTTGCCACCACGATCACGCTCGATAGTCTGTTTCGCACCGTTGTTTCTTCAGTCCGCATTTTTACAGTAGGGTCCGCATCTTAAATATTAAATCTTCCCTTTATTAGGGGGAAGGGGGTCAGACTTGCGCTTTAGACTTTTGTAAAAAAGGTTCGCGGGCTCCGGAAACATTATTTCGTATTGCGTCGTGCGTAAGGCGTATTGCGAAAAATACAGATCAAAGAGAGTTGAGAAGAATCAGTTAAGGAATGCGGAATGTGTAATGTGAGATGTGTAACGAAAGGATAGAATAAAGCAAAGATCGCAAAGCGCATATCGTGAAGCGTAAGAATGGTAAGCACCCCCGGATTGAACCGTGGGTGCGGGGAAACAGGCCCCGAGGAGTGTTCTCTACCTTTTGCCGGCGCCTTAGAGCAGGCCCTCCTTTATGATAATGGCCCATATATGCTTGCAGGCGTCACCTTTCCCCAAACTGTTGTACAGGAAATCCGGGCAGGTACAGGAAGCCCCGATCTTGCTCCCCGCGCGTGTAATTCGCACCGTGTATTTGCCCACCTCGTATTCGCCGTCGCTGACCTTTTTCACCTTGCTCGCGAGCAACTGCCCCTTCCCGTAGCGTGTTCCCCCTCGACTCATGCCAGGCAAGACTCGTATGCAGCCCTCGGGAAGCTTATCGGGAAGCTTAGGGGGCAGCTGCTGGGACTCATCCTCGAGAGCCGCTATTTTCTCCTGGCACGCCGTTACTTGAGCGGCTATTTCGGATGGCTTGTAGTCCGGGTACCTCTTTTGGAGCACGCGGAGGTTTCTCTCCGCCAGGCGATATTGCCCCTGCGCGGTCGAATTTTCCTTCTGTAACTGCTTGTTTTGGGCGGATTGTATCATCGCGAGCGCCCTCTGGTAGAAGGCGGCCGGGATATCCTCCTGCCCCCATGCCGCTGCGCCGTGCAATGCCGCGCAGAGGCAGATGAGAATGTATTTACTGCATTTCATAGCCGCACCTCTCTCTTGATGATGAACCAAATAACTCTCCACGGGACTGATGCCAAACTATAAAAAGTATAGCACATTGAGTTGGGTAAGAGGGTTAGCGCTTTAACAGTTTAACTGGGGCCTTGAAAGGCAATCCCCACTTTTCCTGAAACCTGCTCTTCATCACTGCCCTATCCTCTGCTCCCTAGTGCGATGTCAGCGGCCACTTAAAACCGGCCACTAAAGAACGGTTTACAACCGGCCATTCCGCCCGCCGGGAATGGGATTTTGATCTATGGTGCAGTAAGGATCTTGTGGTACTATCGTCATTGGTGGGCGGTATAGCTTCAAGATCAAGTATCGGTTCCAGGTCTTCGTTCCGAAGCGTCAGATCTTGCCTATGGCAGTCATGCGGATTATCCGCAGCGCTCTGACCTGCTTAAGCGTGCCGCCCACCGCTTTTTAGATTGACTTTGTACCTAATTAGGGTACAATCGTACCCTAATTAGGTACAATAAGACAATGAGCATGATCGATTCCCTGTTTACAAAGGTGCGGCAACGTCTGCTTGGCATACTTCTCGTCCATCCTCAAAAGGAGTTCTACCTCCGCCAGTTAATCAGAATGAGCAGGATGGGGCAGGGAGCCGTCCAGCGGGAGCTCGCCTCCTTGGTCAACGGTAGGATAATACTTCGCCGGGTTGATGGTAACCGGGTTTACTACCGCATAAATACCGGTAACCCGATCTACCCTGAGCTTAGAGGGCTCATAATTAAAACGGGCGGCGTGGTTGACGTATTGAGAAACGCACTTGAAGAGATATTGCCGTCTATTGAATTCTCATTCGTTTATGGATCATTTGCCCAGGGTGATGAGCAGGCCGAAAGCGATATCGATCTCATGGTGATAGGCGATGTGTCGTTTAACGAGCTGGTTCCATTGCTCAAATCGGCCCAGGAACTTCTTGCTCGAGAGATCAATCCCACTGTCTATAGCCGGAGAGAGTATGCGAAGAAGCTGAGTGCAGCGCATCATTTCTGCACCAGCGTCGCGAAAGGCAAGAAGATTTTTATCGTAGGTGACCGGGATGAGTTTGGAAAATTGGCTGAAGGCGCAATGGCTGGTTGAGCACAGGACCAGCCCTGAAGAAATTGCGGACTTGCTGGCTATAGCAGATAGAGATATCAAATCAGCTTCAAGTCCGGGTATTGACCCGGATTGGAAACACAATATAGCCTACAGCGCAGCTCTCAATAGCGCTGCCGCTGCTTTGGCCGCGCGTGGTTACCGGCCCGCGCGCGGTCAGCATCATTATCGTCTCATTAATTCTCTTCCACTTACTTTAGGAGAGAAAGCTCGAAATATAGCTGATCGTCTTGAAGTTGCCCGAAAGAAACGAAACGTAGGAGTGTACGAACGAGCTGGTGCCATAAGTGACGCTGAAGCTGAGGAGATCGTTACTTTAGCAAAGAGTTTGAGGAAAACCATTGCTGACTGGCTTGTGAAATTCCATCCGGAGCTAATACGAAGGCAGGAAATGAGGTAAGGTCAAAAGAGGATTTGTAGAATTGGGGTCACCCATTAAAGGTGCCGTGTCAATAGACAAAAGGGTCCGCATCTTAAATATTAAATCTTCCCTTGTTAGGGGGAAGGGGGTCACCTGCGCTTTAGACTTTTGTGAAAAAGGACTGCGGACACCGGAAACACATGGCGAATGACCCTTCGACTTCGCTCCCTTCGGCTCCGCTCAGGACAAGCAGGATAAACAGGGCAAGCTCGCGACGAAAGACGATATAGATTGCCGGTTGCAGAAAAGGATAAAAGATAAGGGGGTCCAAGAATGGGTAAAAGTGACGAAATGAAACGTTGGCGTTGTACCGTTTGTGGATATATTCACGACGGAGACGAACCACCGGAAAAATGTCCTAACTGTAGTTCTCCTAAAGAAAAGTTTGTCGAGGTGCCAAAGGATTTTGAACGGATTCACATGCATTATGCGCAAAAACTGTCCTACGGAGAAGATGTAGATGTTAATCCATTTTTTGGAAATTATTCATCTTTATCGCCTTACATCTACAATCTTCCCGTGGGAAAATACACCCCTCTGCACAAACATCCTACTACCGATGAACTCTTCTTTATCATAAAAGGACGGCTGAAATTTAAAGTCGGTGATAAGGAACTGGTAGCTATCAGGGGTGATGTTGTTCAGGGGAAAATGGATGTGCCCCATTCATTCGAAAACATCGGAGATGAGCCGGCGGCATTTTTGTCTGTCAAGGGCCCTAAGCCCGTCGACCTAGTAATGTTAGAGAAATCGTAGTGAAGAAACAAAGGGGTCAGGTCTACGCATTACTCTTATTATCATCCCTTAGCTTTATGCGATGTTGCGCCGCAAGAAAGCGCAAAAGAAAAATAACCTAACCCATTACGGGTTAGGTTATTGAAGATGGTCGGAAGTAGAAGAGGGTCCTCTTGACTTAATAGCGGACTGCGGGCTCCGGAAACACATGGCGAATGGCCCTTCGACTTCGCTCCCTTCGGCTACGCTCAGGACAAGCAGGACAAGCAGGACAAGCTCTTGACTATTGAAGATTGAAAAAGAAGAAGCGGAAGAAAAACGAATATGAAAAGGGGTCAAATCTTTCCCCTTGACACTTGAAAGGCCAGCAAATTGTAATTATGGGGACACAACACTTAATTCAGGATAAAGTAAGGCAATGCTAGGAAGAATCTATGGTAGATAAGATAAAGAATTCCCGAGGGCTGATCGGGGGATATGTTTCCGTAACCGGAGGTAAAGTATGGTATCGAATTGTTGGCGCCGATAATAAAGCCATTCCGCTCCTTGTGCTGCACGGAGGTCCCGGTGCTCCACACGATTATCTTGAGCCTCTGGAGGCTCTGTGCGATGAGCGACCGGTTATTTTTTACGACCAGCTTGGGTGTGGCAATTCTGATAAGCCTGATGATATCTCTCTCTGGACCGTCGAACATTTTGTCGAAGAGCTTGCGCTGATCCGGGAGGCTCTTCAGCTGAAGAAGGTGCATATACTAGGGCAATCGTGGGGGAGCATGCTGGCCGTTGATTACATGCTCACCAGGAAGCCTGCGGGAGTGGTGAGTTTAATATTGTCCGCACCTTGTTTAAGCGTTTCCCGCTGGATTAAAGATCAAAGGGCATACCTTTCCGAACTACCTCAAGACATGCAAAAGACCATATTGGAATGCGAAGCGGCCGGGGACTTCAGTTCTGATGGTTACCAGGAAGCGATGATGTATTTTTACAACCTCCACCTCTGCCGCTTAGATCCCTGGCCTGATTGCTTGAACAGAACTTTTGCTAAGCTAGAACACGCTGTCTACGAGCATATGTGCGGCCCGAGCGAGTTTACCATAACCGGCACGCTCAAGGACTACGAACGTGCCGAGAAACTGAAAGAGATACATGTTCCGGTGCTTTTCACCTGCGGACGCTATGATGAAGCAACTCCCGCTTCAACGAGATATTATCACGAGAGCCTTCCCGGTTCGGAGATCGTTATTTTCGAAGACGCCTCTCACGCGCATCATATTGAAAAAACCGCGGAATATTTAAAAGTTGTGCGTGGATTCCTTAAGCGTGCGGAAGAAACTAACGCATAGTTATGGACAAAGGGGTCAGGTCTACGCATTACTCTTATTATCATCCCTTAGCTTTATGCGATGTTGCGCCGCAAGATGAATTGGGGTCACCCATTAAAGGTGCCGTGTCAATAGACAAAAGGATCCCTATTCAAAAATCTTTTAAAAGACTTTGATCGAGCTGCCACCACGATCACGCTCGATAGTCTGTTTCGCACCTGTACAGTAGGGTCCGCATCTTAAATATTAAATCTTCCCTTTATTAGGGGGAAGGGGGTCAGACCTGCGCTTTAGACTTTTGTGAAAAAGGACTGCGGACACCGGGGGAATTTCGGGAAAACTTTTTAAAATGACTACTGACCCTTCGGCAAGCTCAGGCCAAGTTCCTGACTATTGAAGATTGAAAAAGAAGAAGCGGAAGAAAAACGAATGAAGACTGACGATTGCGGATTGCAGATGGACGATTGAAAAATAGAAAAGCCCTTCGACAAGCTCCCTTCGGCTACGCTTCCGTCAATAATTGCCAGTCAGTTCTGCCCGTCAATACTGCCGGATCTTCGACCGGACTTCGCACCTCCTTGATCATAAAGGGAACGCACTGGTACATGGTATCCCCCCGAAACTCTAGCTGCCGCCCTTACGGGAAACCCTCGCAGATGAAAGATACGGGATAAAAAAACAGATGCGAGATCCAAGATGCAGGATGAAAGAAGAAAAAAACAGAAGAAAAAAATGAACCGCGGAGGCGCGGAGGGCGCGGAGAAAAAACAAAATAAAAAACAGATGCGGGTATGGTCTACGGGTTATGCAGGAGGGGGTTGTTTTCCTTACCTTTGCCCGATAACTAAACCGGCCTCTTAACCCTTATCTATTCCCTTATTCGTCTGTCGTCCTTCGTTAATTCGGCGCCGCAACGCCCACCGTGTCGTTCCCCTCGGGTATCTTCCAGAGATCACGGGCAAGGGGCGAAGGATTCCTCGAAGCAGCGTCCCAGTACGTCCAGTCTCCCGGCTCGGGGGCGGTCCAGACGTAGAAGCCGTAGTCACCGACGTAGTTCTCTATCACGCCCAGCTCGTCGGGACCTCCGCGGCCTATGCCGACAACCTGCTCTATGTCGTCCCTCTGGGGGATGACCCAGAAGTCGCGCGCGAGGGCCGAGGGGTTCCGCGCCATGGCGTCGAAGTACGTCCAGTCGCCGGGAGCCGGCATGTTCCACACGTACAGGAGGTAGTCGCCCCCGTCGTTTCTCACCACCAGGAGACT
>Ga0222680_1000265_pt1 | contig 20819 bp, 25 predicted proteins | sample AntAcemetage1004_FD_181146 | JGI IMG/M metagenome (GOLD analysis project Ga0222680, IMG submission 181146) | Saline water microbial communities from Ace Lake, Antarctica - #1004 | ecosystem: Environmental > Aquatic > Non-marine Saline and Alkaline > Saline | place: Antarctica: Ace Lake... | reverse complement strand
CGGCTACGATCTCAAAGGCGTTCCAAACGGAAAAGAGTGGTTCAGAAAAGCTTATCCAGATCTTGAATACCGGCACGAAGTGATCGCCACCTGGCTTGAAGACCTCAAGCATTTTGGCGCGTTTGGGAAGATGAGGCGGACTTTCAACGTTTCCTGTGAATTTGGTCGAAAGGCCGAGATCAGCTTCTTAACCGTCAAGCTCCCAAGCGGCCAGTATCTGATTACATGTGAGGACATAACCGAACAAAGACGCACCGAAGAGGCGCTCAAAGAGAGCGAAGAGAGGCAAAAACTCGCCATCGAAGGCACGAACCTGGGTGTCTGGGACTGGAACGTGAAGACAGGTGTTGTCATTCGAAACAAGGAATATGCGACGATTCTCGGATACAGACTTAAAAAAATGGGCCAAAATATAGAGGATTGGTGGCAACAAATTCACCCAGATGATCAAGAGGCCATGAGAGAAATCATCCAATCGCTTTCCGATGGAAAATTGCCCTACATCGAGACGGAATACAGAATGAGATCTAAAGATGGTAAATGGGTCTGGGTACATACCAGGGGACGGATCACAGATCAAGACGAAAATGGCCACAACCCTCCGGGTGACCGGAATCATCCAAGACATTACCGAGATGAAACGGTACCAGGACGCCATCAAAGAAGCTAACAAGAAGTTAAATCTCTTGAGCAGCATCACGAGACATGACCTCATGAACCAGATCACAGGACTCTCAGGATATTCTCAACTGCTAAGCGAGATCCTGCCCCAAGATACTGTCATGCAAAAGTACATGAACCAGATAATCGAGCTGACCCGCTCGATCAGGAGCCAGGTCGAGTTCACCAGGGATTACCAGAACATGGGCGTTAAGAGTCCCAGATGGCAGAACGTTGAGTCGATGGCAAAAAGTGCAGCCAAGAGCTTGGCCTTGAAGGGACTCGATATTCAGATCAAGACAGGTTCTTTGGAGATCTTCGCAGATACCGATGCTGGAAAAGGTATTTGCCAACATCCTTGAAAACGTGGAACGGCACAGCGATGGTGCAACTTGGATTCGAATCTATTTCCAGGAAAGTGCCAATAAGGCCACGATCTTTGTGGAAAATGACGGCGCAGGGATAGCCAAAGATATGAAAAACCGGATCTTTGAACAGGCTTTCGGAAAACACACGGGTTACGGCCTCTTTTTGGTAAAGGAGATCCTGGGCATCACCGGGATCGAGATCAAAGAGACTGGGAACGAAAGTCAAGGCGCAAGGTTCGAGATAGAGATCCCAAAAGAGTACTACAAGATCGGCCCTGAATGACGAAGTTCAAACTGAAAAAAGTCTATAAGGGTATCAAGATAAGAAGGTGCAACAGAGATTTTAGAGGCCCCAGAAGGGATCTCTCTTCCGCTTGATCGCAAGGAAATTATCGAGCGTCTCCAATTCGTCCACAGTGAACCTCGGTTTCAGCTCAGCCTCGATTATCTTGACGTGTTTTTCAGGGATGTTGGTGTAGAGCAGATCTCCCTCGTGAATCTGGCGACCTACCGTGGGACCATCGATGGATATGGATACTTCTTGTCTAACGCTCGCAGATCCGATGTTGTCCCCTTGAACCTGGATTCCTTTGACGATACCAATCACTGCACCATCTTCTCTCATCAAGGATACGTTGTTGTTGATCTGACCGCCAACCACCTGAACGCCCACCACTGCGGGCTTGCTCTGTCTGAATACGCAGTCAGGAATTATCCGGACCATGCCGGGCCTTATGACTGCATGAAGTCGATCCTGCTCCATCTTCATCTTCAGATCTGTGACCCACTCTTCGTAGTCCTCGATCAAGTTGTAGATGACGTTCCCAAGGAAGACTGGAACTTCGTTCTTCTGGACTGCGGCCAGAGCGTCCGGCAATATGTCGACGTTGAAACCTATGACCACCGAGTAGAGTGGATCTTGAATCGCCTCGGCTCTGATGACATCTTTTCTGGTTATGGAACCCACATCGGCAACGTGTATCGGCATATCTTTCGATTCAAACTCGCTCACCAAGGCTTCCAAAGATCCGATGGTGTCGGCCTTCATTATGACACCAACGTTCTCGGTATCGATCCTGGCAGACTCAAGCTCAGACTTGATCTCTTCAGCCACGGCCTCGATGTCCTCAGAGGGATCGACCACCCTTATGGTAGAACCTGCAAGAGCGTTCTCAATTTTGGGGGCGGAGACCTTGACACCGCTTGCAGCGACCACGTGTTTGACCGGGATGAATCGCTCTTCGGTCCGGATCTCAGATAAGGGTCTAGGCTTCAGGAGTGCTCTGATCCTGGTGACGATCGGGTCGTGGAGCGAGCCTACCACGATGGTATCGCCGGTCTGAAACTCGCCGTCATAGAGGATAACGTCCAGCGTAGTTCCAAGGCCGCGTTCTTCTTGAACTTCCAGGACAGTTCCCACGCCAGGTCCGCTGGCCTTTACTTTCAGGTTATCTTTCAAGAATCTTTGTGCAAGACCGATGAGAACCATCAATAGATCGGGAATTCCCTCGCCACCTACCGCGCTGATAGGGATCAAAGCCACGTTTGTGGCAAAATCTGTGACCCTGTCGTACCGATCGGAATTGAAACCACTACTGTAAAGTTCGCCGATCAGCCCGTAGATCCGGTTTTCGAGCTCGCCTTGTACTCTCTCGTTTTGGGCTGCCAGTGCCTTGGAAAAAGGTGCGCCTTCGACCGAACGCCATCCAGATATCCGGTCGACTTTGTTTGCAGCTATAACAAAAGGAGTTTGGTACTGCTTCAAGATGTTTATCGATTCTACCGTCTGTGGCAGGAATCCCTCGGTCACGTCCACGATCACGATCGCAAGGTCTGCCAAGGAGCCACCCCTGCTCCTAAGAGACGTAAAAGAGTGGTGACCTGGTGTATCGATGAAAAGTAGCCCAGGGATCTGGAACTTGCCTGCAAAGACTGGCCCACAAACGTCTTTGATCACGCTAAGCGGGATTTCAGTGGCACCAATATGTTGGGTTATGGCACCTGCCTCGCCATCGGCAATTGCAGTGCCCCTGATGGTATCAAGGAGCGTGGTCTTGCCATGATCCACGTGACCCATCACGCAGACTATTGGGGTCCTTACGTCCGACTCAACCGCGCCCTTCTTTGCCTTCTTGCCTTTCTTTGACTTTTGTTTCATGCCGGATCCCTCGGTTCGACCTATAACGCCGCCTTCATCAGGCCCTTTTCTATATTATCTTGAGGGGGATACTTTTGTCTGTTATAGTGTTTAACTATACCTTTCGGGCAAGTGTCGAACTTTTATGAGTTCGACATTTTGGCCTACTCGTATCTTTAAGCACTAATCTTGCGAAAACTGATTAGTGTCATCTAATCAGTTCTCGACTATAATTGGTTCTAGGCTACATAGTTCTCGACTATATTTTACTCGTAAAGCCAGGTTTCGTCTATCCGGCTGTAATCTGAGAGTTCTGAGTCGTCAAAGTGGAGCGCGATCTCTCGTGTCGCAGACTCGGGCGAGTCAGAACCATGAACTACGTTTCGACCCACATGCAGGCCAAAATCGCCGCGGATTGTGCCAGGGAGCGCATCGAGTGGGTTTGTCGCGCCGTTGATTCTCCGAATTTCGGAGATGGCGCCTTTGCCCTCGACAACCATAGGGACCGATGGACCTGACGTTATAAAGTCCACAAGGTCTTGAAAGAAGGGCTTTCCCACGTGCTCGACATAATGTTCTTTGGCCACCTCTGGGGGAAGGGCTCTGAACTTCATGCCCACAATCTTGAGGCCTTTAGCCTCGATCCTCTGAACGATCTTGCCCACCAGACCGCGCTGAACGCCGTCTGGCTTTATCATGAAGAAGGTTCTCTCCAAGGATTACCACCCTTTCTTGGCCCACTCGACACGCCTTGGAACTCTGCCAAGTTTTATCATGTTCTTTTCGCATTTAGATGAGCAAAAGTAGTAAACCGTGCCGTCTTTTTTGGCATATATCTTGCCAGTTCCCGGCGCGATCGTCGCATTGCAAAAGGAGCACATTCGTTCTTCCATGATTGCTTCACCTAGTGGTCAGCTTCTTTGCTTCTCTTGCGGTCTCCAGCAACATCAGAACGTCGCCCATTCTGATGGGGCCCACACAGTTCCTGGTGATGATACGACCTTTGTTGCTGCCTTCCAGAATTCTGCATTTGATCTGGGTGGCTTCACCATGCATCCCGGTGTTACCGATGATTTCTATGACTTCAGCGGGAACTCCATCCCATTCGTCTGCCATCAGATATCACCTACTTTAAGGCCTGGGCCTTGAGTATGATCTCCTCTACCAGATCCTTGGCCTTGCCCGAATCCAGAATGGCAACAGCCGCGCTCTTCACTCTCAAGCCACAGGCTGCGCCAATCTCGCTTTGTTTTTTGACATATATGTAGGGAGTCTTCTTTTCTTCGCAGAGTGGCGGGAGATGGGCCACAATCTCTGGAGGCTCGACGTCTTCGCCGATGACCACAAGTTTGGCCATGCCGCGTTCGATGGCCTTGGTGGCTTCGTTTGTCCCTCTCTTTACTCTGCCGGTATCTCGAGCCAGCTCGATCGCCTGGACCGATTTTAAAGCCAGCTCTGCTGGAACGTCAAATCTAACGTATATTGCTCGTGCCATAATCTTAATCTCCTTCGGGGCAATCGCCCGTCATTATTCATCGCAAAAATTGCCTTAAACGGCTAGCACATGGGGTGCCGCTTCCCAGGTAAAAAGGTTGCGCTATGAAGCCAGGAATGTGCCAAGCGTTCCGGCCAGCGCATTAGCCTCAACCTTACCAGATACTTGGAATGTTCCACCCACTTCATCGACATCAAGGTCATAATCTTCTGCCAGGCTACGAAGCTTTGCCTCGGCATCACTTCCCGGTGAGAGACAACTGACATCCAGATCGTATCCGTCATCGGAGAGACTTGTTCCCAAGTAGAACTCCTGGTAGTCGCCATCAAAAGGCGGCTTGATGTTGGGGTTGTCAAGGACTTTTCGACCTATGCAGATGATCTGGAGGTCATCGGTTTTGTCGTAGGGTAGGACGAACTTATCTGTCGTGGGAGATTCACCAGATACCACATCCAAGACCTGTTCTATAGAGGGCTGAGTTCCAAAGAGAGTTGGCATTCCCATGACGTTGAAGAGGTCTGCATTGAGGGGTATCATCTGGTATCCTTGATAAGGGATGGCAAGTCCATAACCTGTTCGCTTGTAGGGTTTAACCCAGTGGAATTCCACAAAGTCGTTTTCGAAGATGCCCCAAGAAAGCCTCTTGATCTTTGAGGGGTACAGTTGATTGTTGTACATCATCCCAACGGAGGGTGGAAGCGCGATAGTCGCAGCCTCGGTCAGGTTATCTGAAACGCTCAGGTTGACCCAGTAGGCAAATACGAGGTCTTCAGGGTACATTCCGAGGGCATCGCCCATGCCTGCAAAATCCCAATCTATCAGCCTTCCGCCTACGCCAAACTCAGAGAGAGACCAGCCATCATCAGTTGTGATCTTGGCAGGCTCGCTTCCTCTCATGACGAAACCGGCAAAGCCAGAGAAGATCATCAGCGCCGATATGAAAGCTACAGAGATGAGTGCCCATGACTTCTGATTCATCAGGTGGGCGAGGTGGTGGCGATCTTATTTAACTTTTGGGAGCGGGAGAAGAGTGGCCCAAACCAGTTCTCTTGGCCTTCGTCTTTCCCGTACCATTCCGGGATCTCATACATCCTCTGTCCGGGGACGTAGGGCATGACAGGAAACCTATCCAGAAGTTCGGGGCACCACTCGTCAGGGGTGCTGGTATCTGGATAGTCTCTTATAACGGCGTGGCCCGAGACGACGATCATCTTGTTGAAGTGGGCGCCAACTTTTCCGGTGGGGCTCAGTAGGTAGATGTGGGCTATGGCTCTGCCGTATTTGTCCTGATCTTTGGAGATCTCTAAGGCGACCTTCCTTCCAAGAAGCTGATTATCGGCGTATTCAGCAGCGGCCTTTCCTTCTTCGCCGCCCTTTTCAGGGCAGTCAACATCTGCCAGCCTCACTTTCCCCACGCCTTCGATATCGAAGGTGTCGCCATCGATTACCCTAGTCACAGTTCCGATCTTGACCGGGTCTTCGGGTTCTTGCCAGGGGTGGACTAAGATGAAGGCCAGGGCCAGCAGGATCAAGAGGATCAAAACCAGCGCGAAGAGGTGTTTGACGAGCTTTGGTATCATTCTGGGTGACTCCGAGATTCAAATGCTTGGGTGGACTTTTCTCTAGGGTATTTGTGGACATCATGATAGTTCTTTGTGCCCACATTTCTATTTGTTCCGCCCATCTCTTCAATCTTCAATTCGTATGTGTTTTCACAAATTTCAAGATGATATTCGCGGACCGCCGGACCACCTGTTCTGTTATCTCTACATTCCAAGTTTTGATTTTTGTATACATTTGCCAGATTGTAAGCTGAATTAATGCTATTTTTATCGGAATATATGAGGCGTATTTAATTCCGTATGGTTCTCATATTATGCGAGACGCAAAGGTAGTTTATAAACCAGGGGTGACAGTGGGAAAACTTGGAAAGTAGAGCTGTTATCTCATCTACGTGCTCACCAAGACGTTTGATCAGTGGTCCCACTGTGTCTTTATTCACGCCAACAATACGAGCCGTTGCACGAATACCATTAACTTCGCAAATGCATTTTATGGAGGTGTAGGCACGCGCACCTCCCCAGCCTAAGGACTGGGATCTTTCGCGCGGCTACGAAGATGAAGACTATGTTTCCCTTTTCGGTTTTGTCGTGATCACAACACTCTTCAAAAGGACAGTATAGAGTAGCTTCTTGATCTTTCATGTGTTTTTTGTATTCTTCTTTATCCCTATTCTGGCAGGCCACAAACAGGTTTGTGGTTGGCGACACATTTAATGTTTATGGGACATGATGCAAAATTGAGATAATCTTTTTTGAGATTCTGCGAAGATTACTCCCAAAAATTTATATACTTTAGGATCTCTATAAAATGGGTGATGATTTCCGTATAGGGAGGATGTGAATTTGGCAGAAGCGATGATGGACGAATACAGAAAGTTGTTCTCGCTGGCAACTATCGAGGACCATAAGAAGCTCTTCAAGCTTCACATACTAGCCTACTTGGTCTTCAACGCCATTTGGGTCTTGATCTTCACGACCTATCAAGGAGATGCACCCAGCTGGCTGGTATTGTACTCGATTATTGGATGGGGCATAATAGTGATCCTTCACTACATGATCTACGTCAGCGGTGCAGGAAAGCGCATCAAGGCAATGGAAGAAACGTGCCTGCAAGAGTGCAAAATGACCTAGTATTTTAAGACTTGAATGATCCGCCCAAGTTGGATCATGCAACCTTATGATTTTTGAGGTTACAGATCCAACCCATTATGGCCCCAATGACGCATATTTATTTTTCCAGCAGTGTCGCGCTGGTTTCAGTTTTTCACTTGGATGCGGTGTTTATATTTCAATATCTCTTTTCCAAAGTCGGAATCAAAGTCAAAGCACAACTTCATATTCTTTGCACCATGGCGGATAGACGATGCAAAGAAACTCAAGCTCGTTTTCACCAACGTTCTCGATATGTTGGACAGATCCTGGCGGAATGTAGACGACCTCACCAGATTGAACTTTCTTGGATTGATCTTCTATGTGAACGATACCTTCGCCTTTCAGGATGTAGTACACCTCCGAAGAGGTCTTGAGGAAGTGAGGGGCTGAAGCCGCCCCTTTTTTGAGTTTCGCATGAGCGATGCTGTAGCCCATCTGTAACTTCACCCCTTCCCTATCCGGATGGAGCAGCTCGCAAAGGTCAGTCCCGTCAAGGGCGACGAAATGATCGCATTCAGATAATTTTTTTGCGAACAGTTTGTGAATATCCTCACACTCCTGAGACCTCGACATCGATCTTTGCGCCCATCAGCTCCATATCCTCAAAGAACCTGGCCGGATCCATGATGTGGCCCATCACCCAAAGGCCGGGCCTGACGATATCTCTTTTCAAATATTGTAACATGAAAGAGGTTACAGATATCACCGTAAATAGATAAACGTCATGATGGCTCGCTTCTATCCGAACCCGCCTTTCCTTTCCCTCTTTTAGGCCTTCGGCCTCCAGAAGGACGGCCACAGCCTCCTCTCTTGGAGAGAATCTCTTTGAACCCCAGACCGCAAGGTCTGCAAGAAAATCTCTGCCAAGCTCTCGTTTCACCTTCCAGAGCAGAAAAGTCGCAGGAGCGACGAGATAATTGACAAACCAATTCAAGCCAGCTGCGTAAAACCCAAGCTCGTCAAGATCAAAAAGGTTCGGCAACGCCTTCATCTCCTCAAGAGTCATAGGATAACAGGTCTTGGTGCCAAAGGGCGGTCCAAACTCGAACTTGGGCATATCTTTGTAACCGGCCTTGCGCCATTTCCCCTTCTTGAAAACCTCGGCCGAATAATCTCCAAAGGAGTCGACGATCTCGTAAACCGATCCCCTCGTCTCAAACCAGCTGTTCATGGCGACGGCCACTTTTGCTTTTTCATACCTGGAAAAATAGGGTGCTGCTTTCCGGACGAATACCGAGGGCATACCCGGGTTGAACCCTGCTTGGGTCACGAAGAATAGTCCTGACTTCTCGATCGCGGGGGCCATATCTTTGAGCGTGGAAACTATCTCCTGAGGATAATGGATATCCAGATAATCGACCCCTGCATCCAGGGCCGCCTGGGCCACGTTCCGAACGTAAGGGGTGGTGGTGGTGGAGGCCGCAATAACCATATCTGCGCCAGAAAACGCCTCTTTGAGGCTTTTTGGATCTGAAGCGTCGGCATGGATATAAGATGCTCTTTCGCCTGGGAATTCTTCGTTTAAACGTTCGGAGAAGACGTGGGCCATCTCTTCTCGCCTGCCTGCCACTTTCAGGCAAAGGTCAGTCTTGTCGAGTAGAAGCTTCGATATGGCAGATCCTGCGCCACCATAACCGCCCAGAATCACTGTGGTATTCGTGCCCATATGTATCACATATCGCGTATTTCGTATCACATCACAAACTGTTCAGATCATGACAGCTTTTCACAGATGCGATGAGACTGATCGACGATGGGGTGAATCTGACGTATTTGCCTAAAAAAGAGAAAAGAAAGTTGGGTTGAACCTTAAGCTTCGCTGGTCACGGTCCTGACACAAAGTGGACTTTTAACGATGTTTCCCATCTTGGCCCCGATCAGATATTCCAGGTTCTTGTCTGCGGCGATGTCCAGAATTCTTTGAGTGATAACTCCATCGAAAACGACTCCTGCGACGTCACCGTTGGATTCTTTCAACTCCTTTGCAAGATCCCTCACAGCAACCTCTCGTATTAAGTTCTGGTTTTTGTCAAATAACCTGGCAGAAAGTGTCCCGTTGAGCTCTTCCACGTGGGGGTCGTACCATGGATGATGTGCAACCGGTTCAGGTTCTGAAGCTGCCTCTATCTTGACCTCTGGCTCACTTTCAGGTTCGGGCTCGGGTTCTTTACCCCTAAAGGAAGGTTTGGCAGTCCTGTCAGACAACCGACTCACCCTAACCGGCCTTTCCCTGATCAAGCTCTTTCTCTTTGTTGAGACTTCACGACGGTTTTTGGCAGAGGGTTTTATTTTATACAGGTCGAGCACCTGCTCTACTGGTATCTTCTGGCGCAGGCACCTCACGATCTCCTTTTGGCTCATGTCTTCAACGCACTTGCCTTCAGGAGCTCTCGCAACGTAATCTATGTCTGCCACTTGGAGCAGCTCTTTGATAATCAGCTCTCCGCCTCGATCTCCATCGGTGAAGGCAGTGACCACTTTCTTGCTGCAAAGTTCAGTTATGGTTGAAGGAACATTTGTCCCACCCACCGCCACAGCGTTCTTAATCCCATACTTAAGAAGGTTCAGAACGTCTGCCCTTCCTTCCACCACCAGTATTGCATCGGAATCGACGACGTTAGGTCCTGCAGGTAACTGATCAGGTCCTATGTGAGTAATCTCCTCGACCCTGACCGATTGTTTAATCTGCTCGGTGATCTCCTGTGTGTCGAGAAGGTTTTCATCAAACATCTCCATTAGGATCTGCTTTGCCCTCTCAACCACGTACATCCTCTTGGAAGCGCGCACGTCCTCGATCTTACTGATGTTTATGCGAGCAATGCAGGGACCGACACGATCGATGGTCTCAAGGGCCGAGGCCAAAATCGCCGTCTCAACTTTGTCGAAGCTTGATGGTATAGAGATGGATCCTGACGATTTTCCGCTGCTGGAGGTGATCTGGACGTCAATTCGCCCAATCCTCCCCGTCTTTTGCAGGTCTCTGAGATCCAGATCGCTACCCAAGAGCCCTTCGGTCTGACCGAAGATGGCTCCGACCACATCTGGCCTTTCCACTATCCCATCAGCCGTGATCCCAGCGTGAATTACATATTTAGTGGTATCAACATTTTGCATCATAGACACCTCGAATTTTAAAATAGAGTGATTACATATACATACAGGCCCGTAGTCCTAACGCTGACTTGGCGTTATCCTTGACACTGGCCTTAAAAGGCCAAAAGCACTAGTGTGATGAATCCTACATAAAGTAGCAATAACGCGCGATCTTTGATATCGATATCGCTACCACGTTGGTTTGGAAGCTCTACACTAGCGTGTTGGTGATTGACTGACGGATGATCGTGAACGTATATGTATATATATATCAGACTATTTCAGGTTAAACATCGATTATCGTGATTTAGCTAACATATTCGATTATCTTCATGTTAACTATAGTGCTTAACGATACCTTTGAGCCAAATCTCTAACTCGCAAGAGTTTGAGATTTGGCTCAAAGGTATCGTTAAGCACTATTCTAGTGAGAACCGATTAGTTTCACCTAATTGGTTCTTGACTATATCTTCGTGATTATATGTGGACTGCTACAATCGGCAATCCATTCGGGCTGCCATCTTTCCGTCCAAGTGCATCACCCGCCTTTGGCGGGCTTAATGATCGTTCTAGACCGCAACCTTTGCGGACGACATTTGTCGCAGAGGAACATGGCAAAACCTGTTTAATAACTTTGTGGTAGATTCTCAAAAAAGTCGAACGTTCTTGTGACGTTTTCTGAAAAATCGAAATCATTTGATATTGGTTTATGTTGTTCAAACACGCTTTTTCAAGCGTCAATATGTGCACAACTTAGACAATAAATCGCACTCAAAGGGGGGGAATAATTATCATTCCCTCTCTGGATCTGAGCACATCCACCTCTTGTCCCAAAACGCCTTCCATCTGTCTTGGCTTAGAAAGCGAGACGGTCTTGAAGCTTTCTGGGTCCAGTATTTCCACAACGTCTCGATCCTCTGCCACCACCATGCTTCTTTGGGCCTCGGTCCGGTTCCCCAACAACTGCGCCTTTTGGGCAATCTCTTCAGATAGGGACCGTCGTTTTCCATCTTCAATCACGACGGCGATGGTCATTTTTCCCTCAAACCCTATAATTTCCAATAAAACGCCCTCGGATCTCACCACGTCTCCGGCGTTCAGTTTTGGCAACCTAACAAGAATAGTTGTTCTGTAAACGTCCTTTCCCTCTCTTCTTCCCACGAGCTTGTAGGATTCTTGGGTATTTCCGCCAAACTCTTCTTGGATCGCCTTGGCGATGGATCGTCCTTGTTGAACAGACCCCACCACCACGTTGATCCCGCCTTTGACGTCCTTCATCTCCTGGATGAAAGAGAGCCGATCGCCTTTTTCCAAGCTTCTCTTGGTCTGGATAATGGCAATCTCCTTACACCGATCCAGTTCCTCTTGGGCCGGTTTTTTATCCCAGCTTCTGACTTGGACGGTCGCTTCGTAGTAATTTCCTGCCATCCGGCTGCATCGATTGCAGGTGTTCTTTTTTATGGAGACCGTAATGTTGCATTCTTCTTTTGCAGGGAGGCATCTGAAAAGTCCGACAACGTCGATGCTAACATAATACTGGGTTGCCTTCCTCTTTTCCAACCCCAAAGTGACTTTTGGCGTCTCCAGTTCTTTGTGGATTCCGACCGCCTTTTCGGCTGCTTCGTAAACCAGATCAGCCTCATCGCCCTCGTAAGGTTGCCACCGCCCCTGGACTAAGTGGGCACCGCAAACCGGGCACAAAGTAACCTCGACCTGGCGAGGACAATCAAGAAGTGTTGTCAGTTCCAGGCTACATTTGTCGCACAACCCCATCTTTGAAGGTTGCCCGCATCTTGGACAGACGCTGCTTAACATTTACATTCGCACCATTTGGGCGCAAGGGATGCCATCGATTCTAAGGACGCTCTCATCGTTTACAAGCTCAAGATCAATGGCACAAGTCACCGTTTTTTCACCCATCATGTTGGCCATTGTGGCATCTTTCAAGGCGGCCTCAAACTCTTCGAAAGATGCCTTCTCGTCACCAAAGAAGTCGGAAGCCACCTCGATGAAGAGCGCACCTTCCTCGAAAGTCTTGCCTATGATCTCGCAGTCACATGCTGCCACCAAAACCTCGCCGTTGACCCTGTAAGTCTTGAGGTACATCGTTTCGGTTATCTCGTCAGTCATCTTATCACGTTCAAGGTAATTTGAAGAACCCCGGCTTCGGTTCGAATATGCTTCCGTCTCGTTTAAGCCTACTTATGAGCTCCTCTGCCTTATTTCTATCTATGCCCATCTCAGATTGAGCCCGTTCCAGCACTTTCTCTAAAGGTGCAGATCCTTGATGCTCTGCGCTCACATCTTTTATAATGTCTTGTATCGACCAGGTTTTGTCTCTGGTGCTCTTGCTTATGCCTGTGGCTATGACGTCGGCATCAAAAAGACCCGTCTCTGGATCTACTCCTACCTGGCGCAAACAAGATTCCACGATCCTGATGACCCGTTCTGCATCCTGGAGCGTGATCTCCTTGTTGAACCTCAACCTCGCGCTGGCCTCGCTCAGCCTGAAGAGGGCCTCAAGCTGTCTTGCTGTAACAGGGACTGGTTTGTTGGAGTCTTGTCCTTGTCGCCTCAGGTCTACGTAATAGTTCTCCAACCGTTCTCTGGCTTCAGATGTCAGCATAGGAAATACGTTCTTTCTCGCATAGGCGATGTACTTTCTGAGAATTTCAGGCTCGATGATCGGCCTGATAACATCCATTGCAGCTTCCACTTCCTCTCGTGAGATCTCTTTCTGGTGTGCGATCTCGCCAGCGTAGATAGACTGGCCTATGTGGTGTGCGATCTGTGAGTCACGACTGTCGCTGGGGTCGTCTGTGAGGATGAAGATCAAGTCGAATCGAGACATGAGCGCTGGTGAGAGGTTGATCTGCTGGGCGATGTTCTCGTACTTGTCGAACCTGCCGAACTTGGGATTGGCGGCGGCAAGAAGTGCGCATCTCGATTTGAGGGTTGCCATGACCCCAGCTTTGGCCACGCTTATGGTTTGTTGTTCCATCGCCTCGTGCAATGCGTTCCGATCGTCGTTTCTCATCTTGTCCATCTCGTCTATGCATGCAATGCCTTTGTCTGCTAAGACCAAAGCTCCTGCCTCGATGGTCCAGCGACCATCGCCCAGTTCATCTTTCACGGCGGTTGCAGTGAGACCGGCAGATGAGGAGCTTTTGCCTGAGGTATATATCCCTCGTGGTGACAGCATGGTGATGTATCTTAAAAGCTGGCTTTTGGCAATTCCAGGATCGCCCACCAAAAGGATATGAATGTCACCCCTAAGCTTCGTCCCATCAGGAAGGGATTTTGGGACTCCTGAAAATAGCTGAAGCGCAAGAGCTTCTTTGACCTCGTCATATCCATAAATCGAAGGGGCGATGGATTTCCTGATCTTATCATATATGTCAGGATCGTTCGCCAAATCCAATAGAACCTTTTCGTCTTCAGGCGTTATCTCGATCTCCTCGAACTCCTGTTCCATCATTTCAACCGAGATTCCGTCCAGGTATAGGTCAAAGTAGGTGCTCTTTCCAGTTTGGGTCGTTCGCTGGTAGGACCTGAGAATTCCGTTGATCACCAGTCGATCTCCTGGATAGACTATCCCTGAGAGGTCATCTTCCAGCTGGACGTCTAAGGTCTGAGGTTGTCCTCCGCTTCTCAAGTCTTCAGGAGATTCCTGAAGCCTCACGTTCTGGGCATCTATGAACTTCGACTTGGACAGTGCCAACTTGAAAGGCCCTCGTCGATCGCAGGCATCGTTGGGACAATCATAGGGTTCCTGGAATTTGGAGCTATTTTGGGACTTGTAGAATATGTAACCGCATCTTTGGCACTCGAAAGCTGCTGAAGTTATCTTGGGCCTGACTTCTGTTGTGGTCCGAACGAGACCGTCTATGGCGATGAGTTTTCCGATGTTGTCGCTCCTAAGATCGCTCGTCTTAAGGCGCCTTGGAAGGCCAACGATCCTGACGTGGCATTTCTCCAAAAAGACGTCTATGGGAAGGTCTATCTCCAGGAGGGCTGTGCCGGCAGCTTCGAGGAGGGTCTCAGGGTCGTCTAAAAGCGCGTCTGCAAAATCGGGATCGTACCGGTCCAGATCGGGAAAACGGATCACGAGGCTCTGCCTTGCAGGATACGATTCCGCAAGCTCTAAAAGCTCTTCCCAGTACCTGCTCCTTATGAACTCTTCCCATTTGGCGATCGGTTCTCCATCCATGGTGAAATGAGACTAATCCAGCATGTAGGCTAAATCCTTATCGGAGAAAGTTCCCGTCTTGAATAGATGTGTGGTTTCTGATACTGTATTCGGCTTGCCACCCTCGCTACCTCTCTATTTTGACAACGCCAATTGGGATGTTCTCAACCTTCAAGTCAAGTTCGATCGAGTCGTCGCCTGATGATTTAGTAGCGGTCGATGCGGTATACCTCAAGTGCACTCTTCGCGAGACTTGGCGGATTGGCAGTGAAGGTCACAGAAAACGGGCTTTGGCCATAATCTTTAAGATTCATCTATGAGTTGCAGTCCCCACGGAGGAATTTCCTTGCTCGAGAGACTCAAAAAATCTCTGCTGGAAGCCCCAATATACAAACGGGGCGATTACAATTACTTCATTCATCCAATAACAGATGGAGTACCCGAGGTCAGGCCTGATTTGATTCGAGAGGTTGTGACCCACATAATCAGGACCGCGAACTTAGACGTGGACAAGATCGTTACCATCGAAGCGATGGGGATCCACATCGGAACGGCCCTTTCAACCTTTACCGACATACCCCTCGTGATAATTCGAAAGAGGAAGTATGGGCTGAAGGGTGAGATAGAGATCAGCCAGGTTACGGGGTACTCCAAAGGCCAATTATTTCTCAATGGGGTTTCACCAGGCGATAAGGTGATCGTAGTGGATGACGTGGTCAGCACCGGTGGAACTGCTCTGGCGACTCTTGAGGCTCTTAAGTCTGCAGGTGCAGAAGTAAAGGACATGGTGGTCGTGATAGAACGAGGCGATGGTGCTGAGCGTCTCCGAAAAGAAGGCCACCAGATCAAGACGATGTTGAAGGTAGATGTCGACGATTCCGGGGTCAAGATCCTCGATGAGAATCCTGGTGCTTGAAGTGCAGTCAAGAACCAATCGGATAGCACCAATTGGTTATCGCCAGGACATCGTTAAAGACCCTAAATATAATTAAAATCAGAACATTTTTGGGGGTGTAAGTAGCCTGGACCTTGAAGAAGGACTCAGAGCCGAGACCGAAAAGTGGCTGGAAAGGGCCAAGGTCGCCCTGGAAGGCGTCTTGCCTTCAGAAGAACGAGAAGACGGGGTGAGGTTTCATGCCAACATCACCGCTTACATCTCTGACTGCCGCTACTTTCTGGAACAAGGAGACCTCATCAGGGCTTTTGAAGCTGTCATATGGGCCTGGGCCTGGATCGAGATCGGCCTTGACGTTGGGGTTCTGGTCCGAAAAGAAGACGACCCGGAGGGCTAAATAGAATCTGGCTGCAATCAACATTGTTTCTAAGAGTGATAGGTGCCTATGATTTTCGGCCTTCGTTTAGCCAAATCGCCTCTTTTCAGGCGAACTGGACTGATACGCGCCCAAACTCTTCAAAGATCGCTTCGATCCTGTCGCCTTCAGTCACAGGGGTTAAAGGGGTCAAAATCCCGCCAGCACCACTTCACCCGCCTTCAGGCCGGAGTTAGTCTCAGAAAGCTTGTTGGCAAGCCACGCCACCGATCTTGCAGGATCGCCCAGAACCGCCGCACCTGTGGACGATGCGATCTCTTCGCCGTTTTTCTTCAGCAGCACGCCAACTCCAGGCAGGTCTAGGTCATGGGCCGAAATTTGTTTTGTTCCCAGTACAAAGTTTGCGACCACACCGTTATCAGCTATCACTTCGCGCGTTCCGATTTTCCATTCGCGGGTTCTAGCGTCGTTGATCTCAAGAGACGCCATCACAGAGTCCATAGCCTCCAGAACGTCGGGAACGGCGATGTCGGGGCCTTCCAGGTTCTCTTTGATCTTGAAGGCGATCTCGCATTCTATTCTTGGGTGGATGAGCTGTGACGTGGAGATGTACTCTCCTTCAGGAACTTGGTGGCTTTCGAGCAGGTGGCCATATATGGGCTCGTGGATGTTCATCGCCTTTTGGACGGCTTCGTTCGTGGCACCTACCTTTTTGCCTACCACCCGGTCACCGCCCTGTACTTTTCTTTCTACGATCTTCATTTGGACATTGTAGGCGTCTTCTAGGGTTAGATCTGGGCATAGGGCATCTATTGGGTCCAGGACGGACCCTTGGCGTTCGGTGGCCAGGTACATTTCTGCCAGATCATCTATTATTATATTCTTTTTTATTTGCATATGGATAAACTCCTCCTTTCACTCAAAAGGTGGTCAGAGATTATTTGGCAAAGGTCGCATCTGTCTTCTATTGGGCCAAAAGTCGATTTCCAGGGAAGGGTGACTCAGGTCTTTAGAGAAAGGTGCGCCCTAAGACATCTGACATTAGTTGTACATCTAACAAAATTAATCATATTAAATTCTGTCGTTTTTGATCGTCTGCAAGACCAAGGCCCAGGCGATTGGGACCACGCTTATGTTGTAGCCACCGCCACCTAACGCAAGCAGCCTTCCACAAGAGTAAAAGTCTGTCAGCTCTTTGATCCGGCGGACCAAGTATTCGTATCCTTCCAGGGTCATGTTCTGGCTGGTTAATGGATCCAAGTGGTGAGCGTCTGTCCCCAAGCTTGAGCCACCACAACTTCGGGCCTGAATCACTCGAAAGGTGGCGGTACAATCTCTTCGAAGGCGAACATGTAAGCCTCATCGTCGGCGCGCCTTGGCATCGGTATGTTCACGGAACGGCAAAGGGCGCCATGCTCGAAGCTTGCGAAATTGCCGGGAGCAGCTCGACAACCTGGGTCTTTATCAAGGGCACTAATATCCAGTTAATCAGATTGCGCAGAACTTCTCCGAGGATGGGCGTGAGAATAATGGCCAGGACTATCCACAGCTGTGGCCTGATCACGCTCTCTTTTTCCATGGTCTTGGCTATCTCGTCCTTTCGAAGGCGGTAAGCCTTGGCATAAATTCCGGCACGTTCTATGATCTCTTTCTCGTCATCGAGAGCTTCAAACTGGGTGAAGTTCTCTTCGACTTTCGCTTGAAGTCTTATCAGGAAATCTTCGTATCCCAGGAGCAGGGCCGACTTTTGATCGTCTTTTTGCTCAGATTGATCGCCAATGCTCTTTTCAACGTCGGCCGTGATCTTATCCAACAGTTTTCTCAACTTTTGAACGTACAACCCTGGCGTTGGAAAATCCAGGATGTCCAGAAGGTCATCAAGCCTGCCATCTTCTCTTCTGAAGATCTCTTCTCGCCACCGTTTCGATCTTTCCCATCCGGAACGGTAAGGTGCCAAGGACATGACGACGAACAGAAACATCACCACTGCCAAGAACTCGGGGGATATGGAAAGGTTCACATCGCCCGATGCAAGAATCGGGATTCCGCCGCCTATCTCGAGGATCCAGAGGATCAGGGATAAAAAAAGGGCGTTGAAGCTCAGATAGCCGAATTGAAAGAACACTACCAGATTGCGCGCTTCTTTGGTCAAATTCTCGGAGAGCAAGACTTCCATGGTGGGTGGCAATGTGACCAGCCAACTTGCCAGAAGGATTGCAGCCAAAGAGGCTCTGAAGACGGTTAGAGTAATCGCTTCTGAGTTCATGCCGTAACGGAAATAGAAAAGAGTGGCAAGCAGTGGATAGATCACCATCGCCGCAAGGGAGAGTCTTTTGATCGTTCGAGATAGTCGGGTGTGTTCTTGCTCGAAACGTTCGAAGGCCAAGATCGCCGAAGAGATTTTTGGCGCGCCTAAAAGAGCCCAGATCAATGCCGTGGAGCCGATTAAAATGAGCCCGCTTGCCAAAAACAGGGCGACGGGCTCGGGATCGAAGAGGCCGGCAAGTATCCAGCCAAAAGCCAGGAATCCCAGAAGGTTTTCGAGAAGGATGTACCCGAGTGCTGTGAACCGTTCTCGTCTCCAGTATCCAAAGGCCAGAAGTGCGATGTAGAATCCCAAAAAGGCGGCGAAGATGGTCGCCTTCGTTTCAGGCTTCATCTCGATCTCTCTGGCCCTGGCGAAGGCCATGGAAGCTTCAGAAGTGCGATTCAGGCTCTTGAGGCAGTTGCCTTTGCCTTTCCATGCCTCTGGGAATTGGGGGTCGAGCTCGGTGGCGTTTTCATATAGTGGGAGCGCCTCTTCGTATCGGCTCAAATTATAGAGGGCTTCACCTTTGTTGGACCATGCGTCTGCATATTCGGGATCGAGGGCGAGCGCCTTCTCGTAAGCTTCGATGGCTTCCTCGTACCGGTCCAAACCGTCGAGAGCAACGCCTTTTCCGTTCCATGCGTCTGCATATTCGGGATCGAGGGCGAGCGCCTTATCATAGGCTTCAATGGCCTCTTCGTACCTGCCCAAATTGACTAGAGCGTTGCCTTTGTTGTACCATGCGTCTGCATATTCGGGATCGAGGGCGAGCGCCTTTTCATATGCTTCAATGGCCTCTTCATACTGGCCTAAATTGTAGAGAGCATTGCCTTTGTTGTTCCATGCGGCTACATATCCTGAATCGAGGGCAAGCGCCTTTTCGTATGCTTCGATGGCCTCTTCGTACCGGTCTAAATTGCCGAGAGCAATGCCTTTGTTGTACCATGCGTCTGCATATTCGGGATCGAGGGCGAGCGCCTTATCATATGCTTCGATGGCCTCTTCGTACCTGCCCAAATTGCCGAGAGCATTGCCTTTGTTGTTCCATGCGTATGCAAACTCGGGATCGAGGGCGAGCGCCTTATCATATGCTTCGATTGCTTCCTCGTACCGGCCCAAATTGCCGAGAGCATTGCCTTTGTTGTTCCATGCGTATGCAAACTCGGGATCGAGGGCGAGCGCCTTATCATATGCTTCGATTGCCTCTTCGTACCGGCCCAAATCGTCGAGAACAATGCCTTTTCCGTTCCATGCGTCTACATATTCGGGATCTAACTCGAGTGCTTTCTCTAAAGCATTGAGGGCTTCCTCAAGTTGACCTTGAAAATAAAGCTCCTTTCCCCGCTCATACCAGGAAACAGGGTCCTCTGTGATCGAAAGATTCTCGGCAGTCGCATTATCTGCAGCAGCCCCATTTCCGATTAAGAGGAAGGCGAGTAGAATAATTGACGTTGTGAGCTTCCCCGATTTCATGTTCCGTCTCCACATGGCAGATTTTTTGTTATTATCGAATACCTCGCTAGCTTGCTTTGCGGGGATAAAATACAAATAACCGGCTCAAGAATTCATGCCCTGCGAGCTCGCACCTCTGTGATGCAAGTTCTGGTGATGAATCAGGAAGCTTCGCCCTTTAGAGCGGGTAAGTTCACATAGGGCTTTGGGATATAAAGACTTATCCAAAAAGCTGACCTGACTTCGTCTTGAAAGAGTTGGCAGGACTTTGAATCCTTCTCGCGCTTTTTCTAGCTATGGGGCGTTGAAAGGCACAAAGCTCTATTGTTATCGCCACAGGCCCGCAAAATCGCACGTAGTTTTTGGAGGCTCGGAAGGGTTATATCGGCTCTGAGCAGAAACGACTCATTATGACGGAAGTTCCCGAAATCCCCCGAGACCAAATCCAACAGCGTGTGGTGGCCATGTGGCTTGGCAGCTTCTACGGAAGCAGTGTCTACGTAGGAAAGAGGCTTGGCAAGAAGGGCCTGCGTGAATATCAAGACCTGGGCGCTCACCAAGTGGCAGATACCTTCAAGAGGCTCGAAATTTCCGCGCCCAAAGACGTTGCCTTTGCGGTAGCCACTAACGACAAGAACCTCTTTGGAAGTGTGGTCACCGTGGAAGAAGGCGATGACTGGGCCGAGATCAGGCGGGAGAACTGTGCCCTCAAGAAAGGCATCGAGGCCTTTGGAAGGCTTGGCGCAGGTCTCGTTGCAAAAAAGCACTGCAAGACCTGTGTAGACTCACACTGGCGCAAGGTCTTCTCAGATCTGGGCCTGAACCTCGAGATGGAAAACACCGAAAACGGCTGTATCATGAGGCTTTCCAAGCGTTGAACCTTTCGACGCTATCAACGGTTCGAGCCACATTTGAGAACGCGTGGCGTTTCAGCAGCAAAATAACCTTTTGGCCGGAAAACTTAAACCATCTTGGGACATACCTCCGTTGGGGAGTGTGATCCAGATGATCTGGAAACGTTATTTGATATCGTTGATGTTGTTTGTAATCCTGATCGCAGGAATGGATACGGCCGCCGCAGATTGGCTTGATGGCAGCGGCCCTAATTACGGGGAGCTTAGGTCCTACTTCT
>Ga0222680_1000245_pt1 | contig 21773 bp, 12 predicted proteins | sample AntAcemetage1004_FD_181146 | JGI IMG/M metagenome (GOLD analysis project Ga0222680, IMG submission 181146) | Saline water microbial communities from Ace Lake, Antarctica - #1004 | ecosystem: Environmental > Aquatic > Non-marine Saline and Alkaline > Saline | place: Antarctica: Ace Lake... | reverse complement strand
CATGGCGTCCTTGCCGCCGGTCACGGACCTCAAGGAGTAATCGATGAGCCGCCCCCTCACCCGGGTGATCCTGTCGATCGTCTTCAGCGCCGCGTCCACCGGCCCGTCTCCGCAGGCGGCGTCCTGGAGGATATCGTCGCCGCACCGGAGTCTAACGGTCGCGGTCGGAACGGTCCGGTTCCCGCTGCTGATGCTGATGTACTCCAGGCGGTACTTCTCCGGCCCGGCATAGATCTCGTCCTCTATGATCGCGCCGATATCCTCGTCGAAGACGGCCTTCTTCTTGTCCGCGAGTTCCTTGAACCGCCCGAAGGCCCTCTCGACCTCGGCTTCCTTGAGCTCGTAACCCATCTGTTTCAACCGCTCCTTGAAGGCGTGGCGGCCCGAGTGCTTTCCGAGAACAAGACGGCTCTCGCCCAGGCCGATATCCTGCGGCTTCATGATCTCGTAGGTCTTTCTCTTCTTGAGAATGCCGTCCTGGTGAATGCCGGCTTCGTGCGCGAACGCGTTTTCTCCCACTATCGCCTTGTTGGGCTGAACGACGATGCCGGTGAGATGGCTGACGAGCCTGCTCGTCCTCGTGATCTGCTTTGTGTTGACGGACGTCCGGAACCCGAAGATATCGCTCCTCGTGGCCAGCGCCATCACGATCTCCTCGAGCGAGGCGTTGCCTGCCCTCTCCCCCAGGCCGTTAATCGTGCACTCCACCTGCTCGGCGCCTGCCACCACCGCCGCGAGCGAGTTCGCCACAGCGAGGCCGAGGTCGTTGTGGCAGTGGACGCTCAGAACGGCCTCTCCTATGTTGGAGACGTTCTCCTTCAGGTACCGTATCACCCCGGCGAACTCCTCCGGCGTGGAGTAGCCCACCGTGTCAGGGATGTTCACCGTCGTGGCTCCCGACGCTATCACCGCCTCCACGACCTTCGCGAGGAACTCTATCTCCGTCCGGGACGCGTCCTCCGGGGAGAACTCGACGTCATCGACGTACCGCTTCGCGTACTTCACCATAGACGAGGCCCGCCTGAGAACCTCGCCGGACGTCATCCGGAGCTTGTAATCCCTGTGGATCTTCGACGTGGCCAGGAAGACGTGTATCCGCGGCTTACCGGCCGGCTTCAGCGCCTCCGCCGCCCTGTCTATGTCCTTCCTGGAGCACCTTGCGAGGGCGGCAACGACGGGTTTCTTCACCTCGGAGGCCACGGCCCTCACGGCCTCGAAGTCGCCCGGCGAGGCTATGGGGAACCCGGCCTCTATGACGTCGACCCTCAGGCGGCCCAGCTGCTTCGCTATCTGGACCTTCTCCCTGAGGTTGAGGCTCGCCCCAGGCGACTGCTCGCCGTCCCTGAGTGTCGTGTCGAATATAATAATTTTCCGCGGCTTTGCCATTTGCTGTTCCCCTTACTCGTAATCCTCTTTACTTCCTCGTACTCTTACTCGTACTCGATCTCCATATCGCCGATGTCACTTTCGATTACGATTACGAGTACGATTACGAATGCTTCGCATACCTAACCGATCCAGCTCATCATCGATCTCAGCTTCGCGCCCACTTTCTCGATAAGGTGTTCCTTCCCCTGTTTCACCAGGGCCTTGTAGACGGGCCTGCCCGCCTTGTTCTCGAGTATCCACTCGCGGGCGAACTCCCCGCTCTTGATCTCCTCCAGTATCCGCTTCATCTCTTTTCTCGTCTCGGAGGTAATTATCCTCTTCCCCCTGGTCACATCGCCGTACTCGGCTGTGTCGCTGATCGAGTAGCGCATGTTCTGTATGCCCTTCTCGTATATGAGGTCGACTATGAGCTTCATCTCGTGGCAGCACTCGAAGTAAGCGATCTCCGGCTGATACCCCGCCTCTACGAGGGTGTCGAACGAGGCGCGGATTAGCTCCGTGAGCCCCCCGCAGAGGACCACCTGCTCGCCGAAGAGGTCCGTCTCGGTCTCCTCCGCGAACGTGGTCTCTATAACGCCGGCCCTCGTCCCGCCGATGGCCTTCGAATATGCCAGCGCCAGTCCCATGGCGTTGCCCGTGTGGTCCTGGTAAACGGCCACCAGGTTAGGGACCCCTTTCCCGTCGGTGAAGACCCTCCTCAGGAGGTGGCCGGGCGCCTTCGGCGCGACCAGGATGACATCGACGTGGGCCGGCGGCACAATCTGGCCGAAGTGGATGTTGAACCCGTGGGAGAAGAGAAGCGTGTCCCCCTCCTCCAGGTTCTCCTTGACGCACTCCCTGAATATGGCGGCCTGCGCCTCGTCAGGCGCCAGCATCTGGACCACCTGCGCCTTCTGGGCGGCCTCCCCGGCTGAAACGGGCTTGAACCCGTCCTTTACGGCTGCCTCGTAGTTCGCCGTCCCCTCGAGCTCCGAGACCACGACATCGATTCCGTTGTCCCTCAGGTTCTGCGCCTGCGCGTGCCCCTGGCTGCCGTAGCCGATGATCGCGACCGTCTTTCCCTCGAGAAGCGACATGTCCGCGTCTTTGTCATAATATACCTTCGCCATCTTCTCCTCCTTTATCTCTTTCTTAGTATTTAAAAGAAATAGCATCCACGAATTTCATGAATTTCCACTAATTAAATTTAACCTCTACCTATCATTTTCTATAATTCGTGTTAATTAGTGTAATTCGTGGACAATTATTTTTTTTCAATCTGCCGGGCCATCGCTATGCGCCCCGTCCTGACAACCTCCTTTATACCGAACGGCCTCAGCATCCTCAGGAACCCCTCGATCTTCGCCTCGTCGCCGGTAATCTCGACCGTGGCCGATTTCGGGTTCAAATCGACGATCCTCCCGCGGAATATGTCGACGACGCTGGCAACGTCCAGCCGGTTCTCGTCCGTGCAGGAGACCTTTATGAGCAAGAGCTCCCTCCCGACGAACTCCTTCCCGGTAAAATCCAGGACCTTCACAACGTCGATGAGCTTGTTCAACTGCTTGCAGACCTGCTCCAGGATCCTGTCGTCCCCCCTGACGACAATCGTCATCCTGGAGACCGTCGGGTCCAGGGTCTCTCCGACGGCAAGGCTGTCGATATTGAACCCCCTGCCGCTGAAGAGCCCGGCGATCCTCGCCAGGACCCCTGCCCTGTTCTCAACCAGCGCGCTTATCGTATGTTTCATCTTGTACCGCCTTTATCTATTTTTCTTTTAACTTTATACTTTCAACCTTTAACTTTTAACCGTCGTCACGCCATCCCCCCCATCATCTGGCTCAGTGAGGCTCCTGCCGGAACCATGGGGAAGACGTTCTCCTCACGCTCGACGACAAAGTCGATAACCACCGGCTTAGGCGAGGCTATCGCCTCCTTCAATGCCGGGACGACATCCTTCTCCTTCTCGACCCTCAGCCCGAGGGCCCCGTACGCCTCCGCCACCTTGACGAAGTCCGGAGAATAGCCCGGGCACCCGGGCTTGGGCTCGTTGCAAATCTTCGGGCACTCCTTCCTCCTGGCAAGGCAGGTCGAAGCGTACCGCCTGTCGTAAAAGAGCTCCTGCCACTGCCTGACCATCCCCAGGAACTGGTTGTTGAGGATTGCTATGTTTACGGGCAGCTCGTTTATGACGACCGTGGCCAGCTCCTGGATATTCATCTGTATGGACCCGTCGCCCGCTATATCGAAGACGACGGCTTCAGGCCTCGCGACCTGCGCGCCGATGGCCGCTGGGAACCCGTAGCCCATGGTCCCCAGGCCGCCCGAGGATAGAAAGCTCCGCGGTTGCGTGTAGGTGTAGAACTGCGCCGCCCACATCTGGTTCTGGCCGACCTCCGTCGCTATGACCGCGTCCCCGCCGGCGACCTCGCATATCTTCTCGACGACGAACTGGGGCCTGATCATACCCCCTCCCGTCTCGTAGGACAGGGGGAACTCCTTCTTCCACTCCTTTATCTTCGCGAGCCAGGCGGGGTGGCTCTTCTCCCCGACGATCTTGTTCAGCTCCTTCAGGACCGTCTTCACGTCGCCGACGACCGGGACATCGACCGCGACGTTCTTGCTTATCGCCGTGGGATCGATGTCTATGTGGACGATCCTTGCGTTCGGCGCGAACTCGCTGAGCTTCCCGGTGACCCTGTCGTCGAAGCGGGCGCCGATCGCGATGATCAGGTCCGTCTCGACCATCGCGTAGTTGGCGTAGCGGGTCCCGTGCATCCCGAGCATCTGCAGGGACAGCTCGTGGTCCTCCGGAAAGCCCCCTATCCCCAGAAGCGTCGTCGTGACGGGAATGCCGGCCTTCTCCGCGAGCTCCCGGAGCTCCTTGTGCGCACCGGAAATGATAACCCCTCCGCCCGCGTATATGACCGGCTTCTCCGCCTTCGCGATAGCCTCGGCGACCTTCTTTATCTGCCTGATGTGGCCCCTGTACGTCGGCCTGTAGCCCCTGATCTCGACCGAGTCCGGGCACTTCTCCTCGGTGGAAGCCTGCTGAACGTCCTTGGGGAGGTCGATAACGACCGGGCCCGGACGCCCGGACGAGGCGATGTAAAACGCCTCCTTGATGACCCTCGGGAGATCGTCGACGTCCCTGACAAGGAAATTGTGCTTGGTTATAGGACGCGTGATGCCGATGATGTCGGCTTCCTGGAAAGCGTCGTTCCCGATCATGGCGGTCGGGACCTGTCCGGTTATCGCGACTATCGGAATCGAGTCCATGTACGCCGTCGCTATTCCCGTGACCAGGTTCGTCGCTCCGGGCCCCGACGTGGCTACGCAGACGCCGACCTTGCCGCTCGCCCTCGCGTAGCCGTCGGCCGCGTGGGCGGCGGCCTGCTCGTGCCGGGTCAGTATGACCCTGATCGGCGATTGGTAGAAGATATCGAAGACTTCCATGATCGCGCCGCCCGGATAACCGAAGATAACGTCGACATTCTCTTTCTTCAGCGCCTCGATAACAATTTCGCAACCTTTCATCTTATTCACCTCATTTTACAGATCTATTAAGCCACCAAGTCACAAAGGCACAAAGAATAACTAGTAGCAAGTTTCATGTGTTTTTCCCTGTTTCTTCAAAGACCCTATCATCTCATAAACTCCATTTCTCCTTCGTGCCTTAGTGTCTTTGTGGCTATCACTCTCGTAATTTCCGGTTTACTTTAATATCGCTCCAGTGTTGGCGCTGGTAGCCATCCTGGCGTACCGCGCGAGCCACCCCGTCCTGAAACGGGGCTCGGGCACCCTCCACGACTTTCTCCTGTCCGCAAGCTCCTCATCGGAGAGCCGGACGGTGATTATCCGACCCGGAATATCGATCTCGACGGTGTCCCCGTCGCGCAGGAGGCCGATCGGGCCGCCCTCCGCCGCCTCGGGCGAGACGTGCCCGATACAGGCGCCGCGCGTGCCGCCGCTGAAGCGCCCGTCAGTGATCAGGGCCACCTTATCCCCGAGGCCCTGCCCCATTATGTAGCTCGTCGGGGCCAGCATCTCCTGCATCCCGGGCCCGCCCTTCGGGCCCTCGTAGCGTATCACGACGACGTCCCCGGATTTCACCCTTCCTCCGAGAATTCCCTCGCAGGCCTCTTCCTGCGACTCGAAGATGACGGCCGGCCCGCTGTGCCTGAGCATGCCGGCGCCGACGCCCGCCGTCTTCACCACGGCTCCGTCCGGCGCCAGGTTGCCCCTCAGTATGAAGAGGCCGCCCTCTTTGCTGTATGCGTTTTCGATCGTATGGATGCATTCGGCGTCCCCGATCACGGCAGAAGCTATGTTTTCGCCCAGCGTGCGTCCCGTGACTGTCCTCGCTTCCGCATGAAGAAGGCCGGGTATCCTGCCTATTTCCTTCAGTATCGCGCTGACCCCGCCCGCGCGGTCAACGTCCTCCATGTGATAGGAAGAAGAGGGCGAGACCCTGCATATGTTGGGCGTGCGCCTGGAAAGCTCGTTTATCCGCTCCAGGTCGTAATCGACGCCGGCGTCGTGAGCGATGGCGAGAGTGTGAAGCACGGTGTTGGTGCTCCCGCCCATGGCCATGTCCAGGATGAACGCGTTGTCGATGGACTCCCTGGTAACTATGTCGCGCGGCTTCAGGTCTTCCCGGACCATTTCCACGATGCGTTTGCCCGCCGCCCGCCAGAGGGCCTCCCTGTCAGGGTCCTCGGCAAGGATTGTTCCGTTCCCCGGCAATCCCAGACCGATAGCCTCAGTCAGGCAGTTCATGGAGTTGGCCGTGAACATACCGGAACACGATCCCGGCCCGGGGCATGCATGGCGCTCTATCTCCTCGAGCTCTTCCCCGGTGATCTTGCCCGCCTTGCATTCACCGACTCCCTCGAAGACGCTGATCAGGTCGACGACCCTTCCGTCGGGCATTTTGCCCGCCCGCATCGGCCCGCCGCTGGCAAAAATCGTCGGGATGTTGCAGCGCAGCGCCCCCATGATCATTCCCGGTATAATCTTGTCGCAGTTCGGTATGCAGACCATGCCGTCGAACTGATGGGCCTCGACCATGGACTCCACGCTGTCGGCTATAAGCTCCCGGCTTGCGAGCGAGTACTTCATGCCCGCATGCCCCATGGCTATGCCGTCGCATATCCCGATGGTGTTGAACTCGATGGGCGTCCCCCCGGCCTCCCTTATGGCATCCTTGACGATATCGGCGACACGGCGCAGGTGAACGTGGCCGGGAATGACGTCTGTGTACGAGTTGCAGACGGCGATGAGCGGCTTCCTTATAGCCTCGTCATCCAGCCCCGTCGCGCGCATAAGGCTGCGGTGCGGAGCCCGCTCGAAACCTTTTTTAACTTTATCGCTTCTCATATCATCTCCTCGCATCCGGATTACGGGCCACCCCGCTTGCGGCAGAATAGCCTGTACGACCATTACTCAGGGCCGTAATCAGCGCCGCTCACCCGGTTCGCTTACCATACTATAAAATAGCCTGCTTCGCCCGCAAATTCATTTTCGACTGCTTTCATAAAAAATCCCCGCTACCTCTTCCCGATAGCGGGGTTTCAATCCTGAAGAGTTTTCTCTCCCCCACTATCTCGTTAGATCACGAGATACAGGCACACCACTACTACGAGCGATAGCGACGCGCCTGTCTGGGAGAGCAGAATTTTCATTATTGTTGTACCGTTACTTCTACACTAACAGGATATCTCCTCCCGTAAATAAGTCAAGCCCTTTTTGAAAAAAAGGAGATGACGGCCCTGCAGGGGGCTAGTCCATGTCTACGCCGGTCAAGGCGATGGCGTCGTTCCCGACAGGAATGATCCACAGGTCGCGGGCAAGGGCCGACGGGTTACGCGCGAAGGCGTCCCAGTACGTCCAGTCGCCCGGAGCCAGCGCGTTGTAGTAGTACAGGTTCACGTCCCCCGCACCCTCCTTCTTAAGGATCGCCAGGTCCTCCTTGCCGTCGTTGTCGGCGTCTATGGCGGTCAGCCCTATTGCGTCGTTGCCCGCCGGCATCAGCCACATGTCCCGCGCGAGAGCAGAGGGATTCCGTGCAAAACAGTCCCAGTACGTCCGGTCCCCCTCGACCAAGTTGTTGTACACGTACAGGTTCACATCGCCGGCGCCCTCCTTCTTCAGGATGGCAAGGCCCCTCCCTGCGTCAATGCCTATGGCCGTAAGGCCGATGGCGTCGTTGCCCGCCGGCATTATCCAAAGGTCGCGCGCCAGGGGAGTGGGGTTTCTCGCGTGCGCGTCCCAGTACACCCAGTCGCCGGCCACCGGGGCGTTGTAGTAGTAGAGGTTGACGTCGCCCGCGCCCTCTTTCTTGAGGACCGCCAGGTCATCGTCGCCGTCCTCGTTCATGTCAGCCACTGTCGCTATGCCTATGGCGTCGTTGCCCGCCGGTATCACCCACATGTCGCGCGCCCTGGGCGAGAGGTTCCTCGCGTACGCGTCCCAGTACGTCCAGTCGCCGTCCGCCAGCCCCCTGTAGAGATAAAGGTTGATGTCGCCGGCTCCCTCCTCCTTCAGCACTAAGAGCCTGTCGCGCTGCGGCCCCTGTATCCTCGTCATGCCGACCGCGTCGTTGCCGGACGGTACCATCCACATGTCACGCGCTAACGCGGACGGGTTCCTCGCGTGCGCGTCCCAGTACGTCCGGTCACCGTCAACCAGGCTCCTGTAATAGTAGAGGTTGACGTCACCCGTCCCTTCTTTCTTCAGGATGGCCAGCTTCCGAGATGCGGTTGGCGTCGGCGTATATGTTGGGACGCCGGGGTCCCACGTCGGCGTGCTTGTGGAAGTCGGCGTCCGTGTGATATCGGTTTCACCGGTAATGAGAACATCGTCGATGCAGACGCCGTAGCCGTAATTGGCCGTTCCCTGGAAACAGACGTAATAGTCACCGCCCGGGTTAGGCAAGGCGATGTTCCTTTCAGTCCAGATTGGAACAGAAGCAGCGTATGACCATAACATTGTCCAGGGACCGCTAGCCGAAGTTTTGTAATAGACTGCTAATTCATCCTGGTCTCCCTCCCACTCTTCCATAGCATGCCAGAAAGTGAGCTGCGTGTTATCCGTATAGAGACCAAAATCCAGGCGGGGAGAGATCAGGCGCGTAACCTGCACCGTCCAATCATCATAAAAGAAGCGGGCGTTATACGAGCCGCCGTGGGCATTTTCCGGGTGGCCGTTATAGCCGCCGGTGGCCGCGGCCCAATCCGTCGAGCCTGTAATATATTCCTTGGACCATAATTCAGGAGCGCCATCGGTCCACGTTCCCTCGAAATCCTCAGTGAACGGGATCGATTGGGGCGTTTGGGGAGTAGGTGTGAGTGTGATCGTGGGCGTGTGAGTAGGCGGATTTGTTGGCGTTATGGTGGGAGTAATTGTCGGCGTATACGTCGGTACACCCGGATCCCACGTCGGCGTGGGTGTCGGTGTCGATAGCACCTCATAGACGAGGTAGCAGACCTCGCATGCGACACGGGCCGAGGTGTACCGTATCCTCATGTAGCCGCTTTCGCCCCATGTGTCCCCCCAGCTATTTCTCAGTATCCAGACGCCCCCCCCACCCTCGGGGGGATTGTCGTCCCAACCCACCAGGGATATCGCGTGGTTGGTGGACGTGTAGTAACACGGGTCATCCGGGCATGTGGTATAGGAGTCCTCGTAAATACCGCTGCTGTATCCGGAGAAGGCCCCCTGAACATATACGGCGGCGTCGACGACGCCGTACGTCATGATGGCCGTCTTGATGGCGTCCACATCGTTGCAGGATACCCGGTGCCAGGAAGAAAATGTCGTCGTGGGGTCGCCCCAGTGGTCGCACGAACCCGGATCGTTTTCCTGGTACGGGAAATCATCCTCGCTGCAAACCCCTTCCACGGTGAGGGCCTCGAGTTCCATATAATCCCAATCGGAACCGAGGCAGCCAAAGAAATGGGAGTTGTACTGAGGGAGGCGCCCCAGGCACCAGATTATGAAGGACTCGGAGAAGTCGGAACAGCTACCGTCGTAGAGGCCCATGGCAAAATTGTAGGTCCCCTCGGCCGCGGCGCAGGCGCCGAAGGCGTAACAGGAGCCGCAGGTCCCCTGGTCCCTGATGTCGCCTATGTAGGAGTGGCCCTCGTAGTCTCTCCAATCGAAGCTGAGAGGCTGCCGTCTACCGTCGAGGTGGGCAGCCAGGGGGCCCATGTCGGACGACTCCGTGTGCGACCTCGGGTGGAGGGGGGCACGGCGGCTGAAGAAGGAGGCCTTCTCCTCCGGGGACATGTCGAAGACCCAGTTGCGGTCGACCGTGAAGCTGTAGCCGTTATAATCTATCTTGTACCTTATCTCCTCCAGCGTGTCGTCAGGCTCGAACGGGAGAATGTCATTCTCCCCCGCCTGTCCCCGAACCGCGGGGGCGTGCGCGGCGACAAGCAGAATCGATAGAATTATCGCTCCGGTAAGGCTCTTCACGTTCATATCTTACGAAATTATACCATATTTTCCCGGCCCGGGCAAGATCCCATCTCCGTGAGTTTCCCCCTTTTTCCGTCGGAGACTTAGGTCATATTCCATCGATGCAAGCAAATTTGTAGCCGCACCTTTTAAGGTGCGCTTTATTGACGTCTTTACAGGAAAGAACACAGGCTAAAGCCTGTGCCTACCGATCATTACAATAATCTATTTTAATAAGGGGGTATCCACTTGACGCAAGTTGGTAAAATTTTATGGGGATATGTCCGTAAATTAATGCTATTGGAGACAATTTCCCTCCACCGAGGACATCTTTTGGCAACAAAAGCTGCATATGCGCCCCCACTACTTGCGTCAAGTGGATACCCCCTTTTAAATAAATCGATTATCGAAAGCGATTCCTTGAAAAAGGGAAAGCCCCCTGTTGCCTGCCTGCGCCGTTTCTCGGCACGGTTCAAGTCACGGGAGGGGAACGCCTTCCGGAGCGCCCACGGCGAACGTGTTGTTCTGGAGGGGAATCTGCCAGAGGTCCCTCGCAAGGGCCGAGGGATTGCGCGCGAAGGCGTCCCAGTAGGTCGCATCACCCGGCCGGGGGGCGTTCCACACGTAAAAGTTATGGTCCCCGTACAGGTTCTCCATCACTCCCAGCTCGTCGAACGACGCACCATTGTTCACACCGGCAACGCACAGTATGTCGTTCCTCCACGGTATGATCCAGAAATCCCTCGCCAGCGGAGAGGGGTTCCTCGATACCGCGTCCGCGTATGTCCAGTCGCCGGCAACGGGCATGTTCCAGAGGTATACGTTGTAGTCGCCTGACGTGTTCCGCACGACCAGAAGGCTGTCGCTGGCACCGTCGCCCGTCGTGTCCATGCCGCACATCGCCACGGGGTCGTTCCCGTGGGGTATGACCCACAGGTCCCTGGCTAACGGCGAGGGGTTCCTCGAGACCGCGTCCCAGTATGTCCAGTCGCCCGGGTATGGGCTGTTGTAGAGGTAGAGATTGAAGTCGCCCGACTGGTTTTTCATCGAGGCAATATGGTCTCCCCCTCCGTCGGCCAGGAGGGAGATGTCGTTGCCGTACGGTATCATCCAGAGGTCCCTGGCCAGGGCCGACGGGTTCCTGGCCATCGCGTCCCAGTATGTCCAGTCGCCCGGGAGGGGCGAGTTATACATGTAGATGTTATAGTCAAAGCCGCCCTCCACCTTCAGCACTGCCAGCTCCTGCTCGGCGCCGCCGCCTGCTTCCGCCTCCGTCATCCTCTGAATGACATACATGTCGTCCGGGATGGCCCAGAGGTCCCTGGCAAACGGCGTCGGATTCCGGGCCTCCGCGTCCCAGTAGGTCCGGTCCCCCGCCCGAGGCACATTGTAGAGGTTCACGAGGCCCAGGCACCGCCTCATGGTGACGAGCGGCGTCACTCCTCCCTGCGCGCAGACTGTGACCGAGGCGAGTCGGGGCGTCTTCGGGCAGCCGCTCACGGTGGCCGGGTGGAGAAAAGCGCGGAAGTAAAAGGTCCCGGGGCCGGGGAACGAACCTATGTTCGCGTTTACCACGGAGGCGGCGTTGCTCTGGGCGGGATCGGCGGTGGCCGACCAGCTCCCTCCGTCCCACCAGTAGAAGGTGCTCCCGTCGTCCGATATCCAGTACGTGATCGTCCCGAAGCTGTCGCTCGCCGTGGTCTCGGCGAAGCTTGTCAGGGCGCCGCCGTAGGTCCAGCCGGTGTTGTTCTGGACGTAGCCGTCCGTGTAATACTGGGAGCGGGAGGCGTATACCTCTCCCCCGTTCTTGTAACCGACGTACAGGCACGAGCTGCAGGTGAGCTCCATGCAGTAATAGTCGCCGTCGGCAAGGTAGCCGAAATACGTCCGCGGTGAGTCAAACCAGTCCCACGTCGCGCCCCCGTCGGTCGAGCGGTGGACCATCGCCTGGACGCTGGTGACGGCGTAAAAGCTGCCGCCGTCCACGTCTTCGTCCATATCATGGCAGTACACCGCGTTCGTCGATGTGTAGGTGTCCGTCTGCGCGTCACCGGCCCCGTAAAGGTTGCCCAGCGCGTTCCACTGGTTGTCCGGAGGCGTCGCGCCATCCTGGAGCTTGTAGATAACGCCGTCACGCCGCGGGTTCAGTATCCAGGAGCGGAGCGGGTCGCCGTTGGTCGAGCACGCGTAGATATCGCCCGCGCTGTCCTCGAAGAAGTTGTCTATCCACGTCGGGTAAGTCATGGCCGTAGGCGGGTTGTCGGCGGCTGGGCTGCCGTCGTACTGCTCGTGGGGGTCCAGCCCGGGAAAGGAGGGGGGATCCTGGTACCGGTACTCGGGGGAGGTGGTCGGCGGCGGGGTGAAGGAGCCGCCGTCCTGCCAGGTCAGCCCGTTGTCCGTGGAGACGTATATGTGTCCGAAGCCGCGGACGGCCTCCCCCCCGGAGTAAATGCTGCCGGAGCCGGTGTTGGTGGCGATGTAGAGCGTCCCGTCGCTTGCCCGGAACGGCGCCTGTGTCCTGTCTGTCCTGTATGGGTCCGGGTAGGAATCGTACGGCAATCCGAGGCAGCCCTCGCCGTAATTCACCATGAGGTACGGGCAGGCAGCGAGATAGACCGGCGGGTACGAAGGGTAGGTGGACGGGGCTAGGCCGTAGGAGATGCTCGGCGTGGACCATACCTCGTTCCATGTCCCGGGCACTCCGGATGGAGCGGGGCAGTGCCATACGCGGCCGTCCCCCTTGGAGGTCGCGATGAGGGTGCCGTTTGCCGCCTCGACAACGCCGGTGCAGCCGCTGCCGGGCAAACCTGTCATGACCGTCCACGAGGCGCCCCAGTCGGTGCTCCTCCACACGCCTGAGTTGTCGCTGCCGAGCGACGTGTCGTAAGTGGCGGCGTATATGCTCCCGCCGGAGCCCTCGTTGATGTACTTCACCTTGCTCGCGCGCCGGACGCCCGGGACTTCCAGAGTGGCGGTATTGCTCCAGGTGACGCCCCCGTCCGTTGATTTATAGACGCGGCCGTATATGCCCACGCTGGTGGCGGCGTAGAGAGCGCCGTCCGAGAACTGCTTCAGGTCGTTGACCGAGCCGGTTCCGGGGGGAAGGGAAACGTCCTCCCACGCATCCCCTATCTCCTGGCTCTTGTCCAGCGAGGCCCGGCCGCCCGAAATGCTCGCGTGGCTGGTGGTGAAGTCCGCCGGGTCGTTCAGGCTCCAGGTATTGCACGCCGCCCTCGCCCTGCCATGGCCCAGGATAAGGGCGAAGGCGGCGAAAAGCGCGACAACGTACAAACAGTTTTTCGTTTTCGTCGTGATCTTTAGCATACCGTTCTCTTTAGTAAGCAATTTACATGCCATAATAGTAACAATATTGCCCGTAAAAAAACAGGTTTTTTCCACACATATCCTGCAAACTGACAATTTAATTGGCCTCCTGCCCACCTTTTTATGGAAGTATGAAAATAGGAAAGAACGTGTAACGTTTAACGTGAAACGTGAAACGGAGGGGAAGAAACATGGAAATATGAAAGTATGAAAATACAGGATGCGGGATTAGAGAGAATGACGAAACCCGAATGACGAATGAATGACGAAACTAATGGACCGCAAAGTCGCGGAGATCGCAGAGAACAATGCTTGCTTAACTCTTAGAATTTCTCTGCGTCCTCTGCGTCTCCGCGGTTCAAAGAAGTTTTTTAACTGTATTGTTCGTAAGACGAGTCTACAGACAGGTACAGAGTATAGGGCTACATGGTTAGACAACGGAAAACGGATACAGGAAAATAGAGACAGGGAAAGCAGTGAAAACAACGGATTTCAGTTTTCTGATTTCACTACCGTTTTCAGTTCTCCCCTAACTCTATTCTGTTTTCTATTACCTCGGCGCCGCAACGCCCACCGCGTCATCCCCCTCGGGTATCTTCCAGAGGTCGCGCGACATGGGCGAAGGATTCCTCGAAGCAGCGTCCCAGTACGTCCAGTCGCCGGGGACAAGAGCGTTCCAGATGTAGAGGTTGTAGTCCCCCGCGTCGTCCTCCATCACGGAGAGCTCGTCGGATGGCCCGCCGAACCCTATACCTGAGACCTGCGCTATGTCGTTCCTCTGGGGTATGATCCAGAAATCGCGCGCAAGGGCCGACGGGTTGCGCGCTATGGCATCGAAGTAGGTCCAGTCTCCCGCTGCCGGCATGTTCCACAGGTAGAGGTTGTAGTCCCCTCCGTTGTTCCTCACCACGAGCAGGCTGTCGCTGTCACCGTCGCCCGTCGTGTCCAGGCCGCACATTGCCGCGGCGTCGGCGCCCTGGGGTATGACCCACAGGTCTCTCGCGAGGGCCGAGGGGTTCCTCGCGTGGGCGTCCCAGTAGGTCCAGTCCCCCGGATACGGGCTGTTCCACATGTAGAGGTTGTAGTCTCCGCTTTGATCCCTCATGGAGGCGATGCGGCTGCTGCCGCCATCGGCTGCCAGAATGGTATCGTCGCCCGAGGTTATCAGCCAGAAGTCCCGGGCAAGAGCGGAGGGATTGCGCGCGTCGGCGTCCCAGTAGGACCAGTCTCCCGGCGCGGGCGCGTTGTAGAGATAGAGGTTCTGGTCGGAGCCCGAGGCGCCCTTCAGGACAGACAGCTCCTGCGCGCCCGCCCCGTCCGCGTCCACCTCCGTCATGGCGGCCGCGTTGTTGCCCGAAGGTATGAGCCAGAGGTCCCTCCCTAGGGGCGACGGGTTCCTCGTCTCCGCGTCCCAGTACGTCCAGTCCCCGGCTTCGGGCACCTCGTAGCCGTAGAGGTTGTAGTCTCCGCCGCCGTCCTTCATGACAGCCAGGGGGACCACCGGCAGCGGCGTGCTCGACGGAGACGGAGTCGGAGTCCCCGTAGGGGTCTGTGTCGGCGTATTGGTGATAGTTGGTGTGTTTGTTATGGTCGGTGTCTGAGTTGGTGTGTTGGTTATCGTCGGTGTCTGTGTTGGTGTATTGGTGATGGTCGGCGTCTGCGTCGGTGTGTTGGTGATGGTGGGTGTCTGTGTGGGTGTGTTCGTGATAGTGGGTGTCTGCGTCGGCGTATTGGTGATGGTAGGCGTCTGCGTCGGTGTGTTGGTAACCGTGGGTGTCTGAGTTGGCGTATTGGTGATAGTTGGTGTGTGTGTCGGCGTGTTCGTGACCGTCGGCGTTATCGTTGGCGTGTTGGTGATAGTGGGTGTCTGCGTCGGCGTGTTCGTCGGCGTATTGGTTGGTGTGTTCGTGGGCGTGTTTGTCGGCGAGCTCGTCGGCGTGTTTGTCGGCGTGGGCGTAATTGTCGGTGTATTCGTCGGCGTGTTCGTGGCAGTTGGCGTGATCGTCGGCGTGTTGGTTATGGTCGGCGTGGCCGTGACCCCGTGCAGCTCGAACGCCATGTCCACCGACCCGGGATAATCGGGATGGGCCGTCGGGTACTTGAGCTCCTCCGTCCAGTTCTGACCGCCGTCCTCGGATCGGACGGCGTCGTCGTTCCAGTGCTCGTTCGATATCTTCCAGCCCCACGGGTACGGCGTGACTGTCGGCGTCGGCGTGACCGTGGGCGTCAGCGTCGCCATCGGCGTGGGTATCGTCCCCGTCACCGTCATCGTCGGCGTGGTGCTCGGCTGCGGTGTGAAGGTGGGTACCGGCGTGGCGTACAGGGCCTGGATGTTGAGGAAGTAGTATTTGCCCGTCTCCTGGTCCCATGGAGTGTCGAGCTGGTGCTCGTAGACGAACTCGTGCTCGTAAGTAGGGGTTGGCGCGTCCCACCTCTCGACGGCGCCGTACCATACTTCCGTGAAGTCCGCGGTGTCAACCTCGGTGATGAGGCCCCCCGGCATACTGTAGGTGCCGGGATGCGTGTACTCGTGCCAGCTGACCCTGAAGCGCATGGGTTTCACGAGCGGCGGAGGAACGGGCGCGGAAGTGCCCTCCTCATATCCGACGTAGGACCCCCACCACCGTATCTTCGTTATCGGCGAGCCATCCGTGCACTCCCAGTCGTCCGCGACCACCATGTCGTAGGGGGCGATGTTGTGGCTCTCGACGTCGTACCCGGTCACCATGTCGGGCTCCTGTGACCACTTCAGCCACGGCGGGTCCTCGCCCGCGAAGGCGCCTCCCGTGTTATAATATCCCGACCGCGTGAAGAAGTAGCTCTCGCCCAGCCTGACAACGTCCAGGTTGTAGTTCCTGCTCGCGTTCCACGCGCCCGGGACGGAGCTGGTAGAGCCTATCGTGCTCACAGGGTCCTCCCTGCAGTACCAGTTGACGCCATTGTTTGAATAGTAGGAATAAATTTCATCGAAATCAGGGGAGTCATTGTTAGTCCATAACATAAAACCTTTTCTAATTCCCCCATCATAAACATCCTCAAGAGCACAGACATATTGGCCTGATGAAGGATCAGAGCATCCATCGAAGGTGATTATGTCGTACGGCTCGGGCGTCGGCGTCGGCGTCGTCCCCCAGCCACCCGTAGGCGTCGGCCGCGTGTTCCATCGGCCCTCGCACTGCTGGTCCCACGCGTAGAGAGTCCAGTCGAGGCCGTCCTTCGATATGTACATCTCGAAGTAGCCGGGATTGCCGGAGCAATCGTTGTTGCTGCTGGAGCCCAGGTACATGATGTAGCGGTTGTTCATAGGGTCGCCCGTGTCGAGTGACGCCGATCCGTCGGGCCTGTAGAGAACGTCAGGCTTTATCATTATCTGGGTCGTGCCGCACTCGCCGGGGTCGAAATCCGACTTTTTATAGAATGGGGGGCAGTAGTCGTACTCGAGAGCTAAAATCCATGTGATGCCGTCCTCCGACTCGGAGTACCGGTAGTGGTTATTGTCTCCGTACGCCGAGTACCACATCTTGTACTTGATGGTCAGGCCCGGCGTGCGCGTCGGCATTATGTCGCTCTCGGGAAAGCCGTTCGGGTTGCAGGCCACGGCATGGTGGCCGATGTTCCATGTCCGCGGCACGTCTATCGGCGTAGGCGTCGACCAGACCTTGCCGTAAGGGGAATAGGAGATCCAGAGCGAGTAATCAGACGGGCCGCGGTCCTGCTCGTGTATGTTGACGAACTGTGCCCCGTCCCAAACTGTCCTGCACTCGTAGTGGCGGTTATCTGTATCCCCCTGTATAGCCGCCGTTATGCCGGGGTTCCAGTCGATGTAGGTAAAGTCGGACCACGGCGGCGGCGTGGGCGTGATCGTAGGAGTCGGTGTCTGGGCGAAGAGAGGTGAAATACAGAGAAAGGAAGAAACAGCAAGGAGAGCTGCAGCGCGTGGCCCCTTCATAATTTTCCGCTTCCTTTGATGGTTGCCGGACATGCGTCGTAGAGCTTTACTTTATAGTAATAGCACATCCCCACCCCTTTGTCCACCCCATATAGGGGTCAGGTCTACGCATTACTCTTATTCCCGTCCAGCCTCAGCGTTTTAAGAAGCGAGTTCAATTTTTCCTCCATTTGTCTATTCTCCAACAACTCCTTCCGAACCCGCCGAACAATTGAGCTCACGCCTGTATAGCTTCCGATCTGAAAGAATTCGCCGATATCTCGAAGGGAGTACCCCACGTATCGCTTAGCAATATAGATCGCCAACCGCCTAGGCTGGTTTTTGACCTTTTTCCTGCCCCTCCTCATCTTGTCGACATCTACCTGGTACTCTCGTGCTACCAATTTTGCAATTTCATTCAACGGGATTTTCCCAATGCGCTTTGCCTCCGGCAACTCATAATCTTCCTCATACTTCTTAACATAACGTTCCCGTATTTTTTCAATAAAGCTGGGAGAGCCCAACAGGGCGGGGAGGCGCTTCTGACTGTAAAACTTCCCTATGCGTTCGGGAACCCCTTGCTTGACGAAATCGTTAAAAGCTAATCGTGAACTTCGAGTATCTTTCCCGAATAAAGCCAATATCTCTCCTGTAGATACCCAGGAGTATTGTCGAACAGGAGCGATATACAACCTATGGCTTGTCCATCTGTGTTCTTCCGGAGCTTTCACGAGTCCTGCCCGCACCGGATTTAAATGAATGTAACGGATTACCTCCAGTAAATAACTGTCCCGATCCACCAGGATTGACTTGTAGCGCCCCCTGAACACGTGGCCATCCAATTTGTATTTGCGGTTTATCCTCTGCGTATAAACCCCGCCAATGTGACGCATCACCTTTGCTAAGTTCGCTTCCATCGTCTGGAGAAGAAGATGGAAGTGATTATCCATGAGCGAGAAAGCGAAGACCTTTATACGGAACATATCGACAGCTGAAACGAGCAAGGAAAGAAACATATTCCTGTCGCTGTCGTTGAAAAAAATTTTATTCCCCTTTTCTCCCCTGTTCATCACATGGTAGCAGGCACCAGGGAATTGAACTCTTAAAGGTCTAGCCATCACTGCCCCTCTCAGAATAAATGATAACATCGTCTCTCATCATCCACCAATAAATCATTTATCCTCGGAGTTCGCTGGAAATATAGTCCCCGCGAGCGCTCGCTACACAATCAACGCGGAATAAGAGTAATGCGTAGACCTGACCCCTTATTTTGACCCCTTATTTAAAGATGCGGTGCTGGACCTGCTTGCCGAGGGAGCAGAGGAGGTCGTAGGGGATCGTTCCCACGAGGCCGGCTATCTCGTCGACTGTGATCTCATCGTCACCCTGCTGCCCGATGACGACGACCTCGTCGCCGACGCTCACGCCGGGCACGCGGGTGACGTCCACCATGATCTGGTCCATGGTGACGCGGCCGATAACGGGGGCCCGCCTGCCTCGTACCAGGACCTCCCCCCTGTTCGAGAGAGGCCTCTTGTAGCCGTCGCCGTAGCCGATCGGGACGGTCGCAATAAGGGTGTCACGCTCCGTTGTGTATATCCTGCCGTAGCTTATAGACCGTCCCGGGCCGACCCGTTTCAGATAGCAGACCTCCGTCTTCAGGGTAAGAACGGGCTCGAGGCCTATCTCCTCTTTTATATACCTGGTGGGAAGGACACCGTAGAGCAGGATCCCCGTCCGCACCATGTTGAAATACGCCTCGGGGACGTTGAGGATTCCCCCGCTGTTGGCCATGTGCCTGATAGGCACGGCGATCCCCTCTTCCTCGAGCAGCCGGACGATATTACAGAAAGCATCGAGTTGGCCCCTGGAGAACACCTGGTCGGCCATGAATGACGAGGAGAAATGCGAACAGAGACCCTCCACCCTGACGCCCTCAGTCCCCGCAGCTTTCCTGATAAAAGCCAGGGCGTTCTCGTGCCAAACACCGATCCTCCCCATCCCGGTATCGATCATGATGTGGATATCGTGAACTTTCCCGGCTTTCATCGCCTCCGCGGCGACGGCATCCAGCATCTCCCCCGAGCATATGACTGGCGTCAGCCCCCGCTCGACGATAGTCCGGGCGTGGCCCGCCATCCCCGCGCTTAGGATGAGTATCCGTGCTCCGGGAAAGGCGTCGCGCAATATAACCGCCTCGTAGACGTTGGAGACACCGAGCCAATCTGCGCCCGCTTCCAGGACTGCTCCGGAGATAGCGACCATGCCGTGGCCGTAGGCGTCCGACTTGACGACTGAGAGGATCTTCACCCCCTCCCCGACGCGCCGCCTAATGCCCAGCAGGTTCCTTTTGACCTTCCCGAGGTCAATCTCCGCCCACGTCTTGTACAGCCTGTCGCTTATTCCAAGACGGCTGACAACTTCATCGTACTCGCTGTGCATTTATTTGGACATGCTCCCAGGGCCATTCATTGCTTTTTTACGTATGATCTCAGGTAAACCGGTTTCGGGTCATCGGGGCGGCCCGCCATCAACTTTTCGGCCGCCAGCACGGCCACCCCGGCAGCGGTCGGAAACCGGTCGTCCACATCCAGCGCGGCCCCGGCGCCTATCTCTTTCTCCAGCTCGTCCCTGCACGCCGAAAGGCCTGGCCCGAAGAAATACGTCCCCTTCGGGACCTCCCCGGTTAATTCAAGGGGCTTCAACAGCTTTATCTCGGTCAAACGCTCCATGCAGCCGTCCCCGTTCCCGAAGAGGGCGCCATAGAAAAACCCTCCCCGCGCATCGATGAGGGGAAAGAGGTAGCGCCTGCCCGACGTGTCCGCCGATACGAGCGCCTCCAGGCTCGTCACTCCCGTCAAAGACGCGGACAGGCCTCTCGCGAGCCCGCGCGCGGCCGCAACTCCGACCCGCACGCCCGTGAACGACCCCGGCCCGACGTCAACGCCTATGCCTTCCACATCTTCCCTCTCGCACCCGCTTCCGGCCAGGAGTTCTCCTATCGCGGCGACCAGGCCCGCCGAGTGATTGAGCCGCGTATCCATGCGCATCTCCCCCAGGAGCCTGCCATCGCTAAGAAGCGCCACGCCGCCCTCCCTGCACGATGTCTCTATTGCGAGAATCAGCATGATAATTTCAAGCCTCTCCCTCTATCACAATCTCTCTCTCTTTCTCCCCGAGTATCGTCAGGCTAACAGTAGTCGTTCCGGGCGGCAGCATCTCCTCGATCTTATCGGCCCACTCTATCGCCGTCACGCCGCCGCCGTAGAAGTACTCCTCGCAGCCTATGCCGTTCAGACCCCCGCTGCCGGAAAGCCTGTAGACGTCGAAATGGTAGAGAGGGATTCTCCCCTCGTACTCCTTCACTATCGTAAATGAGGGACTGTTGACGAGCATCCCCACGCCCAATCCCCTTGCCAGCCCCTGGACGAAGCACGTCTTTCCGGAGCCGAGCTCTCCCTTCAGGGCTATGACATCACCGGGCGCCAGCGTCTCAGCCAGGCGCGCCGCGACTTCCCTCGTCTCACCCGGGCTGCGAGATATCACCCTTGAAATGGTCATACCCTCCCGGCTCCACCGAACGGAAGCTCCCGTCCTTCCCCTGGACAACGATCGGCCCCCTGATATCCGTCACGTCCCCGATGCGCGTGAGAGGTATCGGGAACCGCTCATCGAAGAGCGCACGCGCCTTTCTCGATTCCATCCGCTCCATGGTGAGGAGAAGCTCGAACTCCTCCCCCTCGTTCAGGGCGCGCTCGAGCCCCTCGCCGGGGGGCAGGCCCGCTATCGACGGGGAGAGGGGGATCCTCTTCTCCAGGAGGCGGACGCCGACGCCGGACGCCTCCGCTACCTTCATCAGGTCCGAGGCCAGGCCATCGGATATATCAATCATGGAGTGGACGTTGAAATTCTCGACGAGGAACCGCGCCTCTTTCATCCTCGGCTCGAAGTCGAGGTGCTTTCCCATCGACGCGCCGCCCAGCCACCCCGTGACCAGTATCGCGTCGTCGATCTTCGCCCCCGACCGCAGGGACAGGCACGACTCTTCCACCTCTCCAATCACCGAGACGGTTATGGATATCCCCGAAAGCGACCTCACCGTGTCACCCCCCGCCACTCCCACGCCGTACTCGCCCGCGAGCCCGGCTATCCCTCTGTCTATGCTCTCCACGTACGAAAGATCCGTGCCGGGGGGCAGGCTTATGCTCACCAGCGCGGCTCGCGCTATTCCCCCCATCGCGGCAATATCGCTCAGGGCCGCCGCGACCGCCTTCCTTCCCACCCTCCCGGGCTCCGTCCCGGAGGCGAAATGTATCCCCTCGACGACCGTGTCGCACGAGAGGAGGACGTGCCGGTCCTTCTTCGGCGACACAAGGACGGCCGCGTCGTCGCCCGCTCCGACTATGACTGCCGGCGAAGAGGGCATGAAATTCTTGAGCCTCTCTATAAAGCCGAACTCTCCAATATCATCAATCTTCATAAATTAGCTCGCTTCGCTCATTAATTTATCCGGCTCCGACTTTGTCGGATCTTTTTGAAATTCCGAGGCAGTAAATTAGCCATTAACGGCCACATGACAGAGCCTCTCCGCCACTTAACTGACAGAGCCTCTCCGTCACTTGATTGTGTTATGATACCTCAAAAAATTAACATAGGAGTTCATAATGGTCAAAAAATAATGTGGCCGGTTTGC
>Ga0222680_1000207_pt1 | contig 23342 bp, 20 predicted proteins | sample AntAcemetage1004_FD_181146 | JGI IMG/M metagenome (GOLD analysis project Ga0222680, IMG submission 181146) | Saline water microbial communities from Ace Lake, Antarctica - #1004 | ecosystem: Environmental > Aquatic > Non-marine Saline and Alkaline > Saline | place: Antarctica: Ace Lake... | reverse complement strand
AGGCCGCGGATTCGGACATTTACGACGAGAATGAAATATGGTCGCGCTACAGCAATGACAAGGTGGATATAGGAGAGGAGCTTGCCGGGGTCCTGAGGACATTGAGCAAGGCACTTCCGCTATCAAAAACCCTGAGGGCCCTCTCAATAGGCTCAGGTGTCGAACCGCAATTTCGAATCCTTGAATCCGCAATACGCGGGGGCCTGTACCTGCTCGATGTGGACAAGGAGGCGCTAGACATAGTCGATGAGCGAACCCATCGTCAAAGCATACAGCATGTTGCGACAATTTTATGCGATTACAACACAATACTGGAGTCACCCGACAACACAGAGAACTTCGTAAAGACCAAGCTGAACGGCAAAAGAATGGACCTTATTACTTTTCACCATTCACTGTATTACTGCCGGGAAAGCGCATGGGGCGTTATTTTTAAGAACCTTTACCGTAAAATCTTAGCTCCGAGGGGAGCGATACACGCCGTGCTCATGGCATCGGAGAGCAAGGATCAATCCACAACAACCTGGCTGTACAACCATTTTGCAGGGAAATTTTTCGGATGCCGCAACGATCAGGATCTGCTCAAGTTCAAGAGGGAACTGGAGAGCACTCCCTTATTCAAAAGGGGACAGATACTATCAAGAACCGACCGGGTCCATTTTTTCGTGGATGATTTCGGTAAGTTCATGGCAGTAGCCTGGATGATTCTTCTCTATCCCGAAGTTCACAAGTACACCCTGCGGCAGAGGGAGGAGATCACGGAATTTGTTTACAGGAAGTTCTGGTTAAAGAAAAAGCCCCTGGTGCAGATGCAGAATCACCTTGTGCTTTACAGGGAAATCGGTTTTAAGGGACTAATTTAGGTAAGGAGAAAACTTATGAGCGATAAGGACACGAAAGAAATAAAAGAGATCTATGTTGACTCGAACAACCTTTACCGGGAGGAGAATTTCACCGATCTCAAGGTGGCTTCGATCAGGCGGCTCATACCCGTGAAGCCCGACGGGTCGGACGACAAGAGCCGCGCGCCGATCTTCATGGGACAGGCCAGCATGATGACGGGGGCGGGCCCGCTGCCGATCCAGTTCCCCCTCGATGCCAACAACTTCAAGGAGGCCATGGATAATTTCCCGGAAGCGGTCAAGAAAGCCGTTGAAAAAATGATAGAAGAGGTCAAAGAGCTGCAGCGCAAAGAGGCATCCCGCATCATAGTGCCCGGCGAGGGGCCGGGCCCGGTCAAGCTTGACTGATTATTGCGGACTTTCAGCGGGGAAGGCACGCGGCAGCCAAACGGCTCGATTTTTGAGCGAAGGGGGCTAAATGAAATACTCACAGGCCAAGCAGGGCCGGACTTTCGTTATACGCCTCGAGGACGGAGACATCCTTCATGAAAAAATCGAGCAGCTCGCACGCGACCAGTCAATCGGGGCGGCCGCTTTGATCATCGTCGGGGGGGCAGACGAGGGCAGCAAGCTCGTTGTTGCGCCCGAGCACGGACGCGCGAAACCCATATCGCCTATGGTTCATACACTCGACGGCGTCCACGAGATCGCGGGCGCCGGAACGCTCTTCCCTGACGACGAAGGCAATCCCGTGCTGCACATACACGCCGCCTGCGGCAGAAGAGATTCAACCATAACCGGCTGCGTCCGCGCAGGAGTAAAGGTCTGGCACGTCCTGGAGGTCATACTCTTTGAGCTGGTAGATACCACCGCGGTCCGGGCACTTGACCCCGAAACCGGTTTCAAGCTCCTCGAACCGTAACGGCAGCTCCGCAAAAAACAGACCGCGAAAGACACGAAAAAAACGTGAAAAGTCTCCTGCTAGCAGCGCTTATATTCGCGTGCGGTTCGATTTCACCTCCTCCCGCCGCGGCGGATGAAAACACCCATCGCGAGGAGCTGGAAACGCTTCTCGAGCTTTTCGACATGGAAGACAAGTCCGGCGAGTCGATCGACCAGATGGTGACCCTTCACATGCAGCAAGACCCCCGGCTCGGACCATATACAGGCGTGCTGAGGAAATTTTACGAAAAGCACATGAGCTGGGACAGCCTGAAAGACGATTTTATCGCCATTTATATGGAGGAGTTCTCCGAGGAGGAGATCCGCGAGCTCATCGCTTTCTACAAAACGCCGGTCGGACGCAAGGCCATAAAAAAGATGCCCCTTCTCAGGGTAAAATGCGCCCGGATAGGCGAAGAGCAACTATTGAAAAACCTGGCCGAGTGGCACCGGATGCTCCAGGAAGAGACCGAAAGATTGAAGAAGCTCCAACAATGAGAAACTTTCTTTTAACCGCGCTCATATTCAGCGCATGTCTTCTTTCACCGTTCAATGCAACGGCGGACGAAGCCACCCACCGGGAAGCGGTGAAAATACTGTTCGAAGTGCTGGATATGAAGGAAGCACACAAGCAGGGGATGGTACAGATGCTGGCCATCCAGATACAGCAAAACCCCCAGCTCGGCCCTCTTCAGGATGTTCAGAAAAAGTTCTTCGAAAAATATATGAGCTGGGAGAGCTTACAGGACAAATTCACCGCTGTATTCATGGATGAGTTCTCGGAAAAGGAGATCCGCAAGTTGATCGACTTCTACCAAACGCCCACGGGGCGAAAAACTGTAACAAAGATGCCCGTACTCCTGTCGAAGGGGACCATGATACAAAGCCGTAGATTGAGTGAAAACATGCCGGAACTGCAGCAAATGATCCGGGACGAAATGGCCAGGAGGAAGGCGGGGTCCGGCAACTAAGAAGCCGTTCGGACTTCACGGAGGGTCTCCCGGCGCAAAGACGGGTAGGGAAGAAGCGAAAGGAGAACTTTGGGCAGGTTTGATTCCGGCGCAACCTATAAAAAGAAGCTCTTATTACTGGGTTGCAGCACAGTAATAGCCCTGGTTACGGCAGAGCTCCTGGTCCGTCTCCTTTTCCCCCATGTCCGCGGAACCCACCAGCACCCCAGCAGCATCTGGCGCGACGACTTCCTGTCGCATGATAGGCTCGGCCGACACCACCCGTTGCTGGGCTGGACGCTCCGGCCGAACGAGGAGACGGTCAACCGGGGATGGGAGTTCGAACACGTTATCCGGACAAACTCCCGCGGCTTCAGGGACGAAGAGGTCCCCTATGAACGCCGCCCGGACATCCGGCGCATTGTGCTGCTCGGGGACTCCTTCGGAATGGGCGACGGGGTCGAACGGCAACAATCATTCGCGGAACTGCTGGAAAATCTTCTGCCGAAAACAGAGGTAGTCAACCTCTCTGTGAGCGGGTACGGCACGGACCAGGAACTGCTGGCGTACGAGACGGAGGGGAAGAAATACAGGCCGGACATAGTGCTGCTGGCGTTTACGAGCGCGAATGATTTCCAGAACAACGTATCGAAACAGCAGTACGGACTCGGCAAGCCGCACTATGAATTTGCCGGCGGGAAAGTAAAATTAAGGGGCGTTCCGGTCCCGGAATGGCCGGCCGGCAAAATAAGCGATGCCACTGATACGAAAACCCCATCCCCATTCCCGGCCCACGATTTTCTCGACGCGAACAGCGCGCTGTACGCCCTGGCGTTCGACAGGATTTCGCGGGTACCGTCAATAAGGAGACGGTGGGAAAAAACAGAATTACTCTACACCCAGGTAGAGGCGTTTTATGCAGGTCAAGTCAGCATCTTTAACACCGGGCCATCTCCCCAGCTTGCTTCCGCATGGCAACTGACCCTTGGATTGCTGGAGAAATGGCAAAAGGAAGCGCTCGAGGAAAACGCGCAACCGGTGCTCCTGCTGGTCCCGTCCCACCTGCAGGTTTACCCGGAGATATGGAACCGCGCGGCCCGGCAATATGATTTACGGCCTGAAGATTTTAACCCGCGATACCCGAACGACCGTTTGAAAGAGTTCTGCAAGGCGCGAAATCTCGCCGTGATCGATTTACTGCCGGACTTCCGGTCGGCGGCTGATGCCGGCAAGTCACTCTACTATAAGAGGAACCCGCACTGGAATCGGGAAGGACATTATCTTGCGGCGAAGGTGATCGCAAGGGAGCTGTCCGGGAGGGGCTGCCTGGATAAAAAAAACCCCTTATAAGACAGGTATACACGGAGTTTCCCCTCCAGGAGGGGAGAGGATTCATTGGATCGAGACAACAAATCTACTACGATTATTTCCTCAAAGAGGACGCGGGAGTCCTAATGAAAACGGGGGAAGACCAGAGATATACCCCTTCGAACACCCGGTATCATCTGGTAGGATAGGACGTATTGGATTCGATGAGCGGGGCAATACTAACTATCGGGAGCGCTAAAGAATGATCAGCAGGTTCTACAGGGTCGTGTTTCTATCCATTGGGGCTGCACTGTCCGGCTGCAAAAGCACGCACCCATCCCCGGGATTTCACCTGGGGGAAAATACCGGTAAGCTGCCGCCCGGCGTCCCCAGACGCGTGGGCGTAGCCTTATTCGCGGGCGAATCTCCGATCAATCAACAGGCGTCGGACCAGTTAACGGCGGGGCTGCTGAATCTTGGATTTGACGTAATAGAAAGAAGTAACTTCCAGGCAATCATCGATGAGCTGGAGATAAGCAGCTCGGATGTAATTTCGGAGCCGACAAGGGCTGAACTGGGAAATCAACTGGCCCTTGAAGCGATTTTCACCGGCAGCGTAACGGGCGAGGAGAGTACGTTCTGGATCGACTCCCACATAAACGTCAAACTGGTCGATATCGATACGGGACGAATCATATGGGCCACCACCGCTCAAGATCCCCGGAGCAGGATATCCCGCAGGAAAGTCCGAGGCGACGTGAAAACCTCGATTACATACTCCGTGAACGAGGTTTTAAGGCAGCTAAAGGAGGCTTTAGACAGAAGAACGGCTTCGGGAGAAGAGGTGAAGGAATTATTCAACGGAGGCACCTAGCCAGGCCAAACCGGTGAACGGCAGGACGGCTCGCATACAACCCGGTTAAATCGTTCAAATCACTATTAGAAAGGATGGATCTATTCGGTGTTGTCGTCCTGGCCATGGTGACCTAACGGCATGAATGACCTTGAAAAAATTCCGGGAATCGGCCCCAAGCTCGCCCGCTCACTGAGAGATCTCGGGTTCAGCCGCGTCGAAGATCTTCGAGACCGCGACCCGGAGCATATATATAGGGAGCTTTGCAGGCTCCGGGGAACTCACATAGACAGGTGCGTCCTGTATACTTTTCGCTGCGCCGTCTACTTTGCGAGTAATTCAGTGCATAATCCCGAAATGCTCAAGTGGTGGAACTGGAAGGAAAAGAGGTGAGTTCGGACGGCGGAATCATTTGATTTTCCACCGAGGGAACGGTTATCTTAAACCCGGGATTATTAAACCAAGACGGGGCGAAAGCGTTATACTATCAAAGTAACAGCCCAGATCCTAAATTTACGAGCGAAGCGAGCCAATTTATAAGGAGGTGATTATGTACTGTCCGGCATGCGGGAAGAATCTTCAACAAATGGTTGTTGGCGGGGTCACTCTTGATGTATGCGAGGGCGGCTGCGGCGGCATATGGTTTGATAATTTTGAATTGAAAAAGTTCGACGAGCCCCATGAATCGGCAGGAGAAGAGCTCCTGGATATCAAAAGGGACGAAAGCGCCAGAGTCGATCACAGTAAAAAACGCAACTGCCCCAAATGCGCAAACATAATAATGCAGAGGCATTTCTTTTGCGTTAAACAAGAGGTGGAAGTCGATGAATGTCCCGCCTGCGGAGGATTCTGGCTCGACTCCGGCGAGCTGGCCCGGATCAGGCAACAGTATGGAAACGAAGAGGAGGGGATAAAAGCCGCCAAGAAATATTTCGACGGAATCTTCGGCAAGGAACTCGCCGCCATGAAGATGGAAAGTGAAGGGCAACTCAGGAAAGCGCGTAGAATAGCGAATATGTTCAGATTTATCTGCCCGACGCAATACATCCCCGGCAAGCAGGAGTGGGGCGCTTTTTAGTATCGTGTCTCAGAAATTGCCTTAATTCGTATCTCGTGAAGCGTATCTCGTATTGCGTGATGCGTATCGCGTAACTTCAAATCATGTTGATGGGTTATGGTAGGGATGCCGGTTTGGTTACAGGTTAAGTAGTTGGGTATTTTCACCTAACCTTCACCCAACTACAATACCGGCATCCTAACCTTTACCTGTATTCCCATTATCTCTTTTTGTGCCTTAGCCTGAATTATTCATCAACTTTGCGAAAATTGTTGCAATGCCAAGGAGAACAATAGGTTACAGCATATCATCTCGAAAATATAATTTTTCAGACCGATCTATTCATGAACTTTTGTTTATTGTGAGATTGCTTTGCTAACGCTCGCAATGACAAGGGGTAGTGTCATTGCGAGGAGCGAAGCGACGCGGCAATCTCGCTTTTTATTTCGGCATTTTAAATATCCAGTGAATAATTCAGGTTAGTGCCTTGGTGGCCTAATAGTTATTGCTTATCGCGGAACTGCTCCCACAATCTTTTAAAGCGGCTCTCGTATATCATGTGGTAGAGGTGAACTTTATCGGGAAAGAGCTCAGAGCACTTCTCTTTCAGACGCTCCATCTCTATCTCTATATCGACGAGGGGGTAATCGCTCGCCACGATGAGGCTGGAGATCCTGTCAGCCATCCTTTTGATGGTCTCGGCTTCCCTCTTCTCCGCCTCTGCCAGGACGTTGAATATCTCTGAATATGTCAGGGGAGCTTCCTGCCGGTGCTCGAAGACGACCGTCTCTCCGCACGGGCACCGCACGGTCCGGCCAAACTGGAAGAGCGTCACGTCATACTGCCGCCCGCAGTGCGGGCACCGTATCGCCATGACGATCAGCCTATCCTGGAACCGGCGGGGAGGTCCCTGTCCAGAGTAAGCAGGGATATATCTCCGGGGCCTTCGCCGAGGGAGGCAAGGAGCATCCCCCTGGATTCAATGCCGCGGATGGTGGCCGGCTCGAGGTTGGCGAGGACGACGATATTCCTGCCCTTCAGCTCGCCAGGATCATAGGCCTTCGCTATCCCGGCGACCAGGACCCGTGTCTCCGCTCCCAGGTCGACTACGAGGCGAATGAGCTTACTCGTCCCCTGCACCCGCTCCGCCTCCAGGACCTTGCCGCTGCGCAGCTCCATCTTCTTGAAATCATCCATAGTTATCATGAACGGTTCCTCCATATTGGCCTTATTAAGCAAAGGACAATGCCGATACAAGATTCACATAAGAAAAATAGTAACCACGGATTATACGGATTACGCTGATTACAAAAATGTATATCGATATTGTAGCGTCCTCGCCCCCGCCCATGCAGATGAAAATATTATCTAAGCCGTCCCGCTGTGCGGCGGGACGCTACCAGCTAAGTTTTATAAATAATCCGTATAATCCGCTTAATCCGTGGTTATTTTTTATTTTGAGAACCGGAAGTAGATGATATCGCCGTCCCGGACAACGTAATCCTTGCCCCTGAGCTGGTAGCGGCCGGCGGCCTTTGCCGCCTGGACGGACCCGGCATCCAACAGGTCGCTGAACGCTATCACCTCAGCCTTTATGAACCCCTTCTCCATGTCGGTGTGGACGCAGCCGGCCGCCTCAGGCGCCGTCGTCCCGGCCCTGACGAGCCAGGCCCGAAGCTCGCTCTCGTTGACAGTGAAGAACGTGATGAGGGCCATCGCCTCCAGGAGCGCCCCGGCCACCCGCTCTCTGGCGCCGACGGCCATGCCGAGGTCGTCCATGAAGGGACGCGCCTCCTCGGGTGAGAGGTCGAGGAGCTCCAGCTCGAATTTACCCGCCACACGGACCGCGCGAGCGCCGGGGAAAGCGCTTTCCACCTCGCCGATAACGCTCTCTCCGCCCGGCCTGTCGATCCCCGAGTTAACGATTATAAGGAGGGGCTTCAGGGTAATGAAACCGAATCCCCTGACCATTTTCTCGTCCTCTGCCGGAAGATCCAGGCCGGCCAGGGACCGCCCGGCATCGAGCTCCGACCGGCAACGCAGGAGAACGGCCATCTCCTTCTCCCGCGCCTCGTCCCTTCCCCGCTTTAGCTCCCTCTCCAGCTTCTCGAGGCGCTTCTCCACCCCATCGAGGTCCTCGAGCATGAACTCGGTGTTGAGGTCCCCGATATCCCGGATCGGGTCCACCGCCCCCGAAACGTGGGAAACATCTTCGTCCCCGAAGTCCCTGACAACCTGTGCGAGGGCGTCCATCTCCCTGACGGCGCCAAGGAGACGACCCCTCCTCTCGTCCCCCGCCGTTATCCCGGGTATGGCCACCAGGGTTATGGAGGCCTCCGCTACCACGTTCGGCCCGCACACGGCCGCTATCGCCTCCAGACGGCTATCGGGAACGCGTACCGCCCCGATGTGCTGCTCTTCCCCGCCGCCGCCGGCGGGGAAGAGCGACCCGGTGAGTATATTAAAGAGAGTTCTCTTCCCGACATAGGGAAGACCTATCAAACCGATTTTCATCGCTTAACCCAAATCAATTATACTATGATATGGCCCCTGCAAACAGGAGGTAATACCATGCCGGCCATTGATATCAGGAAGGGAAACGCGCTTCTGATCAACGGCGACGTGTTCGTCGTCCTAGACCGCCAGCACGTTACGCCCGGCAAGGGAAGGGGATACATTCAGGCTACCTTGCGCAACATCAGGACGGGGAAATCCGTCAATAGGCGGTTCCGCTCGAACGAGAACGTGGAATTCGTGAAGATACTTACCAAAAAGATGCAGTACCTCTACAGGGCAGGAGATATCTGCCATTTCATGGACATAGAGAACTACGAGGAGAAGATCGTTCCCCTGAGCGTAATAGAGGAACTGATAAACTTCCTCCCGGAAGGGGGCGAGGCGGACATCGAGCTCTACGAGGGTAATCCCATATCCGCCCAGCTTCCGGCCTCGGTATCACTGAAGGTGACGGAGACGGTTCCCGGAGTCAAGGGGGATACAGTGACAAACGTCATGAAGGCCGCAAAACTGGAAACCGGATACGAGATACAGGTCCCCCTTTTCATCAACGAGGGGGATTCAATACGTGTCGACACGCGAACAGGCAAATACCTGAGCAGGTCTTAAATAATGCTGCCGGTTACAGGCCCCCTGTTTAAAAAAAGTCGCTCCTCCATCCCTCCTGGGGTCAAGAAGAGGCGGGGCCGGACGCGATAAAACTTTTTGCGTTGATAACCGATAAAACAGGTGATAACCTGTGCAGAACAAAAATTAGGAGGAAGAGATGAATCTAATCCATGTAACCGACAGCGATTTCGAGGAAAAGGTCATTAAGGCCGCCACACCGGTACTGGTTGATTTCGGGGCCGACTGGTGCGGGCCATGCCGCCTCATAGGGCCACTCCTGGAGGAGCTGGCTCCCGAATACGAAGGCCGGTTGACAATCGCCAAGCTCGACGTGGACAAAAACAGGGAGACGGCAATAAAGTACGGTGTTCAGGGAATCCCGACACTCATACTTTTCAAAGACGGCAAGGTTGCAGACCAGGTGGTGGGAGCCCTGCCGAAGCCAAAATTAAAGGAGTGGCTCGATTCCAAGCTTTAGGCCCATTTCACGCAACCGGGCCCCGGGCAGGCGCAATCCCGGTCTCCCGGGCCGGTTACCTGCATAAATAACAAGAGGAAGTTCCAAGATGGTAGAGATTAAAACAGGGGGAAACGTCGAGTTCGCAAAAGGTCTTGGCGGTGTTATCGCTTGCAAGAGCAGCATCGGCTACATAGACGGTGCCAAGGGGAAGTTGATCTACAGAGGCATACCGATTGAAGAGCTGGCCGAAAAATCGACGTACGAGGAAACGGCGTACTTCCTTATCTTCGGAAAGCTCCCGAAAGCCGGGGAGCTCGATGCCTTCAAGGAGCGGCTGGTTGCGTGCCGCAGCGTGCCGGCGGCAGTCATCGAGATTCTGAAGAAGCTCCCTCGCGAGACCCACCCCATGGCGGCGATGCGGGTCGGAATCAGCGCCCTCGGGTGCATGGACCCGGAGGGAGACAACATGAGCATCGAGGGCACCACCGAAGCGGGGATTAAGATTATCAGCAGGAGCGCCACGATAGCCGCGGCAATAGCCAGGCTCAGAAAGGGCGAGGAGCCCGTGGAGCCCCGGCCCGGGCTAACGCACGCCGCGAACTTCCTCTACATGCTCCTGGGAAAAATGCCCGACGACAAGATGGCGAGGATAATGGACATATCCCTCATACTACACGCCGACCACGGGATGAACGCCTCCACCTTCACCGCGATGGTCATAGCCTCGACCATGAGCGACATGTACTCGGCGGTATCGGGCGGAATAGCCGCGCTCAAAGGCACCATCCACGGAGGGGCGAACGAGCGGGTGGTCAACATGCTGATGGAGATCGGAACACCGGACAAAGCCGTGGAGTACGTGAAAAACGCGATCGCCAAAAAACAGAAAATCATGGGCTTCGGCCACCGCGTGTACAAAGCGTATGACCCGAGGGCGCGCATACTGGCCCGGATATCCGAAGATATCACCCGGGGAGAGAAAACGCATAAGATCCACGAGGTGGCAAAGGTCTTGGAGAAGGAAGTAATCGCCGTCTACGGAAAAAAAGGAATACTGCCCAACGTGGACTTCTATTCCGGCTGCGTCTATAACGCCCTGGGCATCGAGACAAGGATGTTCACCGCGCTATTCGCCGTCAGCAGGACCGCCGGCTGGGTCGCCCGGATACTGGAGTACCTCCCCGAAGGCAAGATGTTCAGGCCCAGGGCGCTGTACGAGGGCCCCGAAGCCATGAAGTATATCCCCCTGGGGGAAAGATAAAGACCGGCAAGCTCCTTCTCCCACGATCTTACGTCTGATCGTTGACGATAATGATCTCTGCCGGCGGCGTAAAAACAGCGCCGGTTGATGCATCATAACACCCGAACGCGCGGCCGGGTTCAGATCCCGGAGGAACCATGAGAAGAAGACTCTCCAGAGACACGCTGAGGAGCGATTTTGTCCGGAAAGTAGCGGAGATAAGCGGCCAGAACCTCCTGGCTTGCTACCAGTGCGGCAAGTGCTCCGCCGGGTGTCCGGTTGTCTCCGAGATGGACATCCTTCCCAGCCAGGTGATCAGGCTCGCGCAGCTGGGCAGCGACGAGGAAGTTCTGAACTCCAGAACGATCTGGCTCTGCGCCTCGTGCATGACATGCATGGCCAGGTGCCCGAAGGGCGTCGATCTCGCCAAAGTCATGGAGGCCCTGCGCCTCATCCGCCTGAGAAAGAACATCGACCACGTCGATATATCCAGCATCGACGCGGGCAAGCTCCCCCAGATAGCCGTCGTCAGCAATCTCAGGAAGTTCACGGGATGATGAAAACAATCCCTTATTACCCGGGATGCACCTTGAAGACAACCGCGAAGGGCTTCGAGGAGACCGCCATCGCCGTCTGCGGCGCCCTCGGCATAGAACTCAAGGAGATGGAGAGCTGGTACTGCTGCGGGACGGTCCACAGCCTCGCCTTCGACGACCTCATTCACCATCTCGCCCCTATTAGAAACCTCCTGCGCGTCAAGGCCGCCGGCAATAACAGGGTCCTCACACTTTGCTCCATGTGTTTTAACACCCTCAAGCGCGCCGACGCGATAATCGCCGAGGACGCCGATAAGCGCCGGAAGATACAGAGCATCATGGACAGGGAGGAGATAACCTACGACGGCGGAGAGGTCTCGGTCATCCACCTGCTGGAGCTCCTGCGGGACGAGGTCGGCTTCGATGCCGTTAAGGAAAAGGTGACAACAGGGTTAAAAGGTCTCAAGGTGGCCCCGTATTACGGCTGCATGCTTCTCCGGCCGAAAGAGATCGGACTCGACGACAGCGAGAACCCCGTCGTCTTCGAGGACCTTCTGCGGGCCCTCGGGGCGGAGGCTATCGACTTTCCATGGAAGGCGGAATGCTGCGGTTCTTACCTGACGGTGGACAATGCCGACATAGTGGCAATCAGGACGAGGGAGATCATCAACTCAGCCGCCAGGCGGGGCGCAGAGGCCCTTGCGACAAGCTGTCCCCTTTGTTTCTTCAACCTGGACAAGCGCCAGGAGCTCGCCGGCGATACACGGATGCCTGTCTTTTACTTCACCGAGCTCATGGCAATCGCATTCGGCCTGGACGCGGAGCGGTACGACCTGCACTACGTCGACCCCCGCCCTCTCCTGAAACAATTTTTCCGGAGGAAAAATTGAAAAGGATAGGGGTATTCGTCTGCCACTGCGGAATCAACATAGCCGCGACGGTCGACATAGAACGCGTCGTCAAGGAGATATCAAGCTATCCCGGCGTGGTGTACGCTTCCGACTACAAGTACATGTGCTCGGAGCCGGGCCAGAGCCTTCTCACCGACAAGATTAAATCCGAAAAGCTCGATGGCGTCGTCGTGGCTGCTTGCTCTCCCACGATGCACGAGACTACCTTCAGATTGGCCTCGTCGAAGGCAGGCCTCAACCCCTATCTCTGCGAGAGCGCCAACATCAGGGAGCAGGACAGCTGGGTGCATAATGATATCGATGCCGCGACTGAAAAAGCCATCCAGATCATCTCATCCATCATCGAGAAAGTTCGCGGCGACGAGCCACTGGAGCAGCTCTCCGTCCCCATCACCAAGCAGGCTCTCGTCATCGGCGGGGGGATCGCCGGGATGCAGGCGGCCCTCGATATTGCCAACGGCGGATATAAGGTAATCCTGGTTGAGAAGGAGCCGACCATCGGGGGGCGCATGGCCCAGCTCTCAGAGACGTTTCCAACGCTCGACTGCTCATCCTGCATCCTGACGCCGAAAATGGTCGAGGTAGGCCAGCACCCGAATATAGAGATCCTAGCCTCCAGCGTGGTCCAGGATGTGAAGGGCTACATCGGCAACTTCACCATCAGTATCAAGCGAATGGCGACAGGCGTCGACCCCTATAAGTGCAACGGCTGCGGCCTCTGCTCGGAGAAGTGCCCCGTCAAGACACCGTCCGAGTTCGAACTCGGACTCGGCATGAGGCCCGCGATATACTCCCCCTTCCCGCAGGCAATTCCCAACAAGCCGATAATAGATAAGGAGCATTGCCTCCACTATACCAAGGGGACATGCGGAATATGCCAGAAGATATGCCCTGTCGGCGCCGTGGACTATGACCGCGGAGAAGAGTTCATGGAAAAAAAAATCGGCGCCATCGTCGTGGCGACCGGATACGACCTCCTGCCAATGAGCGCGATCGGGGAATACGGGGCCGGCAAGCTGAAGAACGTCATAACCGGCCTACAGTTCGAGCGGCTCCTTTCAGCCTCCGGCCCGACGGCGGGAAAAGTACGAAGGCCATCCGACGGGAAGGAGCCGAAGGAAGTCGTCTTCATCCAGTGCGCGGGGAGCCGCGACCCCGAGCACGCCATGGCCTACTGCTCGAAAGTATGCTGTATGTACTCGGCCAAACACGCCATGCTCTACAAGCACAGGGTGCATGACGGCCAGCCGTATATCTTCTACATAGATATCCGATCGGCGGGCAAAGGGTATGAGGAGTTCGTCCAGAGGGCCATGGAGGACGACGGCGTCTTCTACATTCGCGGCAAGGTATCCAAGGTATTCGAGGAGGGAGATAAAGTCATAGTATGGGGGGTGGACACACTTACGGGCCGGGAGATAGAGATAGCCGCCGATCTCGTCGTCCTGGCCATGGCCATGGTGCCCAGCTATGGGACGAAGGTAATAGCCGATATCATGCGGGTGCCGACTGACGCCTACGGCTTCATCAACGAGGCTCACCCCAAGCTGAGGCCAGTGGAGAGCCTTACTCAAGGAGTATTCCTCGCCGGATGCGCACAGGCTCCGAAAGACATTCCGGAGACTGTCGCCCAGGCAGGCGCAGCGGCGAGCAAGGTCCTATCCCTCTTCAGCCGCGAGGAGCTCCTGCATGATCCGACGGTCGCCGTTGTAGACGAGGAGATATGCACGGGCTGCGGCATGTGCGTAAGCCTCTGCCCTTACGAGGCGCGGGAGCTCGATGAAAAAACAAAGGTGGCGAAGGTAAACGAGATACTGTGCCAAAGCTGCGGTGCGTGCGTGAGCGGCTGCCCGAGCGGCGCGACATCGCAGAGAAACTTCAGCCAGAAACAGTACCTGGCCATGCTGGATTCGGTACTGTGAACGTGTAACGTGAGACGTGTTACGTGGAACGTAAAACCGATGGTTTAAAAATGATTCGGAAGAAGAAAGATAAAGGCGAAGAGCCCGGAAAGACGGGTGCTGTTCTCGTCCTCGGTGCGGGCATCGCCGGGATGCAGGCGTCGCTGGACCTCGCTGACATGGGCTTCAAGGTGTACCTGGCAGACGAGAAAGGCTGGATCGGCGGGGGCATGGCCAAGCTGGACAAAACCTTCCCCACCAACGACTGCGCCATGTGCATCATGTCGCCCAAGCTCGTGGACACGGGGCGCCACCAGAACATAGAGATACTCCCCCTCTCACGCGTGGAGGGAATCGAGGGGGAGCCCGGCCGCTTCAAGGTGAAGCTCACGAGAATGGCCGGCTACATAGACCCGGAAAGGTGCAACGGCTGCGGCGACTGCGTCGAGACCTGCCCCGTCAACGTGATCGACGCCTTCGACGACGGCTTGAGCGAGAGGAAGGCCATCTACCGCCTCTACCCGCAGGCAATACCGAACACCTTCGCGATAGATAAGGAGGGGCATAAGCCCCCCTGCCGCGTCTCATGCCCCGCGGGACTGAACGTCCAGGGTTATGTCGCCCTCATATCAAACGGGGAGTTCGGACGGGCACTCCGTCTTATAAAGGAGCGGCTCCCGTTCCCGAAATCCATCGGCAGGATATGCCACCACCCGTGCGAGGAGACATGCAACCGGAGCGAGGTTGACGAGGCCGTGGCGATATGCGCCCTCAAACGCTTCGTCGCCGACCGGGCGGACGAGGTCGAAGAGGAAGAGAAGGAGTTCGAGGTCGAGCCCCGGGAGGAGCGGAAAGCCGCGGAAAAGGAGGAAGAGGAGAAAAAGAATAGAAGGAAGGGAAAGAAGATAGCGGTAGTGGGCGCCGGCCCGGCGGGCCTCACGGCCGCTCGCGACCTGGCATCCATGGGCTACTCCGTCACGGTCCTCGAGCGCGAGAGCGAGGCGGGAGGAATGATGCGCTTCGGCATACCGGCCTACCGGCTGCCGCGCGAGGTCCTTGCCGAGGAGGTTGCCGATATCATAGGAAACGACATCGAGTTCATAACCGGCTTCGAACTGGGAAAGGACAAGAACATAGGCGCCCTCAGCTCCGAATTCGACGCCGTGATCGTCGCCACGGGAGCCCATAGGGCCAAGAAAATCGACATAGCGGGGATGGATAAGGTCGCTGTCCATGACGGAACAACGATTTTAAAGCAGATAGCCGGCGGGGATAAGGTCAAGATCGGCGCCTCTCCCATAGTTATCGGCGGAGGGAACGTCGCCATCGACGTGGCCCGGTCCCTCAAGCGACTCGGTGCCGAACATGTCAGGATCGCGTGCCTGGAGAGCCACAAAAACATGCCGGCACACCTCTGGGAGATAAAGGACGCGCTTGACGAGGGGATCGAGCTCTACACGTCGGTGGGCCCGAAGAAGATCGTTCTGGATAAGGGCGCAGTCAAAGGCCTGGAGTGCGCCGGTTGCAGGACTACCTTCGATGAAGACGGCCGCTTCGCGCCGGATATCCTCCCGGCAGAGGAGCAGACTATCGACGGCGACGCAATCGTCCTGGCCGTGGGCCAGGAGCCGGACCTCGAATTCCTTAAGGAGGAGCTCGCTGTCGAGAAGAAGAAACTCGTTGTAGACCCCGTAACCCTGGCAACATCCATGGAGGGCGTCTTCGCCGCAGGCGACCTCGTCCTGGGACCGGCTAGCGCCGTCGAGGCAATCGGCCAGGGCCACGAGGCAGCGATCTCGATCGACCGGTTCATCCTCGGCGAGGACATGACTGCCGGGCGGGAAAAGGACGAGGATACAGCCCCCCTGCCCTCCCGCCGAATAGACAAGCTCCCCCGCCAAAAGATGGAAAGCATCGACATGGAGAAGCGCCTCTCCTCCTTCGCGGAATACGAAAAGGGCTACACCGAGGAGATGGCCCTGGCCGAGGCGAAGCGCTGCCTTAACTGCGGCATCTGTTCGGAGTGCCAGCGCTGTGTCGAGGTGTGCGGCAGGGACGCTATCGTTCACGACATGAAGGACACCGAACAGGAGCTGGAGGTGGGGGCCGTCATCATCTCCACCGGGTACCATCGTTTCGACGCCACGCAGAAGACCGAGTACGGACTAGGCAGGTTCCCCAACGTGGTCACCAGCACCCAGTTCGAACGGATCCTTTCCGCATCCGGCCCTTACCGCGGCCACCTGGTGCGCCCCTTCGACGGCAAAGAGCCCAGGAGGGTCGCGTTCATCCAGTGTGTGGGCTCCCGGGAAGAGAAGGATGGCAACAGGTACTGCTCATCGGTGTGCTGCATGTACGCCATGAAGGAGGCAGTCATTGCCATGGAGCACGCCCCGGGTGTGGAATGCCACATCTACTTCATGGATCTCCGGGCATTCGGCAAAGATTTCGAGCGGTATTACAACCGTGCCAAGGAGGAGTACGGCGTGGTGTTCAGGCGGGTACGAATGCCCATGGTGGAAGAGGCCGCACCGGGAGGAGATCTGGTTCTGAGCTACCTTGATGAAAAAGACAATGTGCTGAAGGAAACCTACGACATGGTGGTCCTCTCCGTGGGCCTGGAACCATCGGAAAACGTTACCAAGCTGGCACGAAAGCTGGGCATCACCCTGGGTGAGGAAGGTTTCATCCAGACCGTGGACTACGATTCCCAGGCCACGATCCGGGAGGGGATCTACGTCTGCGGAGCGGCGACGGAGCCGAAGGACATTCCCGAGACGGTGGCCCAGGCAAGCGCCGCTTCCGCGCGCGCGGCCGAGCTCCTCTCTCCGGCAAGAGGATCGCTCGTGAGACCGAAGTCCTACCCCGAAGAGCGCGACATCAGCGATGAAGAGCCCCGGGTAGGCGTCTTCGTATGCCACTGCGGGATAAATATCGGAGGGGTAGTGGACGTTCCGGCGGTGACAGAGTTCGCCCGGACACTCCCCTCGGTAGCCTACGCTGAGGAGAACCTCTACACGTGCAGCCAGGACACACAGGAAAAGCTGACGAAAGTCATCCAGGAGAAAAAGCTCAACAGGATCGTCATCGCCTCCTGCACGCCCAGAACACATGAGCAACTCTTCCAGGATACACTGAGAGAGGCGGGCCTGAACCCCTACCTCTTCGAGTTCGCCGGAATAAGGGAGCAGTGCTCCTGGGTGCACATAAAGCTCCCCGCCGAGGCTACCGAGAAAGCTAAGCAGCTCGTCGAGATGGGTGTTGCCAGAGCCAGGCAGCTCCAGCCCGTACAACTATCCTCCTTTGAGGTCACGCCAAAGGCCCTCGTTATCGGAGGGGGGCCCGGCGGCATGACCGCCGCCCTATCCCTCGCCCAACAGGGCTTCTACACCTACCTTGTAGAGAAGGAGGACGAGCTCGGAGGCAACCTCAGGCACATTCACTTCGACTTTGCAGGACGCGACCCGAAGGGGCTCCTGGCAAACCTTATCGATAAGGTCAAGAAAAACGAGATGATAGAGATCTACAAATCCAACCGGGTGGCCGAGGTCAGCGGCTACGTCGGTAATTTCAAGACGACGATACGGAATAAAAAAGGAGAGGAAACAGAGGTCGAGCATGGCGCCATAATCGTGGCCACGGGAGCGGAGGAATACAGCCCGACGGAATACCTATACGGGGAATCCAACAGGGTCCTCACTCAGAAAGAGCTGGAGGAACGGCTTGCAAAGGGGGAGACTTTCAACAACGTGGTGATGATCCAGTGCGTGGGCTCCAGGGACGACGAGCATCCCTACTGCAGCCGCGTCTGCTGTCTCAACGCCGTGAAAAACGCTCTCAAGATCAAGGAAGCCGATCCCCGGGCCAACATATATATCCTCTATCGTGATATACGGACCTACGGTTTCAGCGAGGTCTACTACCAGCAGGTGAGGGACGCGGGCGTCGTATTTATACGCTACGAAGAGGAGCGAAAGCCCCAGGTCTTCAGGGAGGAGGACAGGCTCAAAGTGAAAGTATTCGACTATCTCCTCGGCCGGGAGGTAGAGATCGATGCCGAGCACGTCGTCCTCAGCGCGGGTATTGTCATGCCCGAAACGACCGAGGAGTTCTCTAAAATGCTCAAGGTTCCCCTGAACGCCGACCGGATGTTTCTCGAGGCCCACCCCAAGCTGCGGCCTCTGGACTTCTCAACCGACGGGCTTTACCTCTGCGGCCTGGCACACGGCCCGAAGAACCTTCGAGAGACGATATCCCAGGCCATGGGCGCGGCATCGAGGGCGGCAACGCTCCTCTCACAGAAGACGATCAAGGCGAGCGCTCGGCCGGTATCGCTTCAGGAAAGATATTGCTCGGGGTGCGGCCTCTGCGTGGAGGCATGCCCCTTCGACGCCCGGGAGCTGGACCCCGAGACCGGGAAAGCCCGTGTTATCGAGGTCCTGTGCCAGGGCTGCGGGGCGTGCATGGTTGCCTGCCCCAACGCCTCCACGCGCCAGAAGGGGTTCGAGAAGGCCGAGATCATGGCCATGATCGATTCCGCCGTGTAGATAACGTGTAACGTGAAAAGTGTAACAAAAAAAAGAAACCACGGATTATACAGATTTAACGGATTGCTTTAATCTGTATAATCCGTTAAATCCGTGGTTTATATTTAACATTTTTAGAATAAACAAGTTTATTTCAAGAAAAGAGGATGAGAGATGAGCGAGGAATTTGAACCTAAGATAATAGCGTTTCTGTGCAACTGGTGCACTTACGCGGGGGCCGACCTGGCGGGGACATCGCGTATACAGTACCCGCCGAACATCAGGATCATACGGCTCATGTGCAGCGGCGCCCTGGACCCCGTCTACGTCATCAGGGCGCTCACGGAGGGCGCCGACGGGGTGCTCATCGGCGGCTGCCACCCCGGCGACTGCCACTACTTGAACGGGAACTACAAGGCGCGAAGGAGAGTGGGCATACTCAAGACCATCCTCGACAAGTCTAATCTCGGCAGTGAGAGGGTTACGCTGAGATGGATAAGCGCCTCCGAGGGGCAGAAGTTCGCAGATACCGTGAAGGAGTTCGTCGATAAGATCAAGAAACTTGGACCCAACCCGCTGAAAGAGAGAATGGTATGAAGCCGGTATTGAAACTTATCAAGGTGGAGAAAAACGACATAACAGCGGCGCTCACGGCTTTTTTCAGAAAGCTGCTCGAAGAGAAGCTCGCCGGCGCGGTCCTCGTGCCGCAGAGGACCGAGGGTTCCGTTATCATGACACTCGTCAAGAACCCGGAGCGAGTGACGTGCGTCGACCCCGTCAGCCCGGTGATGATATCAAACTCCGCCACCATAGTGAGCGAGCTCACCTCAACGCCCGTCGTGGAGAAGATCGCCGTACTCCTGAGGCCCTGCGAGGCGCGGGCCCTCGTGGAGCTCGTGAAGCTGAAGCAGGCATCGGCCGAGCAACTGATTGTCTTCGGGATAGACTGCCACGGGGCTTTCAAGGTAACCGACTTCGCCGATTTCGCGGGCGAGGGGCGGACAGACACCGCCGCGGCGTTTCTCGATATGGTGAAAGAGGGAAAAGAGGATGAGCGCCTGAGGGCCGGATGCAGCCTCTGTGTCCGCCCGGAACCGACAGCCGTTGACATTGCCCTGAGACTCTTCGGGGAGAAACTGGAAAACGGGATCACCGCGGAGGCTAGGACGGAGAAGGGGAAGGAGCTGCTCGAAAAAATGAACCTCCCGGACGGCAGTGAAAGCGAGGAAAGGGAGAAGGTCCTGGGCGAAATCCTCAAGAAGAGGAAAGAAGCTCTCGAGGCCATCGATATCAGCGACTTCCCCTCCCTCATATCGAACTGCATAAGGTGCTATAACTGCCGCGCCGTCTGCCCGATATGCTACTGCAAAGAGTGCCTCTTCGACGACTCCTCGAAGCTCGGCTACGACCCGGCGAGATACCTCTCCCTGGCAGGGAAGAAGGGAGCACTGAGAATGCCCGTCGACACGCTCCTCTTCCACCTCACCCGGCTGAACCACATGGTGAGCTCATGCGTGGCCTGCGGGATGTGCGAGGCAGCCTGCCCCACCGACATACCCCTCGCCAAGATATACGCATCCATCGGTGACGAGGTGGGCAAGCTCCTGGATTACGAGCCGGGGAGGAGCCTTGAAGAGGAGATTCCTCTTGCAACGTTCAAGGAGAACGAGTTGGAGACAGTCGCAGATTAAAAGCCACGAATATAAATCGAACGGAGACGCCATGAGCAAGAAAGAGAAAAGGGAGGTTATCGACACATCAAAGCTTGATCCTGATTTCAAATACGAGGTGGCGGAGATGCCCGGCGGGGAGCACATAAAGCGGTGCTTCGCCTGCGCAAGCTGCACGCTCTCATGCCCCGTTAGCGAAGTGGACCCGGCCTACAGCCCGAGGAAACTCGTCCACATGATACTTCTCGGCATGAAGGACGAGGTCCTCTCGTCCGACCTCATCTGGTACTGCCTGAACTGCTACCGCTGCTACGTCCACTGCCCGCAGGACGTCCAGTTCACGCACGTGATGGAGGTCCTCCGCTCCCTTGCCGTAAAGGAGGGGTACGCCGAGCCTTCCCTCCTGGGAAGGGTCAACGAGATAGACCGCGAGGTTCAGGAGATACGGAGAAAGAAGATCGAAGAGATGCTGAAAGGAAGAAAGAAAAAGAACCGAGAAGACGTGAAACATGGAACGGATAAAAAGAAACAAGATGCAGGATGCAAGATGAAAACGAATAACGAATAACCAATGTTCAATGAAGAGACTGAAGACCATAGACAAAAGACTAAAGATAAAAACAAATAGAGAATTAGCACCTGAATAAACCTGATTTCCCTAAAAATAAGAAAATACAAGGAAATGGGGACGAAACCGGGGAACTTATTTACTTATTATCTTATTTCCATATTACCTTCTTTCCATCGAAGTACGATATACGGAACAGGCAGTACGCTGTACGAAACACGAATCACAAACGACGATTCACGTAATGTTCAGAGAAATTAGTTTGATCAGGCGTAAATTAAATTAGATAGATATGGGTAATCAGCAATTACAAAAGAAGACCGGGGCTGTTCTTGTAATCGGCGGTGGAATTGCCGGCATACAGGCATCGCTCGACCTTGCCGAGATGGGGATCAACGTGCATCTCCTGGAGGAGGAGCCCTCCATCGGCGGGAGGATGGCAAAGCTGGACAAGACGTTCCCCACGAACGACTGCGCCATGTGCATCCTCTCCCCCAAGCTCGTCGAGGTCGGCGCCCATCCCCGCATAAGCCTGCTCACTAACGCGCGCCTGGATAAGCTGAGCGGAGCGGCGGGGAGCTTCAGGGCGACGATAACAAAACTCCCCCGCTACGTCGATGTCGAGAAGTGCACCGCCTGCGGCATCTGCATGGAGAAGTGCCCCGTCAAGATAAACGACGCATTTAACGCCGGACTCTCCACTATCCCCGCCATCCGCGTGCCATTCCCCCAGGCCATACCCGCCGCCGCCATAATAGATGCCGAACACTGCCTGAAGCTCACAAAGGACAAGTGCGGAATATGCGAGAAGGTCTGCGACGCCGGCGCGGTCGATTACAGCCAGAAGGCGGAGGAGATAGAGCTGGATGTCGCAAGCGTTATCCTCGCCCTGGGGTCGGGCGAGTTCGACCCGCACCTCAGGATGGAGTACGGCTACGGCCTCTGTCCCAACGTTATCACCTCCCTGGAGTACGAGAGGCTCCTCTGCGCTTCCGGCCCCACGGGAGGCCACGTTTCAAGACCCTCGGACGGGAAAGAGCCGAAGCGGATCGCCTTCGTCCAGTGCGTCGGCTCGCGGGACCGGATGATCGGGAACCCTTACTGCTCCTCGATGTGCTGCATGCAGGCCACGAAGGACGCCATCGTCACCTCCGAGCATATAGACAGCGTCTCGGCAACGATTTTCTACATAGACCTGCGCGCGCACGGCAAGGGTTTCGACGGGTACGTGGAGAGGGCGAAGGATGAGTACGGCGTCCGCTACATACAGTCCCGCGTAACGGGCATAAAGGAGGACGGGGAGGGTAACCTCATCCTGAAATACGTCGATGAGAAGGAGGAAGTGCAAAAGGAGACCTTCGACCTGGTCGTCCTCTCCATCGGCCTCAGGACAAACCCGCGGGCTCTCGAGATGGCGCGCAAACTCGGCATCGAGTTGGACGAAAGCAACTTCTGCCGCGCCGCCCCCTTCTCAGGCGTGCGGAGCTCGCGCGACGGGATCTTTATCTGCGGGACGATAGCGGGACCGAAGGACATCCCGGAGTCGGTGATCGAGGCAAGCGCAGCGGCATCGGGCGCCGCAGGCTACATCATCGGCCCGGGATACCGGGCCGGGGAGGCTATCTCATTTCCTCCTGAAACGGACGTCTCGGGCATGGCGCCGAGAATAGGCGTCTACATCTGCCGCTGCGGCATCAACATCGGCGGCGTCGTGGACGTTCCTGCCGTCGTCGAGTACGCGCGGGGCCTCAAGAACGTCGTACACACCGACGAGATGATATACGCCTGCAGCCAGGACGCCCTGAGCAGGCTCGAGGCGGAGATAAAGGAGCACGGCCTCAACAGGGTGGTCGTGGCATCCTGCTCGCCGCGGACCCACGAGCCCCTCTTCAGGCGGACGATGAGGCGTGCCGGCCTCAACCAGTACCTCTTCGAGATGGCGAACATCAGGGACCAGTGCTCCTGGGTCCACATGGACGACAAGGACGCGGCCACAGAGAAATCCAAGGAGCTCGTGGGGATGGCCGCCGCGAAGGCGGCCCGCCTCGACCCGCTCGAGCAAAACAGGATCGAGATAAAGGATAGCGCGCTTGTGATCGGCGCGGGCGTCGCGGGCATGAACGCAGCGCTGACGCTGGCCGGGGAGGGCTTCAAGGTTCACCTCATCGAGAAAGAAGACGTGCTCGGCGGCAACGCCCGGCGTTTTTACGGAGATATCTACGGGAACGACGTCGCCGGATACGTGGAGAAGCTGTGCAATGAGATCGCCGGCAGCGAGAACATCAGCCTCTACGCCGGGGCAAGCATAGAGGACGTCAGCGGCCATATAGGGAACTTCAAGACAACGGTGGCCCTGAAGTCGGAAGACACGATAGAGCTCGAGCACGGGGTCATAATCCTTGCGACCGGCGGCGAGGAGCTCATCCCCGACGAGTACGGCCTCGGAGAAAAC